>Ga0272448_1005292_pt1 | contig 14325 bp, 13 predicted proteins | sample YNPCB0191_FD_202220 | JGI IMG/M metagenome (GOLD analysis project Ga0272448, IMG submission 202220) | Hot spring sediment microbial communities from Yellowstone National Park, WY, United States - YNP-CB-019-1 | ecosystem: Environmental > Aquatic > Thermal springs > Hot (42-90C) > Sediment...
AATGGTGGACGGCCGCGGCGACTCGCCCATCCACCGGCATGTTCTCTGGTGCTGTAGCGCTCAGGCATGCCGCGAGGAGGGGACGACTGCTAGGGATTGCACTGGTGCTGCTTGTCGTCGTTGCCGGTTTGCCTTTCATCTGGCAGCAAACACACACCCCGATCAAGGCGGATTTTCGGGCCGCCACGGTGTACATCGTCGAGCACGCCGGGCCAGACGATGTGCTGATGTTTGTCATGCCCTATGTGCAACGCGGTTTTGCCTACTATCACCCGCAGCCGGTGCGAACGGTAGAGCCGCCCTATACGCGTGATATGAGCGCGGCAGATGTGGATAAAGCCATGCGTGAGTTGATGGCGGGCACGCATAGGGTCTGGCTCTTCCTCTCCGAGGCTGACTTTTGGGATCCGCAGGGCATGATTGTCGCCTGGTTCGAGCGCCATGCTGTGCGGCGGTGCGAACAGGGGTTTGCCTATATCGAGGTGCGCTGCTACGATATGACTCCGTAGGGCACGGCCGACGGCACGAGCAGGCTCTTGTCGGCTGCTAACTGGCTGTTGATTCTATCCAGTGTTTTCTGAATCTGACCGAGCGTTGACTGGATAAGCGGCCTGACCTGCTCGGGGGTGCTACTCAGAGCCCGCTGATATGTTGCCTGCTGGGCAAGCAAGCGATCACGCATATAGAGGAGTAGCATGCGGTTCTCTGGCCGATTGGCCGGAACATGTTCGACAATGGCCGCGGCTTCGCTGAGCGTGCGCACGTAGCTCTGGTTGGTCTGGCGTGCCTGCTTCAGGTTGCTGTTCCTAAGCATGACTGCGGTTTCGTGTGTGCGCTGATCCATCACACCAACGAAGACACGTGCCCGCCGGGCATCATTGGGTGTGGTAGCTACCTGCACTCGTTCAACAGTCAGTTTGACCGGATAGAGAGGACTGTCGGGCAGGCTTTCGCGTGCCGCGTAGGCCGTGCCGGCAAGCAGGCAACTGGCAAGCACCACGACGGCAGCGACCCTCAGCACAAGGCTTGCCCGGCGCCGCCGCATCTGACCAAAAACGAGCGCAGCGCCAAGACGGGCCGACGGCTGCCGACGAGAGGCAATGAGATTGGCGAGGCGCGTGGGTGCCGCTGCCTGGAATGCTGCCGATGGCTCGATCGGCGGCAGGGCGCGCAGCGCCGCCGCCGTCTGCAACAGCGGGCGTAGCGCCTCAGCCTGCTCCGGATAGCGCCGCAGACATTCCTCGATTGTTGCCTGCCCTGCCTCTATGTCGTTCAGGCATTCAGACAGAATCTCATCGAAAGAAGACATCCTCAATCATTCCTGTCCAACAAGGCGTGTAGCGACTCCAGAGCGCGATGCTGGAGACCGCGTATCGCCCCCTCATTCTTACCCATTATGACTGCGACATCGCCGTGGCTCAGCCCTTGCACAAAGCGCAAGATGATGACCTGTTGCTGCTCCGGCGTCAGCCGGGCGATCGCCTGCTGGAGTGCCGCGACGTCGAGCCGGACAGCAGCAAGCTCTTCAGAGCTGACTGCCTGATCCATTGTGTCACACGCCGTCTCCAGGGACACTGCCTGGTGTCTGGTACGCCGGTAATCAATGACCAGATTGTGGGCAAGGCGGTATAACCAGGCAATAAATGGTACGCCCTGTTCGCGGAACCTGCCGATGGCTTCCCATGCCTTCAGGAAAGTCTGCTCGGTCAGATCCTCTGCTTCTGTGGCGTTGCCAACCCGGTAGAAGATATAGCGGTAGATTTGCTTCAGGTAGCGCTGATATAGTTCACCGAAGGCCTGGGCATCTCGTTGCGTGGCTCGCTGAACGAGCTCGCTCTCCGTGGGCATCAGCATTGTCCTTCAGGAAGCACGGTTCCATTGGATATAACGAATCAGGAGGTGGAATATTATGATGATGTGTTGGTCGGGGATGATTGTAGCCGAGTGGGGGAGAGGTGTCAAGGAATTCTGCACGGCCGGTTGAAGCGTGTGCTCCTGACGTCGGCAGTGGCATCAGGAGCACGCAGTATCGAAGAAGGCGCACGGCCTTCTAGCGAATTCCTCAGGTGGAGGTGGTGCAAGATGATGAATAGCTGGTGCTGTAATCCGAGCCCGCACTGGTGTGGGCGACCAGAGAGATCATGCGCTCCGGCTTGTCACTATCACAGCGTGGGCAGCGCACCTCGGCGTTGCTGCCAAGACGGACGAGCTTCTCGAACTTCTCGCCACATTGTGGGCAGCGGTATTCATAGATCGGCATAGTTGTCTCCTTGGCTTAGAATAAAAGCACGCAGATGACTTGTGATAACGTGCACATTATACTATAGGGGGGTATAGTATGTCAAGAGTCTGACAGACCGTAACTGTTCACGGTTAGGGTAACAGCACTGTCGTTGGAATGCCCCACCCCGGCCCTGTCACTCGACCCTCCCGCAGGTTGCCCGAACCTGCAGGAGGGTCTTGGACTCACTCAATGCCTGGAATGAGTTTCTGATGGCTCTCGTCTTTATCCGTGGCGAGGCCAGATACACCGTTCCGTTGGCAATGATGTTTTTCCAGGGTGAATTCACATCCAAATATGGTATAATCTGTGCCGGTGTGCTGATCGGCATGCTGCCGATTCTAATCGTGTATGTGCTCTTCCAGCGCTTTATAGTTGGTGGGCTAACCGCAGGAGCCCTCAAGGGGTAGCACACAGGCCGGCAATTCTAGGCTCAAGCCACCAGGAGAACGAGCAACAATGAATAACAATACAGCAGACACCGTCGAGCGATGGGGCATTTTCGAGCTTGTCCTCTCCGGCCCCACATCCGGCAATCCGTTCGTCGAAATCACCTTTGCAGCCGAGTTCAGCTTCAAAAATCGTGTTATCTACGCCGATGGCTTCTATGATGGCGATGGCATCTATCGTGTACGCTGTATGCCCGATGCTGTGGGTGAGTGGCGCTATGTTACCCGTAGCGCCTGCCCCGACCTCGCAGGCATCACCGGCTCCTTTGTCTGCGTCGAACCCTCTGCCGGCAACCATGGCCCGCTGCGGGTGCACAACACCTATCACTTCGCCTACGCTGACGGCACACCGTATGTCGAGGTCGGCACGACATGCTATGCCTGGACGCATCAAGGCGATGAGATGGAAGAACAGACCCTGGCAACGCTCAAAAGCGCACCCTTCAACAAGATACGCATGTGCATCTTTCCCAAGCACTACGCCTACAATGCCAACGAACCGGTCTACTATCCTTATGAGCGTGACGCCGGCGGCAATTGGGATTTCACCCGCTTCAATCCCGCCTATTTTCGTCATCAAGAAAAGCGTGTTGGCCAACTGCGCGATCTGGGCATCGAGGCTGACCTGATCTTGCTTCACCCCTATGATCGTTGGGGGTTCGCCCACATGGATGCCGAGAGCAACGACCGCTACCTGCGCTATGTCGTCGCACGCCTGGCTGCCTATCGCAACGTGTGGTGGTCTATGGCTAATGAGTACGATCTGATGCCCTGGCTGACGATCGCCGATTGGGACCGCATGTTCCGCGTCGTTCAAGAGACAGATCCTTACCGGCATCTTCGCTCCATTCACAACTGCCGCGAGTTCTACGACCACGCCAAACGCTGGGTCACCCATGCCAGCATTCAGCGCTGGGATGTCGAGCAAACGCGACTCTGGCGCGAGCAATACAGAAAGCCGGTGGTCATAGACGAGTGTCGCTACGAAGGCAATATCCCACGTCAGTGGGGATGCATCACCGCCGAAGAGATGGTTCGTCGTTTCTGGGAAACGGCCGTGCGAGGCGGCTATTGCGGCCACGGCGAGACATATCTGCATCCGCAAGACCTGCTCTGGTGGTCGAAGGGCGGCGTTCTGCACGGCCAGAGCCCGGCCCGCCTTGCCTTCTTCCGTCACATTCTCGAACAAGGCCCTGCCGACGGCCATGAGCCGATTGATGGCGTCATTGAGTACCGCTGGCCATGCGTCGGCAAGAGTGGCGAGTACTATCTGACTTATTTTGGCATCCATCAGCCGGCTCTGGTGGACCTCAACCTGCCGGCCGGCATCCGATTCCGTGGCGAGATCATTGATACCTGGAACATGACAGTTTCTTCTTGTGTGCCAGAGATCCTGTCAGGCAGCGTGTCGGTCGCCATGCCGGGCAAGCCGTATATGGCGCTGCGCCTGCGCAAGATAACCTGACCTGGTGATTCGACACATCTGCATGGCGACCAAAGTTGCACCTACGATAGAGCAATGCCGACCTTCGTCGGCCGGTTAATGACCCTCCCGCAGGTTTGGGTAACCTGCGGGAAGGTATATCGGGCGCTGTTTCCCCGTGCCTATCCGGCCCAGGACAGGCAACCGCCCGCAAAGATGCGTCCAATCACCAAAACCCGATGACAGATTCCCGGTGCCGCCCACCATGGGGAACATTCACATATAGATGGACATGACACATGACGTCTGATCGTGTACAGCTTATCGCCTCACTGCGCCGGCGAGCTGCGGCTATTCGCCGGCGCGACCTACTTATGATTCAGCGGTCTGGTCTCGGTCACCCCGGCGGCGACCTGTCGGCCATTGACATCTTGACCACCCTGTACTTCGCCGTTCTGCACGTTGATCCGGCCAATCCCGGCGCCCCTGACCGCGACCGCTTCATCCTTAGTAAGGGACATTGCTCCGGAGCACTCTACAATACGTTGGCCGAGGCCGGCTTCTTTCCACTCGCCGAGCTAGACACCTTTGCGCAGCCACTCTCTGCCCTCAACGGCCATCCCGACCGCAACAAAGTAGCGGGCGTTGAGGCCAACACCGGCCCCTTGGGCCACGGGCTGGCCGTCGCCGTCGGCTGTGCCCTGGCAGCCAAGATGGACGGCGCATCCTGGCGGACGTTCGTTCTCGTCGGCGATGGTGAATTGCAGGAGGGCAGCAATTGGGAGGCATTGATGGCCGCTGCCCATTTCAAGCTCGACAACCTTACCCTGATTGTTGACCGCAATGGGTTGCAGCTTGGTGATTCCACGGAGCGCACCATGGCCCTGGAGCCGCTGGCCGACAAACTGCGTGCCTTTGGCTGGGCCGTGCGCGAAACCGACGGCCATGATTATGCTGCGCTGCTCGATGCCTTCGCGGCAATACCTTTTGTTGGCGGACATCCCAATTGTTTAATTGCCCATACCCACAAAGGACAAGGTGTTTCTTTCATGGTGGACAATGTCGCCTGGCATCATCGTATCCCCACCTATGACGAACTGAATCTGGCGCTACAGGAGCTGGCGGAGGTAGATCATGAACCCGTTCTATGACTGCCGCGACGCCTTCGCCGAGACGCTGGAAGAGCTCGCCCGCGCCGACCCCCGTATCGTCATCTTGTCAAATGATTCTATTGGCTCGAGCAAGCTGGGTGGCATCCTCGAGCGTATGCCCAATCGCGTCATCAACGTTGGGATTGCCGAGCAAGACATGGTTGGCATTGCCTCAGGATTGGCTAACGGCGGCAAGATTCCTTTCGCTTGCTCGGCGACCTCTTTCCTGACGGCGCGGGCACTAGAGCAGATCAAGGTTGATCTGGCCTATACCAACGCCAATGTCAAACTATGTGGCATGAGCCCCGGCCTCGCCTATGGGGCATTGGGGGCAACCCATCATGCGATCGAGGATATGGCCTGGCTGCGCGCCATTGCCAACATGACCGTCATCGTCCCAGCCGATCCCCTTGAGACCGGTCAGGCGGTCAGGGAGGCAGCGCGCACCAACGGGCCGATCTTTCTGCGTATTGCCCGCATGCCGGTGCCCATTGTCCATGACGCCGATTACCGCTTTCAGATCGGAAAGGCTGCCTGTTTGCGCCAGGGCATAGATGTGACGATTATCGCCAACGGTGTCATGGTCAGCCGCGCTTTGGACGCAGCCGGGTTGCTGGCGAAGTATGGTATCTCGGCACGCGTTCTGAACATGGCCACCGTTCAGCCGATTGACAGAGAAGCCATCATTGCCGCAGCCCGCGAAACGCGCGGCATCGTCACCGTCGAAGAGCACAATATCCATGCCGGCCTCGGCAGCGCCGTCGCCGAGGTTGTGGTGTGCACCCATCCGCTACCGATGCGCCTGCTGGGGGTGCCCGGTGTTTTCGCTCCAACCGGCCCAACCGAATGGTTGCTTGATTACTTTGGTCTCAATGCACCCGCTATCGCCACGGCCGCGTTGGAGTTGCTCGATGGCAGAGTTTCATTGCCCGAACGGTGAACAGTTGCCGGTTGGGAAAGGTTTGACACGATGACGACACAATGCATCCTGGCTATTGATCAAGGAACGACCAACACGAAGGTTCTGCTCGTCGAGGCAACCGGCAAGATCATCGCCCGCGCCGTGCGGCCCCTAACGCAGAGCTATCCGCGCCCGGCCTGGGTTGAACAAGATGCTGCCGCCATCTGGCAAAGCGTTAGCGCTGCCATAGACGATTGCCTGAACCAGGCCGGCGATCCTCCTCTATCAGGCATTGCCATTACCAATCAGCGTGAGACGGTTACAATCTGGGAGCGCTCAACAGGCCGGCCGCTGGGGCCTGCCGTGAGCTGGCAGTGCAGCCGGGGAGCTGCTTTCTGCGAGGCTCTGCGTGCCCGTCACCTGGAACGCATGATCCACGAGCGCACCGGGCTGACCATTGATCCCATGTTCTCGGGGAGCAAGGCGCGCTGGTTGCTGGATAATATCCCTCATGGCCAGCAGCGGGCCGAGCAGGGCGAGCTTTGCCTGGGCACGATAGACAGTTGGGTCCTGTGGAATCTCACCGGTGGGACGATCTATGCCTGTGACGTGACCAATGCCTCGCGCACCCAGCTTTTCAACCTGCATCATGTGCGCTGGGACGACGATCTACTGGCAACCTTTGGCATTCCTGCGCCTGCTCTGCCTGAGGTCAGGCTGAGCAGCACGATCTTCGGCGCGAGTGCACCATGCGGCCGTCTGCATGGTGGTGTGCCGATCGCCGGCGTCATCGGCGATTCACACGGTGCATTGTATGGGCATGCCAGTTTTGCCCCGGGATCCGTCAAGGCTACCTACGGCACCGGCTCATCGCTGATGAGCCCAACCACAAAACCGATCATGTCGCGGCATGGCATCTCGACGACGATTGCCTGGGGACGCCAGACGGTAACATATGCTCTGGAAGGCAACATCTATGTGACCGGGGCGGCCGTGCAGTGGCTGGGCGAAACATTGGGGCTCGATGACACGGGGCAGGGCATCGAGCAGCTTGCCTCACAAGTCGAGGACACGGGAGGCGTCTACCTGGTGCCGGCGTTTGTTGGTCTGGGAGCACCCCATTGGCAGAGCAAGGCGCGCGGTCTGATCTGTGGGATCACGCGCGGGACAACGCGCGCTCACCTGGCACGAGCAGTGCTAGAAGCCATCGCCTACCAGGTGCGTGATGTCTTTGATGCCATGGAGCTCGACGCCGGTCGCCGTTTGGAGCTCCTCCTGGCCGACGGGGGAGCCAGCCGCAACCGCCTGCTCATGCAGTTCCAGGCCGACATTATCGGCCGGCCTGTTTTGCCAAGTGATTCGCCGGATCTCTCGGCGTTAGGGGCTGCCTACCTGGCCGGACTCGCTCTGGGCATCTGGAGTTCAGAGCAGGAAATTGAGCGCATCGCCCCCCGCGCTGAGCCTGTCGAGCCACGCATGTCGGCGGCCAAGCGAGACGAACTGTACGCGGGGTGGAAGGAAGCGCTGGCACGGGCAACGCTGCAATGAAAGATGGTCGGGCTGCCACACCCCACCTCCCGGCAAGCACCTTTGCGGTTTTGCGCTGTGGAGGTAGGCCACACGGCGCGGCGAGCAGCAATTTGTCGGAGAGACGTGGATTTCGCCACCAACCATGCGAACGTGCATAGCCTCATTCCGACAAGCTGCCAGGAGGATAGCCTGGAGAGGAGAGGACACATGCCCCGCCTTGATGAACTACGCTTGATGACCAAGGTGGCACGCCTGTATTTTGAGCATGGCATGCGCCAGACGCAGATAGCGGCGCAACTCGATCTATCGCAAGCCACCGTATCGCGGCTGTTGAAGCGCGCCCAACGTGAGCAGATTGTGCGTATCGTCGTCAATGTGCCTCATAAGTGCTATCCACACCTAGAAGAAACCCTCGAACGGCGCTTCGGGCTCAAGGAGGCCATCGTTGTTGACTGCCTCTCTGACGACGAGGAGCAGATCCAACGTGACATCGGTAGCGCGGCTGCCTACTATGTCGAGACGACCATCAGGTCGGGAGAAGTTGTGGGTATATCATCCTGGAGCGCGACGTTGCTGGCCATGGTCAATGCCATGCATCCCGCAGCAGACAACATGAAGACACAGGTTGTGCAGATCCTGGGAGGCATTGGCAATCCGGCTGCCGAGGTGCATGCCACCCACCTAACCCGCCGTCTCGCCAGCCTGATCGGTGGTGAGCCCATTCTGCTGCCTGCTCCCGGCGTGGTTGGCTCCAGCGACGCTCGGCGTATCCTCCTCGAGGATCCGTTTGTGCGGGCGGCCATGGATACATTCAAACGCGTGACCCTCGCCCTGGTCGGCATCGGTGCCGTGGGCCCATCTCCACTATTGGCATCGAGTGGTAATATCCCCTCGCCGGCAGAGATAGCCGCTTTGCAGGTGGCCGGCGCTGTCGGCGATATCTGCCTGCGCTTCTTCGACATCAATGGCACACCGGTGGTAACATCGCTCAATGAGCGAGTCGTTGGCATGACCCTTGAAGAACTGCGTCGGGTGAGACGAGCGGTGGGCATTGCCGGCGGACAAAGGAAAACGGCAGCCATCAAAGGTGCCCTGGCTGGCCACTGGATCAACGTCCTGATCACGGACCAATTCACCGCGTCGCGACTGGTCGGCGAGTCGCTCCAGCCGTAGATGCCGGCCGCTATCCATCATTCTACCCGAACGGTGACCAGATACCGGTTGGGTAACTATTCACGTTTACCCTGGAAGCAGGTGCATCGGCATGCCTGTCAGGCAACCTCTGTGCTCCAGAAGCAACGGGCAGTGAACGCCCATCCCCCATCCCCTTCCTGCGTGGCGCCCGATGGTGCGGGGCGTGCTACGAGAAGGGGCGCGAGGATCTGGGAAGCGGGCAGGTAGGGGATGACCGGCGTGTCGCTTCACCCTCCCTCGCTGGGGATGGCTAGGGTGGGGCATCAAGACCCTCCCGCAGGTTGCCCGAACCTGCGGGAGGGTCAAGTGGTAGGGCTGGATGGAGGCATTCCGGCGAAAGTGCTGTTACCCTAACCGTGAACAGTTACCCGGTTGGGCTTATTTGACAATGACACACCTGGTGTGTTATTCTCCTGTGTGATCGCAAGGATAAAAGCGACAATAAGGAGGAACACATGGGAGATGTTGTTGCGAACGGCATCAAGATCCACTACACGCGGACAGGAGCCAACAAGAAGCCGCTTGTCCTCCTGCATGGTATCACCGACAGTGGGTTGTGCTGGCCTCGCCTGGCCGAGGCCCTGAAGCACGATTACGACCTGATCATGCCTGATGCCCGCGCCCACGGGCTTTCTGATGCGCCAGACACAGCTTACACCTATCAAGACATGGCCAACGATGTGGCCGGGCTCATTGAAGCCTTGGGGCTGCACAAGGCCGCCGTTCTCGGTCACTCCATGGGCGCCATGACGGCCGCAGTGCTGGCAGCGAACCACCCGCAGCGTGTAGCCTGCCTGGTGCTTGAGGATCCTCCCTGGCGCGAAGCGCTGCCCACACCCCAGGAGCAAGAGGCAATGGCTGCCGACTGGGAACGGCTGATCCTGGCGCGCAAGACGATGACCCTCGAACAGATGATCGAAGAATCCTATCAGCGTGCTCCTACCAGCAAGCGCTGGGACAAGAGCGAGTTTGCTCCCTGGGCAGAGGCGAAACAACGCGTCGACCCGAAGATCATTCGGCTGCTGCGCAGCGGTCCCATGCGCTACGACGATGTTGTGCCCCATTTGGCCTGTCCGACGTTGCTGATCACTGCCGACCCTGCCTTGGGAGCGATTGTCACGCCGGAGCTTGCACAAAAGATTGCCGGCATGAATGCTCAGATCACAGTTGCGCATATTGCCGGCGCCGGGCATAACATCCGCCGCGAGCAGTTCGACGAGTACTTGCGCGCCGTCACTGCTTTCCTCCAGAAAGCATACTGAACATATGGGCAAGCACCTGTTCACCGTTGGCCTGGAAGCGGCTGCATCCGTTACCGGTCTGGCCTCCTTTGTGCTCCCGGAGCAGCAGCCACCGATGGGCCACCCACCCCCCGGCTCCTTCCGCGCTGCGAGAAGAGGCGCGAGGACATGGTAAGCGGGTTTCCGCCCGCGAAGCGGGCGGAAAACCCGCCGCAAGAAAGAGCCCTCCTATTACCTCCGGCTCATCATTACTCACTTCATCCCACAATTGGAGACCAGATCATGATGAAACGCGTCCTGCTCATCGGGCTGATCGCCCTGGCAATTGTGGCTGCTGCACTGGGCAGCTTGTGGCTATCCAGTGGCTCAGTAACCGTTAGCGTCATTCATACCAATGATATGCACGGCTATGTGGAAGCAGAGACTGTCAAGGTCGGCAGCCAGAGTTTTACCATGGGGGGCATGGCCAACGTGGTGGGCAACATTGACCGCTGGCGCGCGGCAAACCCCGACCACACCCTTGTTCTTGATGCAGGAGACATCTGGCAGGGGACGTTTATATCGAGCCGCAGCCAGGGCGAAATCATGATTGATGCCATGAACATCGCCGGTTATACCGCCGCTGTGCCGGGGAATCACGATTTCGATTTCGGTCAGGATGTCCTCAAGGCGCGTGTGGCTCAGGCTCATTTCCCCTTTCTTGCCGCCAATATCATTGAAGAGGCGACAGGCAGGACGCCCCCCTTTCTCAAACCTTACCTGATCACAAAAGTGGGCAACATCCGAGTGGGCATCATCGGCCTGGGCTATCCGGGTACGCCATTCATTACCAAGCCATCGAACGTCGCCGGCCTGCAGTTTCTATCCGGTGCCGAGGCGGTCAATCACTATCTGGATGGTGTGCGCAGGCAGGCCGACATTGTTATTGTGCTCAGCCATATGGGCATGGATGAAGACGAAAAGCTGGCCAGCACGGTGGCCGGCATTGACGTCATCGTTGGCGGGCACAGTCACATTGTCCAGACAAATGCCAAGCAGGTGGGGCAGACAATCATTGTGCAAGCGGGCAGCAATGCCCAGTACATCGGCAAGCTGGATCTGGTTTACGATCGCCTGCACCATAAAGTGACATCCTTCACACGGGCGAATGAAGTGGTGCCTGTGGTGGGCACCACGGTCAATGCCGCTGTTGAGCAGATGGTGCAAAAGAAAGCTGCTGAGGCTGCAGAGATTCTCACCAAGCCCATCGGCGAGACACTCGTTGATCTGGACAATTGCTATGCCGGCGAATGCCCGCTTGGCAATCTGGTCGCCGATGCCATGTTGGCTGCCGGTCAGGCAGATGCTCATCCGGCGGATGTGGCGATGCACAACAATTCCGGGCTGCGGGCGCGCCTGGCCAGGGGGACGATCACCTATGGCAACCTCTTCCAGGTTCTGCCCTTCGGTAACGTCATGACCGCTCTCGACCTCACAGGTGAGCAGATCCTTGCCATTCTGGAGAAGACGGTGTCGGGCCGACCGGGCAACCTGGTGGTTTCCGGCATGACCTACTCATTCGACCAAACGCGGCCGGCGGGCAGCCGCATTACCCGGGTGACCATTCGCGGCAAGCCGCTCGACCGTCAAGCTGTCTATCGTGTCCAGACGATTGACTATCTGGCTGCCGGCGGCGACGGGCAGGAGACCTTCAAGCAGGGCAAGAATGTGGTCTACGGCGATCCGGTGGTTGATGTTGTGGCCGAGTACATCAGGCAACACTCCCCCGTCCAACCCAGGATTGAAGGGCGCATCTTGCCTCGTTAACGATTTTATAGTGGCCATCAGACTGCCGGCAGCAGCAAGCGATGAATCTGCGCACAGGTGGCCTGGCATGCTAGCATGGCGGTGGTCTGCCCTCAAGGCAGGACGATGGACAATGCTACTCTACCTGATAGGGCACATCGGTGATGATGAGACCGGGCCGACGCAAGAGGGCTGAGCGCAACAGCTCGGCTGTGTTGGTGTGCAAGAATGTGTTCTGCCAGTGCTTGGGCACAAACTCTGGCACGACGACGGTGATGATCTCATTGGGTAGACGCCTGGCAACCATATCTTCGATGTAGTCGAGCAGCGGCTCCAGCATCAGGCGATAGGGCGAATCGAGGATGACCAGCCGCGTACCATCACCCCAAATCTCCCACTTCTGCTGCACGCGCTCGGCCTCGGCGGGGTCAATCGAGACATGGACGGCAGTCACATCATCCGACAGGCGGCGGGCATAGTGCAGGGCTGCCAACGTGCCGCGGTGTACGCCGCTGATGGGTAGGATAACACGATGACGGCCCAAAGGTGGCGGCGCACCGTACCTCTCCAACGATAATTGGGCGGCAAGTCGCCGATAGTGATTGTGGATGTATGAAAAGATATATACCAGGAGCGGCACGATGACAACGATAATCCATGCCCCGTCGGGAAACTTGGTGACGCCAAAAACGATGACGACGATGCCTGTGCACACGGCGCCAAAGCCGTTGATGATCATCTTCAATTGCCAGCCGCTTTCATAGCGCAATGTCGAGCCCCGTTCTTTCACTTCCTGATCTGGCGCAAGATGCCCCACCTTCCACCAGCGGTGGGCCATGCCGGCTTGGGATAGGGTGAACGCCATAAAGACGCCGATGGCATAGAGAGGGATAAGGGCCGTGACGCTGGCCTGGAAGACGAAGACAAGAAAGGCGGAGATGACGGCCAGAGTCATGATCCCGCGCGAATAGACCAGGCGGCTGCCGCGATAGGCCAGTTGACGAGGCAGGAAGCCGTCGGTGGCCAGGATCGCACTCAAACGAGGGAAATCGGCAAAGGAGGTGTTTGCAGCCAGAATCAGAATGAGCGAAGTAGCAGAGATGGTGAGCACATACGGCAGCCCACGCCCACCGAAAGCTGTACGCGTGATCTGCGAGATAACCGTCTCGCTTTCGGATGGCACTGCCTGAATGTGGGCGGCAAGGAAGGTGATACCCAGCAGTAAGCTCCCCAGGATGAAGGCCATCCAGATGAGGGTAATGCCGGCATTGCGACTGCGCGGCTCTTTGAAGGCTGTGATCCCGTTGGAAATGGCCTCTGTTCCGGTCATGGCCGATGTGCCGCTGGCGAAGGCGCGCAGGATCAGGAACAGGCTGACTCCTTGCGCCTGATGGATCATCTCCAGCGGTGGCGGGTCAACGACCGTGCCCAGTGAGCCGGTCATGTAGCGGAAGAGGCCGACACCCACAGTGACATACATCATCACGATGAAGTAATAGCTGGGGATGGCGAAGACTGTGCCGGATTCCTTGACGCCACGCAGATTGATCAGCATGACGAGGAAAATCAGGCCGATGGATATCCAAACCCGATAGGGGAAAAGGTCTGGTAGGGCCGAGACAATCTGAGCCACGCCAGAGGCAATGGATACCGACACGGTGAGCACATAGTCGGTGAGCAACGCGGCGCCGGCAGTCTGTGCCGGCAGCTCGCCCAGGTTATCACGTGCGACGATGTAGGAGCCGCCACCCCCGGGATAGGCATGGATGGTCTGCTCATAGGAAACCGTCACGATCGCGAGTAAGATAACGATAGCGATGGAGATGGGGAAGGCAAACACAAAGGCTCCCGCGCCGGCCAAGGCCAGGACAACCAGGATTTCCTGCGTGGCATAGGCCGTGGACGACATGGCATCCGAGGCGAAGACGGCCAGACCGACAGCCTTGCCTATCGTCTGGTGGGGTGCATCGGCGGTGGGCAGAGGACGACCGATGAACCACGAGCGAAATGATCGCCGCGGTGGCCTATGCGGTGTCAGTCGCTGCACCGGTGTGCCGTTCGATTCGTCGAGCTGAGCCATTCTCGATCCTTTCCTGCGGTCAGAATCTGATCGCGCTGACAGACGCGACAACGGATAGGCACGTTGGGCCGCCTATCCGTTGCGGTTGCATGCGTGGCCTCTCATAGAGACCAGCGCCGGATTCTACACCTGTCCAGGTGGATTGTCAATAGCGAGATTCACGGTAACTGTTCACCGTTAGGGTAAGGCAGTTTGAGTGGCCAAGCGCGGCGGCTGACTCAGCAGCCGCACGCACTCGACAAGCGGGTTCAGACCGCGCACTTGCCATGTCCCAAACAGCGTTGCCAGCG
>Ga0272448_1005293_pt1 | contig 14319 bp, 12 predicted proteins | sample YNPCB0191_FD_202220 | JGI IMG/M metagenome (GOLD analysis project Ga0272448, IMG submission 202220) | Hot spring sediment microbial communities from Yellowstone National Park, WY, United States - YNP-CB-019-1 | ecosystem: Environmental > Aquatic > Thermal springs > Hot (42-90C) > Sediment...
CCGATGTTTCCATGAATATCTCCCAGCCCGGCGTCTCGGCCCTGGTAGGGCCCAACGGTTCGGGCAAGACCACCCTGATGCGGATTTTGGCCCTGCTGGAAGATTTTGATTCGGGCCACATCGCTATTGATGATAGGGAAAGTCCTAAAATAAGAAGCAGGGCGGCGATCAAGTTCAGGCAGAGGATGGTCCTGGTGCACAATCCGGCGGTGATGTTGTCCGGAAGCGTGGGGTACAATCTGGGATACGGGTTGAGGGTCAGGGGCCTGGATGGCCGGGAATACCGGGACCGACTTTCGGATATTTTGCAAAGATTTTCTCTGGGAGGCTTAGAGTCCAAGGAGGCCAGGGATCTATCGGCCGGCCAGAGGCAGAGGTTGGCCCTGGCCCGGGCCATGGCTGTGGATCCTGAGGTCTATTTTCTGGACGAGCCCACGGCCAACTTGGATCCCATGAGCCGCCGGATGATAGAGCAGGCCATCATAGACTTGGGAGGCCGGGGCCGTAAGGTGATCATCGCCTCCCATCATCTCTGGGAGGTGGAGCGCTTGGCCTCGTGGATATGGTTTTTGGTGGCCGGCCGGATGGAGCGGTCCGGCCCGGCGAGGCAACTGCTCCATAATGCCGACCATCGCCTCTGGAGTGTTTTCTGGGGGCAGGATAATCTTTATACCGGCTGGATAGAGAGGGAAAAGGGGGCTGCAGTTTTCCGGGCCGGGCAGACCTGGTTCGAGGTGGTCTCCGACCTTGAGGGTCGGGCCCAGGCCAGCATCGATCCGGCCGAGGTCATCCTGTCTCGGAGGCCGTTGCCTTCCAGCGCCAGAAACGTAAAGCCGGGGCGGGTGATGGAGATCGCGGCCGAGTCTGGTATATACCGGGTAAAGATAGACATCGGACTGCCGCTTGTGGCCATGGTCACCAAGGCCTCCGGCCATGCCTTGAAATTGAAAACCGGATCGAAAGTCTATGCCATTTTCAAGGCCAGCGCGGTGCGCGTCTGGCAGGAGGAGCTATGATTTCATTCACCGAAGCCAGGGAGAGGATTCTGTCCGAAGCCCGTCCTTTGGGGATTGAGAATTGTCGGCTTTCCGATCTCTTAGGTCGGGTCCTGGCCCAGGATATCGTCTCGTCCTTCGATATCCCGCCCCGGGACAACTCGGCCATGGACGGCTTCGCCGTCCGGCAGGCCGACATTGCCGCCGCTTCCCCAAAATCACCGATGTTGCTTGAAGTCATCGAGGACGTGCCGGCCGGGACCGTAGCCACCCGGGCCGTGGGCCAGGGGCAGGCCATCAGGATCATGACCGGGGCTCAGATCCCCCAGGGGGCGAACTGCGTGGTGCCAGTGGAAAATATAAAATACCAAAATTCAAAATCCAAAATTCAAATAGAAATATCCGTTGAGCCGGGGGAGAACATCCGACGTCGGGGCGAGGACGTCAGGGCCGGGGAGGTCCTTATCCCTAAAGGGGCTCGTCTGCGTCCGCAGGAGGTGGGACTGATAGCTTCGTTGGGCATGGCCGGAACCCTGGTGTCTGAAAAACCGGTGGTGGGGATTGTCTCCAGCGGCAACGAGATAGTGAACCCGGGAAAGCCGCTGGGGCCGGGACAGATCTACGATGCCAACCGCTACAGCTTGGGAGCCCAGGCTCGGGAGGTGAATGCCGAGGTGCGGGATTACGGCATCGTGGAGGACGACTTAGGCCGGTTGGCTGCGGTGCTGCAGCAGGCGGCAGCCGAATGTCAGCTGATCCTGACCTCGGGCGGGGTTTCGGTGGGCGATTACGATTTGATGAAGCAGGCGCTGGCAAAATTGGGCAGGATGCACTTCTGGCAGGTGGCTCAGAAACCGGGCAAACCATTAGCCTTCGGACATATCCAGGACTGTCCGGTAATCGGGCTTCCGGGCAATCCGGTATCCAGCATGGTGATCTTCGAACAATATGTCCGGCCGTTTCTCTTGAAGATGCAGGGCGCCGCCAGGCTATTTAGGGAACAGTTAACCGGCGTCAGCCAACAGAGGCTGACCAAACCGGCGGGCCGGAGAGAGTTTTTACGGATAAAGGCCGAATGGCAGGATGGAGGATATCAGGTCCGGCTCACCGGCCCGCAGGGCTCGGGCATCCTGACCTCCATGGTGCGGGCCGACGGGCTGATGATCCTGACCGAGGAGGTGGAGAGAGTAGATATCGGCGATCGGGTGATCATCGAACTGTTCGGAGGCGGCTCATGAAAAACGTGGTGGCCCTGGTGGGACATTCGGGCTCGGGCAAGACGCGCCTCATCGTCCGTCTGGTCGGTCTGTTGGTGGGAAAGGGCTATCGGGTCGGAGTATTGAAGCATACCCATGCCCGGATCAAGGTCGACCGCCAGGGGACCGACACCGATCGTTTCCGTCGGGCCGGGGCCGCCATCTCCGTCATCGCCGATGACAGGATGATGGCGCGTTTTGAAAACGAGGCCGAGGCTCTGCGCCTCATTGCTTCTTTGGCCTCCGAGGTGGACATCCTGATAGTGGAAGGGTATAAAAAACTGAACCTTCCCAAGGTGCTCCTGTCTCCGGATTTGAAATCGGGCGGGACAAACGGGATCTTGGCCACCTATGGACCAAAGAGGGGGAGCAGAGATTTTAAACTTTATTTCTTGCCGGGGCAGGAGGCTAAAATGGCCGCATGGATGATCCGGACCTTCATCCGACCGCAGGACGGGCCTAAGGTGCATTTAATAGTGGATGGAAAGAGCCTGGCTATCAAAGATTATGTGGCCAAAACCATAGCCGGGGTGGTGGCCGGGCTGGTGCGGCCGCTTAAGGGCGGCCGGGGTCGCCGCGTGTCCATTTCTATTGACTTCGGCAAAAAAATATAGTATTCTTATAAATTATGAAAAAAAGCATTTGTCTCCTTTGGCCGGCCCTGCTTCTATTCTGGGTCGGCTGTGGGCCGAAACCCGAGTCCCAGGTTCCTCGGGCCAGTCCCCAGCCTATCAGGGAGGCCGTGGCCGTGGTTTCCTTCATCCGGGGCGAGGCTAAGGTGTGCCGGGATGGTACCTGGTCCTCGCTGTCCCTGTCGCAGGAGCTGGCGGCCGACGACAGCTTGGATATCCCTGCGGCGGTCCAGGTGGAGTTGAAGGACAGGGAGCAGAAGGTTTATCGATTGTCCGGACCGGCCAAAGGGGTGGCGGCCTCGCTCTTAGCCCAGGCGGCCAAGCCAGAGCCACGGGCCGGTTCCCAGGTCATCTCCAAGATAAGAAAATTAGAGGGAGGCAAGCAAAAGTTGGAGACCCGGACTCCGACCGCGGTGGCCGGCATCAGAGGCGTTAAGGCCAGAGCCATTCCGGACACTACCAAAAAGGATTCCCTCCCTGAATAATCTCTCCCGCCTATCGGATGAGCCCCCAGGAACAATTGAACATCGCTGCGCTCAAGTCTAAGACCGTCTCCGAGCTGGCCGCCATCGCCAGGGAACTGGACATCCAGGGCGCCAGCGGCCTCAAGAAGCAGGAGGTCATCTTCAAGATCTTAGAGGCCCAGGCCCAGCGCAACGGACTGCTCTTCGGCAGCGGCATCCTGGAGGTGCTGCCGGACGGCTACGGCTTTCTGCGCTCGCCGGATTACAGCTACCTGCCCGGGCCCGACGACATCTATGTCGGCCCCACCCAGATCAAGCGCTTCGGGCTGCTGACCGGCGATCTGGTCACCGGACAGATCCGGCCGCCCAAGGAGGGGGAGAAGAACTTCGCCCTGCTCAAGGTGGAGGCGGTGGATCATGAGAATCCGGAGCTGACCAAGGACAGGATCCTCTTCGACAACCTGACACCGCTCTATCCCCAGCAGCGGCTGGTACTGGAGAGGGAGCCGGCCGAGCTCTCCATGCGGATCATAGATATTTTGGCGCCGGTGGGCAAGGGACAGCGGGGACTGGTGGTCTCGCCGCCCCGGGCCGGCAAGACCATACTGCTGCAGAAGATCGCCAACAGCATCACCCAGAACCATCCCGAGGTCATCCTCTTCATCTTATTGATAGATGAACGGCCGGAGGAGGTGACCGACATGAAGCGCCAGGTCAAGGCCGAGGTGGTCTCCTCGACCTTCGACGAGCCGCCGGAACGCCATGTCCAGGTGGCCGACATGGTGCTGGAGCGGGCCAAGCGCCTAGTGGAGCGCAAGAAGGACGTGGTCATCCTCCTGGACTCCATCACCCGTCTGGCCCGGGCCAACAACGCCGTCATCCCCCATTCGGGTAAAACCCTGTCCGGCGGGGTGGACTCCAATGCCCTGCAGCGGCCCAAGAGGTTCTTCGGCTCGGCCCGCAACGTGGAGGAGGGCGGTAGCCTGACCATCATCGCCACCGCCTTGGTGGACACCGGCAGCCGGATGGACGACGTCATCTTCGAGGAGTTCAAGGGCACGGGCAACATGGAGCTCATCTTAGATCGGAAATTGGCCGATCGGAGGATTTTCCCGGCCCTGGACATCAACCGCTCTGGCACCCGCAAGGAGGAGCTGCTGCTGCCGGCCGAGGTGCTCAACCGCTGCTGGGTTCTGAGGAAATTCTTGAGCGAGCTCAATCCCATCGAGGCCATGGAGCTTCTGATCTCCCGCCTCAAGGCCACCAAGAGCAACAAGGCCTTTTTGGAGACCATGAACCAGTGAGGCGAAGGATCACGAAGACTTTTGAACATCATAAGATCCTATCGGCTCAATCCCAACACGCTTCGTAGCTCTGGCCGATCATCTGAATATCTTGCCGCTAAAAACGATATTGACTGGGAAAACACTATAAACACGAAACATTTTAACCACGAATAGAACAAAAGAGGCAACATGAAGAAAGACATCCATCCCAAGTACTACCAGACCACCATCACCTGCGCCTGCGGCAACGTCATCAAGACCCGCTCCACGGTCAAGGATATCCATGTGGAGATCTGCTCGGCCTGCCATCCCTTCTTCACCGGCAAACAGAAGTTAGTGGACACCGCCGGTCGGGTGGATCGGTTCAAGAAGCGCTATGCCAAGCATATCGAGACCAAGAAATAGACAGGATGGTCCTCTCTATAAATGACAGGGCGTTGAGGCCGGCGTGATCTCCGAATCTTTGATCAAAAGGATCGCCGAGGAAGAGCGGGTGCCGCTTCAGCACCTCAGCCGGGGGCTGGATGAAGGCACCATCGTCATTCCCATGAATCGCGCACGCAGACTGTTGAAGCCGATGGCGGTGGGCCAGGGCCTGAGGATTAAGGTCAACGCCAATATCGGCACCTCTCAGGACATCTGCGATTTGGATAACGAGCTGGCCAAGCTGAGGGCGGCCTTAGGCGCCGGAGCCGATGCCATCATGGATCTGTCCACCGGCGGCGATTTAGGCGCCATCCGCCGGGAGATAATGGCCCAATGTCCGGTGCCCCTAGGCACGGTACCCATCTATCAGGCGGCGGTGGAGGCGGTGAGGAATAACAAGTCGCTGGTGGAGATGACGGTCGACGAGATCTTCTCGGTCATCCAGGGCCAGGCCGAGGAGGGCGTGGATTTCATGACCGTCCACTGCGGGGTGACCCGGCAGACCATAAACCGCCTGGAGCAGCAGAGGAGGACGGTAGGCGTGGTCAGCCGCGGCGGCGCCTTCACCATCGAGTGGATGGCCTACAATAAGAAGGAGAATCCGCTCTACGAACATTACGACCGCCTCTTAGAGATCGCCAAGGAATATCATGTTACCCTGAGCTTGGGCGACGGCCTGCGGCCGGGCTGTATAGCCGATGCCACCGATCGGCCGCAGATCCAGGAGCTCATCATCTTAGGCGAATTGGTGGACCGGGCCAGGGCGGCCGGGGTCCAGGCCATGGTGGAGGGGCCGGGGCATGTTCCCATCCACCAGATCGAGGCTAATGTCCGTCTGCAGAAGCATCTCTGCCATGGGGCCCCCTTCTATGTTTTAGGGCCGCTGGTTACCGATATCGCTCCGGGCTACGACCATATCGCCGCGGCCATCGGCGGCGCCTGGGCGGCCTACTTCGGTGCCGATTTCCTCTGTTACGTCACCCCGGCCGAACACCTGCGGCTACCAACCGTGGACGATGTCCGGGAGGGGGTGACCGTGCTGCGCCTCGCCGCCCACGCGGCTGACGTCGCCAGGGGCCTGCCCGGGGCCAGGGATTGGGATCTGGCCATGTCCCGGGCCAGGAAGGATCTGGACTGGAAGCGACAGATAGAGCTGGCCATCAATCCACCTCTGGCCAGACAGATCTTCGAATCCGCCCCCCAGAAGGAGAGCGGCGAATGCACCATGTGCGGCCAGTACTGCGCCATGAAAAGGATGTCGGAGGTGGAGAAGGAATCCAAGTGAGTCCCAGTAGACGAATACCCGACCCATCCATCAGATGACGGCAAAAAATCATAAAAGACCGGAGAAAATGAAGGCGAGGGAGGCCGTGGAATCCCTCGCCTTCGTGGCCTTGGACTTGGAGACCACCGGGCTGTCGCCGTCACAGGATGCCGTCATCGAGATCGGAGCCGTTTCCCTGAACGCCGAGGGCGGGCGGGAGACATTTCGCACCTTTGTCCATACCGAAAGAAAGATCCCCCTACCCACCAAGAAACTTACCGGCATCAGCGAAACCGACTTAGAGGGGGCGCCGGATTTTGAGGAGGCGGTGGACAGGATGTCGGATTTCATCGGCGGCCGGCCGGTGGTGCTGCACAACGCGGCCTTCGATCTGGGCTTCCTCCAGAGGCGGTGGCAGCCGCCGGCCGAGGTCTGGGACACGTTAGACCTGTCCCGGGCCGTTTTCCCGGGCCTGAGGTCTCACGGCTTAGAATACTTAGCTAAGCAATTCGGCTTTCATCCCGGACGTTCTCATCGGGCGCTGGAGGACGCCACGGCCACCGCCGCCCTCTTCACCTTGCTCTGCTCGTTTTTACAAGAGAAGGAAGATGAGGATCTGTCGGCTATGCAGGGGCTGGCCATCGGCCATCTGAGAAAATTATTGGCCATCCTCTCGGAACTTAAAAGAAAAGGTCTTCATATCAAACCCATAGAACCGGTTGACGAGGAGTCGGCGGCCAGGGCCGTTGGCGTCAAGGCCGGGGCCGGGGTAGGAGACAGGGCCCTGGGAAAAGCCTCGTTAGGCGATGTCTATGGACCGGCGGGAAGCCTCTCCCGAGTGATGGGGAAGGATTACGAAAACAGGGATGAGCAGGAACAGATATCCAAAGGTGTCTGGCGGGCGCTGGAGAATGATCAGTTTTTACTAATAGAGGCCGGGACCGGCGTGGGCAAGAGCTTGGGTTACCTGTTGCCGGCGGCTATCTGGGCCAGGGAGCGACAGGAGAGGGTGGTGGTCTCCACCTATACCCGGAATCTTCAGGAGCAACTCTTTTTCAAAGACATCCCCCTGGCCCAGAAGGCGGTGGGCCATTTCCGGGCGGCCCTGCTCAAGGGGCGGGGCAACTATCTATGCCTGCGTAGGTGGATTGAGGCGCAGCGCTACCCTGATCTCCTTCTGGATCCTAAGGAACGGACCGAGGCGGCCATCCTCTATCCCTGGTCCAGGCTCACCAGGAGCGGCGATATCTCGGAACACGGCGGTTTCAATCCGGGCCGGGCGCCCGGGCTCTGGGCCAAGTTATCGGCGGAATCATCGGGCTGCCAGGGCCAGCGCTGCCCCTATTACCGACGCTGTTATCTCTTCGCCGCTAGACGGGCGGCCCAGGAGGCCGAGATAGTGGTGGTCAACCATTCCCTGCTTTTCTCCGACCTGGCCGCCGAGGGCCGAGCCCTGCCCGATTATCGGCGGTTGATATTCGATGAGGCTCATAACCTGGAGGATGCGGCCACCGACTATTTAGGCTTCAGCCAGCAGCGATGGGAGGTTCACAATTATTTGGATACGGTCTATTCCCGGCGGGCCGGAGAGGCCGGGCTGGCGGCCAAGCTCTCCCAATGGCTCAGGGGCTCTGGTTTCAGGGGGACTGGCGGCCTCTGGAAGAAGCCTCTTTTGGAGTTGGGCGAAACGGTTCTGGAATGCGGCCGGCTGGCCGATAGGCTCTATCAGGGCAAATGGTTTGCCAAGCCGGGGGCGGGCGGCAAGCTGCGCTATCGGGCCGGCGACAGGTTTCAGAGCGATCTTCTGGAGATGGCCCAGGAATTGGTGGACTCGCTGCTCAGGCTCTCCGATCGTTTGCAGTTATTATCCGAGTTCCTGGCCCAGAGCCAGGGCCTGGAGCCCGAGGAAAAGGAGGCCTTTGTCGATCAGTTGAACGACTCCAGCCTTCGGGCCAGAACCTTGGCCGACATCCTGGCCAAGTTGGCCTCGGCCGATCAGCGGGACTATGTCTTCTGGGCCGAGTTTCGGGAGCAGGGCCTGGTGCTGGCCGCCGGTCCCTTAGAGGCTGGGCCGGTGGTGGCCAAAATGCTCTATCCCCGTTTGGCCACGCTGATCTTCACCTCGGCCACCCTGACCGTGGCCGGAGGGTTCGACTACTTCCTGGAGCGATCCGGATTGAAGCTGGTGGATCAGGATCGGGTGGAAAAGATATGTCTGAAGTCCCCCTTCGACTTCGCCTCCCAGGCGGCTTTGGCCGTAGCCAATTTCCTGCCCTCGCCCAAGCAGGATGAGTTTCACCAGGGCGTGGCCGAATTAGTTGAGGAGCTGTTACAGAGGCGACGCACCGGGACCCTGATACTCTTCACCTCCTTCGATCTGCTGCATCGCTGCTACTGGCGGCTGGCCAAGGCCGGGGTTCCGGTGTTAGCCCAGGGATTGGATGGCAACCCGGCTCAGATATTAGAGACGGCCCGGAGGAATAAGGATACCATCATATTAGGCACCAACAGTTTCTGGGAAGGGGTGGATCTGCCGGGACAGGCTCTGGAGCTCTTGGTGATCACCAAACTGCCCTTCTCGGTACCCAACGAGCCATTGGTGGAGGCCAGGTGCCAGGCCATCGAAGCCGCCTCGGGAAGCGCCTTTCATCAATATCTGCTGCCCGAGGCGGTCATCAGGTTCCGCCAGGGATTCGGCCGATTGATCCGCAAGCGAACGGACCGTGGGCTGGTAGTGCTGTGTGATTCCAGGATCGTGAACGCCGACTATGGCCAGGTCTTTCTTCGTTCCCTGCCGGTGCTGCCCATCAAGATCTGTCAGAGCCGGGAGGAGTTATGGGAGGCGGCCTCGGTTCTGGGTTCAGATAATGGTTGACAATCTCTTTTTTCCCGGTTAAAATTGAGAAAATGGACAAGATCTATATCAAGGAACTGAAGGATCCGGCCTCCCAGGGGCGGGAGATCATCTCCTGTTTCGCCCTGAGAAAAATGGAGCTCAGAACCAAGGACTCGGACGGCAAACCGTTCCTCTCCTTGGAACTGGGCGATGCCAGCGGCCGGATGGACGCCGTGCTGTGGAACGAGGCCCAGGCGGCCTTCTCCCAGCTGGCCGTGGGCGATGCGGTGGCCGTAAAAGCCACGGTCGGTTCCTACCGGGACAGCCCACAGCTCAGGGTGGAAAACATCGCTAAGGCCGATCCCTCGGATTACAGTTTGGAGCATTTCCTGCCGCAGTCGTCGCTGTCTCCGGCCGAGAGGGAGGCCGCCATCAGATCGGAGTTGGTAGGCATCAAGGATCCGGTCTTGGCCAAACTGCTCTCCCTCTTTTTCGATGATGGCGATTTTCGGCAGAGGTTCTTAGCCGCCCCGGCCGCCAAACTCTGGCACCATGCCTATTTAGGAGGGCTGGCCGAGCATACCTTGGCCGTCTGCCGCCTGGCCCATGCCGCCGCCGCCAATTACGAGCTCCTGGATCACCAATTGCTTCTGACCGGAGCCCTGCTCCATGATATCGGAAAGATACCCGAGTTTCGGGTGACCACCTTCATCGACTATTCGGACGAAGGCCGTCTTTTGGGCCATATCGTTTTGGGCGATCAGATGCTGAAGGAAAGGCTGGCCAAGGTCCGGGACTTTCCCCAGGAGAAGGCCATGAGGCTGAGGCATATGATGCTGTCGCATCACGGGGAGCGGGAGCGTGGCTCTCCGGTGACCCCGGCCACCTTAGAGGCCCTGGTGCTGCATCATTGCGATTACTTGGATTCCCATGCCGGGGCCTTCACCCGGATCATCAAGCGGGAAGGGGGCAGCGGCAAGCGCTGGAGCGATTATGTCAACCTGATAGATCGCTTCATCTATCTTCCCGAGGGCAACGGGGAGTCCGAGGAACCGAGGCTCTTGTAGTCCCGACCAGACCTGAATCACTCAGGAATACGGCCGGACGGCGGCCGATCCATCCCATAGGTTCGTTTTTGTATCAAAGTTCTCTTCAACTATAAACAACAAAACAAAGGAGACGAGAGGTGGAGGATTTAAAACTTGCCAAGAAACTGGTCAAAGCCTTAGACATGGCCATCAAATACGAAAGGCTGGCTCAGCAGCGCTATGCCAGGGAGGCTGCCTTTTCCTACGAATACGACGTCAAACAGCTCTTCAAAACCCTGGTGTCCGAGGAACTGAAGCATGAGAGACTTTTGAATCAGAAGAAAACGGCGGTGCTGAAGGATATCGACCGCCTCAGCAAAAAGAAATAATAAGGAGAGGAAAATGGCCAAGAAGAAACTGCCACAGATCGATCGCGATGCCTGCATCGGCTGCAGCGCCTGTGTCTCCGCCTGTCCGGTGAGCGCCCTGGATATGGACGGCGACAAAGCCAAACTGGTCAAACCGGTGGAATGCACCAGCTGCGGCGCTTGCGTGGATTCCTGTCCGGTCTCGGCCATCTCCATGGCGGAGAAGGATATCTAGACAATAGAGTAAATTTTGAAAAGGGAAGGATCCATGAGAAAGAGATGTCTCTGGGCGGCGGCCGCGGTCCTGGCCTTGGCCTCGCTGGCCACGGCCATGAGCCTCACCGGCGGCGCCAGCTACTTCAACCCTTCGGGGGTGGAGGGCAGCGGCGGGGTGATGCTGAGCTTGGGCTTGGGACAGAGGGTGGACGAGATGGTGATGGCCACGGTACAGATGGATTACTTCAATAAGACCTTCAAGAAGGAGAACATCGCTCCGGTGGATACGGCTCCGGGCTCGATCGTCAGCGTGGCCAACCGGATGGTGGAGTTCGAACATTCGGTGAAATACTTCCCCCTGACGGCCGGGGTGGTGATCACTTTGCCCATGGGCGGCCGGCTAAATCCCTTTGTGGAAGGCAGGTTGGGATACGGGCTGGCCCATGTCAGCTATAAGTACAACGCCGAGATCCCTGAGGCCAGCAAGCCCAACGACGGCACCTATTCCGGATTCGGCTGGCGGCTGGGCGGGGGCGCCAGGATGAAATTGGGCTTCCGCAGCGCTCTCCTGGCCGGGCTGTATTACAATGGCAATACGGTCTCCAAGACCCAGGCGGAAAACCTGTTCACCGACCTCAAGATGAGCGGCCTGGGCATAGGAGCCGCCCTGGAGCTGAGCGGCTTTTAATAGAACCGCCAAGTACTAAGCCCCCTTTTTCAGGGGGCTTTTTTATCCTACTCCCATGAGGTCTCCGGCGCCGGGGAACCTTCTTTTGATAAACTGTTTCAACTCCCGTCCTTCGGCCGAGGCCAGCTCGGGATCGCGTTCCAGGATGCGGGCCGCCTCCTCCTTAGCCGGCGGTATCAGGGAGGCATCGGAGATGAGGTTGGCCAGCCTGAGCTCGGGCAGGCCGTGCTGGCGGGAGCCCCAGAGCTCGCCGGGGCCGCGGATCTCCAGATCCCGCTCGGCGATGCGAAACCCGTCCTGGCTCACCTGCATGGCCTCGAGCCTGGCTCGGGCCTCCGGGGTGAGGCTACCGCCGGCCATCAGGATGCAGTAGGATCTGTGGCTGCCCCGGCCGATGCGGCCGCGCAGCTGGTGCAGCTGGGAAAGGCCGAACCTCTCGGCCTGCTCCACCACCATCACCGTGGCATTGGGGACATCGATGCCCACCTCGATGACGGTGGTGGCCACCAGTATCTGAATCCAGCCTCGGCGGAATTCGTCCATGGTGCGCCGCCGTTCCTCAAGCTTCATCCGGCCGTGGATCAGCCCCACCCGATAACCGGGGAAGCCGCTCTGCAGTTTATGGTGCAGTTTGACGGCCGCCTTGATGTCCTGTTTTTCGCTTTCCTCGATCACCGGGCAGACGAAGAAGGCCTGGCGTCCCTGGGCGACCTGCCGCCCGACGAAATCCAACATCTTGGCCCGGTTGGCTTCGGTGGTCCAGCGAGTGGTTACCGGGAGGCGGCCCGGGGGCAGTTCATCTATCACCGAGATATCTAAGTCTCCGTAGAGGGTCATGGCCAGGGTCCTGGGGATGGGGGTGGCCGTCATCACCAAGATGTGGGGCCGGGAGCCCTTGGCCAGCAGGGCGGCCCGTTGTTTTACCCCGAAACGGTGCTGTTCGTCTATGACCGCTAAGCCCAAACATCGGAACTCGGTGTCCTCCTGTATCAGGGCATGGGTGCCGATGGCCACCATGATGCTGCCCTGTCTCAAATCTTCTCTGACCCGCCGTCGCTGCCTGGCATCCATCCGGCTCAACAGAAGGCTGCAGGATATTCCCAACCTCTCCAGCCAGGGCTGGAGGGTCAGGAAATGCTGCTCGGCCAGGATCTCGGTAGGGGCCATGACGGCCGTCTGGAAACCGCTGCCCGCCGCCTTGAGCAGGGCCGAGAGCGCCACCACCGTCTTGCCCGATCCCACATCCCCCTGCAGCAGTCGGTACATGGGCTGCCCAGATTCCAGGTCGCTCTCTATCTCGGCCACGGCCCTCATTTGGGCTGCGGTCAGCGAAAAGGGAAGGATGGAGTCGAACTTCTGCCGCCAGGCCCTATCCCCGAAGATATGCCCGGAGGCCGTCTGCCTTCGCTGCCGGCGGCTCAAGCCCATCAGAAGTTGCAGCCCCATCAGCTCCTCGAAGGCCAGCCTCCTTCGGGCTTGTGGTACCTGGGAGGCCTCCTGGGGAAAGTGAAGGTTCCGAACCGCGGTTCTGAGATCCACCAATTTCTGGCGGGCGATGATGTCCGGGGGCAGGGGATCGACGAGCTGCGCCGAGTATAGATCTAAGGCCGATTTGATAACCGTGCGCAACTGCCGGTTGGAAAGCCCGGCGGTGGAGGGATAGAGGGGCACGATACGACCTAGGTGGACCAGCTCGGCCTCCTGGCTCTCCAACACCTGATACTCGGGATTGATCAGGCACCGGCCGCGATCCCAGCGCACCAGGCCGTTGACCACCAACATCTGTCCGGGGTGGAAGCGGTCCTTGAGGTAGGGCTGGTTGAACCAGAGACAGCGCAGATAGCCGCTTTCGTCCTGAAGCATCAGATTGAAGATGACGAAGCCGCGGCGGGTGCGAACCAGGCCGGTGTCGGCGATGCGGCCGAAAACGGTCGCCGTCTCTCCCGGCTTGAGAGAGGCGATGGATTTGACCAGGGATCGGTCCAGATAGCGGCGGGGGGGATAGGTCAGGAGGTCCCAGACGGTGGCGATGCCCAACTTGGCCATCAGTGCCGCCCGGCGGGGACCGACCCCTTTCAGATATTGGACGTTGGTCTCCAAGCTCATATAAAAACGGCCAATGCGCCAGAAAGCGGATCGGCCATATCAGTTTCCAGGTCCAGACGAATGAAAAACGACAATCGGACCGCCTGGTCTTTGAGTTTATAAGGAGAGGAGGCTGACTTTTCTTACAGCGAGGCCTTGCGGCCCACGGTGGCCAGCACCATTTTGGCGATCTGCTTCAGGGTCTCCATCACCCCCAGCCCCTGGCAGGCCACCGATTCGAACCAGGGGTAGCGGTTCTGGGGATTGAGACTGGCTTGGAGTTGATCGATGGGGACGATGTTGGGCAGGTCCCGCTTATTGTACTGGATCACCAGGGGCACCGTCTCCAAAGACAGTGACATCTCGGCCAGGTTCTCCCCCAAGTTCTTGAAGCTCTCCAAGGTGGCCTCCAAGCACTCGGCCTGGCTATCGGCTACGAAGACCACGCCGTCTACCCCGCGCAGCACCAATTTGCGGCTGGCGTTATAGAAAACCTGCCCGGGGACGGTGTAGAGATGGAATTTGGTCTTATAGCCCTGGATGGATCCCAGATCCAGTGGCATGAAATCGAAGAACAGGGTGCGGTCCAATTCGGTGGCCAGGGAGATGAGCTGGCCCTTGACCTCGGGATTCATCCGATCGTAGATGTAGCGCAGGTTGGTGGTCTTGCCGCCCAGCCCCGGCCCATAGTAAACGATCTTGCAACTTATCTCCCTGGTGGCCCTGTTGATGAGTGCCATGATGTTCTGAATTAAATGAAAAGGATAAGGGAGGC
>Ga0272448_1005295_pt1 | contig 14317 bp, 16 predicted proteins | sample YNPCB0191_FD_202220 | JGI IMG/M metagenome (GOLD analysis project Ga0272448, IMG submission 202220) | Hot spring sediment microbial communities from Yellowstone National Park, WY, United States - YNP-CB-019-1 | ecosystem: Environmental > Aquatic > Thermal springs > Hot (42-90C) > Sediment...
ATATATGCTCGATAGATGTGAAGCCAGTAGAAATACCGGCAATTTTTCAAAAAAGTTCTAAAGTTCTTAACGCAAGGTGTCGAGAAGTAAAACGGAGGGAACACGTGATGTTATTAGGTCTCGATGCCGCTGCTGCGGGCATGAAAGCCCGTCTCGATCAGCAGGACGTAATTGCCAACAATCTCGCAAATGTAAGCACTCCCGGATATCGCCGAAAGGCTGCCGGATTCACCACTTTTCAATCAATCCTTGCAAACAGCCAGGACAAGCAGAATACCGCAACCGTGAAAATGGTGGTAAGCGAGGACAAAAACCCCGGCAGCATGATCCAGACCGGCAATGCCTCGGATATAGCCGTTGAAGGCCCGGGACAGTTGGTGACCCAGAACGGCGCTGTCACTAGACTGGTTCGCGCCGGAAATCTCTACCTCAACTCGAACAAGCAACTTGTTACGAAAGACGGCTCCCTCGTGCTCGGCCAGAACGGCCCGGTTACTGTCACAGGCTCGGATTGGAAGATTGACATCGACGGTACAGTGCGGTGTGGCGGGACAAAAGTCGATACTCTTCAGATCCAGAAAGATCCTTCCGCTGACCCCAATGCATCAATTCGGATTATCTCCGGCAGCCTGGAAGGCTCAAATGTCAACACAGTCCAAGAAATGGTTTCAATGATATCGAATCTCCGCGCTTACGAAGCAAACGAGAAATCGATTCAAGCTATAGATGGCACGCTCGACAAAGTCATCAACCAGATGCAGAAGTAATTTTGGAGGAATGACCCATGATTAGATCCTTGTCCATTGCAGCCACCGGAATGGCTGCACAACAGTTGAACATAGACGTTATTGCAAACAACCTTGCAAACGTCAATACTTCCGGCTTCAAAAAGAGCCGTGCAGATTTTCAGGATATCCTTTATCAGAACGTCCGAACAGCCGGCATGAGCGAGTCTCAAGGCTCGGTAGTCCCGACAGGGATTCAGGTCGGACTCGGTGCAAGAGCTGCAGGCACCCAGAAGATATTCTCTCCGGGTGATATCAAATCGACTGACAACCCTCTGGATGTCGCTATAGAAGGCGATGGATTCTTCCGAATTTCGATGCCGGACGGCACAACCTCATACACCCGCGACGGTTCGTTCAAATTAGACGACCGTGGACGCATGGTGACTTCGGATGGATACCCTATCGCCGATGACATTACCATCGAGCCCGAAGCGACAAGCATCACGATTGGTCGTGACGGCACTGTCTCCGTAACAAAGGCGGGCACATCGACCCCCGAAACCAAGGGACAGATCAGACTGGCAAAATTTCTCAATCCTGCGGGTTTGTCCAATATCGGACGCAACTTGATGACGTCTACGGCCGCATCGGGAGAACCTGTTGTGGAATCAGGCGGTACTAACGGCATGGGAACTTTGTCTCAAAGGTATCTCGAAGTTTCCAACGTGCAGGTAGTAGACGAGATGGTGAACATGATCACCGCGCAGAGAGCTTACGAAGTAAACTCAAAAGCGATCCAAACTTCTGACGATATGCTGAATATCGCCAACCAGTTGAAGAGATAAACAATGACCAAGACTATCCTGGCTCTGTGCATACTCTTCTGCGTGACGGCATTGAACGCTAGTCCAGTGCCGACAGCTGTTGTCAGTATCCGATCCGAAAGCCTGGTCAAGGCGGAGAGAGTGGTCATTGCCGATATTGCTTCGGTGAAGACCGGGAGCAAGCAGCTTGCTGAAAAGTTGAAGGCTGTAGAAGTATGCACTTCCCCTGCCCCAGGCAGAGATCGAATAATCACAAAGAACGATATTATCATCGCATTGCGACGAGCGGGGATCGATGAGAAGTCCATCACTATCTCGTGCTCGGATAGAGTAAGTGTTAGCAGAGCATTCAATCGGGTCGCGGGCAGCCGGATTTTCGAAGTCGCCAAAGATTACGCGTCGACTTCAACTACGTGGCCCGGCTCGGTAGAAATCCAGCCGGATTACAAGCTCAATGATATCGAAGCTCCGACCGGACTACTCTCTTTCAATGTCAAGGATGGGATACAGAAGCTTCACAAAGGGCACAACTCGATCCCTGTAGAGATATCGATCGATGGTAAGCCGTATCGAACGATCAACGTTAGCTTAATGATTCGCTTGATCGCTCCGGTACTGGTAGCAGTTCAACCGATCTCCCGGACTTCACCGATTACCGATACAAATACAACTGTGAAGCAGATGGACATTACAAACCTTACTGAAGACCTGATCATCGGCAGCGCACCTGCCGGATGGACAGCTACCATACAAATCGCCGATGGAGTGATCATCCGTAAAGGTTGGATTGCCGAACCCGCAGCCATCAAGTCGGGTGATCCGGTCATGGTAGTAGCTCAAAGCGGTCTGGTAAAGGTTACCGATCGAGGGATCGCAGCTCAAGACGGCAGGGTCGGAGAAACCATCAAAATTAGAATGGTTACAGGCTCACGCGAGATCAGATGCAAAGTCGCAGAGCCCGGGATAGTTACTTTATAAATGATTTTCAGATTTACCGAATGGTCGGTGCAAGGAGCAAACCATGATTAATCGTATCCTTATTTCAATCGGAATATGTGCCATCGCTTTCGGACAGGCGCATGCGGATTCGCTTTGGAGCGCCGCATCAAAGCCGATGACATCGGACTCGAAGGCGCATCAGGTCGGCGACCTGGTGACCATACTCATAGTCGAGACATCGGCTACTGCTCAGAAAGCAAGCACCGACTTCAATAAGAAACTGAATCATACCAGTGGCGCGGGAATCGGCCCCCTGCTCAAACTGCTCCCTCAATTTGGAGCAAACTCATCACAGGCAGGGTCAGCGAGCGGCGCGGCGACGAATTCGATGTCATTCACGGCAAGGATGTCGGCAAAAGTGACGAAGGTGAATCCAAACGGCTCACTCGTCATCGAAGGGGATCGTACGGTTCAGACCAACGGCGAAAAACAGACGATCACCCTTTCCGGCACTGTTCGCCCCGAAGACATAGCGCCCGACAACACTCTGCTTTCGACATCGCTTGCCGATGCGCAGATTAAGTCGATGGATAAGGGACCTGTCGGCGACAGGCAAAGAGAAGGATTGATCAGCAAGTTTTTGAAGCTGCTGTTTTAGATTGGAGAACACGTTAATGAGACGCGCAACTTTATTTACCCCGGCTCTAATCCTACTGTCGATCATAGTATCGGCTGCAAATGCACAGGAGCCGAGTCAGAGATTGAAGGACATTGCTCAGATCGAGGGCGCCCGAAGCAACCAACTTGTCGGATACGGCATAGTAGTTGGTCTTGATGGGAGCGGCGATTCTCAGCAGGCATTGTTCACTGCGCAATCAGTGGTGAATATGCTGTCCAAGTTCGGGATCAACATCAGTCTGGACAAAATGAAGATCAAAAATGTTGCAGCGGTCATGCTCACAGCCGATCTCCCACCCTTTCAGCGTCCGGGAAACAAGATAGACGTAGTGGTCTCATCTATCGGCGATGCTAAAAGTCTTCAGGGAGGGACACTGCTTCAAGCTCCTCTCATAGGTGCCGACAAAAATGTTTATGCAGTAGCACAGGGAAGTGTTTCTATCGGCGGCTTTTCTGCTGGTGGAGGAGGAAATACAGTATCCAAGAACCATTCGACCGCAGGCCGGATTCCCGGCGGTGCGATAGTCGAAAGGGAAGTACCTTCCACCCTAACCGATGGAAAATCACTCAATGTAGTTCTGAATAGTCCAGATTTCACGACAGCTTCAAGGGTTGTGCAAGCAATCAACGCAGTTATAGGACCTGGACGAGCTTCTGCAAAGGATGCAGGGACGATCTGCGTGACTACTGATTCATCGGACTTGGTCGATCTGATCGCAAAGATCGGAGAAGTACAAGTCGAAGAGTCAGTTGTGGCTAAAGTCATCGTCAACGAACGAACCGGGACGGTGGTAATCGGAGGCAACGTAAAGTTGTCACCGGCAGCAATTGCGCACGGCGATTTGACAGTTGAGATTGCCACAGAAAACCAGGTTTCTCAGCCCCTGCCCGATTCGGCTGGAAAGACCAAAGTCATCACGCAGGGAACGACGAACGTGTCCGAGCAGAGCGCCAGATTGATGTACATTCAGCCCGGCGCGACACTCAAGGACCTCGTTCACGCGTTGAACGAACTCAAAGTAACACCCAGGGATGTCATAGCAATACTCCAGGCGCTCAAGGGCGCAGGGGCATTGCATGCAGAGATACAAACGATCTAACAGTATGCCATTGGTAATAAGGATTGACAGGAAATGAACGTACAAGCCGCAAGCACAACTGCATTGACACAACCGGACGTCCAACTGGCGAAACGGGAAGACGCAAGGCTGCGAAAGGCATGCAAGGATTTCGAATCCATGCTCGTCTATCAGATGCTGAGCAAGATGAGAGAGTCAGTCCAGAAAAGTGATATATTCGGTTCGGGAGAGCAGGAGCAGACATTCCAGGAAATGCTCGACCACGAGTATGCCGATAGCCTTGCCAAAAGCGGCGGCATGGGCATCGGAGATATCCTTTACAACCAAGTTTGCAACCAGGTAAAAAATGTTGCTAAAGGTTCCGCACAGACTGTCGATAAGTAAATTGCCGGACGTTGATGAAGAGCTCGCCGATAAGCGGCAAGCACAATTATCGATTATCCGCTCAGTGATGGAGACAGCGTTACGCACGGGATAGGAAATCCAGGAAGAGTGTGTTGACATGAGCATATCAAATACACCGATCAATCAAACTTCCAAAGTTCGGCTGCAAAGTGCAGGCTCGTCCAAGGTCAAGATTGTTGACTCTGCGGCAAAGTCCGATGAAGTCATCATCTCCGATCTAGCCAGGCAGGTGCAGGATGTAAAGAAGTACATTTCATCACTGGCCGATGGATCAAGAGACTTGGTGGACGATCTAAAGAGACGCGTCAGCGAAGGATCTTATGAAGTATCGACCGATGACCTCGCAAACGCGATGTTTGCAGCGCCGACAATGGAAGTAGAGGGTTTCTAAGACTGTTATGAACGACATTTTCGTTGCAGAGATCGAAGCTATAAACGCAAAGAGAATCGAAGGATACGACAAGCTCATCACACTGGCGGAAGAGCAGCAGCAAATCCTTCTCTCATGCAAGCGCGGTGATCTTTCCGAAAACCTTGCGAAGTTCGACCCTATTCTAGTGGAGCTCAAGCAGTTGGCTCGTAAAGAAGAAGCATTCGTACAAAGGCTTAGGGAGCAGTCGAGCGAAATCAGTCGAGAGACGATCACTGCCAGGTTCAAAGACGCTGTCATGGCTAGAGTGCACAGACTTCGCGATTTGACCGAGAAGAATGTCCACTTGCTCAACAATCTGATGAGTCTTTCCAATTTCACGATGGAATTGATAGGCAGGATGGCGGGCACCCGGGAAAATCAGGGGGCCACTTCCAACCAGCCGATATTACTCGACTTAAAAGTATAGGTTTTAGAGGTATCGTATGCCCGGCTACCTTAATTTCGGAATCATACAGAGTGCGCTCAGCGCTACACAGCAGGCGATCAACGTCACGTCCAACAACGTAGCGAATGCGACAACACCGGGTTACCGACGACAGGAAGCGGTCCTCGATGAGATCAGTCCGGCATCCGATGGGAAAATCGGCAGCACCAACTTCGCAATCATCGGAAACGGTGTACGGTTGGATGCCGTGATGAGAGCGCAGACAAATTTCGTAGATAGACAGCTTCGCGCATCAAATGGTGATTCGGAATACAGCAGTTCATTGAGCAAATCGCTCAGTCAGGTAGAATCCTGCCTGGCGGAACCGGGAACATCCGGCATTTCCGCAGCTCTCGATAAGTTCTGGAATTCTTGGAACGATTTGTCGACAAGCCCCGAAAGCCCGGCGGTTCGAGCAACGGTAATATCGAGCGGACAGACTTTGGCAAATCGATTGAACAACTTGTATATGAACATCAAAAATGCACAATCCGGAACGGATGACGTATTGACCGACGATGTGAAGCAGATAAATGAGATCACACATCGAATCGGAGATTTGAACGCTCAGATAACCGACGTTCTCTCCAGCGGCGCTCAACCGAACAACATGATGGATCAGCGAGATCAACTTCTGGATCAGCTTTCCGGACTTGTTGGTATACAAGTAAACGGCAATGATCAAAGCGGCATTATTGTGAGCGTAGCGGGGAGAACGATTATTCAAGGCTCGCAGGTCTCTGACTTGGAAACACAAACCGGAGCAGGAGGCAACCTGTCAGTCTGCTGGAAGAGTGATGGTACGCCCATCAACTTGACTACCGGCAGCATGAAGGGTGTGCTTGACGCTCGATCCACGATGGAAGGGTATGTGACCAACCTTAATACGTTCACCCAGGAATTAATAAACAGAGTCAATACACTGCATTCGTCGGGCATGGATTTGACCGGAACTCAGGCAGGAAACTTTTTTGCCGGAACGGATGCATCAACAATAGCGGTCGATCCGACAATTCTAAATTCCCCGTCGAAGCTGGCAGCGGCAGGAAGCACTGCTCCCGGTGACAACTCCGTAGCAGTAGCCCTTGCAGGCGTAAAGGACGAAGTAATGCCGGCTCTTGGGAATGTGTCGTTGACTTCTTCATACGCAAACTTTGTAACGCAAATTGGTGGGGACGTCAAGAAAGCCACTTCCGATAATGAAGTAAATAGCCTGAACCAGAAACAGTTGACCGCACAGAGAGAATCCATCTCCGGAGTCTCGATGGACGAAGAGATGATGAACATGATGAAGTTCCAGCAGTCTTACAGTGCGGCAGCAAGGGTTTTCAGTGTCATAAGCAGCATGATGGACACTACCATCAATATGGCAGGGAATAGGTAGTTAGATGAGAATCAGCCTTAACATGATGCATAGCCAGGTTCTCGATGGCTTGATGTCCGACGCGGACAAGCTTTCTGAGGCGCAAAACCGAGCATCCACAGGCAAGCAGATACTCAAGCCTTCGGATGATCCCATGGGCGCGGCACGAGCAATGAACCTGAGATCATCGCTTTCGCAGTTGGATCAGATGAGCAGGAATACCTCTGCGGTCAAGAATCAACTCGGACTGACCGATAATGCACTTAAGACGATTGCATCTCAGTTATCGACGGTTAGGAGGCTGGCAGTACAGGCAGGAAATGCTGCGCTAAGTACGCCGGAACGGAATGCAATTCTGGTCCAGCTCGATGAGGTCTCTACGCAGCTCGTAAATGCCGGAAATGTGCAGTATGACGGCAAGTATATCCTGGCAGGAAATGAGACGAGAACAGCGCCGATTGCCAAGAATCCCGGAGGTGCTCCTCCCTATGCATACAATGGCGATACCGGCACTCAATCGGTCTACATAGCACCCGGGATAACGATCGCATCAAACATTACCGGCGACAAGGTATTCAACATGGGAGGGAGTGCCGATCCGAACACCCCTGATGTGTTCAAGATGATAGCAGACTTGAAGGAAAACATCCTTAACGACAATACGGATGCAGTATCGAAGAGTATTTCATCCATCGATACCAACCTAACAAATGTCAATGCTATCAGAACGCAAGTAGGCGCAAGGATAAATCGGATCGATGACACAGCCAACCAGCTTGCCGATACAAAGCTAAATATGAAGAGCATGCTTTCCGACACGGAAGATGTAGATTTGGCGCAGGCCATAACGGATGTGCAGGTTCGAACCAACGCTTATCAGGCGGCTATAGCCACTGCACAGAAAGTATTCTCACTATCTTTGTCAGACTATCTAAAGTAGAGACAGGAGCGCAAGACAATGGTGATTAACATCGAGCAGCACAAACTGGAGGAACTGACTGACGAGGTCAACGAGACTGTCCTCAACATGCCTAGCGGAATGCTTGGCTTTGCGGAGTACAAACAGTTCGTACTTGTAGAAGGTGAGAAGTATGCACCATTCAAGCGTCTTCAGTCGGTAGACAATCCGCAACTCGGTTTTGTCGTAATAGACCCGATGGAATTCTTCCCGGATTACGATATAGAGTTGTCTGACCATGAGACCGGGCAATTGGGCCTGGAAGATGCAACCGATGCGAAGATCGTATCGACCGTCACATTCGATCGCAAGGAAGGATGGATGACGACGAATCTACTCGGACCGATCGTGATAAACACAAAGCTCCGGGTAGCTAAGCAGATTGTGCTTGAAGATGAAAGATACGGTACAAAGCATCTTATCGGCAACCACTCGTATTTTGAGGATTCAAAAGATCAAAGACAGGCTGTCTAGGCAGGAGAACAGACATGTTAGTCTTGGGCCGTAAGTTAGGTCAGAAGATCATACTCGGTGATGATATTGAGATCATGGTGTTGGAAGTGCGAGGAGAGCACGTCCGACTTGGGATAACTGCACCGCGGGACGTAGCGGTCTACAGAAAAGAGATGCTGGACAGAATCGCGGAAGAGAATTCGGAAGCGGCATTGACCGGCTGTACCCAACCATGTACATCAGGATTTCTCGCAGAGGGACTGCTTTCTTAGTAAGTCGTACTCTCCGTGAAATGCTACTGTGAAACAAAAAACATGAAGGGAGTGTGATGCCATATTACCTTTGTACTTAACGGACATCACGCAAGTAAACCAACAAATTGGTCTCGCGCCGCGTAAGCGGCTTATCGGCGGCGGGTCCATGGAAGTAATACCAGCCGACAAAACAACAACGGGCATGATGCCCCCTCACTCTGTAAGGGTGAGATTATTTATGGAGGAACATAAACAATGAGTCTCAGAATCAACACAAACACAACAGCATTGATGGCACACAGACAGTTGCAGCAGACTGACGCTGCGCAGGCACAGTCGACCCAGAGATTGTCGTCCGGCTACCGCATCAACAGCGCTGCAGATGATCCTGCAGGTTTGGCGATCAGCGAAAACTTGGGCGCACAGGCCGAGGGTCTCGGTCAGGCTGTCAACAACGCAAACGATGCTATCAACGTTATGAAGACTGCTGAAGGTGCTCTCGGTCAGAGTGCAGCTATCCTTCGCAAGATTCGTGACACAGCTCTTCATGCTGCAAACACCGGTGCAAACGATCCGGTATCAGCAGCAGCAGATCAGGCGCAGATTCAGAAGGCAATCGAGTCACTGGACAGAATCGCAAGCCAGACTGCATTCGGTTCGAAGAAGTTGCTCGACGGCAGCGGTGCTCTTTCGGGAACACCTACTGATACATCCGGTCGAATTATCTCCGCGAATGGCGCGGTTGCTAACTCTACATTCAAAGCTGGGTATGCTGATGTTAACATCACCACCGCAGCTTCGAAGGCCAGAGTTACCGGTGCTGACACCGTGGTAGCAGGAAGCGCTGTAGCCAATGCTGGTACTATCACCATCAACGGCCAGGCGATCACCGTCGCTGCAACCGATACGAACCAGGATGCCGTGGACAAGATAAATGCAGTTGCATCGAAGACCGGCGTTACTGCTCAGATCACAGCTGGTGGAAACCTCCAGCTCGATCAGACAACAGCAGGAAGCACCGCTAAGATCGCATACAGCGAATCTTCAACCATCTTCAACGGCGGCTCCAATGCAGCCGCAGCAGGTGGTGACGCAGTCGCAACCGTAACTCAGAACGGTGTGGCGACGACGTTTAACAAGGGCGTCGGCAACGTGCTCAAGGACTCAGCAGGCGATACCATCACATTGAAGGATGGTGCAACTACTGCTAACTTGTCCAGCGCGGTCTTCTTCTCCGGTTCTGCGCTTTCTTTCCAGATCGGTGCAAATGCCGGTGAGACTGCCAGCGCTTCGATCACTTCTGCTGCAGCAGCAAACCTGGGAGATGGTACAGTTGGTTTCGTATCCCAGATCGATGTAACGACATCTGCAGGCGCACAGGCTGCGCTCAAGATCTGTGATGCTGCAATCAACCAGGTATCAACCCAGAGAGCAGCTATCGGCTCAACCCAGAACGGTATCCAGAACACGGTCAACGCTCTTGGAATCGCACAGGAGAACATCTCCGCATCCCAGAGCCAGATCAGAGACACCGATATGGCAGCCGAAATGGTGAACTTCACCAGAAACAACATCATGTCTCAGGCCGGTACAGCTATGCTTGCACAGGCCAACCAGTCATCGCAGAACGTTCTCTCCCTGTTGAGAGGCTAATAGCGATACATTCAATGTGGCCGCCCTTCGGGGCGGCCACCCCTTCTTCATTTGCCCGCGAATTTTCGCCATTCTAAGCAAAATCAAGTGAAAAAGTTTTGCTCAGCATGACGAATGATCGCATTGATTCCTGAAAGGGGACAGCCGATATGCCAGGTACATCGAGTATAAGCGGCGTTATCAGCGGACTAAATACCGACGACATCATCAACAAGTTAATGCAACTGGCACAGAAGCCGGTCAATCGCTTGCAGGTCATGAACGCGACTTATTCAAATCAATTGGCGTCGTGGCAGGACCTGAACACACGCATGCTTGCTTTGAAGATGAAGGCTGATACTCTAGCTGATCGGTCCACTTTCCAGGGTACAAGTTTCACCAGCAGCGATACTGATGCCGTAACAGGTACCAGCCAAACCACTGCTACTCCAGGCACATATTTCCTCACCGTCAACACACTTGCCCAGACCCAGCAGTTGAAGACTCAAGGATACGCAGACTTGAACAGCCCATCACTGGGAACCGGCAGTATCGCCATTGGCGCCGGGCCTGACGCGAAAGCAGCAGCGAACTGCTTGTCGGGCACTGTAAGCTCGGTAACTATCGGGACAAATTCCACTCTTGCGGCAGGACCACAAATACTTGTGATAGATGCTGTCGGAACATCTGCAACTAAGGAAATGTCCGGTACGTTCCTTGGCGCAGATGCCGACGCGGCTCGCAATGCCACTGTAAGCGCAGGAAACATGACGATCAATGGGCAATCGTTCTCCTTCGACGGGAGTCAGACCCTCGGCGGTGTGGTCGATACTATCAATGCAAGAACATCAATGACCGGAGTCACCGCATCGATCACAGGTTCAGCGGATAACTGGCATATCACTCTCTCAAATCAGTATCATGGAAGCGACAAAAGCATCGCGTATACGGAAGATGCATCTATCCTGAACGGCGGCAGCTCGAACAACTATTCAGTTGCCGGCACGGATGCTTCCGCGCACATTGGCTCGGTTCTGTTCAATCAGGGAAAAGGCGATGTTCTGCAAAGCGCAAACGGAGATATTATCTGCCTTGATGCATCAGCGACCGCAGGAGAAAAGGCAAATGCTTTCACGGTTCAAGGAAAGACAAGCATTACAATAAGCGATAAGAACAATTCACTTGCCGGTCTCGCTTTGGCGATAAATAATGCTAACTGCGGTGTCCGGGCAACGATTATCAATGATGGCTCATCTACTGCTCCCTATCACCTGATCCTGACCAGCAGCACAAGCGGCACTGCGGGGAAGATAGCGCTGGATACAAGCAATCTTTCAGGCGGAACAGCACCGTCGTTCACGCAACTCCAGGCTGCTACGGATGCATCATTGACTCTTGGAAGCGGCGACGGCGCGATCACCGTAACAAAAGGTTCGAACAACATCCAGGATTTGATTCCCGGCGTCAATCTTACTTTGAGCAAGGCCGACCCGAACAAGCAGTTGCAAATATCTATCGGCGCCGACATCTCAGGGATCAAGCAGAAGATCCAGGACTTCGTTCAGCAGTACAACAACATGACCGATGCTTTGACTACTCAATCATCGTGGGATATGCAGACCAATTCCGGCGGAGTGCTGTTCGGTGATTCGAGACTCCTTACTTTGCAAACCGACGTCAGGAGCATAGCATCGAGAGTTGCAACCGGATCTAATCCATCATTTCAACTTCTATCTCAGATAGGCATTACATCTACCGAGAACGATCAACTGGTAATCGACGATGCAAAACTAAGCAACGCATTGGCAAACAACCTGCAGGACGTACAGCGTCTGTTTTCTACTTCCAGCGATGCTTCCAATCCGAATGTTACGTATGTCGCTTCGTCTGAAAAGACCAAGCCTTCGGATGCTGCCGGATACGCAATCAAGATAACCGGTCTTGCATCCAAGGCAAGAGTGACTTCCGGCGTCGCCCAGACATCCACTCTTGCTCAGGACGAGAAACTCACGATCAATGGCGTGGACATAAACCTGACGGCAGGTATGACTCAGGCTCAGGTCATCAGCAAGATAAATGAGAACAGCACCAAGATCGGCGTGTTAGCATCCGGAACTCAAGCTGACGGCACCGGTACAGGGTCATATCTCACGTTCACCCAGCTCACAGCCGGATCGTCCAGACACATATCGGTTCTCTCAACGGTATCAAATGGCGGCTCGACTCCAAAGGCAGATACGTCCGGCGTAGGTGCGAAGCAGGTAACTGAGATCAGTCCATTTGGTGAGTCCAACACAGGAACGAGCGCAGCAGGAAACGACATAGAAGGCACTATCAATGGTGAACCTGCCAAGGGAGATGGTGAGTATCTCACCGGCTGCAAAGGAAATGCCAACACAGAAGACCTTAAAGTACGCGTGCAAGCAACCGCCATCGGAGATTACGGAAAGATCTCGTATTGTAAAGGTGTAGGCAGTTTTATGAGCGACTACGGTGCAACAAGCACCGATGTAGTGAACGGCCTCTTTACCCTGGCACAAAATGGCGTCACTGCTGCGATGACTGATAACAACACCAGCATAAAGACCCTGCAAGATCATCTTGCGGATCAAAAAGACCGATTGGTCGAGCAATTTACTCGTATGGAATCCGCTCTTGCGAGCTTGCAGTCGCAGCAGCAGTATCTCTCGTCTCAAATTGCAAGTTTCACTAAGTCCAGTTAACTCAGAATGTTAGAAAGGTAGCTCAACAATGGCAGTAACTAATCCATATGACCAATATGTAGATAATCAGGTGATGACGGCAACTCCCGGCAGGCTTCTAATTTTGACTTATGATGCAGCCATCCGGTTCGCTCGTGCATCGCAAGAAGCGATCAAGAATCAGGATTATTACGAGTTGAGCCAGAACATCAAGAAAGCGCAGAACGTGCTCATCAGCCTTATCGGCGCTCTAAATCATGAGGTAGATGAACAACTTACGTCGAATCTGGACGCCATTTACAGGTACAGTTTTGATAAGCTGAGCGATGCTTGTGTTAATGATAATCTTGATTCCTTAAACGAAGTTATACACATTTTGACCGATCTTAGGTTAGCTTGGGTCGAGGCGGAAAAGTCCGTCAGATCCGGCGAGGCATTCAGACAGCAAGGAGTCCAAGCCGCATGACCTCGCTGACCAGGACCGGATTGCAAGAACTACATGACATCAGCACCGAATACTCGGGGATTCTCTCGAGCATGGAATCATTGACCGACAAGCTGATCGCGGCTGTCGAGACTTCATCATGGGATCAGATGGAATCACTGCTGAAGGAACGAACCGGATTGTGCGGGAAGTTCGGCCCTGCTCTTTCGAGAGTAAAGGACATGGTGCGCCAGATCGATGATCTTTCAGGGAATATGAGTTTCAGCGAGACTACAGCCGTCGCTTGCTTGAGGGCCGCAACGGATAAACTGGATGAGCGTCACAAATCGCTTCTCGATAAGCAATCTTACTGCGAAAAGCTGGTCGCCGAGAAACTGCATGAGTGCAAGACGCAATTGACCGCGCTCGACCAGAATACCAGGCTGAAAAGCATGTATTCATACGACAATCGAACTCAGCCGTCGAGGTATCTGGACAGCAGACTGTAGCGGGTACGAATGATATGAGAGCTACGCTCCATCAATGGTATAACTGTCTACGAAGATCGTCCATGCTCATGGTGATCCTTGTCTTGCTCACGGCAGTATCTCCGGCAACAGCCGCAGATAAGTATTCGGCTGTAGAGGCGAAGATCGCCAGCCTCTCTAAAACACCCGGAGTAAGGATAATCAAGCTTGGCAAGTCGGCTGCCGGTCGACACATTTATTCCATAGTGATCACCGGAAAGGGCAGTTCGCGAGACATCGAGCGTCGTCATAAAATCCTTCTTATTTGCGGGCAGCACGGCGACGAACAAATCTCTACGACATCCATGCTCGCCTTTGCCAAGGAATTGACTACGGACACCCCCCATCAACGCAAGATCCTGGGGAGCGCAATCATCGCAATCATTCCTTCCGCAAATCCCGATGGGTTCGCAAAAGCCGTTCGCACAAATGCCAACGGAGTAGACTTGAACCGCGACTGGGATGAACGAACACAGCCCGAGACCGTATGTATT
>Ga0272448_1005297_pt1 | contig 14316 bp, 11 predicted proteins | sample YNPCB0191_FD_202220 | JGI IMG/M metagenome (GOLD analysis project Ga0272448, IMG submission 202220) | Hot spring sediment microbial communities from Yellowstone National Park, WY, United States - YNP-CB-019-1 | ecosystem: Environmental > Aquatic > Thermal springs > Hot (42-90C) > Sediment...
GGCATCCGGATATAGAGTTGTTGACGTACAGTGAGGTTGAGGGAGTATCTGGTTATCGGGGGAACTTTCGGGTAACCATACGGAAGAAGGCGCGTTATGTGGATATGGATAAATGCACCGGTTGCGGGGAATGCGAAAAAGTATGTCCGGTTGAGGTTCCTTCCGAGTTCGATCTGAAATTGAAAAAACGCAAAGCCATTTATCGACCGTTTCCACAGGCTGTCCCCAATGTTTTCACGGTTGATAAACGCGGTGCCCCGCCATGCCGTACTGCCTGCCCGGCCGGTGTTGATGCCCAGGGATATATAGCTTTAATTTCACAGGGTAAGTTTAAAGAAGCGCTGGAAGTTTTCAGGCGAAGTCAACCATTTGCCGGCGTATGCGGGCGGGTTTGTACACATCCCTGTGAAACTGATTGCGAACGTGCTAAAGTCGATCAGGCAGTGGCTATAAGGAATCTTAAAAGATTTATGGCAGACTACGAATTTAAAACTTCAAGACAAAGACCCCAGCCCGTCGCGATTACCAAGGCCGATAAAGTGGCTGTAATAGGATCGGGGCCATCTGGACTGGCCTGCGCATATGATCTTATAAGGAAGGGTTATCCCGTTACTGTATTTGAAGCAACATCTGCACCGGGTGGATTGATGCGTTGGGCTATCCCGGAATATAGATTGCCGCGGGATATTCTGGACTATGAAATAAATTATCTGCGGGATTTGGGGGTAGAAATACGTACCAATACCCGTATAACGGATTTAAAAGAAATTTTTAATGGCGGTTATAAGGCCGTTTTCCTTGGAACGGGTGCGGGTTTAACTCAGAAGATGGGAATACCGGGTGAAAATGCTGAAGGGGTAATGGATGCGCTGGATTTTCTCAGGAAGGTGGCGGCAGGTGAGGCGGTTAAGCTGGGAAAGCGTGTAGCGGTCGTCGGAGGCGGTAACGCTGCTGTGGACGCTGCCCGTACGGCGCTGCGACTTGGTGCGGAGGATGTGACCATTGTCTATCGACGATCACGTGCTGAAATGCCTGCACTGTATACGGAAGTGGAAGAAGGCCTCCATGAGGGTGTGAAATTGCATTTGCTGGCATCGCCGGTAGAAGTTTTACATAACAATGGTAAATTAACCGGATTGAGGTGCATTCGCATGCAGTTGGGTGAACCTGATGAAAGCAGACGGCGGCGGGCTATACCTGTAAAAGGATCTGAGTTTGATCTGAATGCTGATACTGTTATCATTGCTATAGGGCAGCAGGTAGAAAAGTCTTCCATTACCGCAGATCTCGAATTTACCGGATTTGGCACTGTGGCGGTGGATCCGATAACGTTTCAGACTAATAAAGAAGGCATATTTGCGGGTGGTGACCTGGTTTCAGGACCGGACGATGTAATTTCAGCAATTGCTGCCGGCAAAGAAGCGGCTATTTCCATCGATCTTTATCTGCAGGGAAAGGATCCGCATAAAAATAGGCCTCAGCGCCCTGCGAAGGTTAAGAACATCGATAAGAGTGGGGCTGTAAAAAAAGAACGTCAGATTATGCCGCTGCTTTCAATTGATATGAGGAAGGGTTTTGCGGAGGTTGAGCTGGGGTTTGATGAAAAAGCGGCAGTAACGGAAGCTAAAAGATGTTTGAACTGTGGTGTATGTTGTGAGTGTCTTGAATGTGTAAAAGTGTGTGAGAGACAGGCCGTTAACCATACCCTGAGCGATGAGATTATCCAGGTCGATGTTGGCAGCATTATACTGGCTACAGGCTATACAACTTACAGGCCTGATGGAATTTATGAGTACGGCTATGGCCACCTGGACAATGTTTTAACTGCTCTGGAGTTAGAGCGCCTGGTGAATGCAGCCGGTCCTACAGAAGGACGCGTCTTGCTAAAGAATGGTCTGGAACCGAAGTCGGTGGCCATTATCCACTGTGTCGGCAGCCGGGATAAGAATTACCACGAGTACTGTTCGCGCGTATGCTGCATGTATTCACTTAAATTGGGCCATTTAATCAGAGAACATGTAAAGGGTGCGACGGTTTACGAATTTTATACGGATATAAGAGCTTTTGGCAAAGGATTTGAAGAATTTTATAACCGGATAGTAAGGGAGGGGACCAACTTTATAGAAGCAAGGCCTGAATCTGTAACAAATGTGGCTATATCACCTGAGGAGACAGGAAAATTGATTGTACTATATGAGGATACACAGGAAAAGGGCATACAGCGGCGACTTCCGGTTGATATGGTAGTTCTCAGTACTGCTATAGAACCTCAGGCAGACGTTCAGGAAGTCAGCCGTTTATTCAATATAAATCGCAGTGCTGACGGCTTTTTCTTGGAAAGGCATCCTAAACTGGATCCGGTGGCTACTTCTACCGATGGCGTTTATATAATTGGATGCTGTCAGGGTCCCAAGGATATACCTGATACCGTAGCCCAGGCATCAGCAGCCGCAGCCCTTGTTCTGGCCAGTATCAGTCAGCTGAATGTTGAACTGGAAGCAACAACGGCGATTATTCAAAGCAGGATTTGTTCGGGATGTCAGATGTGTAAAATGATTTGTCCATACAATGCCATTGATTTTTTGGCTCAAGATGGCGTTTGCAAAGTTAATGAAGCTCTGTGCAAGGGATGTGGTGCCTGTGTAGGGGGATGTTTCAGCGGCAGTATAACGTTGAAACATTATAGTAATGCGCAGTTAGTAGCCGAGATGGAAGGTATGCTGGTTTAATCTTATATGCTTTGGCGTAGATACATATTGAGGAGAGTTATAAATGGAAGACGATTTGAAATGGCAACCTCGTGTAGTCGGGTTGCTATGTAAATGGTGCAGTTATGCCGGAGCCGATTTAACCGGAACAAGCCGTAAAAAATACCCGGATAACCTTACGATATTGAAGGTTCCTTGCTCCGGGAGAATCGATCCTCTGCTGGTATTAAAAGGTCTGATGATGGGGTTTGATGCTGTGCTGATTTCCGGATGCCATCCTGGTGACTGCCATTATCAAACCGGAAATTATCGTGCACGAAGGAGAATTACGCTTGTAAAGAGATTTCTGGACTATATGGGGATTCCTGATCAGAGAATTCAAGCAAGCTGGGTATCGGCGTCGGAGGGTGCCAAATTTGCTCAGGTTGTTACTGATGTCATAGCCGACGTAAAACCGATCGGCCCCAATAAATTGTTCAAAGAAGAAGGTTGATGTTATGGAAACGGAACTACGTATCGAAGCTAGAAATCTACTTGAAAAGGGCACGGTTAAATCTATCATAGGCTTTACGAAGGGCAGTTTGAAATTTACCACGACGCCTCTGTTTATTCGTAATCCCGATGATGTCCATAAGCTGGTAGTGAATAGATTCATTAAAAATAATCTGGCAAAGTATTTAGCTGAGGTCAAAGAGTGTGTGGGCATTGTGGTGAAAGGCTGTGATAGCAGGTCAGTGGTCAGCTTAATTCAGGATAAACAGATCAATAGAGATAATGTCGTGATTCTTGGGATTGCCTGCCCGGGAATGATAGATGTCTTCAAGGTTGAGCAGTTAGCCGGATGTGATAGAGATTTGATTGACGATATATCTGTATCTGATAATGTTGCAATTATCGATTTTGGCGGCAGGAGAAAAGAGGTTGAACTGAGTCAGGTTTTGTATGATAGCTGTCTCGATTGCAAATGTCCTGTTCCCACAGAATATGACCTTCTTGTTTCCGGGCTATCGCATATCGGGAGAAATGAGGATGTCGGTAAAGCCAAAATCCAGGAGTTGAAGAGGATGCTGCCGGAGCAGCGCTGGACGTTCTGGAAGGAGCAGTTCAGACACTGTATCAGATGTTATGCTTGCCGACAGATATGCCCTGTCTGTTATTGTGAAAGGTGCTTCATCGAATCTTCCGAGCCAAGATGGTTATCCCCTATGGCCCAGTGGCAGCATAACCTGGGTTTTCAAATTATTCGAACTATCCATGTTGCAGGCAGGTGTACAGATTGCGGTGAATGTGAACGTGCCTGCCCGCAAAATATCCCACTGAGAAGTATGGTTGGGGAAATGTCTGATCTGGTTTTTAAGATGTTTAATTATCAGGCAGGTTCTGATAAAAATGCCCCTTCATTTATGGCAGCTTATGAGGTGACGGAAGCAGAAGAAATATTCAGATGATAAGGTAATTTTTTGTAGAAGAGGTACCGGCTATGGCATTTAAAAAAACCGCTAAGAACAATATAACAAAGTTGATGACGGCATGGAGCCACGATTTCAAAATTATGGTTCCAACCAGAAAAAACAGCGTTATAGAGTTTGGCGATTGGGATGGAAAGGATGTTGATTTTTGGGTCTGGTATAGAAATACGGTTGTACCGCCGAAGGTATTTTTACTGCCGGTGTGGGAAGAGATGATTCGTTTCAGCAAAAATAATCATGGATGGGGGCTTGAGGTTCCCGGAAGCGAACAAAAAGTGCTTATATTCGGTGTCAGACCCTGTGATGCCAGGGGAATGGCCATAATCAATGACGTTTTTAAAGACGGATACCCGGATTATTATTATGATATAAAAAGACGAAGAACTGTCACTGTTGGCCTTAACTGTGTACAACCGTATGATAGCTGTTTTTGTACCTCCATGGGTATCGATCCTGCTATGAGTAAAGACGTGGATGTCATGTTAATAGACGCTGGAGACGATTTTATTATGGAGGCGTTAACAGATGCTGGAGCTAAACTTTTACATGGAGAATTCATCAGATCTGCAAGCGCACAGGAGGTGCAAATGGCGCGATCGATGGCATCATCTGTGACTGGAAAAATACACAGAAAACTGAATACGCATGGTTTAAGCGAGAAGCTTTTAGATAGATTTAGCGATACCGAGTTATGGGAGGAAATTGCTGCAAAGTGCCTAAGTTGCGGCATATGTACATTTTTATGTCCCACGTGTTTTTGTTTTGAAATTTATGATGAATCCTTTAAAAAACAGGGATCAAGATACAGAGGGTGGGATAGCTGTAGTTTTAAGTTATACACACAGATGCCGATGGAAAATCCCAGAGAGGAAAAATGGAAAAGGATACGTCAAAGGGTATGCCACAAATTTGAATTTCATCCAATCAATACTGGTAATTTTGCCTGTACCGGTTGTGGAAGATGCATTCGTCTGTGCCCGGTAAACTGGGATATAACACAGGTGATAGCCCAAATTACCGGGACTATGGACAGCAGTTTGACTGAACCATCAAAAAATAAGGTCTGATCTATACAAAAATATAAAGAAAAGAGTGGTTATTAGGATGATAATTGCAGATTTGAAACAAAAGCAGAGATTTATCAATAAGGGAAACGTATACCTGCCACATATAGTGATTGTGGATAAGATAATCGAGGAGACACCCGCCATTAGAACCATCCGGTTTCATTTTAAGGAAGAACAATTGAACAGGGAGTTTAAGTTTAGGGCGGGACAATTTGCTGAATTATCGGTATTTGGTGTCGGAGAGGCTACATTCTGCATCTGTTCAAGCCCTACCAGAAATGAATTCTGGGAATGCTGTATCAACCGGGTGGGGTTGGTAACAGATAGATTGCATAAGGTGGGCGTCGGCGCTGAGCTTGGATTCAGGGGACCGTACGGTAATGATTTTCCTGTTGAGGCAATGGAGGGCAAAAATATTATTTTTATAGGCGGTGGTATCGGCTTAGCACCCCTGCGATCGTTGATATGGAATGTCATGGATAACAGGAATAAATTCGGTAATATAGCCATTCTATATGGTGCCCGTAGTTCGTCGGATTTATGTTTTAAATACGATATCAATCTATGGACGCAGGACAAAAGCATAAAAACCATTTTGACAGTTGATAAAGCAGATAAAGATTGGACGGGTAAAGTGGGTATGGTACCTGTTGTGTTGAAAGAGCTGGCGCCTTCTGCCGACAATGCAATTGCGGTTGTATGTGGCCCTCCTGTAATGATAAGAAATACTTTTCCGGTACTGGAAGAGATTGGCTTTAAGCCGGAAGATATTTTTACCACTCTTGAAAAGAAAATGAAATGCGGGATTGGTAAATGCGGTCGCTGTAATATTGGTAATATTTACGTCTGTCGGGATGGCCCTGTTTTTACCTATGCTCAGATTAAAAAATTTATCTCCGATGAGTATTAAATTTGTTGAATTAATTCTTTAAATGGGCAACAATTGTTATTGGAGTGAAGTTTATATTTTTCAAACACGAGTTTCGATATTGGCTTAACAGGTTGTAATGATGACAGGCTTATTTAGGGATAAACTCATTACCGTATTGAGAAATCGGCATTTTTGGATTATCTGTGGGATTATCGCTATTTGTTTTATACTCCAATATCCATGGATAATCACAGGTAGCCAAACGTCCCTGTTTTCATTTCTGGGACTTACCAGGCATGCCGTTGAGCGAATTCTGTTTTTACTGCCCATCAGTTACTCGGCCTTTATATTTGGAACAATAGCAGGGATAGTATGTCTGGTGACCAGTGCGCTGATAATGCTCCCGCGCGTGCTGTTTATCAGCCAGTACTTTTCGGATGCACTCATGGAAACGATAGGGGTACTTTTTGTCGGTGCACTGATTATCTTATGGTTTGATAGCTACAGGAAAGAGAAAGAGAAACGGCAGAAGATCATAGAAAGACTTCAGCAGGCAGACGAACAGTTACAGGCGGCATTTCAAATAACCAGACGTAATGAAGAGAGGCTGTGGGCTTTAAATGAGGTGGCTGCTATTTTAAGCCAGTCTCTGGAGCTTAAAGAGGTATTACGGGCGGCATCAGACAGCATTAGACAGGTGCTTGGCCTCGATGCTGTGTTGATTCTGTTATTAAATATGGAAAAACCGGAATTGGAAATCATAGCGTATGCGGGATTTAACCGCGAATTAGCAGAGATTCTGGATGATCGTATAGTTACCGATGATAGAATATATAAAATTTTGCAGACAAAGGAAATAGTGACTGTAGATAGCACAGAAAACGAGATGGGTTCATTGGCCGATATCGAAAGACGGGCTAATTTATCCTGTGAAATACTTGTGCCGATAAAGGCAAAGGGTAATGTAGCCGGTGTGCTGGTAGGAGCAATGCGTACGAGCAGGGTATTTGTAAATGAAGAGAAGGAGCTGCTGGGTACATTTGGAAATCAAATAGGCATGGCTATCGAGAATTCTCGGTGTTACCAGCGGGAATGCATAGCTGCTCAGCAGGCGTTGTTATCGGAAAAAAAACATCGTGAGATATTTGAAAATGCCCAGGATGCTATCTGGGTACATGATCTGGAAGGCTATATCACCAGTGCCAATAAAGCTGCCGAGGCCCTTACCGGGTATAGTGTTAAAGAAGCTCAGCAGGCAAATAAAATAAATGTTAAAGATTTTTTAACCGGCGAAAGTTTGGCTCTGGCAAGTCAGATACGGCAGAAGCTGTTTGCGGGTGAAAAGGTCGAGCAACCATATGAACAGCGGATTATAAGGAGGGATGGCACAGAGGCAATTGTGAAATTGAGTACCAGCGTCATATATGAAGACGGGATACCTAAGGGTTTCCAGAACATCGCCAGGGATGTTACCAGGGAAAAAGAGATGCAGGAGCAATTGCAAAAGGCTTACCAGGAACTGAGCGAATCACACAGAAGATTAAAGGAGAGCCAGCAACAGCTAATCCAGGCTGAAAAATTGACTTCGCTGGGACAACTGGCGGCATCTATTGCACATGAAGTGAACAATCCATTATCCGGCATTTTAACTTACACGCAACTGCTTGAGAAGAAAATAAAAACCGACAATTACGATAAAAATATGGCATTGAATTACTTGAGCAGAATGGAATCTGAGCTCGTACGGAGTACCAAACTTATTCGCAATCTGCTGGATTTTGCCCGTCAATCAGCGCCAGCTTTTCGTCAGGTTAATGTAAATGAGGTGGTCAATCGTGCTTTTGACCTTACATCTCATTCGGCACAGCTTCAACATATAGAGGTAATTAAGGAACTGGATCCGGCATTGCCTAACCTTATGGCAGACTTTGATCAGCTTCAACAGGTATTTACGAATTTAATTTTAAATGCAATCCAAGCAATGCCGAATGGAGGTCGACTGATAGTCCGCACTTTTAAAAGGGAAGGACAGGTAGTAGTGGAAGTGCAGGATACGGGTTGCGGTATTTCACCTGAAAATATGCAGAAGCTTTTCACGCCCTTCTTTACGACAAAGAAAGAAGTTAAGGGTGTTGGCCTGGGGTTGGCTGTGTCGTATGGCATTATTCAGCGTCATAACGGCAAAATCGATGTAAAAAGCAAAGAAGGTGAAGGTAGCACATTTACGGTCAGTCTGCCGATAAATAGTGAAAAATCGGCTGAAAAAACAGCGATGTAGATTGTAGAACCCTGATTTCAATCGGGAGGTTGAGATGATTAGCGAAAGGAGAAAAATCCTGCTGGTAGAGGATGAGCCGGTTCTGAGGGAGTCATTGAAAGAATGGCTGTTAGATGACGGCTATGATGTGGAAGTTGCTGCAACAGGGGAAGAGGCCCTGGGTAAAATTAAGGAAGGTGAATACGGCGTAATCGTCTTAGATTTGAGATTACCCGACATAGATGGCCTTCAGGTGTTCGAAGAAGCAAAGGATATAAAACCTGAGACGAAGGGTATTATCATTACTGCATATCCATCAAAAGAGACGAGGAAAAAGGCAGAGGAGATGGGACTGCTTGATTATCTATCAAAGCCCTTCAGGATACAGGACCTTGAAAATATTATAAGTGGTGCTCTGTATGAAGTAAATAAAGCCGAACAGTCAGATAGCAATGTATGGTTGAAGCTGGGAGCTGTCTCCTTTCGTATATGCACCAGAAATTATGAATGCAATCATTGTGCGTTTGCACAGGATTTACAGGATAGGTTTGGCACTATTGCGGTGATAGGTGATAAAGAGATTGAACGGTTGAAACAGTTGCCAGGAAACCAGAGGCTGTGTCGGTATACTTCTGTGCATTTTGTACATAAAAATGCTGGTAAACAGAAAATAAAACCAGATTAATCAAAGTGCATATTTATAGGAGTTGCAGGCTTGAAGATAATAAATAATTGGAAAACGGGAGGTGATTAAAAATGAAGCCGATATTGGTAGTAGATGATGAGGCAATTGTCAGGGATTCTATTGGCGATTGGCTGAGGACCGCAGGCTACGAGGTTTATGAAGCTGAAACAGGTGAAGAAGCATTGATGCTAATTGAAAAAACAGATTTCAGTTTTCTTATCCTCGATGTCAGATTGCCGGGTAAAAGCGGTATCCAGGTACTCAAAGAGGTTAGAGCTGCAAAACCTGAAATTAAAACCATCATTATCACTGCTTTCCCTTCGGAAGGGCTGGCAGATGAGGTAATGAAGTTAGGGGCAGTTGACTACCTCATAAAGCCGGTGCACCCTGAAAATCTTGAGAGAATCATTCTTGAGACTCTGTCTAAGAGCGACCAGAAAAGCACGGTCTAACATTAATAATGATAGGCTGAAAAGAATCTTGGAATGGGAAGGTGATTTCAAAATTTACTTCATTAGCCTTCAGCTAATATTTCTCTGACCATTTTTACCGCTCTGGGAACTGCCTCTAACACAGCGTCTGAAAGTCTGGTGCTAAATTCGAGTGCGTCCGGTATTTCAACACCTATGATATCGATTTTCCCCGGTATTTTTAATTCTAACATTTTACCTATGTCAAGAGCTGTGGGCAGATCGACGTCATGCGGTGAAATTGTATGTTTGGTTACCATGAAATCTTTAACGTCCAGTCGGTAAATCTGCCCGGGTGTCCCCTTTGCTGTCTGGATGGCATCTACAATGACTACTCTATCGAAATCTACAATCAGATCGAGAATCGCCAGACCTGAAACGTCACAGGCGGTTAGAGTGACATCTCCTTCCGGTGGATCTTCTTCCAGTTTTTCAATCACATGAAAGCCTACACCGTCGTCGCCGATAATCGGATTACCAATGCCAAGAACGATTGTTCTCATGTGGCGGGGGCTTCAGCCTCGGTCGAACTTATTTTTGCTTCCATAAATGGCCTGAGTAAATTTTTAGGCGAGGTTATATTGCCGATGAGACCAGAGGCTTTAAAATCGAGACCGATAGCAAAGGCAATTAGCTGTGTAATGGCCAGGGCAGGCAAATTAAACTTGGTCTTATATTTCCGATTTACCGACGCCTGATAGCCGTCTATCGCTAGGTGGCACAGAGGGCAGGTTGTAGTTACGATTGCCTGAGCCCCATTATCGGAAGCATTCTGAAGTAATTTATAAATGAGCTCAATGGCAGTATCCGGCTCAGAAATAACCAGGGAGCTGCCGCAGCAGCGTGCTTTTAAGGGGAAGTTGACAGGCTCTGCACCTAAACTAACGACCATCTTATCCAGCCAATCTGGGTATTCAGGATCATCATAACCGTAAGATGGCCGTACCTGCTGGCATCCGTGATAACAGGCAACTTTAAGACCGGTAAGTGGTCGAACAATTTTGGACTTTAATACGTCGGTACCCAGATCGTTGAACAGCACTTCAACCACGTGTCGAACGTTTACCGTTCCGTTGTATGTCATACCGGCGGCCGATAGAGTCGATCGGATCTTATCAGAAAGATCGTGATCTTCTTTAAGTAAATCATTGGCTTCGCGGAGAATGGTATAGCATGAGCTGCAGGGGGTAACCAGATCAAGGCCTGTTTTTTCTGCCAGTGCCAGTACCCGCGCCGTGATACCTATAGCTTTAAATTTATCAACGCCGGCTAGAGGTGATGAACCACAGCATGTCCAGTCCTCAAGTTCCATAAAATTTATATCGAGGGGTTTTGCGATGGCATGAATTGAGGCCTCAACCGGCGCACCGGTGGCTTCCATGGAACAGCCGGGGTAGTAAGCATAATACTTCACCGATCACCTCCTGTCGAAAGTCTATTGATAATGATATTCAATTGATCTTTACCTTTGACCTTTTTTGCAGTAAGAGGCATGCGGCCATGGGAAAACAAACCGATTGCCAGGGGCAGCATGTTGAGTGCAGCCAGAGGGTTGGTTTTTAAAAAATACTTTAACATGAAACCAAACTCGTAAACACGGCCGTAATCGGTTATCGAAGCGGCAAAAGTGCGATACATGGTGGTGGTTTTGGTCGGAGGTTTATAGCCTTCCTGGAGTGCAATCGATTCAAGACCGTGAATGATATTGGCCGGTTTGATATCGCGAGGGCATCTTGCCGTACAAAGGTAGCAGGAAACACAGAACCAGATGGAGTTGCTTTTAAGTAGCTCATCCTTCATACCGGCTCTGACCATAGCGATAACCTTGCGTGGCGGATACTCCCAGCGGGTGGCTGTACTGCATGAGCCGCTACAAACACCGCACTGGATGCATTCGTTGATCTTTTCGCATGCCGGCAAAGATGCAACCTGCTCAAGAAACGTTGCCTGTCCATTATCACTCATCTGCATCTCTCCTTTTAACAGGAATAGTTGTAACTATCATTTTATACAAGTATGCCCTCGAGTTCAGCCAGGACCTGCACATCAGTGAAATGCCTGTGGGTGATGGCGCCGCTGGGGCAGGCGGCTACACATGTACCACAGCCTTTACAGAGAGCCTCATTAATTCTTGAGACCTTGTCTTTTTCAATGTAGCTGATGGCATTATAAGGACAAAGTAGGTTACATACCCTGCATCCCGAACATTTACTTTCGTCTATAACCGCTGTATCAGCCTCGATTTCAACCTTGCCGTTATTTATCAGCGCCAGGACTCTGGCTGCTGCTGCGGAAGCCTGCGCAACCGTATCAGGGATATCTTTAGGACCCTGACAGCAGCCGGCAATAAAAATGCCATCGGTCATGGTTGCTACAGGGTCGAGCTTGGGGTGCCTTTCAGTAAAGAAATTTTCCTTGCCGCAGGATATATTGAATTTATGTGCTATTTCCTGTGCATCTGACTGAGGTTCAATTCCAGAGCAAAGGATGACCATATCCACCGGCAATCTTCGTTGTTTCCCTATAAGAGTATCTTCAAACTGGATGATAAGCTTTCCCTTTTCTTCGGGCGTTTGAGCTACATCGGTTATCTCGCCGGGTCTGCCGCGGAAGAAAATAGTACCTTCTCTCTGAACCCTGTTGTAAAACTCCTCATATCCTTTGCCGAAACTCCTGATATCGATATAGAACTCATAAACTTTTGCTCCATGTACATGCTCCAGTAAAAGGTGTGCAAATTTCATACCGTACATACAGCAGATACGTGAGCAGTATTCGTGGTATTTTTCATCACGGCTGCCTACGCAGTGGATAATGGCTATACTCTCAGGTTCCTTGCCGTTCTTCAATAGAATTTGCCCTCCGGTAGGACCGGCGGAGTTGACCATTCTCTCAAACTCAAGGCTGGTAAGGACATTATCCAGCCTTCCATAACCGTATTCCTTAATCACCGAGGGATCGAAAAGCTTATAGCCGGTGGTTATTATTACATTGCCTACCTCGATATCGAGTATCTCATCCTCCTGCTGGAAGTCGATGGCATTTCTTTCGCAGAACTTTTCACATGCCCTGCATTTACCTTTGAGGAAATAGGTACAATGCTTTCGATCGATTACGGGAACATTGGGAACGGCCTGGGCAAAAGGCGTATATATAGCCTTGCGCTTGGACAACTTCTCATCAAACTCGCTGTCAACCTTTATCGGGCATTTGGTCATGCAGGTACCACATCCGTTGCATTTGGTAGCGTCAACGGAACGGGCTTTTTTATGTATTTTGACCCTGAAATTTCCGACATATCCTGATACGTAGTCGATCTCACTGAAAGTGAGAAGTTCTATCATAGGATGGGCGCCCACCATACTCATCTTGGGAGTGAGGATGCAGGCAGAACAATCGAGTGTGGGGAAAGTCTTATCGAGCTGCATCATGTGCCCGCCGATGCTTGGTTCCTTTTCTACCAGATATACCTTATGGCCGGCATTGGCTATTTCAAGTGCTGCCTGTATGCCGGCAATACCTCCACCCACAATCAAAGTGTCCGGATGTACGGGTACCTCTTTATTTTCCAGAGGCTCATGAAAGTAGACCCTCCTTACAGCCGCGCTGACCAGCGCTTTGGCCTTTTCGGTAGCTTCTTTGCGTGATTCTGTTACCCAGGAACATTGTTCACGTATGTTGGCCATCTCAAAAAAGTAAGGATTCAGACCAGCTTCCTGCACAGCTCGGCGAAATGTCGGCTCGTGCATCTGTGGGGAACAGGAGGCGACTACAACGCGATTTACCCCCATTTCCTTGATATCTTTTTTAATCAGGTCCTGCCCGGGATCTGAACACATGAATTTATAATCACGCGAAACTACAACCGATGGAAGGCTTCTCGCGTATTCTGCAACCTTTTCTACATCTACAGTAGCGGCTATGTTGCTACCACAGTGACATATATACACTCCGATTTTGGGCTCCATCACGACCTCCTTGGCAGGATTTCATAATAACAGGCTGTTTGAAAAAAAGGGATACTAAAGAAACTGTTGTAGACATTCGAACTATCGCATATTATAACACTGGCGTATTCGGTCAACAAGTATATGACGACCGGATAGAGGTTTTATGCTAAAATTAAAAAGTTTTTATGGAGATTAAACTTGAGAATACTTGTTACCAATGACGATGGAATAAACGCCGAGGGGTTGTGGTGTCTGGTAGATGAACTAAAAGATGTTGGCCACATAACAGTGATTGCCCCTGACCGTGAACAGAGCGGTGTGGGAACATCCATCAGTTTTCACCACCCATTACGGATTAATAGAATATATGAGAAAATCCCGGGCATTCCCACATATTCTGTGGAAGGAACGCCCGGCGATTGTGTTATCATGGCTATCAAAGTGATTATGACTGGCGGCATTGATGCTGTAATTTCGGGCATAAATCAGGGGCCCAATTGCGGTTATGATGTGTTTCTGTCAGGAACTGTGGGTGCTGCTCTGCAGGGATTTTTCTATTCAATACCATCTATTGCGGTATCGATAGATGCTTTTGAAGAGCCCATTTTTAAAACGGGGGCTATCGTTGCCCGGGAGCTTGCTAAGTATATCAGGACTCACGGTATAAAAGGCAAAATGCTGCTTAATGTTAATGTACCTAATATGCCGTTAGCAGAGATACAGGGAATAGATATCACCAGGCTGGGTGAAAAAGTGTATTCGGCCGAAATCGAAACCGGCAATGATGGAAGACATGATTACTATTGGATATTGCACAGAGGGATTGATATCGGGGTTAA
>Ga0272448_1005298_pt1 | contig 14315 bp, 5 predicted proteins | sample YNPCB0191_FD_202220 | JGI IMG/M metagenome (GOLD analysis project Ga0272448, IMG submission 202220) | Hot spring sediment microbial communities from Yellowstone National Park, WY, United States - YNP-CB-019-1 | ecosystem: Environmental > Aquatic > Thermal springs > Hot (42-90C) > Sediment...
GTCATCATCCAATGCGAACCCCGCATCTCGCGGGCCAATTCTTTCCAGTCGCCTTCAATCCGGATGTCTTGCTGCGTTCGGCAGATCGAGAAGTCCGGGTTATCCGCCACACGGCCCTTGAACCCCAGCCAGCGGACCTGCCCGCAGTCCGGGTTCAGGATGGTCACCTGCTGCCCGAGCGGCATCTGGACCTTCGGGGCGGCCCCATAGTCGGATTCGTAGTGCGTGCGGATCCGAACCGGCTCGTAGCGCACCCCATTCATGCGGCGCGGGCAGGCGCAGTGTGCGCAAGTGACGATCCCGTTATGCGGGAAGGTCGGGTTGTGCATGAACACCGGCTGCCCGGACACGCAGCGCAGCAGCACGCCCGCCGGGTGAGAGGCGAAATCGGATTCGCAGAATGCGATAAGCCCCTCGTCCTGCATCAGGCTCAGCGCCAGGCACGCAGTGGTCTCCGCGATCGGCATCACCGTGGACATGCACTCCGCGATGGTGAAGCTTTGTGCGTCGTACTCTCGCATGAGGTCCTTAAAGACCGAATACAGCACAAAGGCATTGACCACAAAGATGCGATCGGTCTCCAGGCTCACGCCGGGTTGGGCCAGGTACCGGGCCGCATCCTTCTGGGCGCGGGCCATCACGTGGTCCTGCGCGCGCTTGGCCTTTATACGCCGATCCAGCTCGGAGTAAGGCACTTCGACGATATCCATGCCGTACCGGTCCCTGCAAAGCGCGGGAGCCTTGGGACACCCCTTTCCCCGGGCCTTTCCGACGGTGACGGCCCGGCTGCCCACGAAATTGCGCAGACCGTGAATCGCCCGCAGCCGCCAGAGGACCTCGCCATAGTCATCCACCACGATGTCCTCGACGCCGACTCCTTCATAGTTACGGACTTGGTCGTACTCGAAGTTCTCTCCGGGCACCCGCAGGAAGCGGTTGCTCACATTCTCGTACCAGTCGTAGACCGGCCCCGAGCGGTGGCGCACGAAAATAATGTTGTCGCGCTTCCCGGAAATGCAAGGATCCAGACTATTGGCCCCGGCCGCGTACAGGATCAGCGCCCCTGCCCGGCTGGAGTCGCGCACCCGCGCAGCTTCCTCATCGGAGCTGGCCGTGGCCAGTGGCAGGATCTCAATCGGGAACCGCGCCAAGGCCCGCAGCTTTTCGAGCTCCCCAGAAATCCGGCCGATCTCCTCCGAGACCGACTGCTTGTCATGCACGCCGCCCCAGTTCCTCCAGGAGCGCTGCGGCTTGGGATATTCCAGTTCGTGCCGCAGGAGCGGCTGGACAACGAGCTTCTTGCTCTCGAGCACTTGGGGGCGGGCCGGGTCCCACTCCTCAGCGCGTGGGGCCGATCGCACCACGGGGGGCACCACCAACATGGGCCCAGCCGCGCCAGCCGCCGTGATTCCGAGGAAGGACCTTCTATCAAGGCAGCACATTGGTTTTCTCGATTCGGCCGGAATTTCGATATGCGGGTCCGGTCCGGTGCGATATTACATCCCTTCCCACGACCACGTCAAACCGCCGAACTGGGTGGTGTTGACAGATCCAGGCACATCGTGACCCTCTAAGACCTGCCGCGGCAGCGGCGCGTCTTGAACGTCGAGCGAGGGTAGCATCACGGGTGGCAGCAGGTAGATTTGAGGGCTGACGGTGGGCGCACGAGCTTGCCGGAGCTGCTCCGGGGTACGGCCTGCTTTGGCCGAATTGCGGCGCAGCAGGTTGAACTAAAGCTGATAGCGGTAGGCCTGGTGGAGGAAGGCGGACACCGAGCCGCTGAAGTGCTCAGCTCATAGAACGCCGACCCCATGATTCCGTGTGCGGCTTTCACGTCGCTGGTGTAGGTGAGCGGTGGGGCGGATTGAGACGGTGTCGCCCGCAGCCGTACTTCCGCTCGACCAGCTTGATGAGGGGGGCAGGCCGAAGGGGATCAACTCCCGGTAGCCGGTGAGATCTTTAATGTCCGTCTCGAACAGGCCGAACGGGGGCCGCTCGATCTTTTGCTTGGCCAAGCTGCGCACCGGCGGGCACGGTGTTGCGGGAGCAGCCGAACAGGCGGCTGGTTGCACGGCTGCCCTGCCCGAGTGCCCCGGAAGTCAAAGGCTTCGGGTTGGACATGCCGATACTCCTTCTCGCAAACCTGTATCCAACGAAATCGCGGCGCGGGGCACAACAAGGCCTGAGGGATTGCACTGGCGGTCGCCTGGGTACCGAAAAGAGCGGGAAAGTCCTGAGCGCCGGAACCAGACGCATGATAACATGGTTCGGCGTTGAGCGCCCGTACTGCCCGCGGCTGATCGCTTGGCAGCCGCAGGCATTGAGCAAACGACGATGGACGGCCCGGCCACCGCGGGGAAAGCCCGCCCAGCCACGGAATCGCCAGCGCTTATCAAGGCGCCCTGCTCCGGCTCAAGACAGGCCGGCGCCAACTCCTGTTTTGACAGGCCTCAGCGCAATCCCGAATCCCAGCGGAGGTGACACGTCATGTTTCGCCCATTTGCACTTGGCACAGCGAACGCCGGGCGGCTGCTCGTCGCCCTGTGGATGGTCCTCTTCCTTGGAACCAGCCTCAGCCGCGGACAGACCGTTTCCAGCTCCGTAACCGGCGTCGTGGTGGACAGTAGCGGCGGCGTCATAGCCGCAGCAACGTGCGAACTTCTCAGTACCTCTACCGGCATACGCCTGACAGCCTCCTCCGGGGCCGACGGATCGGTGACGTTTCCCAGGGTACCTCCGGGCACCTACAACCTTAAAGTCGTGGCGCCGGGCTTCAAGGCTCTCGAGCTGCAAAACGTCATCGTCACGCCCAGCGAAATACGAACCCTGGGGAAGCTCGTCCTACAAGTCGGCGAGGTGCGGGAATCGGTCAGCGTCACCGCCGAGACCGCCGCGATCCAGCTCGCAACCGCCGAACGGTCGGGTATGTTGACCGGCAGTCAGCTCAACGAGATTGCGCTCAAGGGCCGGGACTTTTTCGCCATGTTGCAGACCATACCCGGCATCGTTGACACGAACGCGTCGCGTGAAACCACCAGCGAAGCGGCGATCAGCGGCCTTTACATCAACGGGGCGCGGGACAACCAGAAGATGGTGTCAGTGGACGGCATGGTGGCCCATGACACCCACTCCAACGGCAGCATGCCCTTCGAGCCCAACATGGACTCCATCGCCGAGGTCAAGGTCCTTACCAGCAACTACCAGGCCGAGTACGGGCGCAACAGCGCTGCCGTCATATCAGTGGTCACCAAGTCCGGCACTCGCGAGTTCCATGGTTCCGGCTACAATTTCTACAGACACGAAAGCCTGAACGCCAACAACTTCTTCAACAATCGCACCGCTACGCCGAAATTGCCCTACCGCTACCGTATCAGCGGATTTTCGATCGGAGGCCCAGTCTACATTCCTCGCAAGTTCAATTCCGACAAGGACAGGTTCTTCTTCTTCTGGTCCAGGGAGTACACGGGCGTAAAGAAGGACTACGGCTCGCAGTTTGTAAATACGCCCACGGCAGCCGAGCGCGAGGGTGACTTCTCCAGGAGCTTTGACGTCAACGGGGCGCTCATTCCCGTTCGCGATCCGCTCACCGGCCAGCCCTTCCCGTCCAACAGAATCCCGCGAGACCGGATCAATCGGCTTGGGGCCGCCATCCTGAACTTCTTCCCCTTGCCGAACTACACGGACCCGGACCCAAGGAACGCGTACCGCTGGAACTATCGCTCCGTGTACAGCGGCAACGCCCCGCGCCGCAACGAAATCATCAGAATAGACGCCAACGTCACCAGCGCCCTGCGCATGTACTACCGCTTCATTCGCGAGCCCAGGCCTCTGAGCGTTCCCTGGGGCGACTGGAAGGCGGGCTCGCTTAACTGGCTGATGGACCCTGTACGCGTCGACGACAGGGGACAGGGGCACCTTTTGCAAGTGACGCGCACATTTTCGCCCACCCTGGTGAGCGAGACAACCGTCGGATACACCATGAGGGCTCGGGACTTTGACTACACGCGGCCAGACGTGGTTGCCCGATCCAGAATGGGGAATCCGCCGCAGTGGTACCCTGATCCCGGGGTACCGGATTATGTGCCCAACGTCAGCTTCGGGGGCCAGCCTGCGAATACTATTAACGCCGCCCTTACGGCGCAAATACCCAACCGCTATCGGAACCCCGTCGTTTCGCTGACGAGCCATTTGAGCCACGTGCGGAACGCCCACCGAATCAAGTTGGGCATTTCCGCCGAAAGGACGCTCGCCAGGGCCCCCACGGGCGGGAACTTCCGCGGCGTTTTTAGCTTCGCTCGCGACACCAACAACCCGTTTGACTCGAACCATAGCTTTGCCAACGCCTTACTGGGGAATTTTGGCTCGTATACCGAAACGTCCAGGCGGAATGACACGCGCCAACTGTTCTGGAACACAGAGTGGTACCTGCAGGACAACTGGGTCTTGAGCAAGCGCCTTACAGTCGACCTCGGAGTTCGCTTTTATCATATGCCGCCCATTCGCGAACTCAACAACCTGGCTGCCACGTTCGATCCGGTCTTGTACGATCCGCGGAAGGCCCCCGCCCTGTACGTGCCGGCGCGAGACTCCGCCGGCCGCCGCGTGGCGCGCGACCCGGTGACGGGGGCCACTACCTACGCTGCTCTGATTGGGCAGTACGTACCGGGCAGCGGCGATCCGGCGAACGGCATGGCGGTGGGGGGCGTGGGGGGCTATCCCCCCGGGCTTTACACCAGGCCGTGGCTAAGCTATGGCCCGCGGATAGGCCTGGCGTATGATTTGTTCGGCAACGGAAAGACAGCGCTGCGCGCCGGTTGGGGCTGGTTTTACGACACGGGTCAGAACAACCCCTTCAGTGGTACGACCGGCAACCCGCCGATTTCCTACACCCCCATACTTTACTACGGAAACCTGGACACCTATGCTCTCGGCGGCGGCGTGATCGGTCCGTCCAACCTGAGCATCGTTTTCGGACGTCACAAGACGCCAAATACCATGAACTACAGTTTCGGACTCCAGCACCAGATCTGGGGTACGGTCATTGATGCCGCGTATGTGGGCGCCATATCGCGGCACCTTTTTATGGTCCGGAACATAAATCCCATTCCGATGTACGCGAGGTTCGACCCGGCGAACGAGGACCCCACGCAGCCCGGGAGACCATTGCCCGACAACTTCTTGAGGCCGTATAAGGGCTACGGAAACCTCTCGGTTTACGAGAACGCTGCGACGGCGAATTATAATTCCCTTCAAGTCTCGGTAAACCGGCGGTTTACCCGCGGCTTTCAGTTTGGGGCCGCTTACACGTACAGCAAGGTGCTGGGCGTCGCGAGCACCGACACCGACAGCGTGAGCCCGTACTTTCCGACACGCCGGCGGAACTACGGGCCATTGAGCTTTGACAGGCGCCAGGTCCTGGTACTCAACTACATTTACCAGCTCCCCAAGGCGAGCCAGCGGTTGCGGTGGCAGCCCGTGCGCTGGGTGCTCGATGACTGGTTTCTGAGCGGCATCACGTCCTTCCTGACGGGGGCGCCTTTTACGCCTGGGTTCTCCACAGTGGACGGCGCCGATATCACGGGCTCCACCGAAGGGGCCAGGATCACGGTGGCGGGCGACCCGCGACTGGCGAAAAGCGAGCGGAGTTTCTACCGGAACTTCAAGACCGAGGTCTTTCAGCGAACGCCGGTTCGGGATTTCGGAAACGCCGGAGTGGGTCTGCTTTACGGACCGGGCGTGAACAACTGGGACATCAGCGTCAGCAAACGGGTTCTGCTACGGTCCGAGGAGCGATACCTTCAGTTCCGGACGGAGATGTTTAACGCATGGAATCACACGCAGTTCTCGGGCCTGTACACTACGGCGCGATTCGACACCGCCGGGAGGCAGGTAGACCCGAACTTCGGAGCATACAGCTCGGCTCGGGCGGCGAGAATTATCCAACTGTCGCTGAAGCTGGTCTTTTAGGACCGACCTGTTCGGGGCGCGGCTCGCACAGAAGAGAGAAGGTGTCAGGTGGGGTCCGAGGCGAGCAGAGAGGGAATCACCCGAAGGGCTCCCCGGCCCGGGGCCAAGAACCGTAGGAGGCCGGGGCAGGGTCCCCGCCGCTTGCGATGGAGCCGGCACAGGCGGCACTCGCAGCGCCCGCGGGCCCCTCGCATGGACTTTTCGGGACCCTGCGAGGCGGGCAGGCGTAGTCGCATCAAGGCCGCGCCGAGCGAGTGAGACCGAAGAACGTGCTTGCTGCGGCGGTTGCAGGAGGTTGCGACCGGGACCGCTCGGTTGCGCTGACCGAGCACTTGGCCGACAGGCAAGCACGCATAGGAGGACAGTGAACAACGATGGCGTGGAACACTCACGAAACACGACGTAGATTCTTGGGCAGCTCGATGGTTGGGACGGTGGCCTACGGAGCTGTGTTCGGTGCTAACGAGCGTGTCAACCTGGCGCTGGTAGGCGCTCACAACCAGGGCCTGGGGGTGGCGCTGCGCATCATCCGGGCGGGCGGGCACATCAAGACTCTCTGCGATATTGATGATGCCGTCATCGCGAAAACCCTCCCGGAACTTGAAAAGGCACAGGGCCGCCGGCCGGGTGCCGCCAAGGATTTCCGGCGGGTGCTGGACGATGGCGACATAGAGGCTGTAATCATCGCCACCCCGGACCACTGGCACGCGCACATGGTGCTATGGGCGTGCCAGGCCGGCAAGGACATCTACATCGAGAAGCCCCTCTCGCAGACCATTCGCGAAGGCCAACTGATGCGCGACGCCGCACGGAAGTACAAGCGGGTAGCTCAGGTGGGCTTGCAAGGCCGGAGCGCCGAGCATTACCGGACGGCGGCCGAATACGTCGCCACCGGCAAGCTGGGCAAGATCTGTTTGGTCAAGGCCTGGCACTGCCAGGTGCGCGAGAGCATCGGCAATCCCCCGGACGGCCCTGTCCCGGCGGGCGTCGACTACGACGCCTGGCTTGGGCCTGCGCCCAAGCGCCCTTTCAATCCCAACCGCTTTCATTACAACTGGCGTTTTTTCTGGGATTACGGGAACAGCGAGCTGGGCAATCAGGGCGTGCACAGCATTGACGGCGCCATGCAAGCCATCCAGGCCATGCGTGGCCTCGAGAACTGTCTTCCCACCAGGGTGTCCAGCAGCGCCGGCATCTATTGGTTGAAAGACGCCAAGGAAGTTCCGGATACGCAGATCGTGACGTATGACTTCGGTGACTTCCTGTTTGTTTGGGAGCTCAGAAGCTTCAGCCGCAACCGGCCGATCGAGAGCAGCAGCTCCGGCGTCGCCTTTTATGGCACTGAAGCGGTGTTGGTCGCGGCTAATAACTCGTGGACCGTCTATCCGAAAGACGGAGGTACGGGGCCGGCCTTCCGAGGCAGCCGAGCCCTGGGCGCGCATGAGGCCAACTTTCTCGAGTGCATCAAGTCCCGCCAGCGGCCGAACGGTGACATCGAACTGGGCCGCCTGAGCACCACCATGTGCCACCTCGGGAACATTTCGCACCACCTCAAGCGTGAGGTTCGCTTCGATCCCAGGAGCGAGACCTTCGGCGACGACAAGGCTGCCAACGCTTACCTGACAAAGCAATATCGCAGCTCGTATCCGCTGCCGCGTGTGTAGCGAGTGCTGGAGGCTGGCGGTTCGTGCATCGTAGGAGGCAAGCTATGCGCAAGGTCGTGCTGGCTGCACTGCTGGTCGGAATTACGGCTGCCGGGCGTGCACTCGACCGCTCCTTCGCAGAAGTGGATGCGAGCATCGTTCTGACAGGCGGCAAGATCGTGTGCCTCGACAGGGGTGGCCGCGTCGCTGAAGCGCTGGCCATCCGTGGCTCCCGGATCGTGCGCGTGGGCGCCGAGGAGGAGATCGCTCCCCTCATCGGGGAGGGCACTCGCGTGATCCGGCTCGGGGGCGCCCTGGTGGTTCCGGGCTTCATTGAAAGCCACGTGCATGCACTCTCTTGCACGCGCGAGGAGCACTTCCAGCCGTGGGTCGAGCTCACCAGCATCGCCGAGGTGCAGGGGTGGCTGCGGCGGCGGGCGCGCGAGGTGCCGGCTGGGAAATGGATCCGCGTGGTGCGCTCCGACATCACCCGCCTGAAGGAGCGACGCCATCCGACCCCGTCGGAGCTGGACGCCGCCTGTCCAACCCATCCAGTCGTTTTCAACGCCGCGCGGAAGAACGTCGTCAACTCGCTTGGTCTGCGCCTCATGGGCATAACCGCCCAGATGCAGACATTCCGCGGCGCCCCGATCCTTCGTGACAAGGCCGGCAACGTCCTCATGATTGCCGGTGCGGACGAGTATTTCCAGGAGGCGATGGAGCGGCCGTCCCTCGAGGGCAAGGCGCTCATGGACCAGCTCGCGCGAGTGCTTCGCCGCTATAACGAGGTCGGCATCACTGCCATTTGCGAACGCTATCTTGACCCCGAGGATTGGGGCATTTACCGGCAGATGCAAAGGGCAGGCCGCCTCACTCTGCGCGTCACCGCATCACTGAAGACAGCCGGCGGCACGGCCGCAGAATTCGAAAAGTCCGTGCGAGCGTTAGGCCTGAAACCCCATGAGGGTGACGACTGGGTCCGCGCCAGCCATCTCAAGATCCTCGCTGACGGCGGCATTCACTGGGGCACCACCTTCTTGCGGGAGCGCTACGGCCCGAAGCGGATCGGCTTCTATCGCCTCAAGGATCCGGACTACCGGGGTGAGTTCTTCTTCACCGACGACAACTTTAGAGCCATCATGCGGACGGCCCACCGGATGGGGTGGCCCGTAGTGGTCCACGTCACCGGCGATGCCGGCGTGGACCGGGTGCTCGACGGGATCGAAGCCGCTGCCCGCGACCGTCCCATCCGCGACCGGCGGTTCACCCTTACCCACGCGTATTTCCCCACCCCGGAAGCCGTCTCCAGGGCCCGAGAGCTGGGCGTCTGCGTGGACACTCAACCGTATCTCTACTACAAGGATTCCGCCGCTATCGCGGAAGTTTACGGGAGGGAGTGGGCCGAGCGTTTGATCGGGGTGGGCGACTGGATCCGCGGCGGCGTCCCCACGGCCATCAGCAGCGACCACATGATGGGGATGGATCCGGACCATGCCATGAACTCATTCAATCCCCTCCTCCAGATTTACATCGCCGTGAGCCGCAAGAACGTGAACGGCCAACTCATCGGCGAGCGCCAGAAGATCTCGCGCCTAGAGGCGCTGCGGGCCGTCACCGCCACTGCCGCTTACCTGACCTTCCGAGAACGAGAGACCGGCACCCTGGAGGCCGGCAAGTTCGCTGATCTCACGGTGCTCGACCGTGACCTCCTCACCTGCCCCGAGGAGGACATCCCCAAGACCCGCGTAAGGATGACCATGGTCGGCGGCAAGATCGTTTTCCAGCGCTGATGCCAGTCGGACAAGGATGAAGGAAATATGACACGGTCGCTTGCGAACTGCCTGTCGTGCTTAGCCCTGACTTCCGCTCTGGCCGCCGACCTGCGGCTGGGAATCATCGGGACGGATACTTCGCATGCTGTCGCCTTCACCCAAATATTCAATGATCCCTCGCGTCCGGACCATGTGCCGGGAGCGCGCGTTGTTGCCGCCTATAAGGGGGGCAGTTCGGATATCGAGGCCAGTTGGTCCCGCGTGGACAAATTCGCCGCTGAACTCGAAAGCCGGTGGAATGTCGAGCTGGTGTCCGATATTCCCACCCTGTGCAGCAAGGTGGACGGCGTTCTGCTCGAGACCAATGACGGGCGCCGCCACCTGGACCAGGCGAAACAGGTCATCGCTGCCGGCAAACCCGTATTCATTGACAAGCCGCTGGCCTCAACACTGGCGGACGCGCGCGAAATCGCTCGGCTGGCAACGGAGGCGGGGGTGCCTTGGTTCAGTTCCTCCAGCGCGCGCTTCGGCGGCATCGCGGCCGCGATGAAGTTCCCCGACAGCACGGGCGCCATCGTCTGGGGTCCCGGCCCTCTCGAGGAGCATCACCAGCTTGAGCTTTCTTGGTATGCCATCCACTCCGTCGAGCTGCTGTACACCTTGTTGGGCACGGGCTGTGAACAGGTTTCCTGGATTTACACGCCTCAGCACGATGTTGTGGTAGGCCGCTGGAAGGATGGCAGGCTCGGAACCCTGCGGCTCGACCGGAGCGGATGGGCCACCGGCGCCGTGGTCTTCCGCCCGAAGCAAGTCGTACAGAGCGACCCCACGATGAGCGGAGGATACGCGCCGCTGCTGCGTGAGTTAGTGAATTTCTTCCGCACCGGGAGGCCTCCAGTCCGCTCCGACGAGACACTCGAAATATTCGCCTTTATGGACGCCGCACAGCGCAGCAAGGCCGCCGGCGGGCGGCCGATGGCGTTGCGCTGAGCGCCGTCCCGAACATCGAAGAAAGTGTGGATGGAGCGTCTCGGACTCGAAAGGCGAAAGCGAAAATGGGAACAACGAAAGCGGCGCCGAGTACCGCGACATTGGAGGGAGGCGCCCAGAGGTCGGGATCTTTGCGCTTCGCGGCGCACCGCATGAGGTGTGGGTAACCCGGTTGGGGCCGTTCAGGTTGTTTCGGGCATGTCAAGGAGGCTTGTGATTCGTTCCCTGTTATTGTGCAGCTTTCTGTCGGCCGGAGTCCCGGCAATCGGAGCGCAGCCGGTGGATACGTTGCCGGGCGCTCAGCCGCTGACCTGGGAAGGCGATCTTTCCGTCCGCATGATGGACGGCGCCCATCGGTTTGTGGAAAGGAAGATCGCGGAGTCCGCCGCGGCCCGGCAAAGGCACTGGAAGCGCGACTTCTCGTCGCCGGAGGCTTACGAGAAGTCGGTCGAGCCGAACCGAAAGGTTTTCAGAGAAAGAATCGGCGTGGTGGACGCGCGCGTTTCCGCCGCCTTGGAACGGTTCGGCGACGACCTCAACCCGGCGCTCGTCGCGGACTCGGAGAGGTACCGCGTCTACCAGGTGCGCTGGGCCGTGCTGAACGGGGTGACGGCGGAAGGCCTGTTGCTGGAGCCGAAACAGCCGCCCGCCGCCCAGGTGGTCGCGCTGCCCGACGCCGACCAGACTCCTGAGCAGGCGGTGGGCCTTGCGCCCGGGCTGAGGCCGGAGGCGCAGTTCGCGCGGCGGCTGGCCGAGAGTGGGTGTCGCGTGCTCGTCCCGGTTCTGATCGACAGGACAAGCCGCTGGTCGGGCCACCCCGAAATCCGAATGACCGACCAGACGCATCGCGAGTGGATCTACCGGCAGGCGTTTCATATGGGCCGGCACATCGTCGGCTATGAGGTGCAGAAGGCGCTGGCTGCGGCAGACTGGTTCCGGGCCCGGGGAGGCGGTCTGCCGGTCGGCGTGGCAGGTTATGGCGAAGGCGGGCTGATCGCTTTTTACGCGGCGGCCGTGGACACACACATCCGTGCGACGCTGGTGAGCGGGTACTTTGATTCGCGGCAGCGCGTCTGGGCTGAGCCGATCTACCGCAACGTCTGGGCTTTGCTCGAGCAGTTCGGCGATGCCGAACTGGCTACGCTCGTCGCGCCCCGGGGGCTGGTGGTGGAGTTCAGTGAGTTTCCGCAGGTCAAGGGGCAGAAAGGCGACCTCACCACACCCGACTTTCGAAGCGTCGCCGCGGAGTTCGAGCGCGTCTCGAGCCTGCTGCCGCGGGGATTTCAGAACCGGCGCCTGATCAGCGGTCCGGGCGGCCGCCCGACCGGTCCCGGGTCACCGGAAGCCTTGCAGGAGTTCCTGAAACTGCTCGGCGCCGGGGTCTCTGTCCAGCCGCCCGGGGCGCCGCCCGCGGACCGGCGCAAGTCCTTCGACCCCGGCGAGCGGCAGAGGCGTCAGCTCAGGGAACTGGAACGGCATGTTCAACAACTCGTCCGCGCTTCCGAGCACGTGCGCGCGACCTTTTTCCTTCACAAGGCGGCGCCTGAGCTTGCCGACGAGACTTGGTCCACCAAGCGCCGTCATGACACTCGGCCCCCGCAGCCGTTCATCGAGCGCGCAAGATGGTATCGGCAATATTTCCGGGACGAACTGATGGGGCGGTTCGACGAGCCAATGCTGCCGCCCAACCCGCGCAGTCGCAAGATCTATGACACGGAGAAATGGACCGGCCACGAGGTCGTCCTCGACGTCTGGCCCGAGCTGTTCGCTTGGGGCATACTCCTGGTTCCGAAGGACCTCAAGCCGGGCGAGCGCCGCCCCGTCGTAGTTTGCCAGCACGGCCGAAACGCAGTGCCCCGCGACGTTATCGAGAAGGACGACTCGGCTTACAACCGGTTCGCGGCCAGGCTGGCTGACCGCGGCTTCATTGTCTACGCGCCGCACAACCTTTACCGCGGCGAAGACCGCTACCGCTGGCTGTGCCGCAAAGCCAACGCCGTCAAGGCCACCCTGTTTTCGTTCATCATCGCCCAGCATGAACAGTTGCTGCGCTGGCTCAACAGCCTGCCGTTTGTCGACGGCAACCGCATCGGCTTTTACGGGCTTAGCTACGGGGGTGAGACCGCCATGCGCGTACCCGCGGTTCTGGAAGGCTATGCGCTGTCGATCTGCTCGGGCGATTTCAACAACTGGACGTGGAAAGTCGCTTCCACCGACGAGCGGTTTAGCTTCATGTACACCATCGAGTGGGAGATGCCGTATTTCAACTTGGGCAGCACCTTCGATTACGCCGAGATGGCTTACCTGATTTTCCCCCGGCCTTTCATGGTGGAGCGCGGCCACCACGACCGCGTCGGGCGCGATCGCTGGGTAGCCTACGAATACGCCAAGGTGCGCTACTTATATACTCAGCTCGGATTCCCCGACCGAACCGAGATCGAATACTTCAACGGCGGACATGCGATCAACGGCGAGGGCACGTTCGCGTTCTTGCGCAAGCACCTGAACCGGTGAGTCCTTTCAAAACAACCCTCCGGCGGAAGCCGCCTTTCATTCCCCAGGCTTTGAATTGTCACGGCCGGTTGGAAACTACCCATTTCTCCGATCCAAAACACGCCACTGCCACCCGCGTAGCGGCTCACAGGTTGAGCTTCAAGAGTTCAGCAAAAACAGATTTGGGTCATGATGTTGCAAAGGAAGTACACGGCCGGCCCCTGCGGGGCCAGGAGGAGATCATGACCCGAAACGAGGATAACACAGCGCAGAAGCGATGGAAAGAGCAGGTCCGGGAGGTGTCGCGGCAAGATACGGATCTGTTGAAGGAGTTGGTGCGGATGGCCCTCCAGCAGGGGCTGGAGACGGAGATGGAGGAGGCTTTGGAGACGGGCAACTGGGAGCGGACGGCGAGCCAATTTTTCCAGTCTTCGATCCCCCGCGAGTTTGGTAACCCGTACCAGACCTCGATGGTGCGGCGGTTGTGAACCAGCACCTTTTTCACCAGCCGGCGTAGCAGATCCTTCTTTTGCGGATTCGGGGCCTCGGCCACGACCCGCTCAAAGTTCTCCACGAGCGACGCCAACATGTCGCGGTCGATGGCCGGCAACTCCAGCCTGTCTCGCCGGGCCTCCAGCTCCCGTTTTTCGGCCTCCAGTTCTTCGAGCCGGGCCCTCAGGTCTCGCACTTTCTGGTTGCAGAGTTCGGCCTGGAGCGTTCCCGCCTCGAACGCCTCGAAGTAGCGATCCAGGGCTGTCTGAGCCTTCGCGGCCTCCGCCTCGACCTTTGCGATCTCCTTTTCCAGGTTCGGCTTCTCCGCGCACAACCGTTTGTTGGCCTCCGCCCAAACGCGGGCCATGAACTGCTCGTCCCGGAACATGGCCTTGATGTCCTCGATGATCGCCGACTCCAGCAGATCGGCCCGCACGTAGTCTTGCTCGCAATCGTGGTCGTTGTAGCGCTTCGAGCAGACGTAGTACGGGACATGGACGCCTTTCTTGTAACCGCCCCCGCCGAACATATGACTGTTGCAGCGGCTGCATTTGACGATGCCCGTGAGGAGGCGCTCATCGCCGTTGTGCCACTGGCGGCCTTTCAGATCCTCGTGGCGCTCCTGGAGGACCTGGTTCGCCTTCTCGAAGAGCACCTCTGACACGAGCGGATCGTGGTGCCCTTCGTAGAGCACCTCGCGCCAGCGGATCTTGCCCACGTAGACCGGGTTCTTGAGCATGTAGAGCACAACGCGGCGGCCCCACTTGCGGCCATTGCGGTTGCGGTGGCCGGCCTCGTTGAGCTGCTTCGAGATGGCCGAGGCGCCTTCCCTGCCGAGGGCGTACATCTGGAACATCTTGCGGACGATCACCGCTTCTTCCTCGTGGACGACGAGACCCTTCTCCGGGTCGAGCCGGTAGCCGTAGGGCACATTGCCGCCCACGAAGCTCCCGCCCTT
>Ga0272448_1005299_pt1 | contig 14312 bp, 9 predicted proteins | sample YNPCB0191_FD_202220 | JGI IMG/M metagenome (GOLD analysis project Ga0272448, IMG submission 202220) | Hot spring sediment microbial communities from Yellowstone National Park, WY, United States - YNP-CB-019-1 | ecosystem: Environmental > Aquatic > Thermal springs > Hot (42-90C) > Sediment...
TGACTACATTTCCGGGTTCATTCGTGAGAATGACGATGGCTCCACCACTCTGGAAAATGGAAGGTTGGCACTTTTCCGCAACTTCGATGAATATGGGAATCCGATTTCTCGCCCTCGCACTCTCCTGATTGACAGCGAGCAGCTCGAATCAGGGGAAGCGTTGGACGACAATTTCCGTAAGATAGCCGCAGATGAGATTGACCGATTTCGTCGCGAAATCATTGAACGCACGGGTGACCGACGGCAGGCTGACAACCTCACCGACCAGGATCTGCTGCGTGAAGCTATGAACACTGTCGGCAAGGAGGGCCATCTCGGCGAGTCTGTCCGATGCGTGGTTTCCGTCTCCATGCTGACGGAAGGTTGGGACGCCAATACGGTTACTCATGTCCTTGGTGTTCGCGCTTTCGGAACCCAACTTCTGTGCGAACAGGTCATCGGCCGTGCTCTTCGTCGCCAGTCCTATGATCTAAATGAGGATGGCTTGTTCAATGTTGAATATGCCGACGTGCTGGGTATCCCGTTCGATTTCACGGCTAAGCCTGTTGTGCAGCCACCACAACCCCCACGTGAAACCGTCCAGGTGAGGGCTGTCCGCCCGGAACGCGATCATCTTGAAATCCAGTTCCCACGCGTCGCTGGCTATCGAGTTGAGCTCCCGGAGGAACGGCTGATTGCCGAGTTTAACGAGGATTCGATTCTGGAATTAACTCCCGATCTTATCGGCCCAACGAGAAACCGCAACGAGGGGATCATCGGTGAAGGCGTCGACTTGAATCTCGTCCATACGGGGGATTTGCGTCGATCTACGTTGCTTTTCCAGATCACACAACGACTGCTCTACACCAAATGGCGCGACCCGGGTAAGGAGCCTAAACTCTATCTCTTCGGCCAACTGAAACGGATCGCCAAACAATGGCTCGATACTTGCCTGGTGTGCAAAGGTGGAGCATATCCTGCCCAACTAATGTATCAGGAACTGGCAGACATGGCTTGCGAGCGAATAACTGCCGGGATCACTCGTCCTCTCGTCGACCAGCGCCCTATCAAGGCGGTGCTCGACCCGTATAATCCTACCGGCTCAACGATGCATGTGAAGTTCAACACATCTAAGACTGATCGATGGGAAACCGATGCTCGGCGCTGTCACATAAACTGGGTCATCCTGGATAGCGACTGGGAGGCCGAGTTCTGCCGCGTTGCCGAGGCGCATCCAAGCGTGAAGGCTTACGTAAAGAACCACAACCTGAGCCTTGAAGTCCCATACCGCTACGGATCAGAGATGCGAACTTACATACCTGACTTCATTGTCCTGTTGACGACGGACACGGCGAAGATGACCCTCTTCACCTGATTGTCGAGATCAAAGGCTACCGCCGTGAGGATGCAAAAGAGAAGAAGACCACCATGGATACCTACTGGGTGCCGGGTGTGAACAATCTGGGTATTTATGGCCGCTGGGCTTTTGCCGAGTTCACGGAGGTCTATGAGATGGAATCCGATTTTCAAGCCAGAGTTGAATCTGAATTTAACAAAATGATCGAAGCCGTTGATACTAAGTCGGCATTGCGAGGATAACACTATGGCAAAGAAACCCAGCTACATATCCGTAGAAACTCTAAAGCATGACGAAGCAACTCGGAAGAATATACCCTCAGCCGAGTATCAGTCTGTCATGGATGAAGCGGAGAAGAATCCTGTTCGCATTGCCTACGAGCGGCGTAACCGTGACCTCGACCCGCAGCTAGTCTGGCGTGGAAAGGATGAACAGGATTGGTCCGATCTCGTGGTACACGCGCCACCGCTCTACATTCAGGAGAAAGTGCACTCCAAGGTGCTGATAGACGACCTGCTTCGTCGGAGCAAAGCGGATGCAAAGGCAGCAGAGGACCAACTGGATCTTTTTGCTGATTTCAACGGTCTTCCAAGTGAGGATGCGAGAACCGAGTTCTACCAGCACGACGCCCACTGGTCTAATCGCATGATTCTCGGTGATAGCCTCCAGGTTATGGCCTCACTGGCGGAGCGCGAAGGCCTGCGTGGGCAGGTCCAGTGCATCTATATCGACCCACCATACGGCATCAAGTTTAATTCAAACTTTCAATGGTCAACCACCAGCCGTGACGTCAAAGACGGCAACATTGATCACATAACCAGGGAGCCTGAACAGGTGAAAGCGTTCCGTGATACCTGGCGGGACGGGATTCATTCGTATCTGACGTATCTCCGCGACCGACTAACCGCAGCGCGTGATTTGCTGACAGATAGTGGATCGATCTTCGTGCAGATTGGTGATGAGAACGTTCATCGAGTACGATCATTGCTGGATGAGGTATTTGGGGAAGATAATCTTTGTGGGCAGATCGCTTTCCAAAAGACCGGTGGGTTTGCGCCAACGCTTATTTCCTCCGTATACGACTATATACTTTGGTATGCGAAAAGAAAAGACGCAGTAAAATTCCGGAAACCGCTTCTGGAGAAGGACCAGACTCTCATTGACGCTGGGTATAAGTGGTTAGAAAAGGAAGACGGCGACAGAGTCAGGCTGAATAGCAGACAGCTGAATGGTGAGGAATTGACTGCCTATGGGCGTCGACTCCAGTCAAGTATTCTTGTATCGGCAGGCGCTTCTGATGTTGGATCACGCCCTTATGAATTTCAAGGCCGTACGTATCATCCGGCTGCTGGTAGCCATTGGAAGACATCGCTGCGTGGACTGGATTCCCTAGCAAAATCAAACCGGCTAATGGCGGTTAAGAATACCCTCGCATACGTAAGGTACGCAGAGGATTTCTCGGTTACGGAACATAGCAACGTATGGTCTGACACTGTCAGGAGCACCTTTGCTTCAGCAAAACTCTACGTTGTTCAAACTGCAGAGAAGGTTGTTCAACGCTGCCTGTTGATGGCCACGGACCCCGGTGACCTCATTCTTGATCCCACATGTGGCTCTGGGACTAGTGCCTACGTCGCTGAACAGTGGGGACGGCGATGGATTACCATTGATACATCACGAGTGGCGTTGGCTCTCGCTCGTGCCCGCATAATGGGCGCTCGTTACCAATACTACTTGTTAGCGGACTCCCCGGAAGGCCAGCTAAAAGAAGCCGAAGTAACCCGGACAGCGCCTTCGAGCCAGCCAACTCGTGGAGACATTCGTCAGGGGTTCGTCTACGAACGCGTCCCCCATATTACTCTCAAGTCTATCGCCAATAATACAGAGATCGATGTTATCTGGGAGAAATATCAGGAAACCCTTGAACCCCTGCGTAAACAACTAAACAGTATGCTGGGGCAGACCTGGGAGGAATGGGAAATCCCTCGTGACGCAGATGATAACTGGCAAGACGCGTCAAGGACGATTCACAAGCAGTGGTGGGAGCATCGTATTGCTCGTCAGAAGGAGATAGACGCATCAATCGCCGCTAAGGCGGAATTCGAATATCTCTACGACAAACCCTATGAAGACAAGAAGAAGGTGCGCGTCGCCGGTCCGTTCACCGTGGAAAGCCTATCTCCACACCGAGTTCTGGGTGTGGATGAAGATGACGAACTGATTGACGGAGTGGCGGAAACCGGCTCGGGCTACGGTGAAGAACGCGACTTTGTTCAAATGATCTTGGAAAACCTCAAAACAGCCGGTGTACAGCAAGCCCACAAGGATGATAAGATCATCTTCACCTCGCTGACACCATGGCCTGGCGATCTCGTCTGCGCCGATGGCCGTTATATCGAGGGTAACATTGAATCAGGAACTGAAAAGCGGGCCGCTATATTCGTCGGTCCGGAATTCGGGACTGTTTCTCGTCCTGACCTGGTCGCTGCTGCTCGTGAAGCTGGTGATGCCGGATTTGATGTTCTCATAACATGTGCCTTCAATTATGATGCACACTCCGCAGATTTCGATAAACTAGGGCGCATCCCTGTGCTCAAGGCACGAATGAACGCCGATCTGCACATGGCCGACGACCTCAAAAACACCGGCAAGGGCAATCTCTTCGTCATCTTCGGTGAACCCGATATCGATGTCTTGGACGCCGGAAACGGGCAGATTCAGGTTAGGGTTAACGGCGTAGATGTCTTCCACCCAAATACAGGTCAAGTTCGCAGTGACGGAGCAGAGGGTATCGCCTGTTGGTTCATAGATACGGACTACAATATGGAAAGCTTCTTCGTCCGCCATGCCTACTTCCTGGGCGCTAATGATCCATACAGTGCACTGAAAACTACCCTGAAAGCCGAAATCAACGAAGATGCATGGGCCACCTTAAACAGCGACACCTCGCGCCCGTTCGATAAGCCAAGCACCGGGCGAATTGCAGTCAAGGTGATCAATCATCTTGGTGATGAAGTGATGAAGGTATTTAGAGCATAATTAGTGCTGCATCGACCCTCAATGAGCGGTAACAGAATCCTCTTGAGTTCCTGAAACGGATTCCCTTAACCCCAAAATGTCACTTTGCTATCACAAAATGTTGTTTTAGCATAGTTCTCCTTGGGCTGATATTATGCTATAATTACATGGCAGTGTATACAAATCCGATCGTGCGGAGGACAAATTGGCGATTGCTCAGCATCTATCTTCAAAAGCACTGTCCCCTACCGGCAGCAAGCGGGAAGAGCGTTTGGCATTTATAATCGACTCCGTAAACAGAGGCCGATTTATCTCGCTCAGAGACATTACCGAGCGTTTCAATGTCAATATTCAAACAGCTCGTCGGGATATCGCGATACTGGACGAACAGAATCTCGTAACAAGAGTTCACGGAGGAGCCGTTCCGCGGGAAGACTCCGCTTTGTTGAACATCGAGGAACGATTCGGCATCCAGGACATGGAAAAGCGTTGTATCGCTGCGACGGCAGCATCGTTTATCCACGACGGCGATGTGGTTTTCATCGACGGCGGTTCGACACCTGCCTACCTCGCCCCTTACCTCCTGGACAAGCACATCCACGTTGTAACAAACTCCATTTCTCTTCTTGGAGAATTGAAAAAGGGCTGGCCGAATGTGGAAGTCATCACTACCGGCGGCTACTTTTATCCGAAATCGAACGTACTGCTCGGTTCGCCTGCCATCGAAGCGATAAACCGCATGCAGGTAGACAAAGCGTTTGTAAGTGCAGCCGGAGTAACTGCCGACGGCATGTACAATTCAAATGTTCTTGTAGTCGAGTTCGAGCGTGCGGTGATTTCACGCGCTACCGAAACTTTTTTGCTTGCAGACTCTTCCAAGCTCGGGCATGCTTCGCTGATGAGAGTTTGCGGATTAGAAGATATCGATACTTTAGTTACCGTCGGGCCTGTTCCCGATTTCATAATTGAGGCAGCAAGAACTTTCGACTGCCGAATCGAACAGTGTCAATCTTGAAACAACATACTCGGAGGAATTAAACACAATGGTTTCAACGTGCAAGAGACTCGAAGGCCGCTCGGCTATAGTTACCGGCGGCGCCCAGGGCATAGGAGAAGCTATCGCTGACAGGCTTGCCCGCGAAGGTGCGAATTTAGTTATCGCGGATATCAACCTGGAAAAAGCTACCAGCGTGGCAAACGATTTGAAGGGCAAATACGGAGTCGATACTCTGGCAGTAAGCGTAAACGTAGTAGACGACGAGCAGGTTGCAAATATGGTAAAGGCAACCGTGGATAAGTTCGGAAAGCTCGACGTGCTAGTTTGCAATGCGGCAATCTTGATTGCCGGAGCAACCCCTGAGTTCAAAACGGACGATTGGCGAAAAGTCGTCGACATCAATCTTGTCGGCTATTTCGTCTGCGCTCGTGAAGCCGCAAAGGTGATGGTGGAGCAGAAAAGCGGATCTATCATCCAAATCAACTCCAAGTCCGGTAAGCGAGGTAGTGCCAAGAACTCAGCCTACGCAGCGAGTAAGTTCGGCGGCATAGGTCTTACCCAAAGCCTTGGACTGGAATTCGCGGCGGACGGCGTAAGAGTCAACTCAGTTTGCCCCGGAAACCTTCTCGATTCACCGCTGTGGGTCAACAGCCTTTACAAGCAGTACGCAGAAAGATGGGGAATCACCGAAGCGGAAGTCCGAAAGAAATACGAAGATCAGGTTCCGATGGGACGAGGATGCAGCTACGATGATGTTGCTAATGCTGTAGTCTTCCTTGCTTCCGACGAATCGAGCTATATGACCGGCCAGGCGTTAAACGTCACCGGTGGTCAGGTAATGAGCCCCTAGTACTCGATTAACTTAGATTTTCAAGTTTTGCACAAGCGCGGTGGAGGGGGTCGTCAGAGAGAGGAGCGTACTGTTTGAGCGAAGCGAGTTACGCACCGCAGCGGAGATGACCCCCTCCACCTTAACACATAAATTCAAGTTAACCAAACACTAGGAAGTTTTTCACACTTGGTCGGCGGCAAATCCGTCGACTCATAATCTTTTGAACAGGAGATGACCATGTCACAATCCAAAGTCGAACAATCATACCAATTGGCTCGTGAGCGCTATGCAGCATTAGGAATCGATACAGATCAGGCGATGAGCAAGCTGGCCGGTGTACCTTTGTCGTTGCACTGCTGGCAGGGCGACGATGTTGCCGGGTTTGAAACTTCCGATGCGTCCCTTTCAGGCGGCGGCATCCAAGTCACCGGTAATTATCCCGGAAGAGCAAGAACTGTTGAAGAGTTAAGAGCCGATTTGGACAAAGCTCTCTCACTCCTTCCCGGAAAGCACAGACTCAATCTGCACGCTATCTACGGAGAGTTCGGCGGCAAGAAGGTAGACAGAGACCAGATCACCCCTGAAAACTTCGCCGGGTGGATGGAATGGGCAAAAGCTCGCGGCATGAAGCTCGATTTCAATGCCACCTGTTTCTCCCATCCGAAAGCTAACGATGGATTTACCCTGAGCAACCCTGATCCTGCTATCCGTAAGTTCTGGATCGAGCATGTAAAGCGAGCACGAGAGATCGGCGCATATTTTGGCAAGGAACTCGGTGGAGCATCCATCCACAACCTTTGGATACCGGACGGATCGAAGGATTCACCGGTCGAGCGCTATTCTTACCGTAAGTACCTCAAAGAATCGCTCGATGAAATCTTTTCCGTTTCGCAGAATCCTGCATACCTCAAAGATGCAGTCGAAAGCAAACTCTTTGGTATCGGCAGCGAATCCTACGTAGTCGGCTCACATGAGTTCTACATGGGCTATGCTTTGTCGAAGGGTTTGATGCTCTGCCTCGACCTTGGTCACTTCCATCCGACCGAGTCTATTGCTGACAAGATTTCATCTTTGCTCCTTTTCACCGACGAACTCCTGCTCCACGTCAGCCGCGGCGTAAGATGGGACAGCGACCATGTCGTTATCCTTGGCGACGATTTGCGAAACCTGGCAAACGAGATTGTCGGCTGTGATGCATTGAACCGCGTTCACATTGCCCTTGATTACTTCGATGCTACCATCAACAGAGTCGGCGCATGGGTAACCGGAGCAAGAGCCACCCAGAAGGCACTCCTCCTTGCGCTTCTTCAACCGTTCAACGAATTGAAAAAGGCCGAAGACTCCGGAAATCTTTTCCGCAGACTGGCACTGCTCGAGGAAGCAAAGTCGATGCCGGCAGGAGATGTTTGGAATTACTTCTGCATGAAGAACGGCGCACCGATAGATCAGGAATGGATCGCCGAAGTAGAATCTTACGAAACATCCGTATTGAAACAACGCTGAAAGGATTTACATTAGCATGATCTGCACAAAATCAGAGATACTTCAAGACCTTATCGACATGTCCCGCTGGCTTGGCGATGAAACAAGAGCACTGGCCATTCTCGGCGAAGGAAATACTTCCGCTAAGACCAGCGATTCGACCTTTTACGTGAAGGCAAGCGGCTGCCAGCTCGGAAACATAACTGCAGAAGGTTTGGTCGAGGTAGATTCGACCAAAGTTCTCAAAATGCTCGACGGGCCTGCTCTTTCCGATACTGAGATCAAGGCACTCTTGAAGGAAGCCATTGTAGACAAGGAAGGCAAGTTCCTCCCTTCGATCGAAACGCTCTTCCACGCTTACCTGCTCACCATCCCGGGAGTGAACTTTGTCGGTCATACTCACCCGATTTCGGTGAACTCCATTCTTTGTACGCCGAGATGGAAAGAAATCACCAGCGGCAGATTGTTCCCCGATGAAATCGTTTGCTGCGGACTTGCCCCGGTTTATCTCGAATACACCGATCCAGGCGTTGGTTTGGGCCGCGCAATGCGAGATGCCGTAGAAGGCTACATTAAAGAATACGGCATGAGACCGAAGGCGGTACTTATGCAGAATCACGGCCTCGTTGCCCTCGGCAGCACGGCTAAGGAAGTTCAAAGCATTTCCGCAATGTGGGACAAGACGGCAAAGGTGCTCGCGGGCACATTCATCTTCGGCGGACCTCGTTACATGTCGGCTAGCGATGTAGACCGCATCGCTCAGCGACCCGATGAAGAGCAGAGAAAGAAGATGATCGAGGGTCGAGGATAATAAGGAGTAGGACAAATGAGTGATCCAATTCAGGCGTACAAGAACTTGCAAACGCCGATGCCTGAGAAAATACTGACCTGGCCTTTGTATGGAGCAGGTCTGGAAAACTTCGGCAAAGACAAAAAGCCTGTCGAAGTACCGATGCCGGAATGCGGGCCGGATGAATTGCTGGCCCGAATCGATGCAGTCGGAATTTGTTTCAGCGATATCAAAGTTATCAATCTTGGAAACGATCATCCGAGAGTCAAGGGAAGAGACCTTGCAGCTCATCCGGTCACTCTTGGACACGAGCCTGCAATTACCATTGTCGGAGTAGGTGAGAATCGAAAGGACAAGTACAAAGTAGGCCAGAGATTCATCGTCCAGGCGGATGTTTTCTACAAAGGCACGAGCATGGCATTCGGCTATGTGCTTGCAGGCGCTCAAAGCCAGTATCAGGTGATAACCAAGGAAGTTCTCGACGGTGACGAAGGCTCATACCTGATCCCGCTTGCAGACTCGACAGGTTATGCCGAAGGAGCAATGACCGAGGCCTGGGCATGCGTTGTGGCCTCTTATCGCATCAGCTACCGATCGAATTTGAAGCCGGGCGGGTCTCTTTGGATCGTTGCCGGTGATGGAGATACAGGCAATTACACTCTGGGAATGGAGATAACTTCAAAGAAAGTGATCGCCACCGGAGTGACCGGCCCTGCCCTCGACGAATTGAAAGCTGCTTCGGCAAAGAGCGGTTTCGAGTTGATCGAAACTCCTGCATTTTCAAAGCTCGATCTTGCAGCATTCGAAGCTGAAAACGGACTATTCAACGATATAATCACCCTGGGCGCAAATGCCGACATGGTGGAGAAAGTTGCAACACTCCTTGCACCTGAAGGAGTGATCAACTTCGTTTCTTCTGCGCCGTTGGAAAGACGGGTAAAAGTCGATGTAGGTAAGATTCATTACCAGAACCATGCATACTTCGGCACACCCGGCAACGTCATAGCAGATGGTTACAAGCCGACTCGAAAGCAGAGCGAACTCCTCGAAGGTGGAACGGCCTGGTTCATCGGCGGCGGCGGACCTATGGGCAAGATGCACGTCCAGCTTGCACTCGAAATGGACAAAGGGCCGTCAAAGGTACTGGTAACGGACGTCGGCGCGGAAAGATTGCAAAGCGTACGTGAAAGATTCGAGCCTATCGCCAAGAGCAAAGGTATCGAGTTTGTCGCTTGCAACCCGAACGATATGAGCAAGGAAGACTTCGAAAAGCTGGTAAATGAATTCACCGGCGGCAAGAAATTCGATGACATAGTCGTTCTCGCTCCTGTTGCCGTGCTTATCGCGGGTGCCGTACCGTTCCTTGCAAAAGGCGGAATGCTCAACATCTTTGCAGGTGTGCCGATCGGCACGATCTCTGAGATGGATCTGAGCAACGTCTACCTGAACGGAATCCGTTTTGTCGGAAGCAGCGGTTCGAAGTTGAGCGATATGACCGACACATTGAAAGCGGCCGAATCAGGACAGCTTTCCACCTGTACTGCAGTGGCAGCTATCGGTGGAATGGATGCTTCATGGGACGGTATGCTTGCGGTAAAAGAACTCAAGTTCACCGGCAAGACAGTGATCTTCCCGAACATCAGAGGGCTCGAGCTTCTTTCCCTCGATGATTTGAAAACCCGCCTGCCGAACGTTTATGCAAAACTGACAAACGGCGAGTTTTGGAACAATGAAGCCGAAGAAGAGCTGTTCAATACGATGCTGAAGCCGTAAACGGCACAAACTCAGACACAGCGGTTCCCAGCCTGTCATTCTTCATTCATTATGAGGGATGACAGGCTGTAGTGCAAATTATCGACAATTCATACGGAGGAAATGCTATGTCAAGCAAACTGAATTTCCTTGCATTCGATCTCGGCGCATCGAGCGGCAGAGCATTGGTCGGAACACTGGACAACGGCAAAATCTCATTGTCGGAAGTTCACCGCTTTGAAAACGGCCCTGTTGCAGTTGGCGATTCTCTTTACTGGGATGTGCTCAGGCTTTTCGATGCAATGAAATACGGACTCAGGCAGGCGGTTCAATCGGTCGGACCCAATCTTGCAGGAGCCGGAATCGATACTTGGGGTGTAGATTTTGCGCTCCTTGGCAAGAACGATGTTCTTTTGGAAACCCCTCACCATTATCGGGACTCACGCACCGAAGGAATGATCGAAGAAGTTGAAAAGATCGTTCCTCATGCGGAGATTTACGAGAACACAGGAATCCAGTTCATGGATCTCAACACTTTGTTCCACATGTACGCGATCCAAAAGAATAACCCCTGGCTCTTCGAATGCACGGAAAGACTGCTGATGTTTCCATCGCTGTTGAACTTCTGGTTCACCGGAGCAAAAGCGGATGAATCGAGCCACGTTTCGACGAGTCAGATGTACAATCCTCAAACCGGCGATTGGGCACGTCCGATGATCGAAAAGCTGGGCATTCCCACTCGAATCCTCGGTGACATCGTCCCTCCCGGAACGGTGATCGGCAAACTTCGACAGTCCATAATGGAAGAGACCGGAGCTTCGGCAATCCCGTTTGTCGCACCTGCCACCCATGATACCGGATCTGCCGTTGCCGCCGTGCCGACACTCGAACGAGACTACGCCTACATTAGCTGCGGCACCTGGTCGCTCGTAGGCATCGAATCCGATTCCCCGATTATCAACGACGCTGCCTTGAACTTCAACTTTACAAATGAAGGCGGAATCGGCAACACCCGCTTCCTGAGAAACGTATCCGGATTATGGCTCATTCAAGAATGCCGACGCGTATGGGCAACAAAAGGCAAAGAATTCTCATTTGCCGAACTGGTGGAACTCGCATTGAAAGCAACACCGTTCTCAGCCGTTATCGATCCGGACGATGCGATCTTTTCCAAGCCGGGGGATATGCCTCAAAGGATCAAGGATTACTGCGCGAAAACCGGTCAGCCCGTACCGGAAAGCGAAGGTCAGATCATCCGTGTTGCGCTTGAAAGCCTTGCTTTGAAGTACCGCTGGGTTATCGAAAGACTCGATTCGTTCGTCGGTCACAGAATACCCGTGATCCACATGGTCGGCGGAGGTATTCAAAACCGACTTCTCTGCCAGCTTACGGCAGACGTAACCGGCAGGCAGGTGATCGCAGGGCCTGTAGAAGCGACCGCTTTGGGGAACATCCTGCTTCAGGCAATCGGCCTTGGACATATCGGATCATTGCGGGAAGGCAGGGAGATTATCCGACGCTCGTTTGAGATGGTCGAGTACACTCCAAAGCCTGACAGCAAAATCGAAGAAGCTTACGCCAAGCTGGAATCCCTCCTGCCGTAAGGAGTAGTTCTTTGCAAACCCATCCCTTCAACATAAGTCATAAGGGATGGGTTTCATACCTTTAGTATTTGGAAGGAACAGATGGACATTTCATATCTTGAAAATCAGTTAAACAGCTTTGATGCTGCCGAACGACGCTCGGCACTTCAAGCATTATTGTCAGCAACCATCAGCGGAGATATCACCCTTCCCCCGGCAAAGGATGAGGTGAACCTTCATTTTCACACCTTTTTCTCGTTCAATTCAAAAAATTGGTCGCCGAGCAGAGTTGCCTGGGAAAGCGTGAAATACGGCTTGAAGTATGCCGGCATTGTCGATTTCGATGTGCTCGACGGAATGATTGAATTCTTGTCTGCAGGCGAACTCCTTGGATTGAGGGCAATAGCAGGTATGGAGAGCCGCGTGTTTATCAGCGAGCTTTCCGACAAAGTCATGAGCAGTCCGAACGAACCGGGAGTCGCTTATTTCATGGCTTCCGGCTGTTATCAATTCCCCGAAGCCGGGAGCGAATCGGCAGTAATTTTGCAGCAGATGAGAGAAACCGCTCAGCAGCGTAACATAATCCTCGTCGAGAAAGTAAATGATTACCTGGACACCGTCCAACTCGATTATGAGGCAGATGCAGTTCCGCTCACTCCTGCAGGAAACGTGACGGAACGACATCTACTCCTTGCCTATGATTTAAAAGCCCGTAAGGTTTTCCAAAATGATATGGAAAAACTGGCTGCGTTTTGGGCTGAGAAACTGGGCATATCGGTGGAAGAAGCGCATGAATTGTTGAAGAGTACACCAAAGCTTCACGAAAAGATGCGCGCCAAGCTCATGAAATACGGCGGAGTCGGTTATATAGCTCCGACCAGTGACAGCTTCCCAAGCATTGAGAACGCTATCAAGATGATCCTCGGCATGGGCGCGATACCGATGATCGCCTGGCTCGATGGAACCAGCCCCGGCGAATCAGATGCTGCCGCTTTTCTTGAGCTTTTGAGATCGAAGGGTGTGGTAGCCCTCAACATCATTCCTGATAGAAACTGGAATATCAAGAATCCCGAAGACAAGGCTTTGAAAGTTCAAAAACTCGGTGAAATTATCGAAGTTTGCCGCAGATTGCACATGCCGATCGCAGTAGGCACGGAGATGAACAAGAGCGGACTCCCCTTTGTCGACGACTTTTCCGCACCCGAGCTCCAGCCTTTTGTCGATGACTTTATCGAAGGCGCGGAATGTCTGTACGGACATACGGTGCTCGCGCAAATGATGGACTTCGGTTATCTAAGCGAAAAGTCTATGAAGGCATTCGGCGATGATTGGGCAAGAAGAAAGAAATTCTTTGTCGAAATAGGTAGAAAAGCCACCGTAGGTACAACGAAATCGGCACTCGAAGCCCTTTGCGAGTCCGCACTTGGCTGAGCTTCAATAAGCAGGTAGATGGATGACAATTCTACTTGGATAGTATTATGTAATACGCATTACGCTTTCTTATCAACTTCAAGAAGTGGTCGGGCTTTCGGAGTTCGACCACTTCTTCTTGAATCTACAAATCTACTTGCGTTTGAATCGAAACAAAACCGCAGTAAGGAACGTAAACTATTACTAGAAAGCAACTGTTTCAAAATGGTTGGCGCACTTCTTGGAAGGAGAAAACATGTTCAGGCGAATCCCGTGTATCTTTGCCCTGCTGATGCTGATAACGTCTTTTGCATCCATTGCAGGTCATGCGGCATCACTCGATGAAGGTTTTGCCGCACCTTCAAATCAATATAAACCGTGGGTTTACTGGTATATTCTCGGTGGAAATGCCAGTACTAAAGGAATCACTCGCGATGTCGAAGCATTGAAAGCGCAAGGCTTCGGAGGAGCGATGTGGTTTACCATCTCCGGCGGAGATGGCGGCCCGGACTTCAAGTTCGGCGATGCTAAATACAACAACTTTCTAACCCACGCAATAAAGGAAGCTGACCGCACCGGCCTCGACCTTTGCATTCACAACTGCGACGGTTGGTCTCAAGCCGGCGGCCCTTGGATAACACCCGATCAGGCAATGAAATGGGCGACATTCACCAAGACCGACGTAACAGGACCGACGGAATACAAAGGCAAAATTGCCAAACCCGTGGCCTTAGCAGACTATTACAAAGATGTTGCAGTACTCGCATACAAGAGCACTAATGAGCTTGGTGAAACCGCATTCCGCAAGGCTCATCCGAAGGTAACGGGAGACAAAATCCAGGGGAATGTAGAGTACATCGCAGACGGCTCCCTTTTGTCGTTGGCTACAGTTCTCCCCGAAGGCTCTGTTGACTTCGACTTCGGAAAACCATTCAGTTCTTCTGCCCTCTTTCTCGCCGGAAGTTCGGATTACAGACCGTCCGAAGTAGAAGTTCAGATTTCCGATAACGGCAAAGATTACCGCACAGTATTCACTTACAAACCGCAGATTTCCGACTTCCAGGATCCTAGCCCGGCTTCTTTCCCGGAAGTAACTGCGCGCTATTATCGAA
>Ga0272448_1005300_pt1 | contig 14311 bp, 13 predicted proteins | sample YNPCB0191_FD_202220 | JGI IMG/M metagenome (GOLD analysis project Ga0272448, IMG submission 202220) | Hot spring sediment microbial communities from Yellowstone National Park, WY, United States - YNP-CB-019-1 | ecosystem: Environmental > Aquatic > Thermal springs > Hot (42-90C) > Sediment...
TGGGGATAATATACGGATACGGGCGAAGTTGATAACGCCGATAGCCATGGCAGAGCAATTGCGGTTTGCTATTCGCGAAGGTGGACGGACCGTAGGTGCTGGCGTCGTCAGTAAAATTATAGAGTAATATTTAATAATGAGGTATTAATCCCATGAGGGAACAAGTTATATTACAATGTACAGAGTGTAAGCGTAAAAACTACACGACAACACGGGAAAAAAGAAAACATCCCGAAAGATTGGAAATTAAAAAATATTGCCGTTACGACCGAAAGCACACAGTTCATCGTGAGATGAAGTAGTGGAAATTCGGTTTGTTTCTGCAGGCCTGTAGCACAATTGGTAGTGCGGCGGCCTCCAAAGCCGAAGGTTGGGGGTTCGAGTCCCTCCAGGCCTGCCAGTTATCGTAAAATAATAAAGAAATAAATTATAAAGGCAAGTCAAATGTCGAAAATAGTAAGCAAAACAGAAGAACAACAGGAAAAAGGATTAAAAGCCATCTATATTAAGGCAAAAAACTTTCTGTTGGATGTAAAAACAGAATTGGAAAAAGTAACCTGGCCCTCAATGGATGACTTGAAAGTTTCAACAAAAATTACCATGATTTTGTTATGTATTATGGCAGTAATTATCTTTACTTTTGATGTTTCTTTCGCTCAAATTATGTTGTTTATTCTGGGTATTGCTTCATAAAGTTAAAAAGGAGTCCATCGGCGATGGTAGAAGAAAAAAAAGAAATGACTACAGGTAAAGAGGAAGTGGCAGGCACGGATACTACCCCTACCCGTGAAAAGCTCATAAAGCCCGTTCCTCAAGATGGTATTCCACGCCGGTGGTATGCCCTTCATGTTCTTACCGCAAAAGAATATGAAGTATGCGAGAAACTTAAATGGGGAGCCAAGCAAAAAGGTATTGAAGATTGGGTCGTTAATGCATTAGTACCAAAAGAAAGAATTACTGAACGCCGAGGAGGAACTTCTAAAGTTGTAGAACATAAATGTTTCCCCGGGTATATCCTCGTGCAATTACCCGAACATCCCGAAAACTATCCAGAGTTATGGGCATTAATTCGAGAAACGCAAGGAATTACCGGTTTTGTCAGTAGCAGACGAAATATCCCCACACCAATTCCTGATGAAGAGGTTGAGGGAATTATTGCTATTATGACGGGTGAAGAAGAAGCCCCAAAACCGAAATTAGAATTCTCCGTTGGGGATAGAGTAAAAATTATTGAAGGGCCATTCTCAAACTTCGTAGGACGAATTGAAGAAATAAATGTGGAGCGTTCAACATTAAAAATATCCGTTGAAATTTTTAATAGAACTACAACTATTGAGGTAGAATCCTGGCAAGTTGAAGCATTTTGATGGAAATTAAGAAAGAAAGGTTAAAGATATGCCTCCTAAAAAATTAAAAGCACTCGTAAAATTACAAGTTCCGGCAGGACAAGCCACCCCTGCTCCGCCCGTAGGTCCAGCGTTAGGTCAGCATGGGGTCAACATCATGGATTTTGTCCGCCAGTTTAACGACAGAACCAAAGACCAGCAAGGAATGATAATTCCTGTCGTTATCTCTATTTTTGAAGACCGTTCGTTTACTTTCATAACCAAAACTCCACCTGCGGCTGTCTTATTAAAAAAAGCGGCAAAATTAGCCAAAGGTTCTGGTGAACCCAATCGTAATAAAGTGGGAAAAGTTAACGAAGCCCAAATCGAAGAAATTGCAAAATTAAAGATACCCGACTTAAATGCAGGTTCCCTTGAAGCCGCAAAAAGCATGATTCGAGGGACTGCTCGCAGTATGGGTATCATTGTAGAATAAGTTGTAAAATTTTCCTTTTAAAATTTTCTAACCGTGGGAGGACAGTTTATCTGTCCGATAGAACCACAGGAGGATAAAAACATGTCAAAACCCAGTAAAAGAATGAGGGAACTCTACAAAAAAGTAGATAGAACCCGCTATTATTCCCTTTCAGAAGCATCAAAAATCGTTAAAGAATGTGCCACGGCCAAATTCGATGAAACCATTGAATTAGCCTTCCTCTTAGGCGTTGACCCAAGACATGCAGAGCAAATGGTTCGTGGTGCTGTATCCCTTCCTCATGGAACAGGGAAAAAAGTCCGCGTAATTGCTTTTTGCAAAAAGGAAGAGCAAATCAAAGCAGCCAAAGAAGCCGGTGCCATTGAAGCCGGTGCCGAAGATTTGGTTGAAAAAATTCAAGGCGGTTGGTTGGATTTCGATGCAGCAGTAGCATCACCCGATATGATGGGACAGGTTGGAAAATTAGGTAAAATCTTAGGTCCTCGTGGACTTATGCCCAGCCCCAAAGCAGGTACCGTTACCCCAAATATCGGTCCAGCTGTCGCAGAAATAATGAAAGGTAAAATCGAATTTCGTGTAGATAAAAACGCGAATATCCATGTCCCCGTAGGTAAAGCAAGTTTTACGCCAGAACAGATTGAAGAAAATGCTTCAACAATAATTGCGGCTATTGTAAAAGCCCGTCCCGCTTCACTAAAAGGAACCTACTTAAAAGCATGTAGTATTTGTTCAACCATGGGACCGGGTGTGAAATTAGACCCCGCAGCACTTACTGCAAAATACCGTCCAGGTGTAGCATAGTACAATGTTTATACAAAAACAGATAACCCAACGAAAGTAAAGGTTAATATTATGATGAATGAAAACGGGATTTTATTTACATCCGAATCTGTAACCGATGGACATCCAGATAAAGTAGCGGATATTATTTCAGATACAGTTCTTGATGCTATGTTAGAACAAGACCCATATAGCCGTGTCGCATGCGAAACCTTAGTAAAAACGAACCTTTGCGTAGTTGCCGGTGAAATAACCACACGTGCAAAAGTAGATATTACCTCACTGGTTCGTCAGGCTATTGTTGATATCGGTTACGGGCCGGGCTATATAGGTTTTAATGGAGAAACCTGTTCTATCCTTGTTGCATTAGAAAAACAATCCGTTGATATTGCCCGCGGTGTAGATGCTTCCTCCGACCACGAACAAGGTGCAGGTGACCAGGGAATGATGTTCGGGTTTGCAGTCCGTGAGACACCGGAACTCATGCCCCTTCCTATTGCTTTAGCCCATAAATTGGGATTACAACTTCGTAAACTTCGCAAAGATAAAACTATTCCCTGGCTAATGCCCGATGGAAAATCACAAGTAACGGTAGAATATGTTAACGGCAAACCTGTCCGAATTGATACTGTCGTCATTTCCAATCAACACCTACCCCTTTATGGAGGTCTTAACCCTACTCCCCAAGAATTAAAAAAAGAACATGATGAAATCCAAGAAGCCATCATTGAACAGGTAATTAAGCCCACACTGCCTAAGGAATTAGTCAAAGGCGATATCAAATATTATGTAAATCCAACAGGTAGATTTGTAACCGGCGGTCCCGTGGGAGACTGCGGTTTGACGGGAAGAAAAATTATAGTAGATACCTATGGCGGCATGGGCAGACATGGTGGCGGTGCTTTCAGCGGTAAAGACCCTACCAAAGTTGACCGTAGTGCCGCCTATATGGCTCGTTACATCGCAAAAAATGTAGTCTCCGCAGGTATTGCCGACCGTTGCGAAGTGCAATTAGCATACGCAATTGGAGTAGCCAAGCCTGTTTCTATTAATGTAACCACCTACGGCACAGGTAAAATCGAAGATATAAAATTAGCGAAAATTTTAAGCGAAACCTTCGATTGTCGTCCTTCTGCAATCATCGAATTTCTTAATCTCCGCAAGCCCCAATATAGAAAAACCGCCAGTTATGGACACTTCGGTCGCGAAGACCAGGGCTTCCGCTGGGAAGAAATCGACTCCGCTAATCTCCTCCGCGAAAAAACAGGAATATAAACTAAAAACAAAATAATTGTTTTTATATCTTAAATCAAGAGGTTTTTTTCTTCCTGTATAAAAAATAAACTACTAGGACAAATAATAAAATTACAATTACACCAGTAATGAACCCTAACAGAAAACTTATTTTGATAAGAGAATAATCAGGATAACTGTAAGTAATTGTTGGAAATTTTGGAAAACTATTAGGATTAGCAGGTAAATTCTGATTTAGAGAACCTACTATATTCTCCATCGCTGTTTGTGGTTTCTCTAATGAACTCTGATTATTTTCTTCTTTTTTAGTCTGTTCTGGAGTCTCCTTTCTTGGGTTAGATGATGGATAACTTGGTTTTAATAAATCTCTATTTTTTCGGGCTATCTCCAAAAAAGGTTGCCACGATATTTCAGGGATGCCACTCTTTTTTAATAAATCAGAATATGTGTCTCCTAAGTCTGCCAATTCTTTATATATTTCATACGCCTTTATATAATCAGTATTGTAATATATACTTCCCAAATTGGAAAGGAGGTTTATACGGTCTATTACATCATTTCCAGATTTAATTTCCTTTTTATGGAATCTTTCTCGTAATTCTTCCCCTAATTTTACAGCCAACTCATTCTTTTGTAGAAAACTATAAACAAAAAATAATTGATAATCATTTTTATCCTGAATGTCAGAAGGGTAATAGTCTTTATTTCTTCGTAGATTCTCCAGTAATATCATCGCATCCTCATACTTATTATTTTGTATTGCTATAATTGCTTTTCCATAAAGTGCGTTGGCATATTCAACGGTATTTGGCTCTGTGTTTTGAATCAATGCGTCTGCATAAGCACTTGCTTCTGGATAATTTCCTCGAAGTGATTCTGTTCCTGATATAAATTCAGCGAGAAGCTTTTGGTTTTCATACTCTAATTGGGGGAGTATTTCTTTAGCATTATTTAGAAATACCTGGTAGCATGTATTTTTTTCCTCAGTAGGAACATTATTTGTTAGCATATTCATTGCCAGAAGATATGCTCTTTGCTTTTCTGGATGTTCCAGCATTGCTTTTGACAGTATAGAAAAAGCATCTTCATATTGTTTATTTACTATTAATTCTTCTGCCCTTTTATATTCTTCTGTTTCCATTACTGCTTTTATATCATTTGTGTAATCTTGTAGTCTTGTAGATAAATCTTCAGTTTCTGTGATGGAAGTATGGATAAAAAATAAAAATAAAAATAACATCGTATCTTCTCCCTTAATTTTTTAATAAATATTTTATTATTTCTCTTTACTAATTACAATTTGGATTGTATGGATCAGCACATTGAGGACAACTGGAATCTGGAAGTCCACATGTTCCAATTACTTTACATGCGTCTAATAGATACCATACATGGGACTCTTTATAATAAGTTAAAGGTCCTTTACAAATTGTTTGTCCCCAAGAACAGGGATTATTCTGTAACCAATCAGTTGGATTATAACATAATTTTGTACATAAAACTCTTCGTGTTATAGTGTGATAATAAGGACCTATTTCTTGAGTACTTTTTTGACAACGAGTTAATAAACATTCTGATTTTAAACCGCCTTCTACAATTATAACAGTTTGACCTCCCACAGATATTTTTCCACCTCCCAGTATTGAATATCCTGGAGGTACTTGAATGCCTAAACTTATTCCAGCTTCACATGTCCAAAATCCAGCGGATACATTTTTTTTGTGTCATATAAAGTGTACAAGGATTATTTGCACAACAAGTAGAAAATCCATCGCAAGTTGCCCAAACAGGGAAAAGAACATCATTACTCGTAACTGTAACAGCATTTGGTACATTTTCCCATGCCATATCTAAAACTCCACAGACACCACATAAGGTTCCACATGGAGGTGGATCTTCAGCAAATAATTGTATCGTGGTTGAGAATAAGATACAAAACATAGCCACATAAAGATAGTCTTTTTCATAGCATTTTCTCCTATGTTTAAGTTTGTTTCCATCCTTTTGTTGTTTTTTGTGTATAAATATGGTTTAATTATACTTTTTTTTTTTTACAAGTCAAGTTTTTTGATTATTTTTTTAATTAATACATTTTAGTAAAAATAATTTTTTTTTCAATGTATCTTAAATATCTTCTTAATGAAATTCAATGTTAATTTAAGTTTTATTATTAAAGACCCTAAATAATGGAATTAAATTTTATTTATTTTGATTAAGTAGTAGAGTATTAATATAATTCTTTCTATGGAAGAAAAACTGTATCTAAGGAGCAGGGATATATGAAAGTAGAAGATTTTGCGTATCAGGTGGCAGTAAGAACGATGGAACTATTAGAACAGGAACAACACTACAAAATTTCCGAAGAACACCGCAGACAGATCCTACAAAAAATCCTCCAGGAAATCCCCCAAATCCTCAAAAAATCCTCCAAGTAAATCATATACAATAACTGTTCAAAATATATTATACAATATATCGTTACAGATTCTTTTAAAGGGATGAGACGGATAGAAAAATGGGAATGACAAAACGAATAGAATATATATCTACGATAGTGGGTGAATCACATCGTATTTATAGAATCAATCTTTTAGTTTCGCTGTAAGAGTTAATAACTGTTCGCTATAAAATTATCTCTGCATCCCTTTGCAGTTTAAAATTCTTTTTTAAAATGATTTCCCGTTAAAACTATTGTCAATGTAATCTTTCTATTTTCTCTCATCTGTCCTATTCATCTCATTTCACCCAAAAGTCCAATACCGATATATCTTTTTCAAATAATCCGTTATTTGATTTTTATTTGTATCCCTGTTGTTTTGTGGTGTTCTTGCAGAGAGAGGATGCCCATCGTTCCTTTTTTCATTTCACGGAGTGCCTGAACAGCCGCTTTTGCAGCCGCAAGTGTAGTCATCGTTGGGATATTATTTTCTAATGCTTTTCTACGGATGAGTACCTCATCATCTTTAGCCGATTTTCCTTTCGGGGTGTTAATAATCCAATTTACATAACCATTGATTATACAATCAAGAACATTAGGTCTCCCTTCCCCAACCTTAAATACCTCCGCCACATCAATCCCATGTTCACGAAGCACCGCAGCCGTTCCTTTGGTTGCTATAAATTTAAATCCCAATTCGTATAAATCTTTGGCTACGGAACCTATATATCTCTTATCATGGTCATTCAGACTTATAAAGATAGTTCCTTCCAGCGGGATACTATTTCCAGCGGCTATCTGACTTTTGGCGTAGGCAAGCCCCATATTTTTGTCAATGCCCATTACTTCTCCCGTACTACGCATCTCAGGTCCTAAAATAATATCTACACCCGGGAACTTAATAAAAGGCAAAACAACCTCTTTGGCCGAGATATATTGAGGCTTGGGGTCTTCTGTGAGACCCATTTCCGATAATTTTTTACCTACCATGACCAGAGCCGCAAGTTTGGCTAATGGCACACCTACAGCTTTGCTTACGAAAGGAATGGTTCGAGACGCTCTTGGATTTACTTCCAGTAGATATACCTTCCCATCTTTTACGGCATATTGCACATTCATAAGCCCACGCACCTCTAATTCAATTGCCAGAGCACGAGTCTGTTTCTTAATCGTTTCAATTATATCGGCAGGTAAATCATAAGGAGGTAAAATACAAGCACTATCGCCAGAGTGAACCCCGGCCTCTTCAATATGTTGCATGATGCCACCGATAATGACCCGTTCTCCATCTGCTATAGCGTCCACATCAATTTCTATAGCATCCTCTAAAAATTTATCAATCAATATGGGATGTTCTGGCGATGCCTCTACGGCATATTCCATATACCTTTGAAGTGCATTTGTGTCATAGACAATCTCCATAGCTCGACCCCCTAATACAAAAGAAGGTCTTACTACTACGGGATAGCCAATCCGTTCTGCAATTTGCAAAGCCTCTTCAAACGAACGGGCTGTATCGTTTTCCGGTTGCAAAAGATTCAGTTTCTCCACCACTTCACGGAAAAGTTTGCGGTCTTCTGCACGGGCAATATTCCATGCAGATGTGCCAATAATCGGAGCACCTGCCTTTTCTAATTGTTGGGCTATGTTCAACGGAGTTTGTCCACCGAATTGAACGATAACCCCCTGAGGCTGAACCCGCTCAATGATATTCATTACATCTTCAAATGTTACCGGTTCAAAAAATAAACGGTCGGATGTATCATAATCTGTGGAGACAGTTTCTGGATTACAATTCACCATAATGGCTTCGTATCCTATATCTCTGAGAGCAAAAACCGCATGCACACAGCAGTAGTCAAACTCAATTCCCTGTCCAATTCGATTTGGTCCGCCTCCCAAAATGATTATTCGCGGTTTATTGGCAAGTTGCACTTCATCCTCATCTTCATAAGTTGAATAATAATAGGGAGTATAGGCCTCAAATTCAGCCGCACATGTATCTACAAGCCGATAAGTTGTAACAATCCCCAATTCCTTCCGTAAATTTCTTACATTTAATTCATTTAACTTCCAATATCTTGCTAGCTGATAATCCGAAAAACCATATTGTTTGGCTTTTTTTATCCTTTTTGTTAGAAATTCTTTTTTCTTTGCTTCTTTGGAGTTAGTATTGATGTAAGAATTGATTTCGGGAGATAATTCAATTAAATTCTTTTCCTCCTCCACAATCTCTTCCATCTGACGGATAAACCACGGGTCAATTTTTGTTATTTCATGCAACTCCTCGACAGTGGCTCCAAGTCGAATGGCTTCTGCTAAATGAAGATACCGATGAGGTGATGGTGTTCGTAAAGCCCGCAAAAGGGCGTCTTTTTCTACTTGTGAATGGGGTTCTTTTGTGAGAGGCTTTGCTTTCCCATCTCCACCGAAACCAAACCTACCAATTTCCAATCCGCGTATGGCTTTTTGGAGTGATTCTTTAAATGTTCTTCCAATGCTCATTGTTTCACCAACGCTTTTCATTTGAACCGTTAATATTGGTTCTGCACCTGAAAATTTTTCAAAAGCCCAACGCGGTATTTTTGTAACCACATAATCAATCGTGGGTTCAAAACAAGCAGGTGTCTCTTTGGTAATATCATTAGGTATTTCATCCAGAGTATAGCCAACAGCCAATTTTGCCGCAATTTTCGCTATTGGGAATCCGGTCGCTTTAGAAGCCAATGCAGAACTTCGCGATACGCGTGGATTCATCTCTATAACCACCATTCGTCCTGTTTGAGGGTGAACAGCAAACTGAACATTAGACCCTCCCGTATCCACACCAATTTCCCGCATAATGGCAATTGCCGCATTTCGCATTATCTGGTATTCTTTATCCGTCAGTGTCTGTGCCGGTGCAACGGTAACACTATCACCTGTATGAACGCCCATCGGGTCTACATTCTCAATTGGACATACAATAACTACATTATCCTTTAAATCTCGCATTACTTCTAATTCATATTCTTTCCAGCCGATAACGGACTCTTCTACTAAAACTTCATGAATCGGACTTGCCTCCAATCCTTTTTGAATAGCCGACACATATTCATCCTTGTTGAAAGATAATCCTGCTCCCGTCCCGCCTAATGTAAACGCAGGACGAATTACCGCAGAATAATTAATTTCTCCTCCGAACCCCATTGCCTCATCAATGTGATGGACAACCAGACTACGCGGTACCTCCAGCCCACAATGAATCATTGCCTCTTTAAATAAGCCACGGTCTTCTGCTTTTTTTATTGTTTGTGCATTAGCACCTATCATCTGAACGCCATATTTTTCTAATATCCCTGCATCCGCCAACGCAACAGATAAATTAAGTCCTGTTTGTCCTCCTACTGTAGGAAGTAAAGCATCCGGTTTCTCTCGTTCAATTATCTTTTCCAGAAAGGGAACAGTTAACGGTTCAATATAAGTGCTATCTGCCATTTCCGGGTCTGTCATAATCGTAGCCGGATTGCTGTTCACCAATATAACTTCATAACCTTCTTCCCGCAACGCCTTACATGCTTGTGTTCCAGAATAATCAAATTCACACGCCTGCCCAATAACAATAGGGCCCGAACCTATAATCATTATCTTTTTAATGTCATTTCTTTTGGGCATCAAAATATTCCTTAAGATTATTGTGAAGGTAAAATTTCAAGAACTTTAAGTCGCAATGTTCCTGCGGGAACATTTACTTCAACTACATCCCCAACTTTTTTCCCTAACAATGCCTGACCCACGGGTGATTGTGTTGATAATTTACCCGACGATAAATCCGCTTCCACAGGACTTACTATGGTGTAAGTAATTTCTTTTCTTAACTTTTCATTTAGCACACGCACACTTACTCCTAACCTCACTTCGGATGTGTCCATTTGTGTGGTATCAATAATTACAGCCCGTGCAATTTTATCTTCAATATCATTGATTTTCGCCATTAAAAGCCCCTGCTCATGCTTTGCAGCATGATATTCCGCATTTTCACTCAAATCACCCAAAGAACGGGCATACGCTATTACTTCTGATAATTTAATCTTTTGTTTGTTTAATTCTGCTAATTCTTCTCGCAACTTTTGTAGACCTTCTTCAGTAATATAAATTGGTTCCATACACTTATCCTACCTTATTTCGTAGGGTTAATATTTACGCCCAAAACAAAAATTCATACACTTTTAAATTGCAGGAATTATATCATATTTTCCTACACTCTTGAAATTGCTGTTTTAACAATTCAAAAATTTATTTTTTGTTCAATAGAAGTTTGTAATAATATACATATTCATTCTCGTACAAAGGTAAAAGAAAATGGCAAGATTGAAAGTTCTTATTGCTCCAGATTCATTCAAAGAGTCCTTGGATACTACAAAGGTTGCAAAATCAATCGCAGAGGGATGGAAAAATATTATTCCAGAAAGCGAGTTGATTATATGTCCTCTTTCTGATGGGGGAGAGGGATTTCTAAATGCCATATCCGTGAGTTTAAATATAAAATACTTCACCACAGTTGTTACCGATTTGATGGGCAAAAAAAGAAAAATCAAATATGGCTGGCTTACACAGCCAAAAACGGCTATTATAGAAACAGCAGAGATTGTTGGGCTTCATCTTGTTCCCCGGGGTAAACGGAAGCCAGAAATTTTTACCAGTTATGGTGTAGGCGAGGTTATTTTACATGCCATTCATAAAGGGGCGAGACAAATTGTTTTAGGTTTAGGTGGGTCTGGTATTAACGATGGGGGAGCAGGTATTGCACAGGCTTTGGGTTATCAACTCCTCAATACTCAGGGAAAACCCATTGGGAAAGGACCTTTAGAACTACAAAATCTTACATGTATAAAAAATACCCGTTACTATGAGCAAATTAAAAACACTACCATTATCATAGCCAGTGATGTTAAAAATCCTTATTACGGTCCCCATGGGGCTACATTCGTTTACGGTCCTCAAAAAGGACTAAAAAAAGAATTATGTCCTGTTGTAGACAAAGCCCTTAGAAACTTTGCTCGTATCATAAAGAGAGATATGAAAATAGATATTCAAAAACAACCAGGTAGCGGTTCTGCAGGAGGAATGGGAGGGGCTTTATTTGCTTTTGCCTTCGGGAAATTTATCCCCGGTTTTCAATGGATTGCCCAAAACAGCAATTTATCCCAGAAAATTGCTTCTGTTGACATTATTATTACTGGAGAAGGACAATTAGACCATCAGAGTTTTTACGGCAAGGTTGTAGGTGAAATTCTAAACCTTGCCCAAGAGTATAATAAAATGGTCATTATACTTGTTGGGAGATTGGGAAAAGGTTGGGATGCTTGTCGGACAAAAGCAAATGTTGCTATTTTCCCTATTTCTACTGGAGAAACATCAAAAAAAGAAATGTTAAAAAATACTTCCATCAATATCCTACGAACAAGCGAACAAATAGCAAAACTTTTTTATTACAATAGAACTAAAATTAAAAAATAATTTGTAAAAATATGGAAAGCAAAAATATATTAAATAGATTGTCCGAAGGTATTATAGAAGATTGGAACTACTTATCATCTATCCCTATTCAGGAATGGCAAACTCAATTGGAATTACTTCTCCACGAAACATCTAATCCTGAACGCGTAATCGTTGCTTTTACTCAATACCTGAAAAATTTACCTCCACCTGTCGAAACACATATATTCAAATACTTACGAACCCCAAAATACTTGCGATTTTTTGAAAGAATATTTTCACAAAGCCCATTTGTTACCGATACTCTTATTCACCATCCCGAATATGCAGACGAAATCTTATCTTCGCAAACTCTTTCCCGTGCTTTAACAAAACAAGAATGGCTATTGTATTTTGGTTATGACTACTCTAAAATTAGTTCCCCTTCCGAAATAATAAGCCTTCTTCAGAGCAATCATCTTTTCGAAGGTAATGATTGGAATTTAAGGAAAATCATGATACATTTCCGACAACTTCACAAGAAAGCACTTCTCCGTATTACTACTCGGGACATTGTAGAACACCAGGAAGTTAAATCCATCACCGAAGACCTTTCTAATCTTGCCGATGCACATCTCGAATTATGCTTTTATTTACTCTCAACCTACTTAAAACAACAATACGGAACCCCCATAAAACATGATATAGAAAAAGGAGAAAAATCACCATCAAGTTTTGTTATATTGGGTTTGGGGAAATTAGGAGGCAGAGAACTTAATTTTAGTTCAGATATTGATTTATTATTCATCTACGATGGCGATGGAGAAACAAGTGGAGGTCATAAAGGACAAATTACCAATCGTGAATTTTTCTGCAAATTGGGGGAACAAATTATTAAATTTTTATCGGAACATACCGAAGAAGGTCAGATTTACCGTGTGGACATGCGATTGCGACCTTATGGCAAAGTGGGTGCTTTAGCAGAAAGCCTTGAAAATTCTGTGGAATACTATTATCAATATGGGCGTGCATGGGAACGGCAGGCATTAGTAAAATGCAGACCCTGTGCCGCTGATATAGAACTGGGAAATGAATTTTTAGAAATGATGCGGCCTTTTATTTTTCCGAAATTTTTTGATGATAAAACATTGGATGATATACATCAGACAAAATTGATGGCAGAAAAACAAGTAGCAGAACAAGGACAAACCAACTACGAAGTGAAATTAGGCAAGGGAGGAATTAGAGATATTGAATTTACTGTGCAATTGCTCCAGTTATTAAATGGGGGCAGAAAACCCGAACTAAGAATTACCAATACCATTGATGTCATTTACAAATTAATGGCAAATAATTACTTAAAACCTTTCGACGCCGAAACTTTGATAAGAAATTATTGTTTTTTAAGAGAAGTAGAACATCGCCTCCAGATTGAGCACGGAACACAAAAACATGCTTTACCCCAGGACCCGAAAGAATTAGATGAATTTGCCCGCCGATTAGGTTATATTTCAGGGGAAGCCTTTTGGCGTGTATATAAAGAAAAAACGCAAGAAGTTCGAAATATATTAGAACAATTTATCGCCGTTAAAGCATCAGGTCATCTATGGGTTTACGATTTAACAAGTTCCCAGTCCGATGGAAAAGAAGGATTAAACAAACTAAAAGAATTCGGCTTTAAGGATGTAAATTCAGCACGAGATATTTTTCGACTATTGGCAAATGGTCCTGAAGATTCACCTCATTCCCTACATGTCCGTGAAAGTTTTATAGAAATTATCCCTTATTTATGTGAAGAGTTCCGTAAAACTAATTCTCCAGACAAATCTCTGGCACAATTCTTCTCCCAATTATCACAGATAAAAATTCCGGGTGTTATCTATTCTTTCCTCAAAGAAAATCACAACCTCTGTTCTTTTTTTGTTACATTGACCACTCGCGCTCCCGCTTTATCCAATATATGGATAAAAGAACCTGGAATCATAGAAGTGTTTCTTCAAGAAGAACTAATTGGACAAAGAGTTGATGCGGACTATTTAACTTCTTCTTTACGAGAATTAAAAAAGTCTGCATTTCCAGAATCCGCTCATTATCGGCTAAAAGATTCCGAATGGTTACGAATTGCGTTAGGTGATTTACTGGGAAAATTCTCCATTGCCGAAGTTTGTGAACAGCTTACCCTATTAGCCGAAGTGATACTAAAAGATATAGCAATTATATCTCTGGAAGAGACAAAACAGAAATATGGAACAAGCCCATTTCCCTTTGCGGTAATAGGTTTAGGTAAGATTGGTGGTGGAGAAATGACCTTTGGCAGCGACCTTGATTTAATATTCGTTTATGATGATGAACATATCAATTCTACTGATAAAATAGATACTACCTCCATTAGTCCTTCTGAGTATTTTGCAGATGTATCATCACGAATTATAAAGAAACTTAAAGAACCTACTCGTTTCGGAACTTTATATGATATTGATGCCCGATTACGTCCCTATGGTTCCAAAGGAGTTTTGGCAATCAATTGGAACCAATTAAAAGAATACTATGAACATGAAGCAG
>Ga0272448_1005301_pt1 | contig 14311 bp, 9 predicted proteins | sample YNPCB0191_FD_202220 | JGI IMG/M metagenome (GOLD analysis project Ga0272448, IMG submission 202220) | Hot spring sediment microbial communities from Yellowstone National Park, WY, United States - YNP-CB-019-1 | ecosystem: Environmental > Aquatic > Thermal springs > Hot (42-90C) > Sediment...
CGCTATCCCTCGCCGGCGCGGCGGCGACAACCAACGCCGGGGAGGGGAGCGGCCCCGGCACGAACATCCGTCTCGGACCGATCCTGCACCACGTCCACGAGCCTGACGGCACGACAGAGACAGAGATACTCTTCGAAACATTCCGCGTCACGCGAGACGCCTCCGGCAGGACCAGAGGCCAGGCGTTCCCTGTGTTCTGGGGTAACGACTACTTCCACGTCTTTCCGCTCTTTTGGCACTGGGACGACAATTTCCTGCTGATTCCTGTTGCATGGCAGGTAGGCCCCGACGGCGGAGTCGGCGTAGTCCTCTGGGGCTCGGACTACTTCCACGTCGCGCCGCTTTACTGGCACTGGGAGCACAAGACTCTGATCTTCCCTGGCGTCTACGACGAAAAAAGCGCCGAGCGACGTGACTTCTCGATCCTGTGGCGCCTCGTCCGATACGAGAGAAGGACCTGCAACAAAGGTGCCACTCCAGTACCCGCCGGAGGCTGCGAGTCTGCAACGGAGGAGAAGAAGCTGTCCGTCCTGTGGCGACTCCTCGAGTGCGGAGCGGGCCCACAGGGGGCATGGGTGCGCCTGCTCTTCTCTCCCAAGATTCCTCTCTGACCGGGAACGTGCAAGTGCCAGCCAAGCGAGCGGGGCATGATCCGCGTCCGACCCTCCGCACAAGTCCCCCTCTCCTGGACAGAGTGGTTTCAAATGTCGGAGCTAAAGCACGCGGTCGCGCGACCGCCGCACACGCGCCAGATGGCAACACGCGGATCGCTGGCGCGCCGCTGCGAGGCGACGAACGCGGGTCCCCGGCCTAAGGCGCTTGTAGCCGGCCGCTCCCGGAACCGAATCGCTCCGGGATACGACTGCCACGAGATTGGTCGTGCGTGCTTGAACAGAGCGGAGCACGTGGTTACCATAGAGTCGAGCTTTGCGGGTACACGCACCAGCGCGTTGCGGAAGAGTGGCCGGCACTCCGGCAACTTGGGACCGCACACATGGGAACAGAACCGTTCGTAGGACTCGTCGGCCTGGGATACTGGGGCAAGAATATCCTCCGCAACCTCTATGACCTCGGCGTTTTGCGGATCGCTTGCGACTCGAGCCCCGGGACGCTTGCGGAGCGAAGGGCCGCCTTCCCTTCGCTTCAGTACACGGGTTCATTCGACGACATCCTCCGGGACGCGCGGACTACGGCGGTCGTCATCGCCGCCCCGGCGAGTACGCACTACGACCTCGCCAGACAATGTCTCGCGGCTGGGAAAGACGTGTTGGTCGAGAAACCGCTGGCCTTGAAGATCGAGCAAGGACAGGCACTGGTCGAACTGGCGGAGAAATCGGGGCGCATCCTCATGGTCGGCCACATCCTCCGTTACCATCCTGCCGTCCTCAAGCTGGAGGAACTGCTCTCCGCCGGCGAACTTGGGAAGCTCCAGTATGTCTACTCCAACCGGCTGAATATAGGCAAGCTTCGGACCGAGGAGAACATCCTGTGGAGTTTCGCCCCGCACGACATCTCGGTCATCCTGGCGCTGCTCCGCGAGGAGCCAATCCGCGTCGGAGCGTTCGCTGGCGACTACATCTCCAAGGGCATATACGACGTCACGCTCACGACCCTCGAATTCCGCAATGGCGTCAAAGCGCACATCTTCGTGAGCTGGCTGCATCCGTACAAGGAGCAGAAGCTGATTGTCGTCGGCTCCAAGGCGATGGCCGTATTCGACGACACGGCGGCCCAAAAGCTCGTCCTTTATCCGCACAAGATCGAGTGGAAGAGCGGAAAGGTGCCGGTCGCTCAGAGGGCGGAGCGCCACGCGGTGCAGGTCGAGGACGAGGAGCCGCTTCGAGCGGAGTTGGTCCACTTCATCCGATGCGTCGAGGAACGCAAACCTCCACGGAGCGACGGAGCAGAGGGACTTCGGGTGCTTCGCGTCCTCGAACAGGCAGAAGCGGCCTTGCGCGGAGAACGCGACCAGATAGGAACCGTCCCGAAGCGCAACTACTTCCTGCATGAGACCGCCTGTGTTGACGAGGGTGCTCAAATCGGCGAGGGTACACGCATCTGGCACTTCTCCCACATCCTGAGGAACGCCCGGATCGGCGCGAATTGCGTCCTCGGCCAGAACGTCATGGTCGGCGCAAACGCGATTGTCGGCAACCGCGTGAAAATCCAGAACAATGTCAGCGTGTACGAGGGCGTCGAAATCGAGGACGATGTATTCTGCGGGCCCTCTATGGTCTTTACCAACGTGATCAATCCCCGGGCGTTCATCGAGCGCAAGAAAGAGTTCCGAAAGACGCTCGTCAAGCGCGGAGCGACGATCGGAGCCAACGCTACAATCATCTGCGGCGTAACCATCGGGGAGTACGCACTGATCGGCGCCGGAGCCGTCGTAAACTCGGACGTCCCCCCGTACGCCCTCGTCGTCGGCGTACCGGCGAAGCAGATCGGGTGGGTGTGCAAGTGTGGTGTCACCCTCAAAGAATTGGAACATGACAAGATCGCGACCTGCACAGGGTGCGGAAGCCAGTACGAACTCCGGGAGGGGCGGCTGGTCCCGCAGCGCTCGGGCGAGAAATGAAAGCTCGCGGCGAGCCGGAGCCTCCGGGATATGGCCACGAACGCTCCTTTCGAACCAGGGGTGTCGAGACCAGGAGGTCGAGGAGACTCAAAGCCCCCTGGCTCGAAAGTAGCCCGATCACAAGCAACACTGTGTTGATACGATAGACCGCAATGTAGAAAGGAGACTCGAAGATGGCTCAAGGGAAGAAGCTCGGTTATGACGATACGCCGGTCTTGCCCGGCATGAAGTACAAGGTCCACGACAACGATCGCCCGCAGCCGCGCGTGATCTACCCGGGCACAGCGAGCACACAGGACAAGCCCGGCATCCCGCCCTCCGACGCGATCATACTCTTCGACGGCGCGAGCATCGCTGGCTGGGAGTCCATGGACGGCAGCCCGGCGAAGTGGAAGGTCGAAAACGGCTACATGGAGGTCGTCCCCGGCACGGGTAACATCCGGACCAAGCAGCAATTCGGCGACTGCCAGTTGCACGTCGAGTGGGCAGCTCCGACCGTGATCAAGGGCGAAGGCCAGGGACGTGGAAACAGCGGCGTCTTCTTGATGGGCAGATACGAAATCCAGGTCCTCGACTGCTACGAGAACCCTACTTACGCGGACGGTACGACCGCCGCCATCTACGGCCAGTTTCCTCCGCTCGTCAATGCCTGCCGGAAGCCGGGCGAGTGGCAGACATACGACGTGATCTGGATCGGACCGAGGTTCGATGGGGACAAACTCCTCAGCCCCGCGCGGATCACCGTACTGCACAACGGGATCGTCGTCCACCATGACACCGTATTGCTCGGCGGAACCACGCACCGGCACCTGCCAACCTATACCCCGCATCCGCCCGAGGGGCCGCTCGTCCTCCAGGACCATGGCGACCTCGTCCGCTATCGCAACATCTGGTATCGGGTCCTGAAGGGCTACGACCAGCCGTAGCCGACCGAACGTCCGTTCGAAGGCGCCAGCGTCCGAAGAGCGCAGGGGCTACAACCAGGAGCAGAAGTGCGCCCCGGCCTCGGCGTGCGGGCGGCAGGGGGCTCACGACGGAGAGCCGCCGGCCGCAGATCGCTTGGGCCGGCTTGCCCACCTTCCCGAGCGCAGGAGCATCTGCAATTCGCCGCCCGTCGTAGGACACTCCATCTCCCGTCCCAGGCTCGTGCCCCCCACCTCCGCCGGGACTCGGAGCCGGACTTGACTGAGGGCACAAGCTCGTTTATGGTTAGACTATGGCGATCTGGGACCCGATCCTGAAGCCCTTGGGGAGGCAGCGGGCGCTCTACTATCGTCAACTTGCGACCCTGCTCGGCGCGGGCGTCCCGATCACACGGTCGTTGGAGACGCTCACGCAGAACTTCCCGCAGAGCTTGCTCCGTCGAGCGACTCGCAGGATGCTCGACACAGTTCGCAGCGGCAAGACGCTGTCCGAGGCCATGCTTGCGACCGACCTTTTCCCGGAACTCGAAATAGCGCTCATCCGTGCGGGCGAGAAGTCCGGCAGCATTGACAAGATCCTCCTCAATCTCGCCGACTACCTGGAGTCGATGAGCAGGCTCATCCGGGAGCTTGTCGGGAAGTGCCTCTACCCGGTGGGCATACTGGCCTGCGCCGTCTACGTGCCAGCGGTAGTGCAGTTCTTTGTCCGTGGCAGCATCACGCTGTTCTGGCTCACTTTTTTCGGCGAGATCGGAGTGGGCGTCGGCATTGTCCTGGTGCTGCTTGGCCTTCGTTCCCTACGCCAGAGCGAAGTCGCGGGGTGCAGTTTCGACTACACGGTCGGCCGGATTCCTTTCATCGGCTCGTTCTACGAAAAGGTAGCCCTGGCCCGGTGGGCTCTTGCACTCCGCGCGTTGTACAGCGCGGGCGTCGGGCTGCGCGACGCGGTCGTGATCGCGGGCGAGGCATCCGGAAACCGCTGGTTCGCCGCGCGGATGAGGGCTGCTCAAAGCCAGATCGACGAGGGGCGTACGCTCACGGAAGCGCTGACCCTGGCTGGCTGCATTCCGGCCACCGCGATGAGCATGATCTCGACGGGCGAGGAGGGCGGCGAGCTCGATCAGATGCTCGGCAAGGTCCAGGAATACACCGAGGAGGATCTGCGCAATGGAGGCAAGCGGCTTGCGACGGCTGCCTACTTGCTCATCCTCTTCGGGTACATTGGCGTCATGGTGTTCCTGATCTTCACGATGATGTCCGGCTACATCGGGATGATGAATGAGGTCATGCCACGGTGATCTGTACTTCCTCGTGGGCCCGACGGCGGCGAGGAAGACCGAGGTCGGTGTCGAGCTGGCGACGCTGCTCGACGCCGAAATCGTCTCGATGGACTCGATGGCGGTGTACGAGGGGATGGACATCGGTACAGCCAAGCCGAGCCGCGAGCTCCGTGCACGGGTACCACACCATCTGATTGACATACGCAAGCCCTCCGAGCATTTCGATGTTGCAGATTACGTTCGGCTCGCAAAGCAGGCGGTCATTGATATCCGCGCTCGTGGCCGGAAGCCTCTCCTCGTCGGCGGGACCTACCTCTATCTCAAAGCTCTGACGGAGGGGCTTTTCGAGGGACCGGCGGCGGACCTTGCGCTGCGCGCTCGTCTCCAGTCCGAGGCCGGGGCGTCAGGTACAGCCGCTCTGCACGCACGACTGAAGGTTGTGGATCCCATCGCCGCCGCCCGCATCCACCCGAACGACCTTCGGCGGATCATCCGTGCGCTGGAGGTCTACGAGATCACGGGCAGGCCGCTGTCCTCCTTCCAGACGCAGTTCGGGGCCGGCAATCCACTCTGCCGCACGATCATCGCGGGGCTGAGCGTGCCGCGCGAGATTGTTCGCCGACGGATCGCCGAGCGGGTGGAAGCGATGTTCCGGGCCGGCCTGGTCGAGGAAGTTCGCCGCATCCGCGAGAGCACCGGCTTTGGCCGGCAGGCATCCCAAGCGCTTGGCTACAAGGAAGTGCTCGATTACCTGGACGGCAAGCGGGACATCGAGGAGACTATCGCGCTGGTCGAGAGGCGGACCTGCCGATTCGCCAAGCAGCAGATGACCTGGCTCCGAAGTTTCAAAGCTGTACAATGGATGGAGGCAAGCGCCGATGACACGCCGACGGAGCTGGCACGCAAGATTTGGGAGGTGTGGCATAACAGAACTCCCTTGCCCGGGCTTGCGTGAGCGAGTTCGCCATGAGTAATGAGCTGTTTGCCGTTGCTCGGATGTCGCTCGACGAGTTCGACCTGCTGAAGTGCAGCCGCACCGCGAGCCGGATACTCAAAGTGCCCCCGAGCGAGGTCGCTTCTACCGTTCGCCTCACCGGCGGCTTCTTCGCACGCTCGGTCTCCGAGGAGGTGGCTCAGGAGCTCGTGCAAGCCCTTCAGTCGGTCGGTGTCCGGGCAGAGCGTGTCTCGGAGGCAGAGCTCGCGCTACCCGAGGAATATCGAACAGTCGAGGTAACGCCCTGCATCTCGACCGTGACTTTCCGACTCCAGACCGGTGAAAGTGTCGAGGAACCCTGGCATCGCATCGACCTGGCGACCGCGTTCCTCCTTCCCGGTGTCGTACAGTTCTTGCAGAAGAGCAGGCAGCGGAGGGGGATCGTTTTCCGGAAGGAGCCGGAGGAAGAGCTTCACGAGAAGCGGATGCGAGCGGTCGTAGAGCTCCTGACCGCGGACCGTTGCTACCGCTTCGAGGATGTCAGATACGATCCCGAGTCCAACCAGGCGGTACCCCTCGACGGAGAGCGTGCTCGGAATCTGGCGCGCGAGGTAGTCAGGCAGGAGGGGTTGAACTTCGGTCGCGGGATCAAGGAATTGGCTACCGGATCGGACAAGGTCCTCCAGTTCTCCAGCCGCCGTGCCCATACGCGCTACTGCGAATGGCTCTGGTTGCTCACGAGGCGTGGGGTGCGAGTCAGGGGAGAATGTTAGCATTGACGAATGAGGATCGGCGATTGAGCGTTGCTGGCCTGCCGAGGAAGTGCGGTGCGAGTTTGCGCCTGGGATGTGGAGTCCTCTGCCCGTCGATTCGCGGATTGGCAAAGCAATGAGCGAGCGAGACTACAGGAGGGAGCAGCTCCCCATGACAGGGGTCGTCCTGGCCGGTGGAGGGAGTCGGCGGATGGGCCGGGAGAAGGCACTCCTGCGGATCGGCGACCGGACTCTGTTGGAACTGGCAGCGGAGCCGCTGCGTGCCTGCTGTCGGGAAGTTTTGATCTCGGCGCGAGACGCGGAGAAGTTCCGCGCGTTCGGCCATCGCGTGATTCTGGATCTCTACGACGTACCGGGGCCGCTCACCGGAATCCACTCAGCGGTTCACCACGCCGCCTTCGAGAAGGTCGCGGTCCTGGGATGTGACATGCCGTTCGTTAGAGTGGAGCTGCTGCGTTTGCTCTATGATCTCTCGGGCGAGGTGGACGTCGTCATGCCGCGAACGGAGAGCGGCCCGGAGCCGCTTTGCGCAATCTACTCGCGGGCCTGCCTTGTCCCGATCGCTCGCTCGATTGAGTCAGGTCGGTTTCGGGTCGTTGACTTCCTCGATGATGTGCGCTGTCGCTTCGTCTCGGAGGGCGAGTTGAGGGCGGCAGACGCAGAGCTTCGGTCTTTTGTCAATGTCAACACGGTAGAGGAGTACGTCCGCATCTCGACTCGCGTAGAGGGAAGGTCGGGATGACGTGCATCGTCCGGGGGGAACGATCGGTGACGTTTCCTGCGCCCGATCGCCAATCCCTAACCCCCGTTTCCGAGCGAGGATGATCGCAGGTGTCAGAAGATCGCGAGGATCGCTGGATGAGCTTCGGCGACCACCTGGACGAGCTGAGGCGGAGGCTGCTTGTCTGCTTCATCGTCGTAGTGGTTCTCTTCCTCGTCTCGTTCGGCTGCCTCGGTCGGTGGCTGTTTTGGGTCATGGAGTACCCCCTTGCGCAGGCAGCGAGACGCGTTGCCCCGCCAGTCCCGCTGGAAAGCCTGAAGCAAAGTATCTCGCCGATGGAGCCGTTCATGACCTCGATGAAGGTCGCCTTCGTATTTGCCATCTTCGCTGGCTCGCCGGTGCTTGCGTACGAGCTGTGGGCATTTGTGCGGCCGGCACTGAGGAGACGCGAGAAGCGGATAGTGGTGCCGGCTTTGTTCTGGGGCGTCGGGCTGTTTCTCGCGGGGGCGTCCTTTGCTTACTTCCTCGTGCTCCCGTGGTCCTATGTCTTCCTGCTCACTTACGCAAAGAGTCTCGGCTGGACGGCCTCCTACACGATGAAGTCGTTCATTGATTTCGAGTTGGCCATGCTGCTTGCATTCGGTCTCGTGTTCGAGCTTCCCCTTGTGCTGGTCGTTCTGGCGACGATCGGGATCGTGTCGCCGCAGGGGCTTTCGGCTGCCCGCCCGTACGCGGTTGTGGGCATGTTCGTGCTGGCTGCGGTGGTGACACCGACGACGGACGCTCTTACGATGATCCTGCTCGCTCTCCCGCTCTGCGGCCTCTACGAGATCAGCGTCCAGGTTTCAAAGATATTCTATCACCCGCGGCAGGCAGAGACGGAAGAACCGCCCAAACACACCTGAACCCGATCGCCGAGTTGCGGAATTGCGGCGGCGCCGCGTTGCGGTTCGCGCAGCGTGAGAGATTCGCATGGTCCGCCCAGGAGCCGCCCTTGACTACGCGCCCCAGCGTCCCATCGGGCAGGACGTAAGCATCGAGACACCACTCCCAGACGTTGCCCGCCATGTGGTAGCATCCGTAAGGGCTCTGGCCCCAGTGGAACGTGTGCACCGGCGCCAACTGGTAGAATCCATCCGCATCGGAGTAGAAGTTACCGTTCCGCCAGTTCCATTCGTCTCCCCATGGGTATCGCAGCCCGGCCGGTCCGCGGGCGGCCTTTTCCCACTCCAGTTCGGTCGGCAGCCGCCCGCCGGCCCACGCAGCGTAGGCGTACGCGTCGAACCAGTCGACACCCACCACCGGGAAGTCATCACCGGAGAACCTGTCTCCAAGCGGAGCCGGCGCATGGTCCTTGCCGACCGGTTCGTCCGGGTGACAGTACCTATGGTCGCCCGTCCTCCGAATCCACCGAAGGAACTCCCTGTACTGGCCGGCGGTAACCTCGTAGCGGTCAATGCGAAACGTGGGGATGCCGAGCGTCCGCTTCGGCATTTCGTCCAGGAAGGACCGTAGCGAGCCGCCGCGCTGACTCGTCTGAGCAACGAGATACTCCGCTTCCTCGCGCGAGGTCCCCAGGACGGAGTCCCGTCCGCTCACGACCACCGTCTCGCTTTCCGGGACCGGCCGGATGTCTTCCTCCATTCGCTGCCATGCAAACCCCGCTGCGGTCAGCAGGATCGCTGCCACGATAAGCCCAGGACTCCGTATCGGGCGCATCGTCATCGCAACTGCGGCCTTTCGCACGCGAACCGGACGAACACGCCCTCGTCCGGCGTCGGGGAGGAAGCCAGGCGGGGAGCCAACGTCCCCTCGGTACAGGCGACTGGCAACAGTCTCATACGATTATTGTACACGATCAGGATCGCGCGAGCGGTCTCCTCGCCTGTCGCTCCAGGGCAGAGGAGACGGGGCGGTTGGGCGAGCGAAGATCGAAGGCGTGCTCGTTCGGGTAGCTGCGCTTCTCCTCGAAACGGACCAGCCTCTGTGGAAAAGCTGGCGAACGATGGTTCGGTCCCGTTCGAGAATGGGGGCGGGAATCCAAAGATTCGCCCGCCAACTGTATGCCGTGATCCCGGCAGCGGAATCAGGCTGTCTCGATGTCCACGACTCGCAAGGCCTCTTCAATGGTAGTCCGGCCCTGGAGAATCTTCGACAGTGCGTCCTGAAGCATGGGGACCATGCCCTCTTCCCTGGCGACCGCCCGAATCTCGGTGGCGGAAGCCCTCTTCAGTGTCAGAGCTCTGATGGCATCGGTGACCTGGAGCATCTCGAAGACGCCCATCCGCCCCTTGTAGCCGCGCCCCCGGCAGAGGCTGCACCCGCCCGGCTTCGCCTTGTAGATCTGGATCTTCTCCTTCGGGTCTCCTGCGGGCTTGAAGCCCAGCTTGGACAAAGTGTCCGCTTCGACCTCGTATGGCTGGCGGCAACCTTCGCAGAGCGTTCGGACAAGGCGCTGTGCGATGGCCAGGATGAGGGAGGAGGAAATAAGGAACGGCTCGACCTCCATGTCAATCAGGCGGGTGATGGCGCCGGGGGCATCGTTTGTGTGCAGAGTCGAGAAGACAAGGTGACCCGTCAGCGACGCTTCCGCCGCAATGAGGGCGGTCTCGTGGTCTCGGATCTCGCCGACCATGATCACGTTCGGGTCCTGGCGAAGGATGCTGCGCAGGGCAGAGGCAAAGGTGAGCGGGCTTCGATCCGAACTGATATCCACCTGCGTCAGACGCCTCATCCGCCGCTCGACAGGGTTCTCCACTGTCACGATATTCTTCTCGGGCGTATTGATCCGGTCCAGGACCGAGTAGAGCGTCGTGCTTTTGCCAGATCCGGTCGGTCCCGTAACGAGGATCATGCCGTACGGTCGGACGATGGCCTCCTCGAGGATCTTCATCATCCCTTCCGAGACGCCGAGCTTCTGCAGTCCGATCATGGTATTGCTCTGCTCGGCAATTCTCATCACGATCTTCTCGCCGTGAATGGCGGGGAGAGTAGAGAAGCGCAATTCGTAGTGCTTGCCGTCAATGGAGACGTCAATGCGGCCGTCCTGCGGCCTGCGCTTCTCGGCAATGTCGAGCCCCGCCATGATCTTGAACCGAGCAGTCACGGGGCCTGCGATGGCCTTGGGGATCGTCATGGCATCCTTCAAAACGCCGTCCACGCGGTAGCGGACACGAACCCTGTCCTTCGCCGGTTGGACATGGATGTCCGATGCACCGTCGCTGATCCCCTTGATGAGCACCGAGTTGACCAGCCTGACGATCGGTACCTCCTCGCTCAGTTTGATGTCAATGCTGGCGTCCTGCGACACGGAGGCCTGTTCGAACTTTATGTCAATGCTGCCCTCTGCCTCGTCAACCACACCTTCAATGGCCTTCTGGTCAACCTTCTCGGCCGCCCCGAACCTCGCCTGGAAAATCTGCATCAACTGCCCCTCTGACACGAGGACCAGTTTGACGGTGAACCCGGTCGCGGCGGCGATCTCATCGCTGGCGCGTACGTTCAGCGGGTCCGTCACCCCGAGGGTCAGGACACCGTCGTTGATGGATATGGGGATCGCCTTGTGTTCCTTCAGGAGCCAGTCCGGGACCTGCTTGAATACCTCCTCGGAGATGTGAACCCCACCGAGATTGCAGTACTCCAGCCCCCACTTGCGTGCGAGCGTTTTCTGCTTTTCCTCCTCGGTGATGGCCTTGGCGGCTTCGAGGATTTCGAGCGTCCGAGCCCCGCCCTTCTTGGCAACCTGCACGGCCCGCTCTATCTGCTCGCGGGGGACAGTACTCACGTCCTGCAGGATTTCTCCCACAGCACGGCGGTCCATCCGCGACGTAACACCATCCTTCGCCATACTACTATTCATTATACTCCCGACAGGCGACTTGTCAAACTTCCGCAAAAGCGGCCACGGGAGCGTGGGGACTCGAGCACGCCTGCACGGAGAGCCCGATGTCGCTCCGAGACGGGCCGGTGCTCCCAGAATGCAGGGGCGACCTCGGCGCAGGAAGAAACGGATCGCTTCGTCCCAGGGCTCGCCACAACGACGTTCGCCGGCATCATCGGGCTGTCAGTCGGCTGCGGCTCTGCTCGTGACCCCGCTCCCTGCAATGGTCCGGACGGCCCCGCACGGGTGCAACGGTCGCTCGGGTGTACGAACAGTTTTGCTGGGGGAGCCCGGCCCGAGGGCGCGGCAAGCACCGGCCCCCCGAGTCCCGTAGGGACGACGGAAAACCAATCCCGCCGATCCTCCGCCGTCCCTACGGGACTCCGGTGATCTCATATCTGCCCGTGCTCCGGAACCCAGGAATGAATTCCTGGGCTATTGCCCGGCGTGCCTACGGCACTGAGGCTGGATCTTACGACCCCCGCACCGCGTCGAGGCCATCCCGTCCCGGCTACTGACGGTCGTCTCTTTGGGACGGCGCCAGGAGCTCCGAGGCCGGGCAATAATCATGCCGGCACCATGCGAGAGCGTTCGTGCACCCCGGTCGCTCGGCTGTGTTGCCAACGCGCGCAGGAAACTCTATAATCCGCCGGTAGGCAAAGCGTATCGTCGCGCGCGGCAAACGAGGCGGTAAATATGTGCTCGATTCCTCGGACACGTTGCGGGAAAGGAGCGACCATGCGTAGGAGTCCGCTGATTGGGCTGGCAGGGCTGTTGGCCGCTTCGACGGCATGGACCGGCGAGGCGAAGCCGTACTGGCTTGACGAGATGAACAAGATCAACGCCGAGTTCAACGGCGACCCCGGTTTCGTCGCGCAGTTCGGCGACTCGATCACCTACTCGATGGCCTTCTGGTCGGTCATGGGCTGGACCTATCCGAACGAGTACCTCAGGGGCGACGACGGGATGCCGAAGGTGCCCGAGAACAAGCGCTGGCGCGACATCATCAAGGGCGTCCGCGTAAAGGACGGTTCCTACTCCGGCTGGCGGGTCGGGAATCTGCTCGGCGTCGTTGAGCAGGTGCTCAAGCAGTACCAGCCAGAAATGGCGATCATCATGATCGGGACCAACGATATCTCCGGCGGCTCCGTGCCCGGCGATTATCGCGGCGGATTGGAACTGGTCATCCAGAAGTGTCTCGCAGCCAAGTGCATCCCGATCCTCAACACGATCCCGCCCCGACGCGGCCTCCTGCTTGCCTGCGAGCAGGCGAACAAGATCGTCAAGGAAGTTGCCGAGAAATACAAGGTGCCGCTCGTGGACTACTACGCCGAGTGCCTGCGCCTCCGACCCGGCGATACCTGGGACGGGACGTTGATCAGCGAAGATGGCGTCCATCCGACCGCCGGCGCGACACACGACTTCAGCCCGGAGAACCTGAAGAATTCTGGCTACGCTCTGCGCAACTGGCTCAACTTCCTCATGTTCCGCGAAGTCTACTTCCGCATCTGCTCCGCTCCGAAGCCGTTCGTCGAGGAGGTCGGCACGGTCGAGCGGGTTCGCGAGGGCATCCGCTGTCCGGTGATCGCCGACACACAGGTCTCGAGCTACCGCGACGACAAGGACAACGAGCGCGTCTGGAACTGGGGCAAAGCGCGCCGCCTCAAACTCAAAGGCTTCGAGGAGTACACGCTCATGAAGTTCGACACCTCGAGGTGCAAGGGCATGACCGTGAAGCGGGCGACGCTGTACCTGAGCCGGACGGAGCAATGCGTCCTCAACGTCGTCGCTCCGACCACGATCAGCACCGACTGGGAAGAGGGCATCGGCCGCGGCGAGCCGCCCGACAAGGCTCACCAGGATGCCCTCAGCAAGGGCGGCGCAACCTACGAGTACGCCATCTACCCGACGAAAACATGGGCCGGACCGGGGAGCGATTTCAAATGGGTCGTCTTCGGCGAAGGCGGCAGCATCTACGGCGCGCGCTCGACCGGCTGGGCCAAGGACGACAAGGCCGACTACTACACGGTCGAGCTCCCGCTCGACGTCGCCCAGAGTCTGCTCGTCCCCGGCGACTCCTACGGCCTTGCATTGTGCGAGGAGAAGGGACAGCGAGCCTTCCAGAAAACTTATCGCCGCGTCCCCAATCCCAATCACTTCGTCAATTCGCGCGAAACGGACAAACCCTGCTTCCTCGTCGTCGAGGGCGAGGTCATCGACAAGACTCCCCCCGATCCGGTCACCGACTGCAAAGCCCGGCCCGGCAAGGAAGCCGGCGACATCGTTCTCTCCTGGAAATGCACCGCCGACGATGGCAAGCAGGGCGGCAAGGCGCTCGGCTACTCGGTCGCCTACTCGACAGAGCCTCTCACCGAAGACAGCGTGGCCCGCATGGGACTCGAAGCTCCGGAGTGGCTGCCCCGGTATCTCGCTTACCGGCCCGGCCCTCCCGGAACCACCCAGGAGTTCCCTATCTACGCCCTCAAGCCCGGCACAGAATACAACTTCGCCGTCGTCGCGTACGACGAAGTCGGGAACAGGTCGCGGCCGGCGATCTTCACGGGTAGGACCCGCGAGGCTCGGCACTTCACGCTCCAACCTCATACCCTCCAGGTAGGCAGAGGGGCGCCCGTCACGAAAGGCACGCTCCGCACCTGGGCCTTCGCCTCGAACGAAAAGATCAACCCGCTCACCGGAAACGCCCTGAGCGAAGGGAGCTACACCGCACCGACTCCTGCCGGCCAGTATCGCGAAGGCAACAGCGTCTGGGACGGAAAAGCTCAGTGCGTCCTACTCTTCGCCGGACGGAACGACTTCGCCGGCTTCCAGCTCGCCGTCGAAAACCTCGACGACCGAACCGTGAGCGGACTCTCGGTCAGAGCGACCGAGCTACGCAAGGCCTCCAAGTTCTCCGACCTCGACAAGTACATTCTCCAGAGCGCGAAAGACCCCGCCGGCTTCCAGTCGGCCATGAGGGAGCTCGTGTCGAAGGACAAGGAAGCCGCAAACGCTGTCTTCGCCGCGGTCAAGCGTTTCAACGAACTCAAGAAAAAACAGGCCGACGACCCCGCCGCGTTCTTCGACGAGATGGAGGCCCTGCGCAAGCGCGACGCCGAGGAGTACGACAACTGGATGTACCTCCTCGGTGGCGGCCAGGCGGCCAAAGGAGCCGGTGTCATCGCGGCCGAGAACGTCGAGATCTTCTGGGAGTTTAGTCTCAAG
>Ga0272448_1005302_pt1 | contig 14310 bp, 11 predicted proteins | sample YNPCB0191_FD_202220 | JGI IMG/M metagenome (GOLD analysis project Ga0272448, IMG submission 202220) | Hot spring sediment microbial communities from Yellowstone National Park, WY, United States - YNP-CB-019-1 | ecosystem: Environmental > Aquatic > Thermal springs > Hot (42-90C) > Sediment...
TGCCTTGATGCCGCCGCGAAACTTGCCTTCTTCGACAATGACTTTGAGCTCTTCCATGCTGAACTGGGTGAACTCGGGGCGGTCGGTGGGGCTCATCACGCCGCCGGTGACATGCACTTTGATCACCTCGGCACCGGCGCGCAAGACTTCCCGTACCTTGCGGCGGACGCTATCCACGCCATCGCAGATGCCATCAGGCATGCCGGGGTAGGGCATGAAGAAATCGTCAACGGTCTGGCCACACAACCGCCAACTGTCGCCGTGACCGCCGGTGATGGACAGTCCCGTGATCGAAATTTGCATACGTGGGCCGACAATGATGCCCTGCTCAACCGCCATCTTCACACCCGGATCGGCGCCACCGGCATCACGCACGCTTGTGACACCGGCATCAATGGTGCGGCGCAGGCGGTCTATCACCTGGTAGAAACGGAAGGAGAACGGCGTATTGAGAGCCTTGTTGAGGTCGTAACCCTCGACCATAACATGGACATGGGCATCAATGAAGCCGGGTAGAATAAATCCACCCTTAGCGTCGAGCATGGTCACGTCGGCATTGGGGACTGGGATGTCCGCCTTGGGGCCAACAGCGCGAATCTTGTTGCCCTCAATCAAGACGGCACCATCCTTGACCGGTGCGTTACCGTTGCCATCAATGAGAGTTCCGTTGTAGATGAGTGTGTAACCCACTGTAGTGTTGGACCTCCTTAAAGTATTATGTTTATGTCTGTCCCTGCTCCGGCAGCAGCCAGGGCGGCAGCCTCCGGCCCTGCTGATGCAGGTGGCTGGCATAGAGGAAGCGATAAACGTCATTGACGTAGAAGTGTCCATATCGCTTCGCCGGAAGCACATCAACCAAACGTGAGGCGACAAGGTCAGCCGTCTTTTCGTCGAGCCCCTCCTTGACCCGATAGTCGAAGTAGATCGCCAGGTCGCGGTTAGGGTCATGAACAATGTGGGTGATGCCGTATTTCTCCGGTGAGAGGTAAGCCGGCGCATAACGTTCCAGCAGAAACGTGCCCACAGATGCCGAGTGAATGCCCAGCTTGTGCTCGTAGACGAAATTGACCGTCTCTTGGGCATTGTCTATCGTTTCACCGGGGAAGCCAAAAAAGAAGAAGGTATGATTCCAAATACCGGCCGCTGCGCCCTGATCAAGAACCCGCCCCATCGTTGCGCGTTCTGTGCCCTTGACCATGCGCTGAATAATCGGCTCGGATGCTGTCTCTAAACCAAAGAGGAGCATGCGGCAGCCGCCGCGCGCCATGCTCTGCAAGAGCTCTGCCGATAATGCCTTTTCAAAGCGCACACAGCCGCACCAGTGCACTGGCGACCCCTGGGCTTCCAGCAGGGCAGACATGTCGCGCAGGTTGCGTGGCGAGATGGCTTCATCGGCGAAAAAAATGTGCTGCACACCATACGCCTGCTTGACGGCCAGCATCTGCTCGACAATGCGCTGAGCAGGCAGTTGCCGATAAGCGTTGAAACCTCCATAGCCCACGTTGCAAAAGGCACACTTGCCATGGTAGCAGCCACGCGCAGTCAAGAGGGGGAGCACCGGGGCAGGTGTCAGGTAGCGGCCGATCGGCAGGCCGTCGAAATCAGGCATGGGTAGGTCGGTGACCTTTTGGGGCTCACCATATGGTATTGTCCGAATCTGCTGGCCGTCCTTATAGATCAGGCTGGGTACCTTCGAGAGGTCGCCGTCACTGTCGAGCGCTTCGGCCAGGCGGAGAAGCGGCTCTTCGCCATCGAAGAGGACCGCACTGTCAATCAAATCGAAGATGGCCTGCACCTTGGGCAACTGCTCGCGCAGCATGGAAATATGTGGCCCGCCCACCGTGACGTGACAGGGCAGTCCTGCCTCTTTAATCAGGAAGGCAAGTGTCATGGCGGCTAACATTTGCCCCATGGTCGGAATTGATATGCCGACAATGTCTGGCCGTTCGCGCGCGATGTCCCGAACGATGCCTTGCCGGAAGATGTCAAGGAAGATATTACGCTGTGGATCGCGTACGGCCTGCAACAAGCTGCGGCTGCGATCAACATAAGTGGGAGGGATGTAGGTTGTAAGTTGCAGCGACGACGGGAAATGGGGGAGAGAGACAAGCTCAAGGCTTTGCGCAATCGTTTGGAAAGCGTGCTCGCCTCTGTCACCGTCGAGAAATGCCGGGCTACGAACGACATTGACTGCTGCCTCAACCTGGGCAGCCAGACGCGGGCCAGATGCTAAAGCCCACTGCACCTTGTCACGGGGCGGTAGAGGGCGCCGTGCCGGTCGCCTGTCGCCATGAGCGCCGAAGTCCTGACGCAGACGAGCAAGGCCTTGTTCTAGGTAACGCTCTGTCAGGATCGCCTCATAGACCTCGATGTTGAGATCGCGCTGGATAACCGGAACACCATGGCTCCTCAGGTAAGATGCCAGCGCCGGCAACGCCAGATGCGGCATTGCCGGCGTCCAGTGCGGCGGAAAAACCAACATGACTTTCATGGAATGAACACCCGTCCATCCAGGCTTAGACTCCAGGGGCAGCAGCTTGTCGGAGCAAAGACATGGACAACCTCCACATGCTCTGCGCGCCCGGCGCTGAAAATCACGCCTCGCCTCTCCGACAGACTGTCGCGACGACTATAGCATCGCCATGACCACCGGGACAACATAAAATACAATTGCCAATAGCGCTTCCACGCCAAGCACCTTGATGGCGCGGCGTTTCAGATCTCCCTGCTCAGCGCCATCGTGAAAGTAGCCTTCGCCCAAAACAATGAGGAACAAGCAGACGGCGCCGACAACAAACAGGCTGGCGCGGTCAACGAAGTGAAAAGCGTTCTTGGGCAAACGGCCGAGTACGTGGATTTGGTTAATTGCCGCCCGGAACAAGAGCAAGTCAAGGATACTGCCGGCTGTTGCCGCGATCCAGGTAATGTAGGCCAATATCATCGTTAGTGCGTATCTCATACACCCTTCACAGACTCCAACACACTAACTACAACACACCAACCAGCTTCAGTTCCTGTGCACGGTGGCAGCTCACAAAATGATCGGGGCGCAGCTCGCGCAGGAATGGCGCCTGAGTTTTGCAGATGTCTACGGCATAGCGGCAGCGCGGATGAAAGTAACAGCCACTGGGAGGATTGGCCGGATCGGCGACCTCACCCTCCAGAACAATACGGCGTGAGCGGTAGTGAGGGTCAGCTTTGGGCACGGCGGACATCAATGCTTCGGTGTAAGGGTGCTGTGGGTGGGTGAAAAGGTCTTCCGTTTCGGCCATCTCGACGATCTTGCCAACGTACATCACGGCGACACGGTCACTGATGTGCTCAATGACGCTCAAGTCATGGGCGACGAAGAGATAGGTTAGGTGGAACTGCGCCTGCAGATCCTGGAGTAAGTTGAGTGTTTGGGCTTGAATCGAGACGTCGAGGGCTGACACTGGCTCGTCGCAGACGACCAGTTGTGGATTGAGCGCTAGGGCGCGGGCGATGCCGATACGCTGACGCTGTCCGCCACTGAAGGCATGGGGATAACGCACCATGTATTCGGGACGCAGGCCGACCACACGCAACAACTCGGCCACGCGATCCTTGAGCTCTTGACCTTTGGCAACGCCGTTGACGACCAATGGTTCGCCGACGATTTGCAAGAGTGTCCAGCGCGGGTTTAGTGAGCCATAGGGGTCCTGAAAGATCATTTGCATGTTGCGGCGTAGTGCCTTGAGGTGAGCTTTGTCGAGGGTGGCAACATTGACCACACCCATGTTGCGGTCGTTGAAGTAGATATCGCCGCTGGTGGGATCATAGGCGCGCAGGATGCAGCGTCCGGTCGTCGTCTTGCCGCAGCCGCTTTCGCCGACCAGCCCCAAGGTCTCGCCCTCACGGATGAAGAAGTTGACACCGTCAACGGCCTTGACGTTGCCGACAAGCCGGCCAAGAATACCCTTGCGAATTGGGAAATACTTGCGTAGGTCTCGCACATCGAGGAGCTTTCCGTCCATTTTTATAGGTTGCGTCTGCGACGATGATTGTTTCTGTACGTTTGTCTGTGTCATCTCAATCCTCACTGTCCTTTGGCGTAAAGCCAGCAGCGGGTCCACTGGTTGGGTCCTACCTGCACGAACGGCGGCTCTTTGACAGGACAAATGTCAGGCAAGACCTCTTTGCAGCGTGTGTGGAACGGACAGCCTGCTGGAATCGAGTAAGGATCGGGCACCATGCCTTCGATGGATTCGAGCCGTGTGCGCGACTTGCGCCCCACGCGCGGGATGGAGCGGAGCAGGGCACGTGTATAGGGATGTTTCGGGGCATCGAAGAGTGACGCCACGTCGGCAAGCTCGACTTCTTTGCCCAGGTACATGACAACCACTTCGTCGGCCATCTCGGCGATGACGCCCAGATTGTGGGTGATGTACATGATGGCCATGCCCATATCAGCCTGGAGCTTTTTCATCAGCTCCAGAATCTGGGCTTCGGTCGTCACGTCGAGGGCTGTCGTCGGTTCATCGGCGATCAACAGGCTGGGCTGGCAGGAAAGCGCCATAGCAATCATGGCCCGCTGACGCATGCCGCCGCTTAGTTGGTGTGGATAGCGGTCAATCGTGCGGCTCGGCTGAGGCATGCCCACGCGATTGAGCATGTCAATTGCTCGCTCGCGGGCCTCTTTCTTGTCGTTGGTCACATGCAGGAGGAGTGCTTCCACGATCTGCTCGCCGATGGTGTGTACGGGACTGAAGGACGTCATCGGCTCTTGGAAGATCATGCTGATCTCTTTGCCGCGAATGCGGCGAATCTTTTCACCGTCTGGGTCAAGAGTCGTCAGGTCAATCAGTTCTTCCACAACCGAGCCACCGTCCTTCTTTACATTGCGGTGGAAGATGATCTGCCCCGACACGATCTTCCCCGGCGGAGGAACGATGCGCAGGATTGACTGGCTGGTCACGCTCTTGCCGCAGCCGCTCTCGCCCACCACGCCCAACGTTCGGCCGCGCCGGATGGAAAAGGTTGCTCCATCAACAGCGCGCACCGTGCCCTCATGCAGCATGAAGTAGGTCTTTAGATCCTTCACTTCAACAAGAATATCATCAGTAGTCACGGCTATCCTACCTTATGTGTGTCAGCGATGCCGTACAGTTAGCGACTGTATGGATCGGCTGCATCGCGCAGCCCATCACCCATGAAATTAAAGGCCAGCACGACGATGACCACAGCCAGCCCAGGCATCAGCAACCAGGGTGACAAGGCAACCGACTGCACATTTTGTGCTTCTTGCAGCAGCACGCCCCAACTGATGGCCGGCGGACGCAGACCCAGACCCAGGAAGCTAAGCGATGTCTCACTCAGGATCATGTTAGGGATGCTGAGTGTCACCGTGGCGATGATGTGGCTGAGGAATGATGGCACCATATGCAATGTGATAATGCGCAACTCACTGGACCCTGCCAAGCGGGCGGCCATGACAAAATCCTCTTCACGCAGAGCCAGAAAACGGCCACGCACGACGCGCGCCATCCACGTCCAGCCAATGAGAGATAGAATAACGGTGATGCCGAAATAGACGCGCTCAGGCGGCCATTTGGGAGGCAACGCCGCACCCAGAGCCATCCATAAGGGAATCGTTGGCATCGAACGCAGAAACTCGATCACACGCTGAATGGCCAGATCAATATTGCCACCATAGTAGCCAGAGATGCCGCCCAGCAGAATACCCAGGACAAGGCTGAGGATAACGCCCACCAGGCCAATGGAGAGTGAGATGCGTGCCCCATAAACCACGCGCGAGTACATATCTCGGCCAAGTCGGTCGCTGCCGAAGAGGAACAGCTTCATGTCGGTCACATCGCGGCTCAGGCCGAACAGATGACGATCGGCTGAGATGAAGCCCCACATCTTGTAGGGCGCACCACGAACGAAAAAGTAGATTGGATACATTTTCGATGTGTCGAGCTTGTAGCGAGGGCGCAAAGTGACCGGATCGCGATCGAGCACAAGCCCATAGACAAATGGTCGCAGATGAAAGTTGCCCTCAGCGTCAATAAAGCGTGGTAATTGGGGAGGCACATTCTTATATAGGGCTGAGAAATCCTCTGGGTTTGTGACCGATACAAACTCGGCAAAGATGGCGATGATGTAGAAAAACAGCACGATGAACGTGCTCACCAATGCCAGCTTGTGTTGCTTGAAGCGCCACCACATGAGCCGCCATTGTGAGGCAACGTAGATCTGTTCTTCGCTGCTGCTCTTGGCGGGCGGCTGTGCTGTACGTGCAGATCCGACACCTTCTGTGCTCATATGCAACTCCACCTCATCGAGACTCTTCCGTGGCAGGGTGACTACGCTGGACAACGGCAACCGGGCATCAGCGATCATCCATAGCGGATACGTGGGTCCAGCCACGCCAAGGCGATGTCAGAGATCAACGTCCCTATGACGGTCAGGGCACTGAGAAGCAGCACGAACGCACCGGCAAGGTACATATCTTGTGATTGCAGGGCATGTAGCAGAAGCGGCCCGGCTGTGGGCAGGCTCAAGACAACAGACACAATTGTTCCTCCCGAGATCAGATCCGGGAGCTGTAGTCCGGCCCCAGAGACAAAGGGATTGAGAGCCACACGCACCGGGTACTTCCAGATCAGTGTGCGGTGTTTGAGTCCCTTCGCGGCAGCAGTCATTACATAGGGCTTGTGCAATTCATCCAGGGTATTGGCGCGCATCGTGCGAATCAGGCCAGCGGTGCCGCCCATACCGATGATCAGCGCCGGAATCCACAGGTGTTTGAACAGGTCCACGACCTTGGCCATACTCCATGGCGCTGTCTTCATTTCGGGGGAGAAGAGACCACCGACATCCATGCCAAACCAGGAATAGGCCACCCACATCAGAACCAGGGCGATCATGAAAGCCGGTACACCCAGGCCAAGAAAGCCAATGAATGTAAAAAGGTAATCGCCGGCCGAGTACTGATGGGTGGCCGAGTAGACACCGATTGGGATGGCCAGGAACCAAGTAAAGAGCATAGTGAAGAGCGACAGGGCAACCGTCAAAGCCATGCGCTCCCAGATGAGAGATGCAACCGAGACGCGCCATTCCAGGGACAAGCCAAAGTCGCCGTGGAGCACACCCCAGATCCATTTCACATACTGGACATAGACCGGCTGGTCGAGGCCATAGGCTTCTTTCAGAAGGCGTAGCTGCTCGGCCGACGCCTGCTCGCCAGTGGCTGCCAGGTTGGCAGCGTAGGAGGTCAAGAAATCGCCAGGAGGTAACTGGATAAGTATGAATGAGACGATTGAGATGACAAACAACGTCGGAATGGCGAGAATTGCTCGCCGGATGATATACTGGAGCATGCGTGACTCCCTTCCAGCGTCTGGCCAGGGTATGAAGTTTACAACTGCAGGAGCAGCACGACGTACTCATTTGGCAGCCATGCAGACGGGGCTGCCCTGCACGTGCACCAGATTCCCGATGCCTGTCAGGCATCGGGAATCTCAACTATAGGTGATGGGGCATACCCTAGTCCGCTGGTGTTGACCGCCCTGGCAGATACGTCCCCATCACCCAAAGCTACGGTGCTTGCCTGTGCCCGACCGATCGGCGCCTATGACTCGAAGTAGAACTGGCAGGGCATGGCCAGGCCATAGTCGCGCAACGTGTCGTCGTTGATGCGATCGGCCGGCACGTTACGGAAGTTATTCTTGGCAATCCAGAGCGCCGGTGCCTCGCCGCAGGTACCGATCATCCACGGTTGTTCTTTGTGTGTGTCAATGATGATCTTGAATGTGGCGTTGCGCTTGGTCTCGTCTGGTTCGACCTGCGTCTGGTCCCAGGCAGCGTAGATTTTGCGCACCGGATGATCAGCCGGAGGTTCAAGCTTCTTATTCGGCGACTTGCTGTACCAGTTGCCATACAGTGGCGCCCAGGGGCCATCAGTTGTGGTTCCCAGATAGCGCCCGGGATCGGCCATGACGATAGACTGGCGATCGGCGCCCCAGCGTCCGACCTCGATTTCACCTTGATCAACGTTCGTCTGATACAATGAACGCTCCACCTGTTTGACCGCCGTCTTGACGCCAATGGCTGTCCATTTGGCAGCGACCTGCTGGCACATATCCAGGCCTGCTGATCCCGGTGTATCCGAGGTCATGATAGTGAGTTCGAGCGTCTTGCCGTCGGGGCGTTTTCGTGTGCCGTCAGGCTGCTTGGTCAACCCCAGCTCATCAAGCAGTTTGTTGGCCGTTGTCGGATCGTACTCGGCCCACTTCTTTTCAAACTCTGGATCGTAGTTGGGTGAGCCGGCCACCGGGCACACCTGCATGGGCTTGTAGAGGCCGTTGAAGAGCAGGTCGTTGAGCTCTTTGCGATTGATGGCGATGGAGAGAGCCTGGCGGAACTTGGGTGTGTCGATCAGCTTAGCCAACACCGGATCGGGAGCATTGATGTTGGGGAACACGGCTTCGACGCTGGCCGAGCGCCATTTGATGACACGGTAACCGCCTTTCTGCTCGTTCTCTTTGTAGAGCGTATAGGCGCCGGAGTCAACGTGGCGGTACTGCATATCAATCTTGCCGCTGACCAGCCACAGGTTGAAGACTTCCTGATTGTCGAAGAAATCGTGGGTGATGGTGTCAATGTAGGGAAGCTGATTGCCCTCGGGATCCACTTTCCAGAAGTAGGGATTGCGCTCCATCACAATCTGGCTCTGGTTCTGCAGAGGTGTCACCTTGATCTTCCAGGCGGTGATGACCGGGCGATCGGGATTCTTGAACCAGAAAGCAATGTTGCCTTCCTGGTTGCCTTTGTCGCCCCAGAGCTGATCCCATGAGGGCAGATTGAGCTTCTTGGCCAAAGCATCCAGGTCTTCCTGTTTGGCGTACTTGGGCAGGAACTGCTTCATGTAGTGCTCTGGGTATGCCCAACTTGGCCCGGCAGGCGGGCCGCCGGCGGCTGTCTTGGCATCGAAGATGGGGAGCAACGGTTTTGGCTTGCCGAACGTCCACTTGAAGGTGTACTTGTCTATGATAGTTATTTTGCCCGGTGTGCCATCAGGATCGGCCACCTGGTTGGGGAACGTCGGTGTGAGGGTCTTGTTCAAGGCGACATCCTCGTACCAGAACTTGACGTCGTCGGTGTTGAACTCCTCACCGTCGGACCACTTGATGCCTTTGCGAATGTAGAAAGTGAACTCGGTGGCGTTGGCGTTCTGTTCCCACTTCTCGCAGAGGTTGGGGGCCAGTTTGATACCCTGGTCGGTCCAATCCCATTGGATCATGCGCTCTTCCATCAGCTTGGTTGGGCCCCAGCGATCTGACACGCCCTTGTAAGCACGACGCCAGGTACCACCGTACTTGCCGATTTTCTCAACTGGCTTGATGACACGCGGGTTCTGAGGCAGGCGCTGGGCAACCGGAGGCAGCTTGCCGGCTTTCACCAGATCGGCCAGCATAGGTGCTTCCTGATATTTGGCAGTAGCCGGGGCTGTCGTCGGTGTGGCCGCAGGAGCTGCAGTGGCCGTGGGTGCAGCCGGCGGCTTGGTTGCTGTTGGCGCGGCAGCCGGCGCAGTCGTCGCCGTGGGTGGCACGGGCGTCGGTGCAGGTGGCTTGGTGGCCGTGGGCGGAACCGGCGTTGCGGTTGGCGTGGCACCGCAGGCAGCGAGTGTTGCCGACACCGCAGTCAGGGCGGACAGCTTCAAAAAATCACGCCGTCCAAATGTCTTCTCCGACATGTTTGGTACCCTCCTTCGTGTTGATTCTTGTTTTCTTTGAATCAAGATCCGCACTCCAAAGCCGATACATGCCACATCTGTTTACTTACTTTTGTCACTCCACCTCCCTTCTGCCAGGGCAGGAAGCGAGGAACAGGTGCCATCACCCGGCGGCTACCAGCCGCTTCAGTCGCTCCGTCAGTTCGCGCTTGACAACTGCGTTGGTTTGAGGATCTCTGTTGGCCTGCCACCGTTTATTCAGCTCGAGTATCTCCTGCTTCTGTTCGTCACTGAGCTTACCTCGCTTCTGCTCATCATCCAGCCACTGCTCGAAGGTGCCAATCCAAACGTCACGGCAACCTATATCTTCGGGCGCCCTTTCGATCTTGCTGAGATCCAACCGATCATAGTAGAGCCGCACATTATCAGTCTCGGGTGTGCGGCCCTTGCCGATCTTGACCTCAAACACCGGATCAATGGCCAGGACGCCCAGACCGTCCATCACCTCTCTATCCCGTTTGGCATACTCACTATCAACACTGACTGCTACAATTTGGCAAATGTTGAGCATCCACTTTGCACCAAGCTTCTGCGATGAGAGTACTCTGGCTTCGAGATTCACCGGGCATTCTTTGATCCCACACGGCCTAACTTTGCGCGAAGGCAGAGGCGTCAGCCCGGCAACATCCAGCTCACTGATGCCTCTTGGTATAGGCATGCCGGTAATCCAGCTCTCACGCAATAGATCATGGCTAACATAGCTGATGACGCACTCTGGAACTTCCTTCAAATTGTAGTAACCGTGCTTGACGTTTGTCTTATCCTCTCCGACATCCCAATCGGGAACCAAGAGATTAGAAAAGCTAAAGGCAAAGTACATACCGCCAACGACCGTCCCCATGGTGACCGGAGTGACGTTGATATTGCCGCGCGTATCGGTTGTTGTAACGAAGTAGACGATCTGTGGCGGTTGCACCCACCGATAATTCATCGTTGTGTCAGGATCCTCAACGTCATAGTAGACAACAGCCACAGATCATCTCCTTTTTGCTACGCACTGCATACGAGCCTGAATCTACTTCTCGAAGTAGTACTGGCAGGGCATGCCTAAGCCCTCATCACGCAGCGGGTCATCGTTGATGCGCCCCTCGGGCACATTGCGGAAGTTGTTCTTGACAATCCACAGCGTTGGGTTTTCGCCGCAGGTGCCGATATTCCAGGGCTGTTCCTTGTGGATGTCCAGCAATTGCTTGAAGAGGGCGTTACGCTTGGCTTCGTCCGGCTCAACCTGGGTCTTGTCCCATAGATCCCATATCTTCCTGATCGGATGGTCGGCCGGCGGTTCGACCTGCTTATAGGGTGCCTTGTAGTACCAGTGGGCGTACAGCGGCGCCCATGGCCCGTCATCGGTTATGCCGGTATAGCGGCCGGGATCGGCCATGACGATGGCATTGCGGTTGAAGCCCCAGTCAGTGTAACCGGCATCCAAGGCACCATCGTGGCAGTGCTGCTCATAGAGCGAGCGCTCTACCTGCTTCACCGAGGTCTTCACTCCGACAGCAGTCCACATACGCGCCACCTGCTGGCATTCGTCTAGGCCGAGCGACCCAGGCGCCGACATGCTCTCAATCGTGATTTCGAGGGCCTTACCGTCGGGCCGCAGACGGGTCTTGCCATCGGGTCCCATCTTCAGGCCCAATTCATCGAGCAAGGCGTTTGCCGTCTTTGGATCATACTCTGTCCAGCGCGCCTCGAATTCGGGATCGTAGTTGGGCGAGCCTTTGACCGGTGATGCCTGGCGCGGCGTGTAGAGGCCGCTGAAGAGCAGGTCGTTGAGCTGCTTGCGGTCAATGGCGATGGAGAGGGCCTGGCGGAACTTGGGTGTGTCCATAATCTTGGCCAGAACCGGATCTGGGCAATTGATGTTGAGATGGACACAGTTGGTTGACGCCATGCGCCAGCGTAGGACGCGATAGTCGCCCTTCTTTTCATTCTCTTTGTAGAGGGTGTAGCTACCAGTGTCGGTGTGACGGTATTGCATGTCAATCTTGCCGCTGACGATCCACAGGTTGAAGACCTCTTGATTGTCAAAGAAGTCATGTGTGATCGTGTCAATGTAAGGGAGTTGATTGCCTTCAGGGTCCACCTTCCAGTAATAGGGGTTGCGCTCCATCACGAACTGCTGCTGACTGGTAAGCGGCGACACCTTGACCTTCCAGGCAATGACAACGGGCAGGTCTGGGTTCTTGAACCAGAAGGCGATGGGCCCTTGCATATCGCCCTTGTCACCCCACAGTTGATCCCACGTCTGGACGTTGTTCTTCTTGGCCAGGGCGTCGAGTTCAGCTTGAGGTGTGTACTTGGGATGAAATTTCTTCATGTAGTGCTCAGGCCATGAGATAGTGGGTCCGCCGGCCGGATTGCCCATGCCATTGCGTGCCACGTTGATCGGTAGCAGCGGCTTGGGTGCCGTAAAGATCAGTTTGAAGGTATACTTGTCAATAATCGTGACCTTGAGTGGTGTGCCATCGGGGCTCTTCAGGTTCGAATCAATAGTCGGCGTGAGGTCTTTGTTCTGGAAGACGTCCTCATACCAGAACTTGATGTCGTCGGTGTTGTATTCCTCCCCGTCGGACCACTTAATGCCCTTGCGCAGGTAGAAGGTGAACTCGGTAGCGTTGGCATTCTGTTCCCATTTCTCGCAGAGGTTCGGTGCTAGAGTAGCCCCCTTGTCTGTCCAATCCCACTGGATGAAGAACTCTTCGATGAGCTTGGTTGGGCCCCAGCGATCTGAGAGACCTTTGTAGGCGCGCCGCCACGTACCGCCATATTTGCCGACTTTCTCTACCGGCTTGATGACACGCGGATTCTGGGGCAGGCGCTGGTTGACCGGGGGAAGCTTGCCGGCCTTTACCAGCTCGGCCAACATCGGCGCTTCTTGGAACTTACCCGTTGCGGCGGGGGCTGCCGTCGGCACAGCAGTTGGCGCCACAGTTGGGGCGGCGGTCGGCGCCGCAGGTGGCTTAGTGGCGGTGGGTGCAGCGGCCGGCGCGGTCGTCGCTGTGGGTGGCACGGGCGTCGGTGCAGGCGGTTTGGTGGCCGTGGGTGGAACCGGTGTTGCGGTCGGCGTGGCACCACAGGCAGCGAGCGTCGCTGAGACTGCGGTCAGAGCAGATAGCTTCAGGAAAGTGCGTCGTCCAAGTCTCTCGCTAGACATGAAACACTACCTCCTTCTTCTTTTTTATCGTCCTTACTCCTTAGTTGCGACTCTAGAGACGGTACGCTCCGCACGTGCAGGATATAACCCACGCCGGGCATCTTGCCTACCCGAGCCGCAGGAACGGCGCACGACCAGCTCAGGCTGCAGGTAGATTTCCTGCGGTGGTCGCTGGCGGTCGGCCAGTCTGGCAAAGAGCAGCTCCATGGCCACCCGCCCCAGCTCTTGAGCGGGATTCTGTACCAGCGTTAGTGGCGGATTGATGAACTGAGCCCAGGCGACATCATCGAACATAACAAAAGCAATGTCGTCGGGAATGCGTAAGCCTTCAGCCTGCAGCAGCCCCATCATCGTCAGGGCGCAGTCGTAGCTGGCTGCATAGATGGCCGATGGTCGCGGCGATAGAGTCAGGATCTGGCTCATGCTAAGCACGGCCGTCTCATGGGGTTGGTCGCTGCAATAGACCAGCCTTTCATCGTAGGGGATATTGTGTGCATGGAGCGCATCACGGTAGCCGCGCAGACGTTCATGCTTGAGAAAGTCATGCAACCGGCTGTAGACCATGGCAATCCGCCGATGTCCAAGCCCGACTAGATGGCTGATAGCATCGAATGTGCCGCGGTAGCTGTCAACGAGGACGGCGTCGACAAGCGGGCCATAGTCGGCCAGAGGACGGTTGAGCAGGACAACAGGCACGCCAGCCTCGCTCAGGGCGCGGACATCGCTGCGGCAGTCGCCAACACTATTCAGTAGAACCCCATCAACGCGCCGTCGGCGCAACATGCGCAGGTAGCGGTGTTCAGTCTCGCTATCATGGAAAGTGGTACAAAGGATCAGGTTATAATCGTGGGCCAGGGCAACGTTGGCTGCCTCGCGTAGGACGATACCGTGGTGAGGGGCAGTATTGTCGGAGATGACGGCTGCCACGGTGCGCGTGACGCGCGTGCGCCAAGTGCGGGCCAGAAAGTCTGGCTCAAAGCCTAAGGCGCTTATGGCATGCTGAACGCGTTGGGATAGATCATCGCTAACGGTGCCACTCTTATTGATGACACGTGAGACGGTTGCCACAGACACACCGGCGTGTCGGGCGACATCGCGAATTGTAACCATCCCCATTGACGAACCACCGCGTGAGCGGAGCAAAGGTAGAAGTTGCCGTTGTGTGAGAAGTGCGCGATGGCGGCATCTTTGCCCCGAGGCGATCCATTATTCTCGTCAACACACATGAACAGAGGTCGAAGAGATCCGGCCAAATCAGAGAAGGAAACCAGGGAACAACAGGAGGCAGGCATGTAACTGTTTACAAAAACATTATACCACATGACACAATCATTGTCAACAGATTTGGGATACCATGATTACCACAACAGGCCGACTGTGCATGCATGTAGCATGA
>Ga0272448_1005303_pt1 | contig 14309 bp, 15 predicted proteins | sample YNPCB0191_FD_202220 | JGI IMG/M metagenome (GOLD analysis project Ga0272448, IMG submission 202220) | Hot spring sediment microbial communities from Yellowstone National Park, WY, United States - YNP-CB-019-1 | ecosystem: Environmental > Aquatic > Thermal springs > Hot (42-90C) > Sediment...
CCTAAACCACCGAATGCCTGTTTAACAAATGCGATGGCAAAAAAACTGCCCACAATGGGAATCCAAAAAGGTACCTGCGGTGGCAAATTATAGACAACCAAAAGGCCGGTTAAGGCTGCACTACCATTTAAAATAGTAATTCTTTTTTTTCGGAAATATTGGATTAAGCCTTCGGTAGTCAGGGCGGTAATAATGGCAACAAAAATTAATAATAAAGCATGCAAACCAAAAAAATAGACCCCGGCGATTCCTGAAAGAATAAGGCAAAGAAAGACTGTCCACATAATGCGGGAAATCGAATCTTTATCATAAATATGTGGCCAGAAAGAAACCAAAAATTTATCTTCCATATTTTTAATCAGAAAAAATCTCTTTTAAACTTTCTTTTACCGCCTTAATTATACTCTGCGAAGAAATAGTAGCACCACTTATGGTATCTATTTTATCCTTTTTTGTCTTGCCTATAAAACTATTTAAAAATTCTCTTTCAGTAATCCTTGTGCCGATACCCGGAGTCTCATTTTGTTCCAATATCTTAATCTCTTTTATTTTGCCTGACGGCTCTACGCCCACAATTGCTTTTATTGTGCTGGTGTATCCTTTTGTTTCGCATATAAATACATAACCTAACAGATTCTTTTCTTTATCAAAAACTCGATAATATATAATCTCGTTACTCTTTAATTCTTCGGTTATTTCTGTCTGCGGGAAAAACTGTTTAACCGTAATGTTTAATTCTTTTTTTACCCGTTTGTTAATCTGCTCATAGGTGATTGCGTAAACAAAGCTTAACAGAAGCCCTGCGATAAAACAGATCAAAAAGAGTATCAATATATATTTTTTCTCTTCTCTCATTTTTTGCTTAAAATTGCTTTTGCCTGTTTTATATATTGTACCATATTTCTTCTTGCCGGGCATACATAACCGCACAAACCACATTCAATACAATCAAAAATACCATATTCTTTCGCCAACTCCCAATTATGGCTTTGACTGGCTAAACTCAAAATTGCCGGCATTAATCCCATCGGACAATGTTCTACGCATCTTCCACAACGGATACAAAAACTCTCTTCAAAACTTTGTATTTTGCTTCTACCAAAAACAATCACGCCAGTGGTAGTTTTTATTACACTCACTTCATCGGTATACTGCGCCATCCCCATCATTGGGCCACCTAAAATAATTTTTCCTATCTTTTCCTTTAACGGACCACAGTATGCAATTAAATCTTTAACCGGGGTTCCTAAACGCACCAGAAGATTACGGGGATTATCTAAACAATCTCCACTGACCGTCACCACCCTTTCATATAAAGGCTTATCTAAATATACCGCTTCGTATATAGCAAATAAGGTGGATACATTATGTACTATGACCCCTACATCAAAAGGAAGTTTGCCAGAAGGAACTTCCCTCTTTAAAATATTTTTGATAAGCTGTTTCTCTGCTCCTTGCGGATAATGCGATTTTAAAACTCGAATTTCGAACTCTGAATTTCGATTTTCCTTCTCAAAGGCTCTTATTGCTTGTGGTTTATTATCTTCTATGGCAAGATAAATTTTCTTTACCCCCAAAATTTTTGCTACCAACTTCATACCCTTAACAATCTCTTTTGTCTTCTCTAACATCAGACGAAAGTCAGCGGTTAAATATGGCTCGCATTCTGCTCCATTTACAATCAAGGTATCCACAGGTTTAGGAGGATCAAGTTTTACATGGGCAGGAAAACCTGCGCCCCCTAAACCCACGATACCCGCTTCTCTTATCTTCATACGTAAATCTTTAGAATTTAATTTGCTTGCCTCTTCTTCAGTTAAAATTTTTTTATGTTCGGTTTTATCTTCTCCATCATTTTTAATAACTATCGTCTCTAATATGCCTAAACTCGGATGAGGATAATTCCTAATCGACTCTACCATGCCTGATACAGAAGCATGGACAGGCGAAGAAATAACTGCATCAGTATCCGCAATTTTTTGCCCCAAAGACACATAATCACCCACTTTTACCAGTGGTTTTGCAGGTTTTCCCGCATGTTGAATCAAAGGAATAAAAACTAAAGCGGGAATAAATTTTTCAATAGGTTTGTCTTTGGTAAGTTTTTTATCTATCTCTATCTTAACCATAGAACCTTACTACGATAAAAAAGATTTAAAAACCCTAAAATTACAAATACTATGCTTACCAAAAGAAGTATAAATAATTCTGAGATATAACGTGAAAGTATGCTACTTATAAACATAAACAAAATAAATGCTAGATGCATAACCATCTCCAAAGAACTAAAAGTCTTGCCCATCATTGAATCCTGGCTTATCTTATGAATAAGAGTATAGGAAGCGATCATAATTGGAGAAACAACCAACCCTAAAATAAAGGTAAGCAAGGCAGCCAGAGAAAAACTTGGTTTAAAACTTAAAGATAAACTAAACAAAGAAAGAAAAGCACCGCTTAAAATCAAAGAAACAAAAATCGCTTTGTAATGAGAGATTTTCTGTCCAAACCTTCCATATGAAAGAGAACCCATAAAAAGACCTATCCCTAAAAAAGTAATCAAGAACCCTAAATCCCGCGTAATTGAACCCAAGGTTTTTTGAATAAAAACAATTAAAACCACATATACCGAACCCAACGCAGACCAAAGCACAAACATCACCCAAGCAGTAAATCTTATATATCTATTTTTAAAGAAATAAATAAAACCGTCTTTGAGCTCCTGCCATATGGATTTCTTCACTGCGTTTATTATTTCTGAAGCAAGTTCTTTTATTTCTATAAAATTACCATCGCGTTTACTAATAAAAAAGATAAATAATGCAGAAATAAAAAAACTTAAGCTATCCAAATAAAATCCCCCTTTAGGGCCAAACCACTCTACCAAAATTCCCCCTAAACCAAAACCAAATATTGCCGCAATCATCCCCGTAATATTAACTAAAGAATTTGCTAAAAGCAAATCTTTTTTTTCTACTAAATCCGCAACAATCGCCATTTTTGCAGGAATAAAGAATCTGCCGATACAAAAAATCAAAAATATCAAAAGATAAACCAAAAATCTTGTTTTACTGCTGATTAAAAATAAAGGAATGATTAAAACCAAAATCGTCCTTAAAAAATCGCAAATATATAAAGTCTTTCTTCTATCCCATCTATCTACATATACGCCTGCCACCGGCCCAATCAGGAAAACCGGTAAAATTGTAAAAAATAATGCCTTGGCTATCTCTAAACTTGAACCGCGCATATTTAAAGAAACAAAACCAATCAAAGCCATCTGGCCAAGTCGATCTCCCAGTTGAGAAATAATCTGGCCAAACCACAAAAAGAAAAAATTTCTATTTTTAAGCAGTCTGGTTATCTGCGCCATCTTTCCTTTTTTAATATTGGTTAATTTCGTTTAGTTGGTTATTTTCGTTATTTTCGTTTTTTATTTTTTAATAACCCTAACCTCTCACTACTTACTACTTTTTTCCTAACTCACCTAACTTACCAAACTCACCTAACTTCCTAAACTCCTAAATAAATCCCTTACCCCTCAATACTCAATACTAATTTCAAGCCGGCAGAGGGGCTCGAACCCCCGACCCGTCGTTCACTTTCGTTCGCTCCCCATAGGGGCTTTGCCCCTCTGGCGCTCCTCGCTTTCGCTCGTAGCTGTCACCCCAAAAGCGTGGGGAAAATTTTCCCCCATACCCCTTTTGGGTCGGGTACTTTATCCCTTACCCCTCACTACTCACTACTCAATACTCAATACTCAATACTAATTTCAAGCCGGCAGAGGGGCTCGAACCCCCGACCCGCGCTTTACGAAAGCGCTGCTCTGCCAACTGAGCTATGCCGGCAATATCTTTTTAAAAATACTACAATAATACTTATAAGTCAATAATTTTATGAAATAAAAAAGGCATCCTCTTTTAATAGAAGATGCCTTATAAAAAGCTGTGCCTTTAAAATCTTTTCAACTCTTAAGCATAAATGTTTTTCTTGCTATCCGCAAAGATACTGCCACCATCACCGACCAAACACCTACTATAGCCAAAGTCATAGGAACTCCTATTTTTAACATCTCAGGTAAGACTTCTGGTAAACCTTTAGTCAAAAATGGCGGATATAAAACTACATCTTCGTGGGCAATATGCTCCACTGCCAACATCAAAACTCCTCCCCAAAGCATAGAATTCAGCCAATGAATATGATACTTGGAATGGACTTTTTTCCTTAAAGTGGTGGTAACAATTGCGGTTCCCATCGGTACTAAAAAACAAGCCATCTTTCACCTCCTTAAATTTGTATTTAAAAGAGAAATTAACCAGATTACCGTTACTGGTATAAGCATTATCAAACCCAAAGTAGTCCCGCTTTTGATTAAACCATCAGTAGTTTTTTCCAAAAATTCGCCTCCTTCATAACCTAAAAGATGGTCAATTAAAATCATTACTGTTGCACCCCAAAGCATCAGCGAAAGAAAGCCTAAATTGTATCTTTTAGGTAAAACAAAATTTAAAACAGTAGCAGTGGTAGCAGAGACCGCAGTAGTAACTAACCACATACTATCACCTCCTTGCTAAAATGTATAGACAAACGTAAAAACATAACTATCGTTTGCATCGGCGTTTTCTGCCCAAATTGTGCGCTGATAATCCAAAAGTAACTGTACTTTTTCATTTGACCAGCCAATACCACCAGAAACGAGAAAATATTTTGTATCAGAAGCAGGGATTTTTTTATCTTCTTCTTTTTTATCCGCCTGCAAGAATCCATTAAATTCAAGCATTAAATTAAACCCTTTGGGTAAAAAATACTCAACCGCAAAATCACTATTTATGGCTTTTCCATATTTAGTTTTTATTCCATCTACTTTTGTCTTTATAGGATATGTATATATAGTATCCAAATGAAAGGCGAACGGTTTTAAGTTCTTAGTAAAAATCAAACCTAATGCTGGCTCATAAGCACCATTACCAAAAGAATCCGTACCTAATTTATCTGGATCTAACTTTTGATATTTTCCCGTAGGAAACTTTATCTGAAAAAGTCCAGTAATGTATGGCAACAATCTATCCTCTTCTTTAAAAAGATACCTTAAAAAAAGATAGGTATCAGATAATCCTCGATCATGTGCTTTAACTCCCTCTTGCTTGGCATAATTATACTAATAGGTCAATTTTGTATCAAATTCTAAGTGGTCAGTTAGCCCATAATAGATAAATAGTTGTTGTTGAATTTGTCCCTTTCTTTGGTCATCCGCTAAAGAATGGTACTTTCCTTCATCATCAAAAGAACCCCGGCTGTGGGTATAGAAAAAGAAAGGCTGAACCGATAAAACATTTTTCCCACACAAAGGTGCGGTCCAGGTAGTAAAAGGACCTGCAGAAATAGGTTCCCATTTTTCTTCTTGGGCATAAACAGGATAAATTAAAAGAAGAACTAAAAATACAAAAAATACCTTTTTAAGCATATCTTTATTTGCCTCCTTTCTTTTATCTTATTATTCATTTGCTTCTTCCTCTTATATAGATTCCCTTTTTTCTTAACTCATCGGTTTTCTTTTTGGAACATTCTATACATAAAAATTTAGGATGCGCATTTCTGCGGTCATAACCAGGTGCTAATACTAATCTCCAGAGACTTGCTTCTTTGCCGCAATTATCACAAACTCCTCTTTCTTTAAAATGCCACATCTCTATTGCGCCGGATGTAAAAATAAATCTATCCACCCAGAAAAAAATTGCTCCGCCAATTAAATTAGCAAGGATAGTCGACCAAATCCCCACCCCTAAATTCTTTACCACCAACCACAAAATTGGCGTGCTTAACTGCCACCTTACCAAATACAAAATAAATCTTTTAATCAATCTTTTTCTCCTTCAATATTTACAATCAACAACTCATCTCCTGCCACTTCCTCCACATCGAGTTTTGCCTGATAAGCTTTGGTGCCTACTGAAACGATATCAAAAGCATTCTGTAAAGAAACCGCAGTTACCATCTTTAAAAAACCAACCCTTAATTTTATGCCGGTAATCTTTTTAAGATTATATTCTTGCGCTTTTTCAATCACGCTATCTAATATCGTTTTGGCAAGTATAAATTCATGCATATTATTCAATCTCCTTTCCCGTAGAAGACATATTCAAAGCACCATGCTTTACCCCTTTTAATGCCCTCAAAATATCCAGCAATCTTTGTGCCTCCTTAGCAAGGCATCTTATGGCAATTATTTCCAAACAATTGTTATGGTCCAAATGAATATGCTGGGTAGATATAATTATTTTTTGAAAATCGTGCTGGATATCGGTAATTTTATTTGAAAGATATCTTTTATGGTGATTATACACCAAAGTTATGGCGCCGGCGATTTCTTTACCTTCCTCCCATTCCTTCTTAATCAATTCCTGCCTGATTAAGTCAGCGATTGCTTTGGAACGGTTGGAATATTTTTTCTCTCTTATAAATTTATCGAACTTCCTTAATAACTCCTGTGGCAAAGAAACCCCAAATCTGATTAATTTTTCCATTGTGTTATTTTTTTTAAAAAAATAACACAAAATAAAGTTTTGTCAAGTTTTTTTTAAAATACGCCAAAAATTTTTAAATTTGCTGGTTTTACGCCGAATGGAAAATTTAAAAATACTGGAGGAAAATTTAGTGCTATTTACGCTTCATCTGGCGGTATTTAGCATAACTTAAAACCTGATATAAACTATCTCCAAAAGCAATCATAAAACCATAGAAACCATCCTTGTATCCTTTTTTGCGAATAAACCTTCTAAAAAAGCGGTCAACTGCCCGCCAGAAAATATGAAAACCAGACATCTTACGCTTGGTGCTTATCCATTTTTTTGCTTCTAAAGTAGTCTGAGAATTAATTTTATCAAAAAAATGTTCAAAATTCCTCCAAGAATAATGAATGATATCATTCTTTAAATGTCCGCATTTACCTTCTAAAAAAGCACGCGGATGAACCTGGACTTCTTCCCATCTGAATTTATCTTTTTTAAAAAGTTTTAACTGTGCTGAAGGATACTCGCCTCCCCATCTTACCCAATAATCTCCCAAAAAATTTCTACGCGGAATAGTAAATCCACTAAATTCTGTATCTTTACTTAAAATTTTACTAATCTCATCCTTTAACTCCTCAGTCACCCTTTCATCTGCATCCAAACTTAAAACCCATTCATTTCTTGCCTGACTATAAGCCAAATTTCTATGCCTTCCTTCAATATCCATTTTTCTGACAAAAATTTTACCTGTGTATTTTTTGGCAATTTCTCGAGTTTTATCCTGACTTTCATCATCTATGACAATAATCTCCTCTGCCCAGCCATAAACACTTTTAAGGCAATCCTCAATATTTTTTTCTTCGTTTTTAGTGATAATTACTACTGATAATGGAATCATCCTTTTAATAAACTTTTAACTGCTAAATACACTTCTTCAACACTAATACCTTTAAGACAATTCAAATCATATTTACATTCAGAAACTTTAAAACTCTTATAACAGGGCCGACAAGGTAAATCTTTTTTTATTACAATATAGTTTTTGTTTTCTGGATAAGGACCGTATACTTTCTCATCAACTGGACCACAGATACAAATTGTCTTTAAACCTAAAGCCACTGCAATATGTAAAGGACCGGCATCATTACAGATACCGATACTACATCTTTTAAATAAAGCAGTAAATTGACCCAAAGTAAGTTTGCCTGCTGTATTTATAATATCACTTTTTAAAAATATTTCTATTTTTTTACATATCTCCGCTTCATCAGAAGTACCGAAAAGTATTATTTTAGCTCCAAGTTCCCTGATTAAAACTTTACTTAAATCGACAAATTTTTCCTCAGGCCAACGTAAATAATAAGCGTTCTTCCCCCAACTTGCTCCACCACAGGGTGCAATTCCAATTAATAAATCATTTTCCTTTATATTATGTTGTCTTAAAAAATTATCTGCCCAAATTTTATCTTCTGGCGAAATAAATAAATTTAAATTAGGATTAGTGGGCCGGGGAATATCTAAAAATCTTAAAATATCCAAATAATACTCTACTATGTGCTTATCTTTATAACTATCTATCTTTATTTTTTCTGTTAAAAACCTACCCCTATTTTTATAATCAAAACCTACTCTTTTTTTTATCCCTGCTAATTTAGAAAATAAACCATAGCGGTGGTCTAAAGAGAAATCAACCACTATATCAAAATCTTCTTTTTTTATGGCAAAAAATAATTTTAGAAAACTTTTTATCCCTTTAAATTTACTTTTCTTAAAAATTTTTTTTAAATCTCCCCTTGATAAAGCAAAAATCTTATCTATATAAGGATTGTTCTCTAAGATAGGCTTTACCCTTTCATTACACCAAAAACCTAAAAAATTTTCTGGATTATTTTCTTTTATTGCTTTAATTACGGAAGTAGTAAATAAAACATCCCCGATACCAAAGGGATTGATGAGAAGGATTTTTTGTATCATGCGGAGTGTATTTTAAAAACGCATTTTTTCCTTACTTACGATTTCAAGTATTAGTTGTTCTGAATGAAAATTAAGAAAATCAATATATATAATTTTATATTTACGTAAAAAACTAAATTTTAAGAGAAATTTTTTAAAATTATCGGAAGAGGCTATAATTAAATCATAATGCTTACTAGGATTGCGATGTGAATTATCCCAAAGAAAAAATAAAACATAAAGGGGAAATAAGAGAGAGAAAACTTTAATGTTAATAATATTAGTATGTAAAGAAAATAAAATTTTATCTTTACTTAAAATATAAATTCGATTTTGATCTCTTGCTAGTTTAATGAAAAATCGATTTAATCTCGGATAAACTTCCCGGTCTATATCTAGTAATACAAAAACAATTCTTAATGGTCTGTTCCATTTCTGATAAAAAATTTTACGATTACGTTCAAATATCTGATTAAAGACATCTTTTTTTAGGCTTTTTTGAAAAGTAATATTCCGATAATGCCAAACAAAAGATGCCTTTGCCCTAACACAACGAAATCCTGCCTTTATTGCCCGAATTGAAAAATCATGGTCATCGAAATAACCAGGTGAATATATCTCATCAAAATAACCAATCTGCTCAATAACCTTTTTTTTTATTAAAATACAAAACCCACGCACCCAATCTGTTTCTATATATTGCCCTTTAAATTTTTTCATCTTACGAGCATAATCATCTAAAGAAACTCTCTTTGGTTTCTCCCAACAAGGATTAACCAAACCTATATCTTCTTCTCTTTGCGCAATATCAATCATCTCGTCAAGCCAACCTTCAGTGACTAAGGTATCATTATTCATTAGACAGATATATTCGGCTTTTGCATAACTTAAACCTTTATTTGCAGATTTTAACCAACCTAAATTGGTTTCATTACGAATCAAAACAATTTCTTGCTTTCTATTTAAATCATCCAGATATTCCTGTGTTTCTTTATTATTACTGGCATCATCTATTATAATAATGCGATAGGAATAATAAGTATATTTTTTAATGCTTTCTAAACAAGCACGCGTATACTCTAACTGATTATATACAGGAATTACTATATCGCAGGTCATACTCAAATAGGAACGGTTCTGAATTTGTTCTCAAACCTGTCCCCAAAAATGAACAGGTTTTACTTTGGATTGAAAACCGACTAAAGTTGTATTAATTTTGTTTATTTCGTTTTTATTCTTTATTATAGAATATAAACTAAGTAAAGAAATATTTTTTAATTTTTGCTTTTTATCAGTTCCTTTATCCTATTAATTTTATCTTTAGAACAAATCAAAAGGCCATGCTCTGTTTCTATAATATAGAGGTCCTTTAAACCAAGACAAGCCGCAAAACGATTCTCTGACCAGACAAAAATGTTTTTATTTTCTGAATCTATATAACCACGCTTGCATTTAAAGATATTTTTATTTTTATCTTTTTTTAACAGATCCGCTATTGCCTGCCACCTGCCCAAATCTGACCATTCACCTTTAAAAGGAACCAATGCAAGTTTTTTTGAATGTTCCATTATGGCATAATCGATAGAGCTGGAAAGTCCGTTTTTCCAAATTTTATTAAGATTAGAAAGGTTTTCTTTAATTAAAGAAAAAACCTTGGGTTGATATCTCTTAATCTCTTCCATCATCAAATCCACCCTAAAAATAAAAATCCCTGCATTCCAGAAATACCTTTTATCTTTTAAAAATATTTTTGCCTTTGAAAGTGAAGGTTTCTCGATAAATTTTTCTACCTTGAAGGTTTCTCTATCCCTTGCCAGCGGACGATTAAATATTCTTATGTATCCATATTCGGTTTCCGGATAATCAGGCTTAACCCCTAAAGTTACTATAAAACCTTTCTTTGCCATATAGATGGCTTTCTTTATTGCCAATAGAAATTCTCTTTTACATTTTATAAGATGGTCGGAAGGCAAAACTATAACTACCCCCTGTGCATCATTTTGGAAAATCTTATAACTAATGTAAGCGATGGGCAGAAATGTATTTTTTCTCATTGGCTCAAAGAATATGTTTTCTTTTCTTAATTTTAGTTTTTTCATATAATTTTGGATTATCTCTTTATAAATAATATGTGTAGCGATATATATATTTTCTTTATCTATTAAGGGGGCCAATCTTAAAATAGTCTCTTCTAAGAGCGTGTTATTAGAAAAAAGCTTAAGGAACTGTTTAGGTCTTTCTGTCTGGCTTAAAGGCCAAAAACGTTTACCCACGCCTCCTGCTAAAATAATTGCGTAATTCATCTGGTATCCCTTATTATATCCTTTTAAATTACCAATTAGTATCTAAAATTTTATAATGGCTTAACACCAAAAGAAAACTTATCAAAAACCAAAAAAGTACTGCCATCTGTAGAGAGTATAAATGAGTATCAAAAAAACTATGCACTAAAAAAGCAAAAATACTACAGATAAAACCAATTAAGAAAAAACGACTCTCCTTGGAAACTGCCCCTAAACACTTAATCCCTCTTAATAAAACCGAGCCCACAAATAAAAGAAAACTTAATAAACTAAATATACCTGTCTCTGCCCAGATTTGCAAAAAGCAGTTATGTGCATATTGGACCCCTAAGTTTTGAGTATATTTAGGAAAATAATCCATAAATGTTCCTATGCCTTTACCCAAAAAAGGATTTTCTTTAATCATCCTAAAGGCTGCCTCCCATATATTAAATCTGGTTGCATCTCCGCCTTTTTGAAAAGTAAAGATTGCTCTTTCTCGAAGCGTAGGGATTAAAATTAATATAACTATAAAAATAAAAACTATAGGCAAAATAATTTTTAATCTACGCGATAAAAACAACATCAATATTACACCCAATAAAAAACTTAACCACCCACCCCGCGAAAAAGTAAATAAAAGACATAATTCCAATAAAATTATTAATAAAGATAGACCTAATTGATAAATTATCTTTTTTGATCTTAAAAAAAGTAGACTAAGCGCAATCAGCAAAACGCAAACTAAATAACCTGCAAAATTGTTATAGTGATGAAAAGGTCCAGTAATACCAGACATCCCTTCTTTTATAGGAATCACTCCTTTTTGCCTTAAAAAATCAAAGCCAAAAAATTTCTGAAAAATGCCATCTATTGCCACCAGTCCTGCTACTGCCAAAAAAATTACTAATACATTTCTTATCTTTTTTTGGCTATTTAATGTATCTTGGACAATCAAAAAGATAAGTATATATTCTAACCACTTAAAAAATAAAGCATTAAGACTTTTCTTTAGATAAACCCCGCTATTAAATAAGGAAAGAACATTAAAGATAACAAAAAATAAAAGATATAAATGCGTGCGATTTTTAAAAAAATAAAAATCAGGTTTGAGTACTTTTTTAATAAAAAAGAAAAAAATCAGTAAACTCGCAAAAATCTCTATTCCTGCGGTAGAGATAGGCAAAAATAAAACCAATCCGTATAAACAATAATCAAGAATATAATCTATGACTTTTATTGTTTTTCCCTTCATTAGTTCGTTATTATCGTTAATTTCGTTTTAGTTTGTTAATATCGTTTTTACTCCCTAACTCCCTAACTCACCTAACTCCCTAACTCACCTAACTACTCTCTACTAACTTAATATGCTCCTTTTCTCTTTAATACCGCAGGAATTGTCCATAAAAGTATCATTAAATCCAAGCCCAAAGACCAGTTATCAATATACCACAAATCCCATTTCACCCATTTGTAAAAACTTAAATCACTTCTACCTCTTACTTGCCATAAACAGGTAATCCCCGGCTTTACCTCTAACCGGCGCATCTGCCAAGTATCATATTTTGCCACTTCATCAGGTGTGGGTGGTCGAGGTCCTACCAAACTCATCTCCCCTTTTATCACATTGATTAATTGAGGCAATTCATCTAAACTATATTTGCGCAAGAATCTTCCCCAGCGGGTAATGCGCGGATCATTTCTTATCTTAAAGATTGGTCCTTTTACCTCAGATTTTTCCTTTAATAATTCCTTTTCCTTATCCGCGCCTACTTTCATTGAACGGAATTTATAAAAATTAAACAACCTTCCTTTTTTACCACAACGCTGGGAAATATAAAATATCGGTCCGGGACTATCTATCTTAATTAAAAAGGCAATTATGGCAAATAAAGGAAAAAGTACTATCAATAAGATACTGGCAATCACTACATCCAAAAGTCTTTTAATTAATATCTCACTTTTATGAAACTCTCTTTGGGTATATCTAATCAGAGGCACAAGACCAATATAATTAAGTTTAATATCCGCAAAAGGGAAAGAAAAACTATCTGCCATTATCCGCACTGTTTTGTTTAATTTTCCACCCAAAGCCAAAATTTCAGAAACTTTCTGTCTCTGTGAAGGAATGGTAATGTAAATCTCATCCACATAATAGCGCTGGACAATTTCTTTTAAATCTTGGGTCTTTCCTAAAATATCATAATCTAAAATTTTACCCGTTTTAGCATCATCGATAAAACCTACTACCTTAAGTCCTAAATAAGGATGGTTATTTATCTCTTCCGCCAATAAAGAACCCGCCCTGCCTGCTCCGACAATTAGAATATTCATGTTGTAATACCCCTTTTTAATGCGATAACGAATTATTATTCTTTTAATTGCTCGCCATAAAGATAAATTTAAAATCAATAATAAATTGCTTAAAATAAAAATAAAGCGAGAGAAAAACTTCATCTGCAGTAAAAACATCGCCAAGCCTGCTAAAACAGAAGAAAAAAATACGGATCTTATTATTAACCAAATCTCACGAGGAATAGTTAAGGAGCGGTCGGTAGAATAAAGTCGGTGATTATTCAAAATAAATATAAGACTTATTGCCCATAAGAAAAGTAAAAGAAAATACTCCTGATAATCAGGAAAATTTTTGGCAATTAAACTTTGGCTATATCTTAAAGAATAAGAAAGGTAAAAGGAAAAGGCAATTAAGATAATATCTACAACTAAATAGACAAGGTGTACATATCTTCTTTCCTGATACATACATTAAATTATACCAAATCTTTATTTAATTAAGCAAACAAAACTAATTTAAGTTTTTGGAATTAAAGTTAATTTCGTTATTTTCCTTTTTACTTCCTAACTTACCTAACTTCCTAAACTCCCTTAATTTCTAATTATAATTTTTTCTTTAATATCATAACTATCCTTTCAGAAGCCTTACCATCACCAAATGGATTAACTACTTTAGATATCTTTTTATAATTTTTTCTATCCTTTAATAAATTCTCAGCTGTTCTTACTATGCTACTTATTTGAGTTCCTACTAACTTTGCTATTCCAGAATTAATCACTTCCGGGCGTTCAGTCTTTTCTCGCATTATTAAAATCGGTTTTCCCAAAGAAGGCGCTTCTTCTTGAATTCCTCCAGAATCTGTAAGTATAAGATAAGATTTACTCATTAGATAAACAAAAGAGAAATAATCTAAGGGTTCAATTAGATGAATCCTTTCTATATTTCTTAAAATAGCTTTAGCTACATTATAAACATTAGGATTAGGATGCACTGGATAAACAATCTCTACATCTTTATTTCTTTCTACAATTTTCTTTAAAGCAAAACAGATATTTTTTAATGGTTTACCAAAATTCTCCCTTCTGTGGGCAGTGACTAAAATTAATTTATTTCTATTAGAATTTAAAAAAGAAAATCTGTCTATGTCTTTTTTATTTTTTATTTCTTTTAATATATAAAACAAAGAGTCTACCACTGTATTCCCTGTCAGAAATACAGATTCTTTCGGAATCCCCTCTTTAATTAGATTTTCCTTTGCTTGTCTTGTAGGAG
>Ga0272448_1005304_pt1 | contig 14309 bp, 19 predicted proteins | sample YNPCB0191_FD_202220 | JGI IMG/M metagenome (GOLD analysis project Ga0272448, IMG submission 202220) | Hot spring sediment microbial communities from Yellowstone National Park, WY, United States - YNP-CB-019-1 | ecosystem: Environmental > Aquatic > Thermal springs > Hot (42-90C) > Sediment...
TTCTTTAAACTTTTACTGATGGTTTCAAAATTGGTGAGCGTCCCGCCGAGCCAGTGAGTAACAATATAGGGCATCTTCAGATTTTGGGCGGTTTTTTTGACGGCCTCTTTTGCCTGACGTTTGGTGCCGACAAAAAGAATGATCTGTCCGGACCCAATTGCCTTTTGTAGCCATTCAAGAGATAATTTTAATTGTTCTCTGGTCTTTTCCAAATCAATAACATAAATACTGTCACGGATAGTGTAGGTGAATTGCTTGGCCCGGGGAAACGAACGTTCTTTTTTATGGCCATAATGCGCCCCGGCCTCGAGAAGTTCAGTTAAAGTTGGCATTGGCATATTCCTTCCTAATAAGGTAACCCAAACTTTCCTAAATAAGGTAGCCCAAACCTTAGTTTGCAAAACACGCTAAAGCGTGGGCTACAGTTTAATGCTCCAGAAAAAATCTTATCATATCCCTTGACTTTTGGCAAGAGGAATGATAGAATGGTGGCAGTCCACTCTTGAGGAGAAAGATATAATGGATGCGAGCAATGCTAGGCCGGTGGTCAATATAACCGGTGGTGTTCGAAATGTGCCTGAGGGCGTATCACTGGAAAAGATCACTATCACGCTGGCTGAATTGCTCAGGGTTGAACCCGATCGGATCGTCGAGATTCGCGTGAGGGAATGGAGATGGTGGCAGTTGAAGAAACGCTGCTCGTATTGCCATGCCCAAATGATGCCAATTAGTGTCAAATTCAAAAAGAATCCTCCGCGAGGAGCTAATGACCTTGGTTTGATTAGCAATTGGCCCGATCGCCTTGCCTGGTGCCCGTATTGCGATTTTCTTATTGACCTTTCTCCGCCACTCACCTGGGACTGATTTGAAATCGTTCCCTCCGCTTCTACCAGCCCGGCCTCCGTCGATCTTGCCCACCAACGCCTACACTTGGTGGGCTTTTTTCTTTACATATTTTATATCTTATGTTATAATAATTTTGTTATCATTCTTTTTGTAAAAAGATATTCATCTTTGCCTAAGCACTTATTGGGCAAGGGACTGCGTCCTGCGCACCTTGTGGGCTTCGGCAGACAAACCAAATATTATTGAGGGACGAATGAAAAAAGATATCCATCCAAAATATTATCCCCATGCCAAAGTAATCTGCGCCTGCGGCAATACTTTTGAAGTTGGCTCAACTCTGCCCGAATTGCATGTTGAAGTTTGCTCGGCTTGCCATCCTTTTTACACCGGCACGGCCAAATTTATCGATACTGCCGGCCGGGTTGATAAATTCCAAGAACGCCTCAGAAAAGCCCAAGAATTTAAAGCTCAAAAAATAAAATCAAAAAAGAATAAAAAAGTGTGAGATTTTTCAGCGACCGCATTTTTTTCTCATTGTTGCCAATGATCAAATTGTGAAAATCTTTAAATTGTTAAATTAAATTGTCAACAAGATGGGCAAAACTCTTCAAGAACAACTAATCGAAGCGGAAAATTTATACAAAAGTTCTGATGATCCGGCCATCCGCGAATTGGCTCGCCAAGAAGCTGAAAACATTAAAGCCAAATTGATGACATCTTCGGCGGAAACTAACCGGGATGTCATTTTGGAAATTCGCGCCGGCACCGGTGGCGACGAAGCCGAGTTGTTTGCCGGGGAACTCTTACGAATGTATCAGCGCTATGCCGAAAAAAAGGGTTGGCGATTTTCAATTTTGGATTCTGAGCGGACGCCGCTGGGCGGAATAAAAAATTTGACGGCGGAAATTTCCGGTCCCGGATCTTATGAGGCTTTAAAATTCGAGTCCGGCGTCCATCGCGTCCAGCGAGTGCCTAAAACTGAAAAGTCTGGTCGAATCCATACTTCGGCGGCTACCGTGGCGGTCTTGCCTGAGGCCAGAGAGATAGAGATCCAAATTGCTCCTCAAGATCTTCGCGTTGACGTTTTCCGTTCCCGCGGTCACGGCGGACAGGGGGTGAATACTACTGACTCAGCGGTGCGAATCACCCACCTTCCCACCGGGATGGTCGTGACTTGTCAAGACGAACGTTCCCAAATCAAAAACCGCGAGAAGGCCCTTAAAGTTCTGCGTTCGCGACTTTTAGCCCTTGAAAGAGAAAGGCAGGAGAAAGCCAAGAGCGAAGTGCGGCGTCTTCAAATTGGCACGGGCGACCGTTCCGAAAAAATCCGGACCTATAATTTCCCCCAAGATCGCGTCACCGATCACCGAATTAAAAAATCATGGTCAAAAATTTCGAATATTTTAGATGGCAATTTAGACCTAATTCTTTCAGAACTTAAAAAAATTAATTTGGAAGAGCAGCTAGAAAATTTTCAATCAAAAAATCCCGCCTAAGTTCTAGACGGGACTATTCAGCCATCATTGCTTCAAGTGAAAATACTTCCGTCTTGGTAGAAAGTTTTTTGTCAGTACCGTGAATTTTGACGGAAATTTCGACCTGTCGATGGCCGGGTAGAAAATAATTGAAAATCTTGTAGTCACAGAATGGTGTCTCGTCGACGCCGAGAAAAACAGCCCATTTATCAATCTCGGAACAGCCAAATATCCCCCAATCACTCATTTCTACCTCCTGACTACAAGGTGCTATCCAAAAAAGAGACAGCCTTTAGGTTGTCCTTCTTTAGAACAAAATTCAGCGAAGAATCTGTATCTGTGATAAAAACCGAATATTTTCCCTCCTCCTACAATTTTAATATAGTTTAAAATTAATTTTTGTCAAAATTTACTCGGTCGAACCAAGTTTAACTTTAAGAGTACTTTCTTTATTATCACGTAAAATTTTAAGTTCAATTTCATTGCCTGGTTGATAACCAGCGATAATGGCAGCAAGAGGATGATTTTCGGAAATTTTCTCACCGTTAATTTCTAAAATGATATCGCCGTCTTTAAGACCGGCTTTGTCGGCCGGGGATCCGGCGACAACTGCGCTTTGATCGTCTGTACTACCCACTAAAAGAGCACCGTAATCAACCGAGAGCTTTTGGGCCCGGGCAATTTCTTTGTTAACGGTTACGTAGCGAACACCCAAAAATGGTTTAATAATTTTCCCGCTTTTTTTGTAAGAATCCAACGCCTTTTTGGCTTGATTAATCGGAATGGCAAAACCAATATTTTGGGCATTGGAAGCAATGGCAGTGTTAATGCCAATAACTTGTCCGGCCAAGTTTACCAGCGGCCCGCCCGAATTACCTGAATTGATAGCCGCATCAGTTTGAAGCATATTATTCAATTGTTCTTGCGTCCCCCCTCCGCCAGCGGTGAGCTGTCTTTCGCGCGCCGAAATCACACCGACAGTGACTGTATTTTGGAGTTGGCCCAAGGCATTACCCACAGCAATAACCCACTGACCAATTTGCAAATCATCACTATTGCCTAAATCAACTACCGGCAGGCCACTGGCATCAATTTTCAAAATCGCTAAATCATTGGTCGGATCTTCAGCGACCACTTTAGCCTGATAGTCTTTGCCATCAGCGGTTAAAACTGAAAGAGAAGTGCCGGCCTCGGCGACATGTTTATTAGTCATAATAAGCCCGTCATTGGTGACGATAAAACCGGTGCCGCCACCTTGCTCTTGAATTGTTCGACCAAAAAAATCCAAAACATTTTGACTGGTGGTAATGGAAACTACGGCCGGCGTCACTTTTTTAACCGAATCGATAATGGCGGAAGATTCCTCAAGACGAAGTTTTTCCGTTTTCGTCGTGGCGATATTGAAACTCGTCCCTTTAATTCCCAGTAAGTTTTGGAGTTTGCTATTAGAAGATAAAAATAAAATTGCGCCCGTGCCGCCGACAAGGCCCATCAAAAAAGCCAAAATCAAAAAAATAGCCATAAAAACGCCGCCGCGACGCAATTTCTTGGGGAATTTTTGCGTCTCGGGCGTCTCATCTAAATAGTTAATTTTGTGAGGCATTTAAAACTCCTTTGGGCAAAATATATTTTAGAACAAATAAAAAAATATTACAAGACTATTTTTCTTCTTCTTCTCGATAGACTGCTTGAGTCAATCGACCTAAATAATAGGCGACCAAGACGGCGATAAATGTCACCATAATCGCATAAATTAAACTCGAAATAAAACCCGAACCGGGTGAAATAAATTTATCAATAAATTTTTTTATCGTCTCATTCCAAGCCAAAGCCGCGACAAATCCGAAGCCGGAGGTGGCTAACTGAACCATGGTTTTGAGAAATTCCGAATGAAAGGATCGCTTTTTATTGTTTGACATATAAACTCCTTTCTTAGGCACAAATGGATTTTAATTCTATGATTGCAACTTTTCTTTCAATATTTTATTGGCGACTTGGGGGTTGGCTTGACCACGGGTTTTAGCCATCACTTGACCCACCAAAAATCCTAGGGCTTCTTTTTTACCCGCGCGATAATCTTCAATAGTTTTCGGATTTTCTTTAATAACGCCATCAATGATACTACTTAGTTCTTCCTCACCACCAATTTGTTTGATTCCGCGACTTTCAATAATTTCCCCGGGCTTTTTTCCAGTATCGCGCATTAAGCTGAAAATTTCCTTAGAAATTTTGCCGGAAATCTCCCCTCTTTCCAAACGGACCAGTAAGTCGGCTAGATCTTCGGGTTTGATCACTAATAAACCATCGGTTTTCAATTCATTAATCACCCAATTGGCCGCCAGTTTGGGATTGACGACTTGGGCCACCCGTTCGAAATAGTTAGCCATATTATAATCAATCGTTAACACGGCCGCATCCTGAGAAGGCAATTTCAGACTCTGAATATAGCGCTTGCGCTTTTGAGCTGGCAATTCCGGCAGTTCTTTTTTAAGCTTTTCGATAGCCAATGCTTGAGTTGGCGTAAACGGCGGGATATCTGGTTCGGGAAAATAACGATAATCTTGAGCATATTCCTTACCCCGTTGGGAGATGGTGACGCCTTGGGTATCGTCCCAGCCGCGGGTTTCTTTGGTAATTTTTTCGCCTTTTTCTAAAAGTTCTTTTTGACGCTTTTCTTCGTATGCCAGCGCTCGTTCCACCATCCGAAAACTATTCATATTTTTGATTTCGACGGGAGTCCCTAATTTTGAGATTTGAGATTTGGAATTTGAGATTTCTGTGATGCTTATATTGGCATCGCAGCGCAGGTGTCCTTTTTCCATATCAGCGTCGCTGACATCTAAATAACGCAAAATTGATCTTAGCTCTTGCATAAAAATCTTGGCTTCCGCCGGCGATGATAAATCCGGTTCGCTGACAATTTCCATCAATGGGGTTCCGGCCCGATTAAAATCAACCAAAGTTGCCTTACCGCGATGGATAAGCTTACCCGCGTCTTCCTCCAGATGAACTCTCCTAATCCTTATTTTTCTCTCTTCACCACTCGGATTTTGAATCTCCAGCCAACCATGGCTGGCAAAAGGTTTATCGTACTGGGAAATTTGATAACCTTTCGGTAAATCAGGATAAAAATAGTGTTTGCGATCAAAGCGGGAAAATTCAGCAATTTGGCAATTTAAAGCCAAGCCGGTTTTGAGCGTCCACTCGATTGCCTGTTGGTTGGCCACGGGCAAAGTCCCCGGCATTCCCAGACAAATCGGGCAAACCAAAGTATTCGGCGCCGCGCCTTCCGCATTGTTATCGCACCGGCAAAACATTTTCGATTTGGTTTTTAGCTGGACATGAATTTCCAAGCCAATGATAGTTTTCAACGCCATAATTTTTTATTAAAAATTGGTTAAATCCGCCGCCGATTTAGCAAAGACGGATAGATTATTCATTTACTTTCTTGTTCTTCCTGTAAAATTTTTTTGGCTGCCACTTCGGGGCTCGTGTTTTCATTCAATGCCCGGGAATTGATTTCGGAAATTAGCATTCTGGCTTCTTCGCCTGCTTGAGCATGAGGTTTTTTAGCCAATCTTAAGGCCAAGATTGCCTTTTGACCCGGTGTTAACTGGCTGATATCAATTTCTGGCAGTTCCGGCTCCTCGGGAAAAGGCTGGCCACCCGTTCTCAAAGGTTCTTCATTTGGCCAATAAGGCGTCTTGCTTTCTTTTTCCATAAAACCTCCCTTAATTTATCCGCCGGGGCGGATTAATTCGTCGATCGCTCTTTTAAAATTATTGATGGCACTTTTGGCGCTATAGTCCATTAATTGAAATTGGCTATTGTGGACTAATTCATTACGGACTTTATGCGCTTGCCAAGCCGCGTTATAGCCTTCAGGACTAAATCTATTTTGCGACGCTTTCAGTCGATCGGCCATGGTTGTCCCCGGCGCGCGATAGCCTTTTAAGATATGATCGAGCAATTTATCTGCCTCCAAAACCGCCCGCGAGTAATTTGAGGGTTGGCCCAGCCGCATTAATTGTTCAATTTCTTGCCATTTGGCCTCGACATATTCCCTATCCAACTTTCCGGCAAGCGAAGTCGAGGGGCCGCCGCCCTTTCTGCCCAATATCAGCCTGAAAGGCAAAGAAATCAGCCACCAAATGGCGCGAAATATCCCCTCAACAATTTGGACTTCAGTTGATTTTTGATGATTGTAACGGCGAATTCGGTAATAACTCACTCAAACTCCTTCGGGGTCGGCGATTCCAAAACTATACTATAATAATTCCGGTTTTAAAATATTGCCTCTCGCCGCCTCGAATATCTTTCCCAAAGTAAAGATATTCTGCTCGCCCAAGGCCGGGCCGATGATTTGCAATCCAACAGGCAAACCCTCTGATAAACCCGCCGGCACTGACATCGCCGGAAGGCCGGCTAAATTAATGGAAATGGTATAAATGTCGGATAAATACATTTGTAAGGGATTATCAGACTTCTCGCCAATTTTGAACGCCGTCGTCGGCGAAACCGGCCCCAAAACCAAATCGACTTTTGAAAACGCTTCGTCAAAATCTTTTTTCACCAAAGTCCGGACTTTCTGCGCTTTGGCGTAATACTGGTCAATATAACCGGCGCTCGAGGCGTAAGTGCCAAGCATTATCCGGCGCTTTGCTTCGTCCCCAAAACCGTGCGATCTTGATTTTAAATATACGTCCAGCAAATTTTTGATCTTTGATCTTTGATTTTTGATTTCACTATAGCCGTATTTAATTCCATCATAGCGCGCTAAGTTTGAAGCCACTTCCACTGCCATTATATTATAATAAACCGGCAAAGCGTATTCGGCATTGGGCAGGCTAATTTCAACTATTTTATGGCCAAGCGATTTTATTTTTTCGATTGCCTCTTCGATAACCTTGCGCACGCCGTCTTCCATCCCTTCGCCAAAATATTCTTTGGGTAGGCCAATTTTATATTTATTTGGAATTTGGAATTTGGAATTTGGAATTTCGGCTTTAATACTCGTACTATCCAGCGGATCGTAACCGGCAATAATATTAAACAAAATTTCCGCATCTTCCACCGTCTTGGCGATAGGTCCGATTTGGTCAAGCGATGAAGCCATGGCCATTAGCCCAAAGCGCGAGACCGCGCCATAAGTCGGTTTTAGTCCGACCACGCCGCACAAACTGGCTGGCTGGCGAATTGACCCGCCGGTGTCCGAGCCCAAAGCGGCGAGGCACATATCCGCCGCCACGGCCGCGGCTGAGCCGCCGGAAGAACCGCCCGGCACACGCGAAGTATCCCAGGGATTTTTGGTTGGCCCAAAGGCCGAGTTTTCCGTTGACGAGCCCATGGCAAATTCATCGCAATTGGTTTTGCCAATGATAATGGCCCCGGCATTTTTTAATTTCGTTATTACCGTCGCATCGTAGGGCGGAATAAATCCTTTTAATATTTTGGATGCCGCCGTTGTCTCAACGCCTTTAGTGCAAATGACATCTTTGATAGCAATGGGTAGGCCATCGATTGCCGATTTTGCCTTACCCGATGATATTCTCGCTTGGCTTTCTTCCGCCGCCTTCTTGGCTTCATCCGATAAAACCGTCAAATAGGCATTTATATCTTTATCATGCTTTTCAATCTGCCCTAAACAATCATCAACAATCTCCGCCGATGTCACCTCGCCATTTTTTAGCTTTTCTGATGCAGATTTTAACGAAAGTTTATTCAATTCCATATTTATTGTTCAAGCTTATCGAACCTATCGGACTATTTCTTTACTCTAATTACAAAATTCTTTTGATAATTCGAAAATCATGTCTGTTTAAATAATCATTAGCAGATTCCTCAATTACCTTTCTATCTCTTTTCAACCATCGAGCGGAAACTGTTTTACCATCTCCGATGTAAATCGCAACGTGGCCAATTCCATCTGGAAATTCTGGATTATAATGTCCCCAAGCACCCTTAATAAAAATTAAATCGCCTATCTCAAGCTGATCATTCTTTTTAATTTCAAACCCGCGCGAGGCCTGATCGAGGGCAGTTCTTGGCAGACTAACATTAATTTCTTTATAGAGATATTGGATAAAGCTAGAGCAATCAAAAAAGTTAGGTGCTTTTTCAAGCTTTGCCCCATATTTATATGGCTTTCCGATATTCCCCCGAGCTAATTTTAATAATTTTTTTCTCTCTTTTTCTTTATTCATTTTTCCGCCTCGGCTTGACTGCCGAGTCTAGATGGGATGGCCTCGGCGCGCTCCTCGTCGGATGCGCTGCCGCCTGATTCAATTTCACTCATTTATAAATCTCCCATCTTACATATGTTACATATTGATACAAATGTACGAATAAATTTCTCTGATATGTACATTTGTACTCATACGTAATATTGGTACGACTAATCTTTATTTCAAAACAAAAACATTAATTTCTTTGACTTTCTGCAATCTTGCATCAGAAGTAATAAATCCGCTGGCTTTTTTGTTTAGGGCTGAGGCAATTAAAATCGCATCGGGTGTAGTTAAATTATATTTAGCTCTCAGCGATGAAGCCAAATCGCCGATTTCCAAATTAACATCCGAAATTTCCAAATGCGGAAAAGTTGTTAGAAGTTCCTTGTATTCTTTGACCAAATAATAATTATTCTCTACTTTTGGTTTTGTTAAAATCTCAATTAAAGTAATCACCGAAGTAATGCCGAAAAATTTACCTTTTTCCAAAGTTTGGAATATCTTTTTTGTTTTTCGCCAGAATGCTTTATATTTTTCAAAATGGTAAATAAAAAGCATTGAATCAAGACCGATAATTTTGTGCTTTTTAATAAACTTATCTAAATCGTCGTTCATATTTTTTATCCCAATCGAGTCTCTCCTGGCGAATATATTCAAGGGGATCAATTTCTTTCCAAACTTCCTTGCCTAACCCAAGCATTTTTTCGGTATAACTTTCCGGCTTAGGCGAAAGGATAATTGAATCACCCATGGGATAAACCTGAAGTCGCTGGCCTTTTTTAATATTAAGTTTTTTTCTGACTGCCTTGGGAATGACGACTTGATATTTTGGACTGATGGTTGTCTCGGACATTCTTCTCCTTTCTTACGATTTATTATCACTACTTACATTTTATAAAATCGTAAAACGATTGTCAAGAACTCATTCAAACACTTTCTTCACCTTAATAAATCCGTCTTCTTGTTCGGGCGCATTTTTTAACAATTCCTCGCGTTCGTATTTTTCGCCAACAACATCCCCAGTCGTCACATTTCTCATTTCATTAATCTGATCAATCGCTCTCACTTCGGAGGTTTTGACGGCGTCAAGTTTTTCAAAGTATTCCAAAACCGCCCCGAGCTGTTCGGTAAACTTAGTTTTTTCGGCTTCGGTCAATTCCAAACGAGCCAGTGTTGCCACATGCTCCACATCGCTTTGGGTAATTTTTGCCATAACTATCTAAATCTTACATTTTCGACTTGATTTTTGCAACCCTTAGGTGTATCATCTTCTGGCAGTGACCAAATCCCGAGGAGAAAAACGATGCGCACTCCGGCACCTTACATGGCTCCGCTCAAAGGTCGCGCGGTCACGACTCAACGGCCAATCATCGAACGGATTATCCCCCATATTGTTTCTGGCGACTATGCTTTTAGCGAAGACGATCCAGTCTTCAGGATCACCCGAACCGCCGGACTCTTGGAAGTCTGGCGCGAGGCCACGATCCGATATCGACGCTATCGGATCGCCCAGGGAGGACTTCCAGATACGGTCGAAGCGGAGTATATCGCTCATCCCGGAACGGTTATCCATGGTCATTGGCGACGCGCCACAGCCGATGAAGAGGCGTGTTTCCTCCAGATGAACTACCGGGATTTACCGCCCGGAGTAAGACGGCTTCGCCATCCTCGTCCAATTGGATTAGCCCGAAAAGATATCCCCATCCACCTTGTCCAAATTGCCATCACCCACCAAGATCTCCATTCGCTTCACCGCGGTATTTTCGAACACACCGTCAAAGGCATCCTTGGCCACGGCCTAACAATCGAAGGTGGCGAATTCCTCTATGCCCCGGGCACTATCGATGAGGTTGAGGAGGCCTTGGCCGTGATCGAAGAGCTGATGAAAGTCTTGAACCGGTTGGCTAGGACTAACCAATTGCCTAGTCGGAAAATCATCACCCAAGGTTTGGCCGTGGCAGCCGAATTGCGGCGGGCGCGCGAGCCGCGCAAAGTCGCCGCCCGCGAGGCATTGGAATCACTGCCCACTCTTTCACTGGAAAAGTTGATTCCAACGATTCAGAAAGCTGCCCTCGCCCTTGGTGAGAACCGCCTAAAACTCGCCCGGCAAGCAAGGGCCCTGCTTAACTACGATCAGCTAGTGCTGGCGACCATCGACCGGATTGCCCGTGGCATTCAGGAAGTCTACGAAGATCTTATGAAAATCGAGAGCGAAATCAAGACCTTGGTCCATCCCCGCGTTTCCGGCCTGACTCATGAACAAGTTGCCTTATCGGCCGAACGTGCCTCCGAGGCCTTTGCGAGGCTGGTTCTTTACACGCCGTTCGATCCGTTCCGCAAACGGACCTTCAGTCCGCAAGTTCTCCGCTTACAATCGATTCGTCGAACCGCAGTCCTTGAAGGTGCCCGCGGCCTACTCCGCTCTATCAGAACCGCCCGCAGCCATCTTGCGCTCTACGCCAAAACAGCCTGAAAAGGCCAAACATTTATTGGCCCGCCGAAAGGCGGGCCGTTTTAGTTAAAATCACTGTTATTTTTGGCTATGAATAGAACTCGCCTGAGGAATAAATTTATTAGTCTGGAAAGCCCAATAACTAATGCCAACAACTAATAAAATTGCTATTATGCTCACCGCAATTTCCGCTAAAAGAATCTTGCGCATTTCCCCTCACTTAAGAAGTTCTAAAAATTCCTTTTCATTTATTATTTTAACACCTAATTCTTTAGCGCGCGCATATTTTTCGCCGGGCTCGGCGCCAACTACCACATAGTCAGTTTTCTTGGAAACAGATTCAGAAACCTCGCCACCCAATTCGCGAACTTTATTCTTGGCTTCATCACGGGTTAGCGTTTCCAAACCGCCAGTAAAAACAAAAGTCCGGCCTTTCAAGATTTGAGACTTGAGTTCTGGGATTTGAAATTCTATTTCTACGCCAACTTTTAATAATTTCTCTATAAACTTCAAATTCTCTCTATCTTGAAAATATTCATAAATCGATTTGGCCACAATCGGCCCAACATCCGGGATTTCTTGCCATTCTTCTAATTTTTGAGATTTTAATACGTTTAGAATTTGTTTCGAATTTCGAATTTCGAATTTCGAATTTATGAATTCCGCAATGTCGTAGGCGGTTTCCTCACCGACATTGGGAATCCCTAAGGCATAAATAAAACGGCTTAATGAGATTTTTTTATGCGATTGAATTGAATCAACAATATTTTGAGCGCTCTTTTCGGCAAATCTTTCCAAAGGTTCAATGTCACCAGTTTTTAACATAAATAAATCAGCGGCATCTTTAATTAGACCCTCTTCAATAAATTTTTGTAAAATTTTCGGCCCCAATCCGGCCATATCAAAAGCTGACCGGGAAACAAAATGCTCCAAGGCCCGCCGTTGAATGTTAAAGCATTTTTTGTTGGTGCAGCGATAGGCGGCCTTGCCGGTTTCACGGATAACTTTGCCGCCGCATTGGGGGCATTTTTCGGGAAAATGAAACTCGCGCGCATCTTTGGGCCGCAGCTCTTTAATCACTCGCTCGACTTCGGGAATGACATCGCCAGCCTTATGAACCACCACCGTATCGCCAATCCGAATATCTTTTTTACGAAGCTCATCTTCGTTGTGGAGAGTTGCTCGTGAAATAGTTGAACCGGCGACTAAAACCGGTTTTAAGACCGCCACTGGCGTCAGAATCCCAGTGCGACCAACATTAACAATAATATCCTCAACAATAGTGGTCGCCTCTTCCGGGGCAAATTTATAAGCAATCATCCCGCGCGGCGCTTTGCCGACAACGCCTAAATCTTCGCGGATTTTATTGTCATTGACAACAACCACAATCCCGTCAATTTGAAATGGAAGCTTTTCCCGATTTTTTTCCATCTCATTTTTAAACTTTTCGACCTCGTCCAAATTTTGACAATACTGAACTTCTTTAAGAGTCTTAAAACCTAACTGCGAAAGCATTTCATGGGCTTCCTGATGAGTTTTGAGATTAACTCCTAGTAAATCCCAGGCGATAAATGACAATTTTCTTTCGGCGGTAATTTTCGGATTTAATTGCCTAATTGAACCGGCAGCGGCATTGCGCGGATTAGCCAGCAATGGTTTGCCTTCTTTTTGATAGCGGGCATTGAGTTCGTTGAATGTTTTAATCGGCAGATAGACTTCCCCGCGAACCTCAATTCTTTTTGGTAATTTGAATTTAGAATTTTGGATTTGTTTAGAAATTAGGATTTCGGATTTAGGATTTAATGAAAGTGGTATTGCTTCAATCGTTTTTAGGTTTTGGGTGACATCCTCGCCCACCCGGCCGTCGCCCCTCGTCGCCCCGCGGACAAAAATGCCGTTTTCATAAATCAAAGAAACCGCCAAGCCGTCAATTTTAAGTTCGGCAAAATAGTTCCACCTTAGAGGTGTAATTTTAGAATTGCGCGTTTCCCATTCTTTAAGTTCGTCAAAACTAAACGCATCGGTGAGCGAAAGCATCGGCCGCTCGTGAATGACTTTCTCAAATTTCTCCAAGGGTTTGCCGCCGACGCGTTGCGTTGGCGAATCGGGCGTCACTAAATCTGGATATTGATTTTCTAACTCCTGCAATTCATGCTTTAGCGAGTCATTGACCGCATCGGAAACCAGCGACTTATCTAAAACATGATAAGCATAGCGATATTTCTCAATCAATTCTCTTAGTTTTTTAATTCTATTTTTAGTTTCTTGTTTATTCATTTGAATGCTCAAAAAGATGCTCTTTTTGTTTATTTTTTAAATCTTGCAGAAACTCACGATTATTTTCGTCGGTTACAGCGATTTCACCGACAATTTTGAATTCCATTAAATTATACCACTAAACCTTGCAAAAATTCACCAATTTTTTAAAACTATACCATGCGTTTTTATAGCGGTCGCTTAAAAAGAACATGGTCTTTAAAAGATTTCTTAGCGTTTTATATCTTTTTTAGTCAGAATACCGGTTTCCATAAAAGTGTTAATAATTTTATCTTCTCCTTGAATAATTTCAGCAATCATTATTGTTACTTCTTCCTCAACGCTTAGATGTCGAGCAAGAAATGAAATTTCTTTAGTGCACTCAAAAGGATAAACATAGACGCTCTTTTGGACTTGGATAAAATTAAGTTTTTTAAGATGCACACGAAAGATATCCCTTTCTACATGATCGTCTTCTTTGATATCAAACATCACCACCCGCCACTTCCCGTCCCATTGGAGTGGTCTTTTTATCTCTAAATCATCCAAAAGAATATCTTCGGCGTGCTCTTTACCTTTATTAGTCAACTCTGCAAATTTCTCCCGACCTTCAACGAAAGTTTCAATATATCCCTTCCGTCGCAAATATCGAATTTTTTCGAAAAACAGAGCTCGATCAACCGATCGTTTTTCAAGATATTTTTTTACCGATTTCCGATATCGCCAATGGGCCAAATAAAAAGGGGTGTTTAAATCGAAAAGCGTTAGCAAAACTTCTCTCGCCGTTAGCCTGATAATTTCTTTATTGATGTCTTTCATACCCTACCCTCTCTTACCATTATCGTATCAAAAAACCATGCTTTATTATAGCGACCGCTATAAAAGAACCGGTTTCATTCCTAACATTCCTAATCTCGTAGAGAAATCTTATAGAGGTTATAGAGGGCGGTAAAAAATTATCTTGATTGTTTTGGTTGAATTGTTTGAATTGTTTTGTTTGAAGAAATGGTTTAGAGATAATTTTTTATTAAACCCATTTAATTTCCTCAAAAA
>Ga0272448_1005305_pt1 | contig 14305 bp, 11 predicted proteins | sample YNPCB0191_FD_202220 | JGI IMG/M metagenome (GOLD analysis project Ga0272448, IMG submission 202220) | Hot spring sediment microbial communities from Yellowstone National Park, WY, United States - YNP-CB-019-1 | ecosystem: Environmental > Aquatic > Thermal springs > Hot (42-90C) > Sediment...
GGCAGCACCCATTCCCAGTCTCGGCATTCAGTTATGGGTAATCACCAGCTCTATACCTATTGACACAAATACAACGACTCGTTATAATAATCAAGGAAGGGAAATCGCGACTCCACATCTGTGCCCGCGTGGCCTCTCGTAGAGGGGCCCCCCGGTCCGGGCAATAAGCATGTCGCCCGGTTCCTCACTCTTCATCTCATTGTTTTTTGGTTTTACCTCGCGCCGACGTGGCGGTCGGCCTTGACAACACATGTCTACACGCCCCATGGAGTGCTATGAATGAATATTGCTGAACTTGAATCCAAGACAGTGGCCGAACTAGAAGAAATGGCCAGAGACCTGGAGATTCCCGGCTACACGCGTCTCAAGAAGCAGGATCTGATCTTCCGTCTTCTCCAGGCCCAAAGTGAACAGCAGGGCTACCTGTTTGGTAGTGGTGTCCTGGAAATCATGGAAGACGGCATCGGTTTCCTGCGTCAGGAAGGCCTTCTTCCCGGCCCAAACGACATCTACGTTTCACAATCACAAATCAGGCGCTTCGGCCTGCGCACAGGTGATATGGTGACCGGCCAAACGCGGCCCCCCAAAGAGAGCGAGAAGTACTACAGCTTGCTGCGGGTTGAGGCCGTGAACGGGCTGGATCCTGAAATCGCCAAAAAACGCCCGAATTTCGGCGATCTGACGCCCGTCTTTCCCAAGCAGCAGATCAAGCTTGAGACACTGCCCAACATCCTCTCTACGCGACTGATTGATCTTGTGTGTCCCATCGGCCGCGGTCAACGTGGTCTGATTGTCTCGCCGCCCAAAGCGGGCAAGACGACGATCCTCAAGCAAATTGCCAACGGGGTGACTACCAACTACAATGACATCCACGTCATGTTCCTGCTGATCGGCGAGCGGCCCGAGGAGGTCACCGATGTCAAGCGCTCGGTCAAGGCAGAGGTGGTCAGCTCAACCTTCGACGAACCGGTCGAAGACCATACGCGGGTGGCCGAGATGGCCCTGGAGCGGGCGAAGCGATTGGTGGAAAGTGGCCGCGACGTCCTGATTTTGATGGATAGCATCACCCGGTTGGCCCGCGCCTATAACCTGGTCGTTCCCCCCAGCGGGCGCACGTTGTCGGGTGGCATGGATCCGGTTGCTCTCTATCCGCCCAAGCGCTTTTTCGGCGCTGCCCGCAACATTGACGAAGGCGGAAGTCTCACCATCATCGCCACTTGTCTGGTTGACACCGGCAGCCGCATGGACGACTTGATCTACGAGGAGTTCAAGGGCACCGGCAACATGGAATTGGTCCTCGACCGTAAACTGGCAGACAGGCGTATCTTCCCGGCCATGGATATTCAGCGGTCAAGCACCCGCCGTGAGGAACTACTCCTGGACGAGCAAACACTGCGTTCTGTCTGGACGATGCGTCGTATGCTTGCCCAGATCGGTGGCGGTCCCTCTGGCTCGGAGAACATCGAGGCCCTGCTGAATCGGCTGCAGAAGACCCGCAGCAACGCTGAATTCCTGGCAACCATGACAAAGGCGGAGCTCAGCTAACTGCATGACAATTCCGCATCAGGCTGGCTATCCAAATCGGGGATGTGGTCTGTGCCGCGCCGTTGCTCATGCCACGCTGTTGGTCCTGGTGGGAAGCGTGCTGGTCATGAGCTATCCACAGCTCACAGGCCATGTTCAGCCTATGGCTGACGCCGGCAACGACGTCAGGCATGCCTCGGTTGTCTCTGGCCGTGGAGCGTCTCTTTCCGCTTTCGTTAACGATGCCAACGCCAGTACCGATGAGGCAACAGACGCCGTTGGCCAGGGCTTACCCGCGACGGTCGTGTCGGGAGCAACCGTCGCGGGTGATCTGTTCAAGCTTCCTCTCGCCCAAACGATTATCCCCAAGCGTCCGCGCAAGGAGCTGGTGCTCTATACTGTGCAGGCGGGCGACAATCTCTCGACCATTGCCGAGAGGTATGACGTGGACATTGATACCCTGATTTGGGCAAACGACAAGCTCGAAGAAGATCCCGACTATCTGACGATCGGTCAGCAGCTTGTCATTCCACCGGTCAGCGGCGTTTTGTACACGGCAAAGGACGGCGACACGGTCGCCGACATTGCCAAGAAGTTCAAGGGCGATGTGCGCACGATCAGCGAGTTGGAGTATAACAAACTGGTTGCGCCATCAATGAATATCATCTCTGGCACCAAGATCATGATTCCGGGCGGCGAGAAGCCTTATCAGCCGCGGCTGGTCTACATCGGTGGTAACGCGGTCATGGTCAATGCCCCACGCGGTGGTGGACGTTTCGTCTGGCCGACGACCGGCTACATTTCCACCTACTTCTCCGCCGGTGGCCATCGCGGCATAGACATTGCCGGGCCGCCGGGAACTCCCGTCTACGCGGCCGATGCCGGCGTGGTCATCCTGGCCGGCTGGGATGGGGGATACGGCAACTGCATCATCATTGACCACGGCAACGGTTTCCAGACCCTCTATGCCCATCTAGCGGCTTTCTATCCGCAGACTGGCTCGAATGTGCGCCGTGGCCAGGCCATCGGCAAGATGGGATCCACCGGAAACTCGACCGGCCCGCATCTCCATTTTGAAGTCCTTTACGGCGGGGGTTTGGTGAATCCGCTGAAATATCTACCCCAATAGCACCGGCCTGTTATTCCTGCGACGACTCCAGAATATTCGTGCTGCGTTATCCCTGTGTCCACGCTGGCAGCGTCGTGCTTTTCAGGTGCGTAACCCTATGAACGCCGACCTCATTCTGCTCCATGGTGTGATCCACACCCTGGCCGAACCGGCCCGGGTGACGGCCCTGGCTGTGGCCGGCGAACGCATTGCCGCCGTCGGTAACGATGATGTAATTCGCAGCCTGGCCGGCTCTCACACACAGGTCATTGATTTGCGTGGGCGAACGGTCGTTCCCGGCCTGATTGATGCCCATGTGCATCTGGCCTGGTATGGCCTATCGCTGGCCATGGTTAATCTCGATGGCGCAACATCGCTGGAGGAATGTCTACAGCGTCTGGCGCGCCAGGCAGCTGCCAGCGTGGGAGTGGGTTGGATACGCGGAAATGGATGGAATCACCATGCCTGGCCGAATCCTGTCTTCCCCGACCGCCATGCGCTAGATCGTGTTGTGCCGGACAGGCCCGTTATCCTCAAGCGCAAGGACGGGCATTCGATCTGGGTCAATACACCGGCGCTAACGCTGGCAGGGATCACGTCCCACACGCCAGACCCGGCAGGCGGCACGATTGACCGCGATCCGGCAACGGGTGAGCCAACGGGCATTCTACGTGAGAATGCCGTGGCATTGGTGGAGCGGGTCATACCTGCTGCAGGCCCCCATGACCTGGAGCAGGCGATCCGATTGGCCCAGCAGAGCGCCCTGGCCTTCGGTTTGACCGGCGTGCACACGATGGAAGGCCCTGATGTCTTTTCTGCCTTGCAGCGACTGGACGCAACAGGCGAGCTTGTCTTGCGCGTTTGCCAGGCGATCCCCCGCGAGCACCTTGACGAGGCCATCGGGCTTGGCCTGCGTTCCGGTTTCGGCAATGATCGCCTGCGCATCAGCGGGGTGAAGCTCTTTGCCGACGGCAGCCTCGGCTCGGCGACAGCCTTGATGCTCGACGATTATCTTGGCCAGCCGGGCAATCGCGGCGTTGCTACCTTGCCCAAAGACGAGATGCGCGAGTTGGTTCGCAAGGCAACGGCTGCCGGTATTGCACCCCTGATCCATGCCATCGGTGATCGGGCCAATCGCGATGTCCTTGATGTGTTCGAGGATGTGCTCGGCAACGAGACGCAAACCGTACGGCCGCGCATCGAACATGTGCAGCTTCTCCATCCGGCGGACATCCCGCGTTTGGCGCGCCTCAACGTTATTGCCTCCATGCAGCCGGTGCACTGCCCATCTGATCGCGATGCAGCCATTCGGCTGTGGGGAGAGCGCTGTCGCTACGCCTATGCCTGGCGCAGCTTGCTCGACAGTGGAACGGTGCTCGCCTTTGGCTCCGATTGCCCGGTTGAGACAATCAGCCCGCTGGCGGGTATCCATGCTGCGGTCACGCGCCAGCGGGCCGATGAGCCGCACGTCCCCTCGTGGAACCCCGGTGAGTGCATCACGCCCCTGGAGGCGTTGCGGGCATACACACTGGAGGCAGCGTTTGCAGCAGGCGAGGAGACGGAAAAAGGCAGCCTGGCGGTCGGCAAGCTTGCCGACATAGTTGTTCTGTCGCACGATATTCTGGCCATACCGCCCCAAGACATACTAAAAACCCACGTCGAGATGACGATCGTTGGCGGAAAGATCGCCTATCAGGACACTGGGAGTTCATAGGCAGGTTTGTCGCGCCTTTATGGTGCGCCTGGAAAGGGACGCTGTTTGTCTGGCTTGATCTCGTTGGCATTATCAGCATATATTGTCGGCTTTTCGGGGGCAATGGCCCCCGGCCCATTGTCGGCAATGACCATAGCCGAGAGCGCGCGGCGAGGCTTTCGCGCCGGGCCGCTCCTGACGCTGGGGCACGCTGTTGCCGAGGCAATGATGGTGGCCGCCTTGGCGCTGGGCCTTAGCAGCTTCTTTCAGCACACGGTCGTTAAGGGCTCCATTGCTCTCGTAGGAGGCGCAGTCTTGGTCTGGATGGGCGCCGGGCTGGTGAACGCCGTGGGGAGGGGGCGCATGACACTGGCCAGGGATCCTGCGGTGGGGGCGGCCGTTGCTGCTGCAGATGACGTGCGTACAGGCGTCCTGGTCAGCATGTCCAACCCGTATTGGATGCTGTGGTGGGCTACAGTTGGGGCAACCTACGTTGTCATGGCGCTGGGCTATGGTCTGCTGGGGTTGGGTATCTTCTTTTTCGGCCATATTATGTCGGACTTGAGCTGGAACTCGCTGCTGGCCTTTGCCGTCTCGTCAGGGCGCCGATTGCTCAACGAGAGGATCTACGCTGCCGCCCTGGCGATCTGTGGCGCTTTCCTGGTGATCATGGGCGTGACATTCGCCTGGGCAGGACTGCGCTTCTTGGGCGTCTTGCCTGCCTCATAGGTCCGCCCATCCCTTCCTTTCCCGGCATCTGTTCAGCGTGCGGGCGCCGCGGTGCACGATGTTCCTTACCCGTCAGGTCAGGGTACTCCTTCTGGCCGCGGGAGAAGGGGACGCGCCACGGACTGCTCATCTATCGAGGAGGACAAGACAATGGCGGACAAGCCCTGCACCGCTCACTATATCGCCGGCACACATTGGGATCGCGAGTGGTATCAACCATTCCAAGACTACCGCATGCGGCTGGTGCAGGTTATGGATAAGGTGCTCAATGTGCTGGAAAGCGACGATCGCTTCACCGCGTTCCATGCCGACGGGCAGATGCGTCTCATCGAGGATTATCTGGAGATCAGGCCGGAGAACCGACAGCGCATCGCCCATCTGGCCCAGGGCGGACGGCTGATGCTGGGCCCGTGGTATGTGCTGCCTGACGAGATGCTTGTTTCCGGCGAGGCGCTGATCCGCAATCTGATCGTCGGTCATCGCCTGGCGCGTACATTCGGCGTCGAGGCTATGAAATTCGGGTATCTGTGCGATGAGTTTGGCCATATCTCGCAGATGCCCCAGATTCTGGCTAACTTTGACATCGGCGCTGCTCTGGTGGGGCGGGGCACCAACGAGCATAGCCACCCGGCGCACTTCGTCTGGCAATCACCGGACGGCAGCCGCGTGCTTGCCTATAAGCTACAGGACGCCGGCGGCTATGGCGCCTTCACCTTTGCCACGCGGGTTCGCGGAAGCCTGTCGGCGCCTGATCTAGACGACAAGCTGCGCGCCCTGGTCGAGTATGAGAAGAGCCGTACAAAGATCGGCCTGATCATGCTGATTGACGCTCTCGACCACTATCCGATCCTGGCCGAAGCGCCTGACCTTCTGCTGCGCATGAGCATGCTCTTCCCCGACGTCAGCTTTGTCCATTCGACACTGCCGCAGTACGCCGATGCCATGCGCAAACACGAAGCAGAGATGCCTGTGTTTGCCGGCGAGCTGCGCGACACCGCACGGGGCAAGGGGGGATATCTCTACCTGATCTCCAATTGCCTGTCTGCCCGCTATCCGATCAAGCAGGCCAACGATGCCAACCAAACGCTGCTAGAGCGCTGGGCCGAACCGTATCTGGCCTGGGCTAACCTGGTCGGGGCTCGGCACTTGCCACCGACTTACCTCGATCGTGCCTGGGATTTTACCCTGCTCAATCATCCCCATGACTCGATCTGTGGCTGCTCACTCGATCAGGTGCACAAGGACATGATGTATCGTTTCGATCAGGCGCGCCTGATCGGTGAAGGCGTCGTCAGCAGCGCTTTACGCACACTCATACCTGATCAACAAACGAAGTTGGATAACGCCGATTCATTCCAGGTGGCGCTTGCCCAGGCTGAGCCGTATGCGCGGCGTGAGACGATTGCCTTTGATATCGTCTTCCCCAGCAACTGGCCGTACCGTTTCCGCGAGGGCTTTATCGGTGAGGAAAAGAACAGCTTCCGCCTATATGACGATGATGGAAACGAGATTCCGTACCAGCTTCTCTCGGTGCAGCGCAACCGCACCATGACAAAAGCCAGGCCCGACAGCCTGGTGGATATTGTCAAGTGCGACGTGTGTAGAGTGGCTGCCGAGGTTCACCTGCCGCCGTTAGGCCACACAACACTTGAGGTTCGGCCCGCCGACGGCCCCACCCGTGTCTGGGGAACACTGCGCACAGGGCCGCTGAGTGCCGAGAACGAGTATCTGAAGGTCAGTATCAACCCCAATGGCACGCTACGCCTGATGGACAAGACAAGCGGCGGCATGTTCGATCAGTTGTTGACCTTCGCCGATGATGGCGAGGTCGGCGATGGCTGGTTTCACATTGCGCCGATTAGCGATGAAGTGATCAGTTCGGCGGCTGCACCGTGTGACGTGGGTGTGTTGGCCGATGGCCCGTTGATGGTCACTTTCCGCTTACGAACGCGCATGCAGGTACCTTGCGCCTTCGACTGGCAGGCTGGTCGTCGTTCAGACGAGCGTCGCGATCTGGTCATTACCAGCGATGTGACACTGAAGAAGGGAGCATCGGCCCTCCATGTCAAGACCGTGGTCGACAACTGCGTCAAGGATCATCGGCTGCGGGTCCTTTTGCCCACGAACCTGCGCTCCGATACCTGGTGGGTGGATCTGCCCTTCGATCTCATCGAACGGCGGATTGCCCTTGACCCGTTGTGCGTCAACGATAAAGAGTTGGCCGTGCCGGAGAAGAATATGCTGGCTATCGCTGCAGTGGCTGAGAAGCGATGTGGACTGGCGTTTGTCTCCGCCGGTGGGTTGCACGAGGCGGCCACGCTGGATGACGAGGTGCGGACACTGGCGATCACGCTGCTGCGTGGCTTCCACCGCCCGGTGGCCACGGACGGTCAGCCGGGTGGGCAGATTCTCGGCCAGCACACATTCACCTATGCAATTGCTCCTTTTGGCGGCCCCGATGATCTGTCTCGTCTCCTGTCGCTGCGCGACCGGCTTGCCACCGACGTGCGCCTGCGCCAGACGGATAGCGGCTTTGGTGTAACGCAACGTGTTGCCAGCTTGCTGAGGATCGAACCGGAAGAGGTTCGCCTGAGCGCGCTCAAGCCTGCTGCCGATGGCCGCGGCCTGATCCTGCGCCTCTATAATCCACTGGCCAGGGATACGACGGCCAACGTCGCGATGGGCGTTGCGCTAAAAGGCATCGTGGCAACCCACGCCAGCGAAGAGGACGACGGGCATATGCTGCCACTGCAGGGAAATACGTTCGCGGTGGCGGTTCCTGCCAAGAAGATCATAAGCCTACGCTTGCTCGTCTGACGTATGAGCATGTATGTTGACAGCGGGGAGTTGATGAATGATCACTGCTCTGCTCTTTGACCTTGACGGCACGTTGCTCGACAGCGACATGAACGTTTTCATGCCGCACTATTTTCGCGCCCTGGCAGCAAAGTTGGCTCCTCTGGTGCCCGCCGATAGGCTTCTCGATGCTTTGCTGACGTCGACGCGAGCGATGATGCGGCGCAGCGATCACACCATGACCAACAAAGATGCATTCTGGGCCGACTTTTTGCCGCGTGTCGGCTGCTCTATGACAGCCCTTGAGCCCTTGATAGACGAGTTTTATCGCAACGATTTCCCTACCCTGCGCCGCTACACGGTCACCAAACCTGAAGCGCGACTGGTGATTGAGGCCGCTTTTGCGCGGGGCTTCATCGTTGCTATTGCCACGCAACCTGTCTTTCCTTTGGTGGCCATCCAGCAGCGTTTGACATGGGCCGGAGTTGCCGATTTCCCCTACGCTCTGGTTACGTGCTATGAGAACATGCACACAACAAAACCCGATCCCGCCTTCTACACCGAAATCTGTGAGCATATCGGCCGACCGGCGCAGGCCTGTTTGATGATCGGCAATGAGCCCGAGGCGGACATCCGCCCGGCGGCAGCCGCGGGTCTGCACACCTTCTGGCTGACCGACCAGGGGCAGCTGGAGCCTCCTGACCTGCCGGCCGATTATACGGGTACTCTCGACGATGTGAGACGTTTGATCGAAACTTGGGCACGGGAAAAGTAGGATTCGCCATCCCCCTGCTCGTGCGCGATGGTCGGGGTGGGGGTAGTCCGGTGCGGGTGTCCTTACCCCAACGGTGAACAGTCGCCCATTCCCGTCTTGGTGATTGGACACACCTTTGTGGGCGGTTGCCTGTCCTGTGCCGGACAGGCACAGGGAAACCGTGTGCTCCAGGCACGCCAGTCTGCGTACCCTCCCACAGGTTACCCGACTATGCAAGAGAGTCACTCCATTTGTAGGTGCGGCTTCGGTCGCCACGCAGATGAGTCCGATCACCAGGAATCCCGTCCTCTTTACGCATCCTCCTGTTCATGCTATACTAGGCGTGTTCCTCCCTGGGCAGGCCCCAATTTGGACACACGCCGCCAGTACCTGCCGGCTTAGCATAATATCTCTGCTTAAAGAGGTACCTCACCATGAAAAGCTCACCTGCATATGAGCACCTTGCGGAAAGCCTGCACGCCAAAGGGCTGGATGTTGAAGCCATCAAGAACAGGCTAAAAACACAGCATATCGAGACACCCTCCTGGGGCTATGCCAACTCTGGCACCCGCTTCAAGACCTTCCCCTGGCCCGGCGCTGCCCGTACGTTCCGCGAAAAGCTGCACGATGCCGCCTTTGTTCACAGGCTAACAGGCATCGCACCATCGGTGGCCGTGCACATCCCCTGGGACAAAGTCGACGACTGGAAGGCCATGTCCGATTATGCCAAAAGCCTCGGCCTCAGCATCGGCGCAGTCAATCCCAACCTCTTCCAGGATGTCGAGTACAGGCTTGGCAGCGTCACCAATCCCGATCCCGCCATTCGTAAACGGGCACTCGATCACATGCTGGAATGTGTGGAGATCTGCAAGGCCGTCAGATCGCCCGGCCTCAGCATCTGGCTTGCCGATGGCACCAATTACGCCGGCCAGGACAACATCGTGGAGCGCTGGCGGCGCATGGAAGAGGTTTTCGCCGCCACCTACAAAGCCCTGCCGCCATTTACACGGATGCTCATCGAGTACAAGTTCTATGAGCCGGCCTTTTACCATACTGACCTGGCCGATTGGGGTACGGCCTACCTGATGTCGGTCAAGATGGGGCCACAGGCACAGGTGCTGATTGACCTGGGGCATCACCCGCAAGGGACGAATGTTGAACACATCGTCGCCTTGCTCCTGGCTCAGGGCAAGCTGGGTGGCTTCCACTTCAACAACCGCAAGTACGGAGACGACGATCTGATTGTCGGCTCGGTCAATCCGTTCGAGCTGTTCCTTATCTATAATGAACTGGTTGGCGCAGAACTGACCGGCGACAAAGTGCAAGTGGAGACGAGCAAGAACGTCATGTACATGATTGACCAGAGCCACAATATCGAGGACAAGATCGAGGCGATGATCTTGTCGCTCATCAACTGCCAGGTTGCCTATGCCAAGGCCCTGGTTGTTAACCGCAAGGCACTGGCACAGAGACAACAAGAAGGCGATGTCCTCGGCGCCCACCGTGTCCTGCTCGATGCCTTCCAGACGGATGTGCGGCCGCTACTGGAGCAGACGCGCACGGAGATGGGGCTGGCTACCGATCCGATCGCCGCTTATCACGCCAGCGGCTATCGGGAAAAGGTTGCAACCGAGCGCGGCGGCACCAAGAATCCGGGCGGCGGTTACGAAGGAGCTTAACGACAATGTATGGATGGCGCGGCAAGATACTGAAAGTCAATCTGACCGATCAAACAACCGACGTCATGCCCCTCGATGAGGACATGGCGCGGCAATTCGTGGGTGGCCGTGGCCTGGGCGCTCGCCTACTCTGGGACCTGGTGGGCCCGGCCGTTGATCCACTGAGCACGGACAACGTCCTGATCTTTGCCAACGGCCCGATGACATCGTCCGGCTATCAAACCAGCGGACGCTACTCGGTGAGCACCAAATCGCCGCAGACGGGGACGATCCTTGATTGCAATTCTGGCGGCTCGTTCGGCATGCGCTTCAAGAACTCCGGCTACGATGCCGTGATTGTTACCGGCCAAGCCAAAACGCCGGTGTACCTGGATATCAGCCCAGAAGGTGTCCAGTTCAAGGATGCCCGTCATCTCTGGGGCAAGACAGTATCGCAGACAACGGAAGCCCTGGCTGAGAAAAATCACAACGTGCTCTGCATCGGTCCGGCAGGCGAGAACCTGGTGCGCTTTGCTGCCATCATGAATGACAAGTACCGGGCGCTGGCTCGCGGCGGCCCCGGCGCCGTCATGGGTTCCAAGCGGCTCAAGGCCATTGTCGTCTCCGGCGACCTGAAGCAAGAAATCCCCAACCCCGAGCTGATGCGCTTCATCCGCTACGAATCGGGCAAGATGCTCAAGGCCAATCCGGTGACGTCGCAAGGTCTGCCCGAGTTCGGCACCGCCGTGCTTGTCAATATCATGAACACCATGGGCATCTTCCCCACCCGCAATTACCAGCAGAGCCAATTCGAAGAAGCAGATGCCATCTCCGGCGAGACGATCACCGACACGATTCTGGTTAAGAACACGGCCTGCTGGGCCTGCCCCATTGCCTGTGCCCGCTACACCAAAACCGAGAAGGCCGAGGGCGAAGGGCCGGAATACGAGACGGTGTGGGCGTTGGGCGCATCCTGTGGCATCTCCGACTTGATTGCCGTCACCGAAGCGAACTACCTGTGTAATGACCTGGGCATGGATACCATCTCCGCCGGCGCGACCATCGCCTGTGCCATGGAGCTGACCGAGAAGGGATTTCTGGACAGCAACCTGCGCTTTGGTCAGGCCGACCTGCTTGCCCCTACGCTTACTGACATTGCCTATCGCCGCGATCTGGGCAATGAGCTGGCCGAAGGCAGCGCCCGGCTGGCCAGGAAGTGCGGCGCTCCTGAACTGTCTATGACCGTCAAGGGGCTAGAGATGCCGGCCTATGATCCACGCGGCCTGCAAGGCCAGGGGCTGCTGTACGCCACCTCGAACCGTGGCGCCTGCCACATGCGGGGCAACATGATCGGCGCCGAAGTGCTGGGCCTGCCCAAGCTGATTGACCGCTTCCAATACCGTGGCAAAGCCGGCTTTGTCATCCTGAACCAGCACGTGTCCGCCGTTATTGACTCGATGGTCTTGTGCAAGTTCATCAACAACGCCGTGAGTGACGAGTACCTCGCCCGCGCCCTCACCGCCTCGACCGGCGTTGAGTATAGCACCGGCGACATCCACCGCGTCGGCGAACGCATCTGGAACCTGGAGCGGCTCTATAACCTGCGCGAAGGCTTTACCCGGGCCGATGACACCTTGCCCAGGCGCCTGCTCGAAGAGCCGGTGAAGGGCGGGCCTGCCGCCGGCTGGGTCGTTCATCTGGAGCCGATGCTGGAAGAATACTACCGTGCCCGTGGCTGGGACAAAAACGGCGTCCCCACCCCCGCGACACTCAAACGACTGGGGCTAGACAACCTTTGATTGGAAGGCGGATGCAGGTACAAAATGTGCAGATCGAGGCAGACAAGACTCAGTGTATGCTGAGACTCTCAACGTCTGCGAGACATCGGGAGTCTGGAAGTCACCTGTGTTCATCCGCACAGTGGGCGCGAGAGTCTGCAGCCCATGAGAACCAGGAGGATAGGCGTGATTGATGAGAGACTTTACCAGCAGTTTCGCGATATTGGCCGAGACCTCTACGTCAGCGGGCTGATCAGCTCGCATGGCGGCAATATGAGCGTTCGCCTGGGCGATCGGATCGTTATCAAACGACGGGGTGCCATGCTGGGGCAGCTCAAACCTGAAGACCTGATCGAAACATCTCTGGAACGCAATGATAGCGGCGTTGTGCTGGCGTCCACCGAGCTGATCGTGCACCGGGCGGTTTACCTGGCAACGCCAGCCCTGGCTATCGTCCATGCCCACCCCCGCACGGCTATCACCCTGTCGCTATCACGAGACGAGATCATCCCTATAGACAACGAAGCCTCGTATCTACTCAAGAAGGTGCCGGTGGTGACCGTTGAGTTTGCATCGGGAAGTCCGGAGATGGCCAACACGGTCGCCAGCGCGCTCAAGGAGTACAAGATCATCATGTTGCGCGGGCATGGATGCTTTTCCACCGGCCAGACCCTGGAAGAGGCGTTCTTCTGGGCCACCGTGCTCGAAGAGTGCTCAGACATCATCCTCGAGCAGAAGATCATCAACGAGCCGTTCATCCAGTACCGCAAGATGGCCGATCAGTATAGCAAATGGTAGGCCGATGACTGATTTGCGATTGATGGTTACGGACAAAGCGGAGGCTGCATCGGTGCAGGGTCTATCCAGGAGACTCCTGGCTGTCGTCTGCATTGTCCTTCTGGTGGCGATCCTGCTAACCACCTGCGAGACTAACCCCAAGACGCCAACACCGCCGCAGCCTCATTCGCCGTTGCCAACGCAACCTACGTCGCCGGTGCAACCACCCTCACCGTTGGCGACGCCGACAAAGATCGCTGCCGTCATGCCGACAGACACACCGGGCGGCTGAGGGGCGAAGTAGCGCTACGGTTGCGTAGCACTGATCCCGAGCGGGCAATGCTGTGATACACGGATCGTGCAGCACGCTCTTAGAGTTTCTGGTATCCGTGTATAGCTGCCGAGCGTGGTCAATCACCACAGAGGACACGGGGAAAAGGTTGGCTCCATGTAACTGTTCACCGTTAGGGTAAGGGAAGTTGGAAAGCGGAGCAGGCTGGCCACGGATGCAGACGCGGATGGCACGGAACACGGATTGCCGGCGGCGTTCTCCATACCCTCCCGCAGGTTTGGGTAACCTGCGGGAGGGTATAGGCATGCTGATGCACCTGCTTCCAGGGTAAATGTGAACAGTTACCCAGCCAACCCTCCTCCATGACATCGAGGAGGCTTTTTCCCCTCTGACCCTACCACCTGTGGGCGATCCGCCTTTGCTCGACGACCAGCAGATGCGCCAGATACAGCTGACTCTCCCTGACGCCCATGTTAGCGTGGCACAAGAGCCCGCTGGCAAGGCGCGGCACGGGCGCAAGGAGATGCGCACGCTCTGGGCACTGAGTTCTGCCTTGCTGAATGCCCATGTTGGATCATCGGGGACGGCCGAACAACCCTGGCCCGCGGTTGCCCAAGTCTGCCGTTTGCAGCGTGTCATCCAGAGCAAGGATACGGCGAGCAAGACCTGGCAGACAACGGTGGAGTTGGCCTATGCCATCACCAGTTCGCCCCCCGACGGAGGCCGACGCCGCCCTTCTGCTCAAACGGTCGTGGGCGCAACGGCAGATCGAGAACGGACTGCATTGGGTACGCAATGTCACGTTTGGCGAAGATGTGAGTCAGGCGTTCAAGGGACAAGCGCCGGAGGTGTTCGCTATCCTGCGCAATGCCGCCAGTCTCTCGAAACTACCGGCAGGTCATCCTCATCAATCAGGGCCTTAGTGAAATGGCCGTTGGCTCACGCAGGGTAACTGTTCACGTTTACCCTGGAAGCAGGTGCATCGGCATGCCTATACCCTCCCGCAGGTTACCCAAACCTGCGGGAGGGTCAAATTGCCCCGCCCACGGGGATGGGTCAGGGTGGGAGCATTTCAGCAAAAGTCGTGTTACCCTAACGGTGAACAGTTACACGCAGGCTGCTCTTGCGAAGTGCGGTCGGTGATGGTATAATCGCAGCATCACATTCTGGGGGAACAGGAGGGTACGATCGTATGA
>Ga0272448_1005307_pt1 | contig 14304 bp, 13 predicted proteins | sample YNPCB0191_FD_202220 | JGI IMG/M metagenome (GOLD analysis project Ga0272448, IMG submission 202220) | Hot spring sediment microbial communities from Yellowstone National Park, WY, United States - YNP-CB-019-1 | ecosystem: Environmental > Aquatic > Thermal springs > Hot (42-90C) > Sediment...
TGGTAGAGCCCTCTTTAGGGGAGGGCGGTTTAAATTTTCCTAACATATTCTACCAGAAAGGGTTTTAGTGAAAATAATCATATTAAGTTAACAGAAACTGTAGTTGGAAGGAGTATTTATATGAAAGTAAGGGGGAGTAAAAATATAATTATTTTTTTATTAGCCATATTTCTTATTATTCTTTATTCATTTTATTATTATTTTGAAAAAAACAAATTAAAAGTAATTTTAATTGCCTTAGATGGCGCTGATTGGAAAGTAATGCAACCATTAATCGACAAAGGGAAGTTATCTAATATTAAGCAATTGATGGATAAAGGATGTTGGGGGGGGGCTGAAGACATTCGAGCCTTTAGAGAGCGAGATAATATGGACAAGTATAGCTACTGGAAAAACACTGCAAAAGCACGGAATAACCCGTAGACTTATGGAAGACCCCGATACAGGCATGTACGTTCCTCCCACCAGTAATCAAAGAAAAGTTAAGGCTATATGGAATATTCTAAGCGATAACAATATGAATGTTGGATTAGTTAATTATATGGTGACACGGCCACCTGAAAAAATAAAAGGCGTCATTATCTCTGGCCCTATCGTAGATTTAAATGATATAGATTACTATTCCAGAGAACGCTCATACCCCCTTTTTATAAACTTATGCCCTAAAGAAGATTTTGAACGATTCAAGATATTAAAGAATGACATCTTTTCAGGTATTGACAGGAATATGTTTCCTATGTTTTGGTGGGATGTTCAAAAAATAGATAATTTTGCAGCACAATTTTACCAGTATTTGTTAAAAAAAGAGAATTTTAATTTTTCTTCTCTTTATATTAGAGGTGTAGATGTAACATCCCATATTTTCTGGTCATATCTTTTTCCAGAAGAATTTGAAGTCTCGCAAGAGGACGTTCAGAAATATAAAGATGTAATAAATAATTATTATATTTGGTGCGATACAATTATTGGCAGCATACTTAGAGAAATGGATAAACATACTATAATATTTATCGTTTCAGACCATGGATTTCAGAAAAGACCCCAAGAGAATTCCATGATGTTTACAAAGGTAGATTATTTATTGGAAATATGCGGGATTAATAAGATTAAAAAAGGGGATAAAATTGCTATTTTAAAGAATGAGTCAGGCGATATGCAATTTCCTAAAAAAAATATTAAAATTATTGGGGAACTCTCTAAGGAAGAATTTAACGAAGTCCGTATGGAGGCAAAGAATGTTTTAAAGAATATAAAGGTTGTAGAAACAGGGGATTATCTTTTTGATAATATAAAAGATACAAAAGACGGATTTTCATTTGAGTTGCCGAATTATTATATTAGAAAAAAACGCGAGTTTCATTTTATGGTACAAAATGAAGAGTATAAAATTATGGATTTGCTTGTTAAGCATTTCTTTCCCGGAGATCATAGGGAATTCGGAATAATCATTGTCTCTGGAGACTGTATCGTGAAAAATAAAAAAATTGACGGGGCAACTATTTTTGATATCACTCCAACTATACTGTATATTATGAGATTGCCTGTTGCAAAAGATATGGATGGTAAGGTATTAGTCAATATCCTTGAGAAGTCTTATTTAAAAAGCAATCCCATTCGTTACATAGATACATATGAAACAGATAAACAAGAGGCAATTCGCAAACCTATACGGTATATCAATGATGAAGAAAAAATAAAAGAGAAGATGCGCTCTTTAGGTTACATTAATTAAGTATAAAAATGTCCGATTTATTAAGTATAGTGGTAGTTGGTGAGATTAACTCTGGAAAATCAACTCTTATTGGAAGATTCTTATTTGAGATGCACGCATTTTCTTACAGTACCATAAGTGAACTTAAGAATATCTGCAAGAGATTAAACCATGATTTTGAGTTTGCCTACTTCTTAGATAGTTTTGAAGAAGAAAGAAGAGGTGAATTTACCATAGATACGACGCAAGTATTCTGTAAGACAAAAAAAGATAGTGGTTTTTTATTTATAGATGTGCCTGGACATCAACAGTTGTTTAAAAATATGCTTTGTGGCAGTTCGTATGCAGATATGGCGATAGTAGTTATAGATGTCAAGAAATGTTTAGAAAAAGGGACAAAAAGACATATAGATACTTTGCGCTTTTTAGAGATAGACAAAATAATTATTGCTTTGAATAAAATGGATACGGTTGGTTTCAGTAAAAAAACCTTTCAGGATGCGAAAGAGAGGATTAATAAATACCTTGAGGGTGTTGGGGTTAAATCTGATTTTTTTATTCCTATATCAGCACAACAGGGGGACAACATTATTAGAAAATCAACTCGCATGCCCTGGTATAATGGGCTATCTGTTTATGAAACTATAAATATATTCAAACGAAGATACATAAAAAAAGAAAAACAAGGATTTTATTTTCCAATACAGGATATTTATCTGTTAGATGGATATAAATTGGTTGTCGGGCCTATTCTATCAGGCGAGATAAAAAAGGGACAGCACTTAATGGCTTCACCTTTGGGTGAGGAATTTAAGGTAAAAGCAATAAGAGGATTTAATAAATTCAAGACATCAGCCAAAGCGAATGAGTCGGTAGGATTATTATTAGATAAAGTAGGTAACCTTAAAAGGGGACAGATTCTATCTAAAGGAGATTCCCTAGAAGTTACTAATAAGATAGAGGCTAAGATTTTTTGTACTCAGCCAGTAAATCAAAATGAAACCTTTATCTTGAAAAGTCTTACCCAAACAACATCTGCAAGAATTACACAGATAAAAATGGCCAGGAATGCCGGAAATATAAGACTGGCCGTAGATTCAAATAATTTGATAGAGCAGGATATTGCTAAAGTGACTATCAGGGTTAAAGACCAAATTGCCATAAAAAAATTTCATCAATTCCATTCCTTAGGGAGATTTGTCCTTTTGAATAATGCAGGAATCTGTGCAGTAGGGATAATTGTTTAAAATACTATAAAATGATTAATTATTATGTTGACCCGGGCTCTGGATTTATCTTTACACAAAATATCTCATTTTTATGGGGTATAATTCTTGCTTTTATTAGTGCTTTTTTTATTTTTTTCAGGATATTTTTTAAGAAATTTTTATGGATTTTACTTATTGTGTTAGTGGCTGTAATCATTGGAGGCATAATTATGCATAATCCAAGAAAAACTAAAAAAGTAATTATATTAGGAATTGATGCTATGGACCCTAAGATTACGGAACACCTTATGCAGGAAGGAAGACTCCCAAATTTACTTTACTTAAAAAATGAAGGGAGTTATTCTCATTTGGCTACAACGGTTTCCTGCGAAACGGCAGTTGTGTGGTCAAGTTTCGCAACCGGGCTTGACCCCAGCGGGCATGGTATATTTGACTTTGTTATGCGCAATCCCAAGAATTATTCTCTATATCTGAGTTTAAATGAAATTTCAAACATAGGCGGCAAGATAAAAATCCAGTTGCGCAGAAAAGGCAAATGTTTCTGGGAAATACTTTCCAGGAATAAAGTACCAAGTTATATTTATTTTTGTCCGAACACTTTCCCGCCGGATAAAGTTTTTGGAGTGATGCTGTCGGGAATGGGTGTACCCGATATTACAGGGACTATGGGCAAATATACTTTTTATACTTCTGAGATGTTGCAAAAAATAGAAGGGGAGAGGCGTGGTAGGATTGTTAACGTTGAGATAAACGGCAAGACCATATCAACTTACTTGTACGGCCCTAACATTTTATCAAAAGGTATTCCCACAGAAAGCAGGACAGCACTATATATTATTATTGATCCAGATAAAAAAGGTATTATCTTGAAATTCGAAGGAAATGAGTTTTTTCTTAAACAAGGCCAATGGAGTGAATGGCAGAAGGTATACTTTAAAATTGGTAATTTTAGAAATGCATACGGCATAGTAAGATTTTATCTTAATAGTATTTATCCATATTTTCAGTTATATGCCAGTCCCATAAATTTCGATCCAGAAAAACCGCTCTTCCCAATATCTTATCCGAATAACCATTCCCGTATAGTGGCGAGTGAAATAGGCCTGTATCATACGCAGGGAATGCCTTGCGATACTTGGGTTTTGACGGAAGGCAGGCTGGATGAAAAGGCATTCCTGGAGCAAGTGAATCAGGTTTTTGAAGAGAGACAAAATATACTTAACGAAGAATTAAAAAGATTTAACAATGGGCTGTTCTTTTTTTATTTTGATATTCTGGATGTTGTCCAGCATATGTTTTGGCGTTATCTGGATGCTATCCATCCGCTATACGAAGAAAATTCTCCATATAAAGATGTGATATACGGATATTATCAAAAGATCGATGCCTTAATTGGAAAGATTTTAAAGCAGATAGACAAAAATACAATTTTAATTATTCTGTCTGACCATGGATTCGGTCCTTTCAGAAAAGCAGTTCACCTAAACCGCTGGCTTATGGAAAATGGCTACCTTTTTCTTAAAGAAGGATTTAGTGAAAGTGAAGATTTTTTCAGTAATGTCGATTGGTCAACAACCAGGGCTTACGCCTTAGGTTTTGGCGGTATATATTTGAACAAGATAGGCAGAGAGGGCTATGGTATTGTGGATGAAAGCGAGGCGATTGGCCTGAAGCAGGAAATCATAATGAAGTTACTTGCATTTAAAGACCCGCAGACGCAAGAAAAAATCATTAAAGATATTTATGATATGGATAAGATTTACAATGGCCGTTTTATGGCAAAAGGTCCGGATTTATTTGTGGGTTTTAACAGCGGTTATCGGGCTTCCTGGCAGACTGCATTAGGTGGAACGCCAGATTCCCTCATAGAATATAACAAAAAGAAATGGAGTGGCGACCATCTTGTTGACCCAACCTTAGTTCCTGGGGTTATATTTTTGAATAGAAAATTAAAACTACAAAGTCCCAATATAATAGATTTAGCCCCTACAATCCTAAGTATATTTAATATTAATTATCGTCGGTGGATGAACGGCAAATCTTTATTTGAAGATAAATTGGATAATTAGAAATTACCACTTTCTTCTATGTCAAATATTTTTCTATCAATAGTGATTATAACATATAACAGTGAAAGGTTTATTAGGTCTTGTCTTAAATCAATTTACTCTCAAGACTATCAAGGGTCTGAATTAATTATTGTAGATAATGGCTCATCTGATAATACCGTTGCTATAATAAAAGAAAATTATCCTCAGGTCGTCTTAATTGAAAATAAACAGAATCTTGGCGCTTGCAAGGGGCGCAATCAGGGCATTGAGATTGCAAAAGCAGGCTGGATATTAACGCTCGATTGTGACACTATCTTAAGAGAAGATTTTTTTTATAATGCAAAGGAATTTTTAAATAAACCATTTTCGTCTAAGATCGGTATGATACAGCCAAAGATATTCAATATTGATAAAAAAACAGTTTACTCTTGTGGTATATATCTTTCAGGCTTAAGAAGATTCTATGATATTGGAAAAAATCAACCCGATGACGGACGATTTAATGATTATAAATATATCTTTGGGGCGTGTACAGCAGCAGCGCTGTATAGACGACAGATGTTAGAAGAGATTAAAGAGGATACCGGATATTTTGACGAGCGTTTTTTCTTTCTTGTCGAAGATGTTGATTTAGCTTGGCGGGCGCAAAATAAAGGTTGGAGGACTTTGTATTGCCCGGAAATCGTCTGTTATCATAAAGGTAATAGTTCTGGTTTTGATGAGAAATTTAGGCAATATCTTTGTTTCCGTAATCGTTTCTACTCTATAATGAAAAACGAAGGTTTGCTACGCTATTGTATAAGAATATTCCCTTTGTTATGTTATGACCTGCCGAGATTAGCATACCTCCTTTTAACTAATAAATATATCTTTATAAATATTTTTAAGCGTATTTTGGCGAATCAGAGATGAGTTTTTTGAAGATATCAAGTAGGACAATAGAATATAGAGGTTTTTTAGGGGTCATTGCTATATTTTTTATTTATTTTCTCGTTCGCCTATATCACTTAGGATACCATGATTTATGGTATGATGAAATATATTCCGTTAATTACGCCCAGCACCCTTGGAATAACTGGAATGCCCCTCTTTATTGGATATTTATGCATTTCTGGATAAACTTATTTGGAATTTCTGAATTTAGTTTACGTTGTCCTTCTTTGATATTTAATTTTTTAACAGTTATATTGGTATTTCTTTTAGGAAAAAATATTTTTAATAAAAAGATAGGTATTCTTGCAAGTTTTCTTATTGGGCTTTCTCCTTTTCATATCTGGTACGCCCAGGAAGCCCGGGACTATAGCATGGTATTATTTTTTGGTACACTCTCTTCGTATCTGCTCTTTAGGGCTATTAAAGAAGAAACGTTTAAATTATGGTTATTTTTTATTTTAGTTTCCATAGTAGGTATCTATACTGATTACTTTTACATTTTTTTATTTATTGCCCAGGGTTTATATATTATATTTTTTAAGAGGTTTAAGTTAAACTTTAAAGAAATAATTTTTTTTCTTATTATTATCTTATGTTTTTTTCCATATCTATCTAAATTCTTAAGTAAATTTTATTTTGTCTGGCGGGGATTTTGGATACCAAAACCAACCTGGAAATCATTGATTATTACCCCTGAGAATTTTTCTTTAGGATATAATGGTTCTTATATTTTATATATTATTTCGAATATCTTATCAGTCATTTTTTTTATATCCGCTGTTTGGGCTGTGCACAAAAAAAAACTTAAAGAATCCTTTATATTTTGTATATTCTTATTTGTTCTGCCTATTACCCTTTGTTTTATCTTTTCTAGAGTATTCTTCTCTGTATATTTAGACAGGGGCTTGATTATATTCAGCCCTTATTACTACCTTATTTTGTCTTTAGGAATAGCAAATATAAATAGAATTCTAAGAGTAGGTTTATTTACTATCTTGGTTTTAATATTATCTATATCAGTTTATAGATATTTTAATGACTTAATGTTTGAACCTATTGCGCATCATACAGGTACTTATATAAAGAAACCAATAAAGTCGGTCGTAAGATTTTTAAGCGAAAACGTAAAAAGGAAAGAAGATATCGTTGCCTTTACCAATGTATCTAGTATGCCGGGCATTGACTTTTACAGTCATAAAAAAATCTCGCCTTTTTATTATATCTTCAATCCTAAATTTCCAGATACTAGTTCTAAAAGGCCTATACAGGAAAGCAGATATTGCATATCCTTGCATAAGATGAATTCTCTTGAGTTTAGAAGATTATGGGTTATTTCTTCTGATTGGGCAAGAAGTGGTAAATTTGATAAGAATTCCCAATCTGTTAAAGAGTGGTTGGACAAAAACCTTAAACTGGATTTCTCTAAGGAATTTGATGGTTTATGGGTTTTTAGGTATGTACCATCAAAATAGTTATTTAGGATTGATTTCTTCATTCTTGTTGTTTTGGGCCGAATATTAGTTTTATCGGCATATACAAGAACCGTATATTATAAAGCACGTTGGTTTTGCTGGCGTAAGGCTGTAAATTATAGAATTTGCAGAATTGTTCATATGGGATATTTATTAAATACCAAATTGGTTCAACTATGCAATCATATAGTAAAAGATGGGCGATAAGGTAATTTCTTTTCAGAGAAGGTGTAATATGAAAGGAATTTTTCAAAATAAATTCTTTAATAAATCTTTTCTGCCAGCCGGGGATAATCAAACTATTAAGGATGTATTCAGGGACATCTGTTTTGGTAAATAGTTTAACCTGCATTAGAATAAAGTATATTGTTGCCTGCATCCTGCCCTTTTTGCTTTCTTCTAATACATAGTTCCATTTAAAGTTAGGTGCTTGGTTTATTATATTTGCGGCATCTAATACCTGTTTTAACGCCAGTATATTTCCAAAGCGCCTCAGGTGAAGGGCAAGGCTAAATAAGGCATCTTCTTCTAAGAGAACCCTTATTTTATGATTCTGTATTAATATTTCTTTTGTCCTTTCCCATAGGTTTGGCAATATTGTTACCTTTCTTTTAAAATCTAAACCCCAGTGAACCTCAACTGAGACATATTCTTTCCAAAACGCAATATGACATTGTTTCTTACGCCAGTATTCTTCTTTAAGGCCATAAAGTTTTTTCTGATAGCCCAATTCTTTTAATGCGCCTTCTGCCAGAGTTAATTCCTCTTCCTTTACCAGGATGTCAATATCGCACATACCCCTTATGTCAAAAGAGGGATAAAATCTGACTAATATATCTATTCCTTTTATAGGAACCATGGCTATTTTTCTCTGATAGAAAATATCCACGATATTTAAAAACTCTCTCCAGAGGCATAGATTTCTTTTAAGACTAAAAAGATATTGGTTCTTTAGGTATGATATGGTTTCAGGCGGGACGGCTACTTCATATTTTTTAAATTTAAGGAAGATAAAAGGTAGGATGTTATGCAATCTTATAAGTCTAACTAATTTACTGATATCAAGATTGCTAAATTGATTGTCGGGTTTTCGGTTATAAATTAGATTTAAGAGAAACCTTACTTCAGAGGCATTTTCCCAATATTGACATTTATTAGACTCCATAATAGAATACTACCCGTAGATAAATAAAAAGTCAAGGGATAACAATAGGGCTATAATAGAAGAATACAAATAAGATATATAATGATAAATCTGCTAGTATAATAAATTTTATAACTTATATATCTTTGCAGATTTTTAAAATGCCTTTAAAAAGGCGGATTAGAGAAAATGGAATGCCTGCAAAATAAGAATTGTACAGTCGGTTTTGGTTCGTATGTTAACCTTATATTCAAAAAAAGTATACTGGATTCATTTTTTACTATATTTGAACGTAACATGTTAAAGCAATTTGCAATATCAAGGCCGTGCTTCCAAGACGCACTGTGTAGGGTGAGAATTATTATGCTTAATTCAAAAAGCGCTTCACTACCAAGAAATATATATGGTGGTTTCCTTAGGCAGTTATTGAAGTTTTTTTCTAAAAATAGACATCCTATCCAATCAACAAAAACGAATTATTCCATTGAGGATTTATTGATTTCATTTCTTAAATACAAAAAGGTATTTGATTTTTTGTATCAGAGGTATTGCCATACGCGACCCAGAAAATTCCAATTTGATACCATTATGATGCGGCCGCAGGCGTTTTTTTTCCTTGAGAACTATACAAAACAGTACACGATTTTCATTCAAACCACCCATAACCGACGGCAGTCTACAAAAAAACTACCAATCAGATATAATATTCACCTGCTACGCGTCATTACCTACGCGCTTTTAAATTTGCGTAAACAGGGCATCCTTCTCCATGCCTCTTCAGTGGAATATAATAACAAGGGATTTGTCTTTATTGGACCCGCCTCTGCGGGAAAATCCACCATAGTCAACAGGTTAAAGGTGCAACGTATTTTATCTGACGATATCAGCCTTATTGAGAAAGGTAATGATGGCCATTATTACTTGGCGGCAACTCCATGGTGGAATGAGCCTCAAGGGGTGCGTATAAGACAACCTCATCGAACCGTTCAACTAGGCGCGCTCTTTTTTATAAAAAAATCCCTTAAGACATCCCTGAGGCGCCTATCGTATAAAGAAGCATTGGGAGGGTTGCTATTTTGCGACAGCGCCTTCCAGCAAATAGGCTTTAAAGATACAATAATCGGCAATAGACTCTTTTTTGAATTTTCCTCAGAACTTCTAAGGCGTATCCCTTCATTTGAATTGTGTTTTAATAATACCAGGAATTTTAATGCGGAATTCTCTTGTATTTTACGAGATGTAATTTAAAAGAATGATTCTAAGTTAGGTATAATATGGCTAAAAAAAGAATAATCTGGCTAAAAGCAGGTAATTTCAATGGCTATGCAACTGATGGTGGTACCCGAAGCGCCCTCACTTTACTTAAGCAGTTACATAGATATGGCGCTGATACAAAGGTAGAGGTAATTGCTGGAAACAATATCTCACAACACTCCTATATTAGAACTATATATAATTGGACAGGGGATAAAGAAATCAAGATTACGAAAAACAGTATATCGTTTCGTATCTTAGAAGTTCCTGTAACTGTTCATTTTGTTCCTATAGATATACACTCGCTTTATTTTAAGAAAGAGGTGGCTCTATTTATACGCCTTACAGGGTTTATAAGTAACCTTCTTAATGAAATTAAGCCAGATATCGTTATTACCTCACAAGAAGACGTATTTTCTCTTTCTGCAGCAACCGCCGGTAGAAGCCAGATTCCTTTTATTTTTCATATTTTTTCTTCGATAGATTTTCTTTATCAAAAACCATACCTTTTGTATCATAAAGAATTAAGAGCCAACCTTAAATTAGCCCGTGTACTTGCACGAGATGAATATATCCATAAACATTTAAAACAAAGATATGGAATCCATGCAGACATACTGCCTCCCATTATTGATTACAAGAAGATCCATATTACCACCCACAAACCATATTTTATAACCTGTACTGATTTTGCGTTACATAAAGGTGCTGTCTTATTTTCTTCTGTTGCCAGGAAGTTACCTGATTTACCTTTTCTACTTATTGACTACCGTGGGTTGTTTCGTCCTGTCTCCTGGCTAAGCCATGTAACAGTGGTGTCGCGCCAATCAGAAATGAATAAGATATATAAAAGGACAAAGGTGCTATTTGTACCTACGCTCTGGCCACAGAGTTCACAAAGGTCAATACTTGAGGCTATGAGTAATGGAATTCCTGTTGTCGCCACTAAACTACCAGGAATTACAGAATTGATAGGAGATTCTGGATTTTTGGTTCCCATAAATAAACGGGCTAGTAAAAAATCCGATTTTTTTACTAACCTCATCTATCATACGCACACGTATCTTCAAATGGCCGCTATCCTAAGAAAACTTATGAGCAATGATGCCGAATACACCAAGGCTCAAGAAAGGGCAAGAAGACGCAGTATCAAGATTCGGGCAGTACATCAGCAAAAAATAGATGCTTTTTTTAAACAATGCGGTATCTAAAATGAATAAAAATTGTTGCTTATTTCATAATGGGTGATAAAATAAATTCTGGTTATAAAAATGAAAAAGAAACCTTATATTCCTCCGCGCATTGAGTGTCTTACAGACCACCTTGTTTTCTTAGATTATTGCAGATCAGGAGGTAGTGCCGCGAGTGAGTGTAATTTTGGATATGCTCCATTCGGTAGCGCTGGTGGTAACTGCTCCGATGGCATAAGCGCAAGAGCATGTGCATGGGGCGACGCAGGTTAACTAAGAAAAAATATACCCCCATTGGTTGAACCTCTTTACAACCAAACCAGCATCCAAACCCGAGGAGGTTGCGAAGACGGTAGCACAGCAGCTACCTGCCATATGGGTGGTGATGTAAGTGCTTTTTGTAGCCCTGGAGCAATATATACATAAGATAACAACATAGCGCTTCTACAAAGAAAGGGCTAATCAGTGCCATAATAAATAATGAAAACCTTATCAGCGCCTCTAAGTATCTGTCTGGGCATTACCAATAAGTGTAATCTAAACTGCAAACATTGCCTTGCCTCAAGTACGCGCGATAATAGGGATTTAACCACAGAAGAATTATTAGGTATAATAAAGCAAATCATAGAATTGAAAATCTTTAATGTCTCCCTTTTTGGTGGTGAGCCTCTCTTGCGAGAGGATTTTTTTATCATAGTAGAGGCATTAAATAAGCCCTGGATTAGTCTTAGCCTCAACACAAATGGAACCTTGATAACAAAGGAGTTGGCAAAAAAACTCGCTAACTCCCCAATAAAAACATATACAGTTTCTCTTGATGGCGCCTCAAGCAAGGTGCAAGACCCCTTTAGAGGCGAGGGCTCATTTAAAAAAAATATTGAAGGCATAAAAAATCTGATTGAACAAAGATGTAGCGTCCTTATCTCAACTACTGTTACACGCTATAATTATAGAGATGTTGAGAATATAGTTTTATTGGGTAAAAATATAGGTGCAAATCGCGTTAGATTTAATGAGGTTATGTATATAGGAAATGCTGCCTGCTATCATAAAAGCTTAGTAATGAGGCCAAAAGAAAAGTTTGAATTGTTAGATAGACTCAGAGATTTAAAGAGTAGGTTTAGTAACTTTATCACCGGCTCTTTGGTTCAAGTTCTTGATATAATGGATGAAATTGAACAAAACAAACACAATCTGGATTTTCCACTAAATATACCCGGCTGTGGAGCAGCAACCACAAAGTGCGCCATAAGACCTGATGGACTAGTTGTTCCTTGCGAAAATCTCTGGGATATAATCGCAGGGGATTTAAGAAATGCTTCACTTTATGATATATGGTATAATTCTTCTGTGATGAAGGAATTCAGGCAACCCCTTGAAATAAAAGAAGAGGAAATTCCAGAATGTAATAAGTGTCGGTATCTACGTCTCTGTTATAAAGGCCACCGCTGCATACCGTATTATCTTCCGGGAAATAAATTTGAGCGCAAGGAACTGTATTGTTGGCAAGAAGATGTTGTCAGGACAAACTAACACAAAACAAGATATCCCACCCCTAAAATCCCTTTATTTTTATTTAACCTCTTATTGCAATTTAAACTGTCTTCATTGCTGGATAGCCCCTTCCTATATTGACAAAGATGAGGCGCCCCAGGAAGCGCCCTTTGAAGTTTTAAAAGATATTATAGACCAGGCAATACCCTTGGGCCTAAAATCTATCAAGATTTCCGGGGGAGAGCCTTTTTTAAATAAAAATATATTTCCTCTGATTAGCTATGCTTCGAGTAAGAATATTAATATTATCATCGAAACCAATGGTACGCTTATAGATGAGGAAAGCGCAAAATTCCTTAAAGAAAATCACCTTGGAATGGTGGCGGTCAGTTTAGACGGTCCAAATAAAAAAATACATGAGACATTGAGGGCAAAACAAGGCTGTTTTGAAAAAACAGTTGAGGGAATAAAATTTTTAAAGAAATACAATCTCAATGTTCAGGTGATAATGGCAGTATATAAATATAATAGTAACTATCTAGAAGATACGATAAGCTTTGCTGAAAAACTAGGTGCAAATAGTTTTAAAATTAACTGCATATCAGCTGTTTCAAGGGGCGAGGTATTAAAAACAAAAGGGGATACCTTAGAGGTTAAAGATTATCTAATCCTTAACCAAAAAATTGAAAACGAAATCCAGCCCAGGTATAAAATAACAATAATACTGGATATCCCACCTGCATTCAAAAAAATCAAAGATATCAAAGAAAAAACTGGCAGATGCGGCTTAAAACACATACTCGGTGTATTAGCTAACGGCGATATCTCCATATGTGGAATTGGCGAGGTGGTTTCTGCCTTACGGCTTGGGAATATCCGCACTGAGACATTAAAGCATCTCTGGGAGAACAACCCCATCCTAAAAATACTCAGAAACGGTATCCCCCAGAAATTAGAAGGTATCTGTTCGCAGTGCATATTTAAAGGCTTCTGTATGGGAAAATGCCGGGCAGAGGCATATTATGCCACAGGCAATTTCTTTAGTCCTTTTTCTTTCTGCGATGAAGCCTATAAATTAGGTCTATTTCCTGAAAAGAATATATTCGCATTCAAAAAGGAGGTCTTAGGTGAAAGATTGTGTATTTAAAAAAAATAAAGAAGTCATCTTTAGGCAAGAAGGGGATGAGGCAATACTCTTTAATCCCGAAACCTCAGATATAGTGGTGATAAATTCAACAGGTTGTTTTATCTGGTCATTATGCGACGGCAAAAATACAAAAAAAGAAATTATTGCCAAGATGCTTGATGAATTTGAGGTAAATGCTGAAAAGGCAGAGCAAGATTTAGATAAATTTCTTACTAATCTGAAGAGTAGGGGATTTATTAAACAAGTAGGATAAGTCTTTTCTAACTTATTTAACCCTGTTTACTGTTAATGGCAGCATATATGGATGAATTAACAGCAAAGAATATACTCCTGGAAGTCAAAAAAGAGGCGCTTAATAGGGGATACGAACTTAGCCTATCTACTCTGGGTGCAAGCATGTTTCCGTTACTAGGCTCGCGTAATAAAATTACAATAATTAAGTGCGATTTTGAAAAACTAAAGCCAGGCGATATTATTTTATTTAAGTCACCTGCTAAAGATGGTGTGTTGATAGCTCATCGGCTTATCCGAAAGACAAAAAATAAAAATGGCTACATATTTATTACAAAAGGAGATGCTAATTTTAATAATGATAAACCCTTTAGCGAGGAAGCCATAATAGGTAAGATAATTAAAATAAAAAAGAAAAATCTCAATATCCTGCTTGAAGGAAGTTTAG
>Ga0272448_1005309_pt1 | contig 14300 bp, 12 predicted proteins | sample YNPCB0191_FD_202220 | JGI IMG/M metagenome (GOLD analysis project Ga0272448, IMG submission 202220) | Hot spring sediment microbial communities from Yellowstone National Park, WY, United States - YNP-CB-019-1 | ecosystem: Environmental > Aquatic > Thermal springs > Hot (42-90C) > Sediment...
CGGTGTGGCTACCGTGTTGGTGACACACGAGTACCTGGGCACTACAACACGCCTGCAGAGCCCTGGTATTGCCGGTCGCAACTCCGCTGAGGCAATATGGAACAAACTCATCCGACAGTACGACCAAATCTTCGCAGTGCTATGCGGACACATCTATGGCCAGTCTTACAACCAGACGTCGATAAACAACTCCGGCCGCAAGGTCTACGAGATGCTGTCCGACTACCAGAATCTGCCCTATGCGGGAAACGGGTATCTGCGCATTCTTACGGTCGACACAACAGCACGAACGCTATCGGTCCAGACATACAGCCCAAAACTAAATCAGTACATGAGCGACAGCAGTAACCAGTTCACGCTCGCGCTGGACCCAGAGGCCCGTTTTGGAACTACGCCGTTGCCGACGCTGCTTCATCCACAGGTCGTTTCGGATTTCAACATCGGCGGCACGCGGGACGGCTGGGTTCGGAACAGTTCCGAAGACGGCTACACCGGCGCGAACCCCCAGGGCGATTCGGCATCGACGCTGGTGCGCAAGTCAGACACCTATGGTCGAGGCTATCTCTATTACACCGAGGCTGGCGGCTCGCTGCCCGACTACTTCATCGCGCCGCAAAAGTTTCGGGGCGACCTGAGCGGCTACGACGCGATATCACTGGACTATCACCTATTCGTAGGCACAGGACAGCTCAGCCCGACGCATCTGAGGCTGTATAGCGGTACCTCCTACTACGAGTGGCGCAACACCCAGCGGGTCTTCCGTGACGGGCAGTGGATGCGGTTAGTTGCGTCACTTACCGACCCCGATCTCTGGACCGCAGGGGGTGGAGCTACAAGCTTCAATCAGCTTCTTAGAAACGTCACCGAGGTTCGGGTTTTTGCAGACGTCCTGCCCGGGACCGAAGCGACCGGGCTGGACAACTTCGCTCTGTGCAGTTGTGATCATTTGCGCTCCTGTGCGGCTATCAGCACCTTCGACAACGACACGGACGGATGGACGGTAGACCCGGGAGCTACGCTTGCCTTCGATGTGCGAGGATGTATATCGGGGACGGACTCGTCGCCGCGCGGGTGCTGGTACTTCAATGCTCCCGCCAAATTCCTGGGAGACAAATCCGCCTACTATAGCTGCAAGCTGCAGTATGATCTCAAACAGGATTGGGTAGATAACCAATTTAATGCCACTGAGGTGGAGTTGTCAGGCGCGGGCACGACGCTGTATATCGACGTACCTCAAACACAGCATCCGGATTCTACCTGGGCTACTTACTCATTTGTCCTAGACGAGACCGGCGGCTGGATAAATCGGTCAACGGCCCTGCCTCCCACCGAGCGCGAGTTTCGCAGCGTGCTGTCCAACTTGACCGGTCTGCGAATACGTGGCAAGTATCGTACAGGATGGGCCGATTGCTACCTGGATAATGTAATTATGGCGCCGGACACCGGGCCGGTGATTACCCAGCCGCTTGACGCGATAGCCGATATCAAGTGCGCACGCGACGGAGCTGCGGTTAGCTTCACTACTCCCAAAGTAGTGACCGTCGCCTCTGGCACGTTTAGCGATGGCAGCTTCTATATCGAGGAGCCGGCCAGGTTCGCCGGCGTGAAGGTCGTACCGGGTCCGGGCATGCAGCAGTCGTTTGCCGTGGGCGACCGCATAACAGGCTTAGGTGTGACGGCAACCGACTCGAACGGCGAGCGCTACGTCATACTGTCGTCAGCGTCTGTGACCAGTGGCGCTCCCCCGAGGCCTGTCGGGACATATCGAAAGACGATTCTCGGAAGTCCTAGTGTCGCGGGTTTGCTCGTGACTGTCTGGGGTAGAGTCGTGTATGTAGACCCCGTCACCCCTCCTGCCAAACCGGCCTACGTGTATGTCGACGACGGATCGGGCAGATCGCTGGGATCGCACATAGGCACCAAGATTGTGCTTGATGGCCTGACTTGCCCGATCACGAAAGACCTCTGCGGTTTGATCGCCGTTACCGGCGTCGTGAGCATGGGGATGGATGGGGCGATACCGATACCGGTCATCCGCCCCAGGGGTGACTCAGACATAGTTGTTCTGTAGATTCGAGGGCAAATTCCGGCTAAACTACCGGTTGACAAGGCCCGGTGCAGCCGTGTATACTGAAGACGAGATGAAAACAGCATCTTACCTGATTATCCATGGAGGAAATCATAAGTGGGGCTGGCGGTACTCCAATTAACGTGGAGTAGCCGTCGTGCCGTCAGGTAGAAATAGAATCTCGATCATCTGCAGGAAGCCGAGGACTACTCCACGGGAGGGGTTCTCGGCTTTTTGAAGAAGTGTGCTGGCAGAAAACGCAGAAAGGCCGGGGGCCCACAGTCCCCGGCCTTTTTGCGTCGAAGCAGCGACATTTCCATCATACAGACGCCGAGGGACGGAAGTAAACAACCAGAGAAAGTACTCCCGTACTTGCTGATCGCATTCGTCCTTGTTAGGAGGTAGACGCCGTGAAGAAAAGAATACTGACCGGAGACAGACCTACGGGCAAACTGCACCTGGGCCACTACGTCGGCTCGTTGAGGAGCCGTGTCGAGCTGCAGCACGACTACGACCTCTTCGTGATAATTGCGGACGTCCAGGCCCTCACCACCAATTGGGAGAACCCTGAACAGCTCTTCAAGGACGTTCGCGAGGTAACCAAGGATTACCTGGCTGTCGGCATCGACCCCAGCGTTGCCACCATTTTCATTCAGTCGATGGTGCCGGCGATAGCCGAGCTCACGATATTCTACTCGATGTTTGTGCCGGTCAACGTCCTGCGCCACAATCCGACCATCAAGACGGAGGCAGCCCAAAAAGGCTACAACGAGCTCAACTACGGTTTTCTCGGCTATCCCGTCAGCCAGGCCGCCGACATCACATTTTGCAAAGCGCATCTGGTACCGGTCGGCAAAGATCAGAAGCCGCACCTGGAGCTGACCCGCAAGATTGCGCGGCGGTTCAACGAGCTCTACGGCGAGGTGCTGGTCGAGCCGGAGGCAATGATTCAGCCGCTGCTCAAAGGCCTCGACGGAAATACGAAGATGAGCAAGAGCCTGGATAATGCCATATACCTTTCCGACCCTGCCGACGAGGTTCTGCGAAAGGTAAAGAGCGCCGTCACCGACCCCGCTCGCATCAGAAAGGACGATCCCGGCCATCCGAGAGTCTGCACCGTCTTTGCCTATCACAAGGAGTTCAATCGCGACTTTGCGCCGGAACTCGAAACGATCTGCAAGAAGGGCCAAATCGGCTGCGTCGAATGCAAGATGCGGCTTGCGGCCAAGCTCAATGAGATGCTGGACCCGATTCGGGAGAAGCGAGCCTACTACGATATCCATCTCGACGAAGTTGATGACATTCTCCGCAAAGGCACGAAGCGCGCGATAGAAGTCGGCCAACAAACGCTGGCGGAGGTCAAGAAAGCAATGAAAATTGACTATTTCCGAGAAGCAGGAGTATAGCGCTATGAGCGTCTACTATCCCGACAAGCAGGAGTTCCTGCGGCGCGCCAGGACAGGGAATATGAGCCCGGTCTATCGTGAGATACTGGCGGATATGGAAACGCCGGTAAGTGCGTTCAAGAAGCTTACCGCCGACCCGAGCTTTGTTGAACCCAACAATGTTGGGCCGGGACATCATGTCCCGGCCCACCGCGGCCCCCTGCGCTCGGACGACGAGTATTCCTTTCTGCTGGAGAGCGTTGAAGGCGGCGAGCGAATGGCGCGCTATTCGTTTCTGGGCAGCGGGACGGACCTAGTCATCAAGAGCAAAGGCCGCGATGTCGAGATAACCAGAGGCGGCGCGGTTGAGCACGTCGAGCTGGATCAGGGGAACGATGTACTTCACGTCCTCAAGCGCGAGCTTTCCAGCCTCAGCTACGTGCCCGATCCGGACCTGCCGAGATTCTGCGGCGGCGCGGTGGGGTTCATTGGCTACGACTTGGTGCGCTTTTTCGAGACCTTGCCCGATTCGACCGTAGATGACCTGCACCTACCCGACTGCACTTTCATCTTCACGGACACACTGCTCATATTTGACCACGTGCGGCATCGCATTCGGGTCGTGTGCAATGCGCGCATCGACAGCAATCCGGAATCCGCCTACGAGAAAGCTATCCAGAAGATCGACGCGCTGATCGAGCGGCTGCGCGCATGCTCACCCAACCCCATCCACAACGGTGCCCACCGCAGAGACGATACCAGCGGTGCGCCGTCACCCGGAACCACTTCTTCTGAAGAAAGGGTCACCTCGAATTTCACGCAGGCGGAATTCGAGGATGCGGTGCGGAAATGCAAGGAGTATATCGCTGCCGGCGATGTCATTCAAGTCGTGCTCTCCCAGCGGTTTGAGACGAAGGTGGCGGCAGACCCGTTCGATGTCTACCGCGCGCTGCGCAGCCTCAATCCGTCGCCCTATATGTATTATCTGTCTTACGGCGACATGAAACTAATCGGCTCGTCGCCGGAGATACTGGTCACCGAAGAGCGTGGAAATGTAACCGTGCGGCCGATTGCGGGCACGAGGCCGAGAGGCCAGACTCCCGAAGAGGATAAGGAACTCGAAAGAGAGCTTCTCAAAGATGAAAAGGAGCGCGCCGAGCACATTATGCTTGTCGATCTAGGCAGAAACGACATTGGGCGCGTTTGCCGCTACGGCAGCGTCACGGTCGACGAACTGATGGTCATCGAGCGCTACTCGCACGTCATGCACATAGTCTCAAACGTCCGTGGGAGACTGAGAATGGATGCCGACCAGTTCGATTTACTCCGCGCCTGTTTCCCGGCCGGCACCGTTTCCGGCGCACCCAAAATCCGCGCGATGGAGATCATCGACGAGCTCGAACCGACGCGCCGCGGGACTTATGCGGGTGCGATAGGGTATTTCAGCTACTCCGGCGACATGGATACGTGCATAACTATACGGACCATTCTTATGCACAATGGCACAGCGTATGTGCAAGCCGGCGCAGGCATAGTCGCTGACTCCGATCCGACCCGTGAGTATCAGGAGACCCAGAACAAGGCGAAGGCCATGATCAAGGCGCTTTGCGCCGCGGAGGAGGGCCTGGAATGATTCTGATGATAGATAACTACGACAGCTTCACCTACAATCTCGTGCAGTATCTGGGCGAGATGGGACAGCAGCTCAAGGTGTTCAGAAACGACAGGATCACCATCGAGCAGATCGAATCACTCAAGCCGGACCGGATCGTGATCTCGCCTGGACCCTGCACACCTCTGGAGGCCGGCATATCGGTGCCGGTAATCAAGCACTTCGCCGGAAAGATACCGATCCTGGGCGTGTGCCTCGGGCATCAGAGCATCGGGCAGGCGTTTGGGGGCGAGATCGTGCGCGCCGCCCGCCTGATGCACGGGAAGACCTCGATGATCTACCACGACGGCGAGGGCGTGTTCAAGGGACTGCCAAACCCCTTTGAGGCGACGCGCTACCATTCGCTGGTAATCCGACGCGAGACCATGCCGGACTGCCTCCAGATCACGGCCGAGACGGACATGCGAGAGGTCATGGGGGTTCGCCATAAGGAGTATCCCATCGAGGGAGTGCAGTTTCATCCGGAATCCATCCTTACCCAGGAAGGCAAGAAGCTGCTTGCGAACTTCGTGGGCTAAAGAAGGGAAACACGTGATACTCTTCTGAAAGGGTTTTACGATGATACGCGAAGCACTACGTAAGGTCGTGGAGGGTGAGCATCTGACGCAGGATGAGGCCGTTTGTGCGATGACCGAAATCATGGACGGCGAGGCAACCCCTGCACAGGTGGCTGCGTTCATAACTGCCCTGCGAGTGAGGGGCGAGACGGTCGATGAGATAACCGGTTTCGTGCGTGTGATGCGGGAAAAGTCCGTGAAGGTGCGCCCGAAGGCGGCTGATCTTCTCGACACATGCGGCACAGGCGGCGACAAGCTCAGCACGTTCAACATCTCGACAACGGCGACCTTCGTAATCGTGGGCGCGGGCGTCACCGTCGCCAAACACGGTAACCGCGCCGCATCCAGCACTTGCGGCAGCGCCGACGTGCTCGAAGCGCTCGGAATCAAGATCGACCTCGGCCCGGACGCGGTCGCCGAGTGCATTGACAGGGCCGGGCTGGGGTTTATGTTTGCGCCGGCGATGCATCCCGCCATGAAGCACGCCGTTGGGCCGCGCAAGGAGATAGGTTTCCGAACTGTCTTTAACATACTTGGCCCCATGACCAATCCCGCCGGTGCGAAGCGACAGATTATAGGCGTCTTCGCGCCCGACTTGACGGAGACGATGGCAAGTGTGCTTGCCGCGCTGGGAACCCGGCGAGCGATGGTATTCCACGGAATGGCCGGCCTGGACGAGATGAGCACCCTAGGCGAGACTCGCGTCAGCGAACTCAAAGACGGCAAGGTTTGGACATATAGCTTGCACCCATCGGAGGTCGGTCTCGATGTGGCTGATGCCTCCGCGCTCTCGGCGGGAGAAGGCGGCGCAGCGGACAACGTCCGTGCGCTGCTGGCAGTGTTGGAGGGCACGAAAGGCCCGCACCGCGACATCGTGCTGCTTAACGCAGCCGCGGCGCTTGTTGTCGCGGAGAAAGCCGACCATCTCAGGTCCGGGATCGAGCTTGCGGCGAAGTCGATCGATTCAGGCGCCGCCATGGCCGCACTGGAAACGTTTAAGGCGATAACGCACGAGGTGGCCGGTTGATTCTGAATACCATTCTCGAACATAAAAGAACCGAAGTCGCCGCCAGAAAGGCAAACGTGCCGATCTTCGACCTTGCCTCCAGGGCGAAGGATGCACCCCCGGCGCGGGATTTCGTCGGAAGCCTGCAGAGAGCGGCAGATGGCCTGCCGGCGGTAATCGCTGAGGTGAAAAAAGCGTCGCCCTCGAGAGGACTCATCAGGGCGGAGTTCGATCCTGAAGCGATCGCGCACGCATACGAGTCGGCGGGTGCGGCAGCGGTGTCAGTCCTGACGGATGAGAGATTCTTCCAAGGATCGCTCGAGCACCTGTCGTTGGTCAAGAAAACCGTCGAGCTGCCGGTACTGAGAAAGGACTTCATCATTGATGAGTATCAGCTTTGGGAAGCGCGGGCTGCCGGCGCGGATGCCGTGTTGCTTATAGTTGCCGCGCTGAACGGAGAGTTGCTGCGCAAGCTGGTGGCCGAAGCTCAACATGTCGGGCTGCAGTCCCTTGTAGAGGTGCACGACAGGCACGAATTGGATCTGGCTCTGGATGTCGGCGCACGGGCGGTCGGGATCAACAATCGCAATCTGCAAACGTTCGAGGTCAGCCTGGAGACCACAACGAGACTGCTGCGGAGCGCTCGAGACCACGCGGCGAAAATGGTGAGCGAGAGCGGGATTTCTACGCGCGATGACATGGTGAAGCTCGGTGCGATTGGCGTTGACGCCGTTCTCATAGGCGAAGCGCTCATGAGGGAGCGCGATGTCGAGGCAAAGCTGCGGGAGCTGATAGGGTGACTCTGGTCAAAATATGCGGAATTACGAATGTCGAGGACGCCGTTGAGTGTGTCAGGCTGGGGGCCAACATGCTCGGGTTCGTATTCGCCGATAGTCCCAGGAAAGTGGATGCGGATACCGTGAAGCATATCGACCGCATTATCGGCGGCGACGCAAAGACGGTGGGCGTGTTCACGCAGGAAACGGAAGAAGTCGTCTCGATAATGCGCGAATGCGGGCTTACGTATGCGCAGCTCCACGGCGGTCAGAGCGAAGAGTTCGCCCGCAAGCTCGGGGCAGGCGTCGTCATCCGCGTAGCGCGTGTTGAGAACGAGGCCAGCGTCGACGCGCTTGCGCAATATACGACTGCTGGTTTTTTTCTGCTCGATACTTACAGAAAGGACCTCGCGGGCGGAACGGGGGAGACGTTCGACTGGAATCTGGCGGTTCGTGCCAAATCCCTGGGCAAACCGCTGATATTATCGGGCGGGTTAAATCCGGAAAATGTGGCCGATGCTATCCGAGTGGTGCAACCCTACGCCGTAGACGTCTCAAGCGGAGTCGAAGCATTCCCCGGCAAGAAGGATCCGGCCAAGGTAAAGGAGTTCATAATCAATGTCCGAAAAGCTGATAACCGGGCCTGACAGGCTCGGACATTTCGGAGTTTACGGCGGTCGCTACGTCCCTGAAATTCTCATTCCGGCGTTGGACGAACTGACGGAGGCGTACGCTAAGTACAAGGCAGACAAAGAATTCGTCGCACAGTTGGACTATTATCTGCGCGAATACGTAGGCCGCCCCACCCCCCTCTACTTCGCGGAGCGTATGACCGCCGAACTTGGAGGCGCGAAGGTTTATCTCAAGCGCGAGGACCTCTGCCATACCGGCGCCCATAAGCTCAACAACGTGATGGGCCAGATTCTGCTGGCGCGTCGGATGGGCAAGCCTAGAATTATCGCCGAGACCGGCGCCGGCCAGCACGGCGTAGCCACCGCCACCGCCTGCGCGCTGTTCGGCCTGAAATGCCAGGTCTACATGGGTGTCGAAGATATGGAGCGGCAGGCGCTCAATGTCTTCCGAATGCGGCTTCTCGGCGCGGACGTGATTCCGGTGACCTCGGGAACGCAGACTCTGAAAGATGCAACCAGCGAGGCAATTCGGGACTGGGTGACGAATGTTCGAGACACGCACTACATCATCGGATCAGTAGTGGGGCCGCATCCCTATCCGATGATGGTGCGGGACTTTCAGTCGGTGATCGGTAGGGAGACCAAAAAGCAGATCGTGGAGCGCGAGGGCCGCCTGCCTGATTATCTGCTCGCATGCGTCGGGGGCGGCAGCAACGCGATGGGAATGTTCTATCCATTCGCCAATGACGAGAGCGTGAAGTTGATCGGAATCGAGGCGGCAGGCGAAGGGATCGAGACGGACAGGCACTGCGCCACGTTGAGTAAGGGAAGCCCCGGCGTGCTTCACGGTTCGATGAGCTATCTACTGCAGAATGAGGACGGGCAGGTCCAATTGACACACTCGATTTCGGCAGGCCTTGACTACCCGGGTGTCGGTCCCGAGCACAGCTACTTCAAAGACAGCGGTCGTGCGACGTACGTTTCGGCGACCGACTCCGAGGCGCTCGAGGCGTTCCAATTCCTGTCCCGCATGGAAGGCCTGATACCCGCGCTGGAATCGGCGCACGCAGTCGCCTATGCAATGAGGTTTGTCCCCACACTGGGTAAGAACGAGATAGTGGTCATTTGCCTATCCGGTCGAGGCGACAAAGATGTCAATACAGTGGCCAAGCAGGGATGTTGGACGGGGACATCCTGTCCGGGCCCGACGCGCGCGGAGGAGGTATCGCTTTGAACCGGATAGAAAGGTGCTTCGAAAAACTGCGGGCGTGCGGCGACAAGGCGCTGGTGTGTTTTCTAACGAGCGGCGACCCGGACTTTGCCGTCACGGTGAAGCTGGTGACTGAGATAGCACGATGTGGAGCGGACATAGTCGAGCTCGGTGTTCCGTTTTCCGATCCGCTGGCCGACGGGCCGAGCATACAGGCATCAAGCTTCAGGGCGTTGGAGCGCGGTGCGACCGTGCGGGCCGTATTCGAAAACCTAAGACAGATAAGGACAACCTGCGACGTTCCGATCGTGTTGATGACGTATTACAACCCGGTGCACAAATATGGGTTGGAAGCATTCGCGGCCGATGCGGCCGATGCGGGGGCGGACGGGGTCATACTGACCGATCTGCCTCCCGAGGAGGCCGGTGACTGGAAGAAGGCAGCAGACGAAGCAGGGCTTGCAACTATATTCCTGCTCGCACCTACCTCTACGAAGGAGAGGATAGAGCTTGCGGCGAAATTCGGTACCGGGTTCATATACTGCGTGTCCCGAACCGGCGTCACGGGCGCGCGTGACACTATGCCGGCTGAGCTCGAATCGCTAGTCGAAACAATCAAGAAGGCGTCGGCTCTGCCGGTAGTAGTCGGTTTCGGCGTATCGAAGCCTGAGCACGTAAGCTTCGTCACACAGTTCGCGGACGGAGCCGTTGTCGGAAGCGCATTGGTCAACGTTATAGCGGATCATGCCGGGTCGAACGATCTTGTGCGGAGCGCTGGCGAGTTCGTCAGGAGCCTGAAATCGGGAATGGTCCGCCGGGAGTAGACACGATGTACTCAAAAGAGCAGTTCGCAAAATTGATGGATTCGACGCTCTTGAAGCCAACAGCAACGCACGAAAACATCGTTCGCTTATGCGAGGAAGCCAAGAGCTACCATTTCGCGACGGTGGTCGTGCTGCCGTTCTGGCTGCCTATAGTTCGCCGCGAACTGCAGGATTCCGACGTCAAGCCCGCGACCGTGGTCGGATTCCCGTTCGGCGGTAACGGACGCTCCGTTAAGGTATTCGAAGCCCGCACGGCGATCAGCAACGGTGCCAAGGAACTCGACGTCGTCATAAACATCGGCGCGCTCAAGTCCGGTGAGCACAATATAGTGGAGAGCGAAGTCAGGGAGCTTGTGGATACGGCCCGGCTCACCGGAATGACTCAGGACGCCAAGCGCACCGTGCTGAAATTCATCATAGAGTGCTACTATCTGACCGACGACGAAAAAAAGATCGCCTGCGAGATAATCCGCGACGCGGGCGGCGATTTCGTCAAGACCTCAACCGGCACCGCGCCCGGCGGGGCGACCGTTGAGGATATAAGACTAATCCGGCAGATCGTAGGCCCTGACATGGGCGTCAAGGCCGCCGGCGGCATCAGAACCACCGAGCAGGCGATGGCCATGCTCGACGCGGGCGCAAGCCGCATCGGCACGAGCAACGCTGCAGCAATCGTCGAAGGCTACGTCCCCGAGGACTATCTCGAAAGCGCGGGCCGCCGCGGAAGACACTCTTGAACGCGCTGGAAAGCTCAAAATTCGGACCGTTTGCACGATCCGACGTTCTAGCGGCCCAACTGCGATGAGGACGTATTCGGCCTCTGCTATTGTGCTGCGGCGCATCGACCTCGGCGAAAAGGATCGCATCCTTACGCTCTTCTCGCGTGAGCACGGTAAGCTGTCGGCTGTGGCAAAGGGCGCGCGCAGGCCCGGCAGCAAGCTGGCCGGCGCAAGCGAGCCTTTCACCTACGCAAAGATGCTGCTCTCATCGGGGCGCGATCTCGACGTTCTCACTCAAGCAGAGATCAAGGAGTCGTTTCCTAACGTCAAGGCCGACATCGCGGGTGTGGCCTATGGGGTCTATCTGCTCGAGCTCGTGAACTCGCTAGTCGATCAGCGCCAGCCCAATCCGGATATTTTTGATACGCTGCTGAGCGCCATGTATGTGCTCGAAGGCGGAACCGATCCGGAGATGACCGCACGCTACTTCGAGGTTCAGCTTCTTGCGATCCTCGGCTACCAACCACACCTCGATACCTGCCTCAGATGCGGCAGGGCGCCCGGCCGCGAAAAGGTCTCGTTCAGTCCCTCGATGGGCGGCATTGTCTGCGCGGACTGCGGGAATCCTCCCAATGACGCAATATCCGTCCCGGCAGCCGTGTCATCGTACGTGAAGGCGCTCCGCACAGTCGAGCCGCACAAGATCAAGGAAATGCGTTTTCCGGCGGGCGCGCGCCGCGACCTAGCGCGCATGCTGCGGTGGCACATTCGGTACCGGCTCGAACACGACCTCAAGAGCACGGATTTTATCGACATGATTTGTGAGGCACGATGCTAGGTCAACCGCGCGAATCGCGCTTGCGGGGCAAGACACAAGGTTGCGGTACGCGAAACAGAGGAGCCAAAGGCTCCCCCGCAGACAACAGTCGCTATTGCGCTATTTTCTTCTTCGCCTGAAGCCGGCAAGCGCAGCCAGGCCGGACATCAGTGCGACGACGCTCGAAGGCTCTGGAACCGGCCCGTAAGTATCGCCCGACCATCCCAGGCCGTCGTGACACGCCGCCACAACCACGGGGTCGGCCGAAGGGCCATACTTCGTCCTGATCTTGAAGGTGCCGCTGCCTCCTGGCGTAATCGAATCGCCGCCGTCGTTCGTCCAGTCGACCTGGTGGAAGAGCGGTCGCACCTGAGCCCACCAGTCATCGGGTCCGCTGACGACGGTGATTTCGTTCATATCCAGCGTTGGCGCAAGCGTCAGCTCGAACGAGTCGATGTCGGTGTGCGCGGTATTGTTGGTCAGGACGTACTCGTAGATGTAGTAGTCGCCGTCGATGCTGTAAGACGGCGTAACCGTCAACGTTTCGCTGCTCCCGTAGGCGTGCAGTTCACTCGACGGCCAGCCCATTGCCGCACCCGGCGACATCACCACAGCAATCCCGAGCGCAGCCAGACATGCAATGGTGGTAACTCGTCTCAACATCTTCCTCTCCTCAAGCTTCGCAGTTGGATCATTGCGTCGTCTACGCGACGCTTACTTGCTGGGACCTCTACGAATCCCCTATCGTGTTGTGGACTTTCTTACTTTCGGAACCGTCGCCTGAGTGTTGCAAGGCATCCCAAGCCGGACATCGCCAGTACTACCGACGACCATTCCGGCACAACAGGAGCCTCCGGCGCGGGCCCGTAGGCGTATACTTCGCCATTGAACATGCGGATCGCGAGTCCGCTTGCCAGGTCCTTCGCTACGGTCGATGGCAGATATTCGCTCGTGAACGAAAAACCGATGCTGCCGCCGGGCGACAGCCCGCTGCAGCCGGTCAACGCGCTCCACCTGAGCTTTGCACTTGAAACGACCTCTCCGGTTCCAGGAACATAGTAGTTGGCAAGCCGAATATACGGAACCGTCTGCTCGCCCGTCCTTATATTGCCCCAGCCGCCCACGTCCGGGCCACGGTTAAATGTAACTACACCGTTGACAACCACGCGTGTTCCATCGAGCACCTGATACCCGTCAGGCAGGAACCACGGCGGATTGATGTCATCGACGCCGACGCACGTGAAATAAAAATCCGACATCGCTGCGGTCGTATTGTTGGTAACCCAGTAGACATACTCAAACGGGCCCGGCTTAGTAGCCGGCGTCACCTGCAGCACAACCTCGATGTTGCCGTATGGATTCCCGGCACCGTCGGCGCCGGGAGTAGTCTTGAGCAGTATGGGTGCATACCAGCGCGTGGACGTATCCGCCCACGCTGAGGACAGCGTCAGGCAGCAGACGACAGCAGCGGCTGCGGCGATTATGCTGAGCCGCGACATCGCATCAAATGAATTCCCACCTCGTCTGCCTCTCGTTCTCAATCGCCTTCGTCCTCCGATTCCCAAGCACGCCTGTGTGTGCCGAGGGAAATCCGCAGGGAGCACTCCCCGATTCCGGACAATCATTGACACTGGCCCGGTTGTGCTCTATGCTCGGTTATGCTACCTGAAGGTTAGCATGCAAGCACGGGTCTGTCAAGGGAAAACCCCCAAAAACCCACCCAGCAAAAATACCAGTTTTTTCACTATAGTTCGCAAACAAGCCCATCAGGGAGCTGCCAGGACCTGGGCGGTCTCCCGTGCCACCAACGCCGCCCCACCCTGATATGTCGCCCCCGCACCTACTACGGCAACCGTCGAACCGACCGGGGGCACCGTGACAGCACTGCGCGCATAACCGGTGAGCACCTCGAGTTGACCTGTTGAACCGTCGGTGATGGAAAAGCCATCGCTGTTGGCCTCTACAACCACGCCCCACGTCTTGACAAGAAGCCCAATCGGGCTTGCACCCGTGCTCACTTCACGAATTCCCCCGTTCGCTATTCCAATCGGTGCAATCGGCCCGCCGTACTGCCTCGGCCGGGTGGACACGCCGACAGCGGTGATGGTATGGGATGCACCGGATACGTTGTGGATGCCTGTTATCGTGGCGAGCGTGCCGCGGCGTGCCTCCGCGCCCGTCAGAACACAAATCCCCGAGCTCCGATCGCCCTCCTCTACGTAGATCCTACCGACGAGATCGTCTGAACCAATGGTCACCTCTTTGTCCACAAGCTTCACATATGCGCCGTTAGGCATTACCGCTACGTTCGATATTCTGTCCAGCGGGGTTGCCACGTGAACAGTAGCCGAAGCAGAGGCGGAACCGCCTACGCTGTTGTCGGCCCTAACACGCAGCGTGTAATCTCCTGGCGCGACCCCGGCCAGATTCCATTCGCCAAGCCTGCCATTGACAACCGAGGACGTATGAACCGGGCCGATCCGGGTCCAAACCCCGGCACCGGATGTGGGCATGTACTCCAAAACGTATCCGACAAGGCCAGCGTCGCAAACCGTCCCAGTCACGTCAATAGTGTCGCCGGGCGCCCCGACCGACTTCGACAGCGACATCGTTACAAGCGGTCGCGCAGTCGTG
>Ga0272448_1005310_pt1 | contig 14300 bp, 13 predicted proteins | sample YNPCB0191_FD_202220 | JGI IMG/M metagenome (GOLD analysis project Ga0272448, IMG submission 202220) | Hot spring sediment microbial communities from Yellowstone National Park, WY, United States - YNP-CB-019-1 | ecosystem: Environmental > Aquatic > Thermal springs > Hot (42-90C) > Sediment...
GATGACCAGGTAGGTGGGATCACCCGCCAGTCCATCGAGATCATCAACGCGCGGGGCACCCGGCTGCGCTTCTACAACCACAACGTCGACCAGCCCTGGCTTCGGCACGTGGGGATCTCTGAAATCACGGCAAACCGGCCCGACACTTTGGCGACTGCTCCGGTATGTAACTACTGAGGAGCCTGAAGCGCATGAATGCCTGCACCCAACAGAGTATTCGCCGCCACCTGCGGCTATCGGCGCAGAAACCCGGCCACATGCCTCGACATTCGCCAACTCAGGCCTTGATTACTTCGCCCTTCCGAGGAAACATTCATCCAACGGCTGTGAGCGCCGCTCCAGCCGAAATCAGGGCCGGAAGGGCCTCGCGCAACTCACAACAGGCGCTCGTCGCAGGAACACTCGCAGCCTGCCCTCCGGCAGAACGAGGAGGTAGTGCTGTGAGTACCACGCTGACGCCTGCTCCCCGCCAAATGGCGAGCAGGCAGGAACCCCCGGGGGAGACTTGTCCCGAGCGCAGTCGAGGGAACGGGCTGGACCTGTCGAGCTATGACTCGCAGGCATACAACATCCTCTCCCCTGTCCTGCGACTGGACACGGCCGCTCCCTACCTGCGCTTCCGCGCGGTGGAGGTGCGGCTCGACCCCGATGCGAACCGGGGCGACTGCTACGCTGCGCCGGGCACCAAGTGGACGAGGGATCGCCGCACCGGGGAGCTTCTGCCCACCCAGGTCGCTCCGGCCAAGCCCGGCCTGTTGAAGATTGCCTCGGCAGCCGGGCTGGTGATTGACCCCCACAACTCCCGCCGCATCAAGCCGGATGCATGCGAGCGCTGCATTGACATGGCTCGCGCCACCGGCCAGGCAGTGCGCTGCGGGGACTGCCCCTCCCGCTATGACGTCGCCTACCAGCACATCGGCGCGGTGCGCACCGACACCGGCTGGCGCATCGTCAAAGCTTCCTACGAATGGAACCTCGATGCGCAGCGCCGCAAGATCGTGCGCGAGGGGAAGAAGCGACTGGCCAAGGCCCAAGAAGAGGGCAAGCCCTTCGACCTGGATACTCATGTCGAAGACCGCGTTGACCAGGTCATCACCGAGCGGTTCGGCCTGGCCGAGACCAAGTCGCTGTTGCGACTGGTGAGGGCGATCTGCCACCTGCGGCAAGCCTACCTGCGCGAGGAGATGGCTCGCCCGTTCGTGGTGGTGCGCACTGAGTTGGCTCCCGACTTCGCTGACCCCGCTGTGCGCCAGGCACTGGCCCAGAAGGCCCTCACTAGTGGCGCGGACATATTCGGGCCAGCCCACGAGGAGACACCCGCTGTGACGCTAAGCGCCGCTGCCGTGGACGCTCAGGTCGTGGAGCAACTGGCGAGCGAGCCGGACTTCACCGATGCCGAAGCCAAGGCGGAGGAAGCGACGGCTCCTGTGGATGACGAGCCGGCCCCCGATAACGGTCACACGCACGTGACAGACAGCGGGCCAACCGAGGACCCCACTGTTTCCGAGGGTTCGGACGAGACCCCCGCAGAGGAATCCGACGCCGTGCGCTGTGACGACTGCAGCGCCCCTCTCCCTGCGAACGAGGTCGCCTACTGCCAGAGCGCCAAAGGTCGGCAGGCCTTCGGCGGCGCGAACTACTGCTTCAAGTGCCAGAACAAGCGCCGCGGCAAGGGCGAGAAGGGGGACGCGCGATGAAGTTCGTCCATACGGCGGACTGGCACCTGTCCTCGCAACGGAGCAGGCTCGACTCAGAGACCGGCTTGAACGCGAGGCTTATAGACTTCTACCGCTGTGCGCGGTTCACCGTCGAGGATGGACTCGCTCGCGGCGCGCAGGCGATTCTCCATGCGGGCGACGCGTTTCACGGCTGTCGGCCCACCCCCACGGAAGTGCGGCTCTTCCGAGAGGCGGTTGGGCCGGCCCTGGAGGCCGGGGTGCCTGTGGTGCTGTTGCTCGGCAACCATGATGCACCCCGGTCTCCGGCCGAGAAGCACGCGCTCGACCTGCTGCGCGAAACCGAGGGCCTCGCAGTGATCGACCAGCCCACGCTCCTGTTCTTCCACCACCTGGAGACCGAGCAGCCCGACTTTTTGCGGTCGTGCACGGCGAAGCAGGCTGACCTTCAGGTGGCCTGCCTGCCCTGGCCGAACAAGCAGTTGCTGCTCGCGAGCGACGAGAACCGCAAACTCGACCCCGGCCAGCTCAACGAGTTGGTGCGGGAGAAGATGATGGACTGCTTGCGGGGGCTCGCGGCGCAGCTCGTCCCCGACGTCCCTGCCGTATTGCTTGGCCACTTCTCGGTTGACCTTGCGCAGGCAGGCGGGCAGAACCGACTGATGATGCTCGGCGGGGAGTGGACGCTCAACGTCCATGACCTGGCGGCGCTTCCCTTCTGCTACGTCGCCTTGGGGCACATCCATAAGCCGCAGACCCTGCACGAGCAGCCCTGGATTGGCTACTGCGGCAGCCCCGAGGCCGTGACTTTTGGAGAAGAAGGAGAGCGCAAGGCGTTTGTCCTTGCCTCAATCGAGCCATCGGGTGTGGTCTCGCTCGAGTGGGTGGCCACACCGTATCGTCGCTTCGTCACGATAGACCTCGGCAACGGCGCGGCCCTGCCGCCGGCAGATGAACTCGCCGGCGCAATCGTGCGGGTGCGCGTTCCCCAGGCCAACGATGTGGACTTCAATGCCCTCCGCCGCGATCTCGAAGCAGCCGGCGTGCACGAATACCAGGTCGAGACTGAGCGTGCTGAGGCGGTTCGTCGCAGAGCCGTCGAGGTTTCGCCCGAGATGGCGCTTGAGGAGGCGATCAAGGCCTGGCTCGAGCAGCGGCCCGACCTCAAACCGATGACCGAGGCGCTGCTCGCCGAAGCCCGCAACGTCGAGCACGCGCTTCACGAAGGAGGTGCGGCATGAGACCGGTCCGGCTGACCCTCAACAACTTCCTCTCCTATCGCGGCGAGCATACCATCGAGTTCGATGGCATCACCCTCGCCGCCCTCACCGGCCCGAACGGGGCGGGAAAGTCAAGCATGATTGACGCGACCCGCTTTGCCCTTTTCGGCCACACGCGGGGAGGTCTCGACGGAGTGATTACCGAGGGCGAACAGGCCTGCCGGGTCGAGTTCACCTTCGCCCTTGGCGACGAGACCTACCTGGTCTCACGTCAACGGAGCCGCAAGGGAAACGGCAGCACGCTGCTGTCCTTCCAGCGACTCGACAATGGTTCGCCGACTGTGCTTGACGGCAAGAGCGTCGCCGAGACGCAGGCCCGTATCGAGCAGACGCTTCGGCTGACGGACGACCTCTTCACCGTCACCGCCTGCGCCAACCAGGGCAACTCTGCTGCCTTCAGCCAGGCAAAGCCCGCGGCGCGCAAGCAGGTACTCTCCGATATCCTCGACCTCGCCGCCTGGGAGCGCCGCGCCGATATGACGCGGCAGATAGGGCGCGACCTGGCGGGACGAATCGAGGCCGAGAAGGCGCGCCACGAGGCGCTGTGTGCCGCCGCTTCGGGAGCAGACGGCTTGCGGGAGCAGATCGCCCAGAACGAGGCGACACAGGGCGACGTGGCGCGGCAGTTGACGCAACACGAAGGCGACCTTGCCCGGGCGCAGGAGGCCAAAGAGGCGCTCCTGCGCGATCGGGAGGCTGACCGCGCCCGCCGCAAGGAACTCGATGACCTTGCCGCCCGGGCGCAACGGGCGCAGACGGGCATAAGCGAAGTTGCGTCCCGGCTCGAGACGTTGCGCCGGACGGTGAAGGACAAGCCCGCGCTCATGCAAGGTCTGCAGCGCGCTGAGGCGGCGCAGACCTATGCGCAGGAGCTCGAAGCCAAGCGCCAGGAGGACGAGCGCCTCGGCCACGAGGGTGAACTCGTTCGCCAGCGGCAGCAGTCAGCGGTCGCAGAGCACGCTCGCAAGGTCGAGACGCTCAGAGAGCGCGTGGCGCACCTGCGCAGCACGCATGAGCGCGAGGTCAAAGGCCTCAATGAGCAGGTTGCGCTCCTCACCAAGCAGAGCGAAGTGCTGGACAAGGTGCCCTGCGCCAACCCGGTCGACGAGGCCACGCGCCCCTCGTTCTTCGCTATCCGAGACAAGTGTCCGCTGATCGCTCAGGCGCGAGACGCCCGGACGGCGCTGCCTGCGCTCGAAGAGCGCTTGCAGCAGTTGCAGTCAGAGCAACCGTGGGCCGAAGACGAACGTCGGCTCAAGGTACTGCAGGCGCAGACCGCTGGTGATGAAGAGACTGCCCGCCTGCGGGAGATCGCTGAGCAGCGCAAGGAGGTCGCCTACGCCTCGAAGGAGCACGCGGAGGCCAAGCGTCAAGCGGGGCGACTCCAGGAGTTGCAGCAAGCGCTGCGGGGAGTGGAGCGCGCAGAAGCTCAGATGGTCGAGGTGCAAGCGAACCTCGAGGCGATCCAGGCCGAGGTGAAGCAGATCGCAGAGCGCAAGGCCGCCCTGGAGAAGGAACTCGGCACTCAGCGCAACTGGGATGCGATGCTGGCGCAGGTGGAGCGCAGCATCAAGGAGGCGCGATCGGCGATTGGAGACCTCCAGGCTCGTACCCAATCCCTGCGGCAGGAGCGCGGCAGCCTCGAGGAGCGCCTTCGCACTGCTGAGCAGGCGGCCAAGGAAGCGGATGAACTCGCGGCGTCGCTGCGAGAGAGCGAGCGTCGCTTGCAAGTGCTCAAGGCGCTTGCCCAGGCCTTCGGCAAGCAGGGCATCCCCGCATTGCTGATCGAGAAGGCCGTCCCCGACCTTGAGGCTGTCGCCAACGACGTGCTCTCCGTTCTCAGCGACGGCCGCATGTCCCTGGAGCTGCGCAGCCAGCGGGAAACGAAGGCGAAGACGCTCCAGGAGACGCTGGACATCATCATCGCGGACGAGCGCGGCTCGCGGCCCTACGAGAACTTCTCCGGTGGCGAAGCGATGAGAGTCGACCTCGCCGTGCGCATTGCGCTGTCCGTGCTGCTTGCGAGCCGGGCCGGAGCGCGCTGCGAACTGCTTGTTCTTGACGAGACTGCGGCCCCCCTCGACGCACAGGGAAGGGCGCTGTTCGTGGACTGTCTGAGCAAAGTGGCCGACCGCTTTGCGACGATCCTTTGCATCACACATGTCGAGGAGCTCAAGGACCTGTTTCCCTTCCGCTTCGAGGTCACAAAGAATGCGGAGGGCAGCCGCGTGAACCTGGTCGCCGCGTGATGGGCGGCGACACGCCCCGGCTTTCGGGCCGGGGCTCTTCTTCTTCGCACGAGGACATTATGCAGACCACATCCCGGAGGACAGTTCGTCGTGTGCGGTGGGGGCGTATCGCCGAGACTGGTTTCCTCGCTCTGATGCTGTTCTACGTCTTCGGCTATGTCTACTGGCACTTCTGGGCGTTCATCTTCTCGCCTGCGGCGGCCTGGGTGATCACCGTGCTCGTGTGTGGCGGGTTGCCCGCGGCGTTTCTGTGCGGCAGATTCTGGCGCGCGTCATGCCGCGGCTGCAATGAGCGCGACGCCACCATCAGTCTGCTTGAGGATCGGGTAGTCGAGTTGCTCAGAGAGCGGGATCGCCTGCGCTTTCGGATTCACACCTCCCTCGCTGAGACCGTATGCGGGAAGTCCGAATAGGCCATTGCGTGGACGTGCTGCGGCAAATGGAGGCGGGGAGCGTCCAGTGTATTGTCACGTCTCCTCCCTACTGGGGGCTGCGGCGCTACGACGGCCAGCAGGAGGCGATCTGGCCCCGGCTCGACGCCGAAAACCCTGACTGCAACCACGAATGGGAACGAGGGATGCGCCCTGCCAGCAAGCGGACGGAGGGACGGCCTGGTTTGAACGGAGGCCTGGGGACGCAACGGAGTGGCACGTTGGCGGAGACGCCATTCGCGTTCTGCCGACACTGCGGTGCCTGGCGGGGGCCATTCGGCCTCGATCCAATGCCTGAACTCTACGTCGAGCACACGATCTATGTCCTGCGCGAGATCCGCCGGGTGCTACGCCATGACGGCGTCGTTTGGTTGAACCTGGGCGACACCTTCTTCGGCAGTTGGGGCAACTACGGTGCGCGCAACGGCAAGCAGCGGACACGGCGCAAGGAGCGTTACTCGCGTGACGCGTGGGAGGCGTTCACGGGCCGTCCGCCGATGGCGGGCACGCACACGATACTGAAGCCGAAAGACCTGTGCGCGATCCCGTTCCGCGTCGCCCTCGCAGCCCAGGCGGATGGCTGGTGGCTGCGGTCGGTCGTTGTGTGGGACAAGCCCAATGCGATGCCGGAGTCGGTGAAGGATCGCCCGACGGAAAGCCACGAGTACGTGATCCTACTGGCGAAGTCAGAGCGCTACTTCTATGACGCCGATGCGGTGCGGGAGCCACACCAGGAGGTTTCGGTCGAGCGCGCACAGAGGCGCTGGGCGGTCAACAGCAAGTATGACGACCAGGCTCCGCAGCATCTTCACTCGTGGATGCGGGACAGGAGCAACATGCGGCGCTCCTGCCATCCTGTCGGGCGGAACATGCGGACGGTGTGGCGATTCGCCACCTACCCGTACCCCGGCGCGCACTTCGCGGTCTTTCCACCGGAGCTGCCGAGGAGATGCATTCTGGCCGGCAGCCCACCGAAGGCGTGCGCAACTTGCGGCGCTCCCTGGGAGAGGATCATCGAGCGGGATGAGCCGGTCGAAGTGCCTGAGGTCGGCCCGAACTCCGGCGAACTCAACAAGCCTCCATATCAGCAGAACAACCCGCACCGGATGCGACTCGAAACCGCAGCCCGTGAGGAGTTCGATGGGCAAGGGGACAGCCTGACGCCTGAGGACGTGGCCTTGCTCAAGTACTGCGGCGGGACGGGCAGGGACGGAACGGGGTACGAGGGCGAGGCGCGCAAGGACTACGCCGGCGCGAAGGCTCAGAACCCCTCCGACGTGAAGCGGCGCATCCTCAAGGGAATGGCGCGGAGGATGAAGACCGCGAACCAGGATCGCGGGGGGAAGCGGCTACCGCCAGAGCCTGGCGAGCCTAACGCGTTCTACACCGGCCGCACAGTCGGCTGGCAGCCGACCTGCGAATGCCACGGGAAAGCCGAGGCGGTCACCAGCGAGTGCGCCGACTGTGGTGGGTCGGGCGGGGACGCTCAGGACCCGTGTCTGGCCTGCGGCGGAACGGGAACCCGCACCACGCGGGTCTGGCCAGAAGGCGTGCTAGAGGACTGGCCGACTCGCCCTGCCATTGTCCTCGATCCCTTCGCGGGCAGTGGCACGACGCTCATGGTCGCCGAGGAACTGGGCCGTTGGTGGATCGGCATAGACATCTGCGAAGACTATCTGCCACAGATCCGAAAGCGCACCGCCCAACGGTCGCTGGCTGGAGCCTTCGAGAATGCGACGCACTGAGACCGATCCCACAATGACTCGCAGGGAGTTCAAGCGCGCATTGGCGGCACAGACCGAAGCCGTCGCGGCGCTGGTCAATCAGCGCAATGCCGCCTACGCCGGTGCCGATGCTCTCAAGTGCTGGCGGAAGCGCGGCTTGGCCGGCCTGCTGGTTCGGCTGGAGGACAAGCTTGCGCGCTTCGATACCTTCGTCGAACGCGGCGGAGGCACCGAATCGGAGTGGCGAGAGTTGCTGAGCGATGTTGCCGGCTATGCGTTATGCGGGCTGGTCTGGCTGACGCACGGTGACGATCCGAGGGTCGAGGGGGAATCGCCGGTGAGCAAGCATCGTAACCGGAAGACCGACTGTGCACGCTGCCGATACCAGGGGCCGAGGGTGCATGTGAACGGAGCAGTCTACGCGACCTGTCTGCGCCACCGGATGGATGGCGAGGTGCATGCATTGCCGCAGGAGTGGCTGGAAGCGATGGAGACCAAGGAGGCGAGGTGTGATCTCTACGAGCCGAGAGCGAACGCAGCGGGGAGGACGGTCGGACGGAGCCGTGCCAGATGCAGTTGAGGCTCGACGAAGACGTGGGCGTTCCGATCCCGCCGAACAGCCGAGACGCGTTCGGAATGTGGCTCTCTGGCTTCGTGGATGGAGAGGGTTGTTTTCAGATCAACCGCAGAAAGCACGGACTCGCCCCGTGTGGCTTCGCCTGGGTGCTCGTGTTCTCGCTGGGACTGCGTGCCGACGATATCGGTATCCTGTACGAGGTGCAACGTTTCTGGAACACTGGGTGCGTTTCCGTAGAGCACCCACATCTGAATGGATACCGGGCGAATCCGTCCGCCGTCTACCGGGTCGGAAGCCTGAGGCAGCACCGAGAGGTTATTGTGCCGCACTTCCTACGATATCCTTTGCGAGCGAAGAAGGCGCGGGACTTCGAGATCTGGCGTGAGGCCGTTCGGTTTGCCAGTGAGGTCGGAGCCAGGCAGGCCATTGCTAAGGCGGGCCGGCGCACCGGAATGGTCGCCAAGTGGCAGCAAGCAGACCATGAATACATGGAGCACTTGAGGAGAACGTCGCGAGAAGGGAGAAAGTTCGATGGCGATCTGGAGCGTCTTCCAGGGCCTCCCCCCATATTTCGGCTCGAAGCGTCGGCTGTGTCCGCGCATCTTCCGGGAGATTCTGCGGGTGCATCCACGCGAGACCTGGTCGTCACTGCGCCTGGTTGATCCGTTTCTGGGCGGCGGCAGCGTCAGCCTCTATGCGAAGGCGCAGGGCTTCGGCGTGCTCTGCGGCGATCTAGCGGAGCGAAGCGTGATCATCGGCAAAGCGCTATTGGAGAACGATGGCGTGAGACTGAACGAGCAAGACCTGCTGCGGCTGTTCGTGCCAGCCGAGGGCAACCGCCACCAGATCGAGCAGAACTATGTGCCCGACTGCTTCGCGCTCGCCTCGGCGCAGTTCCTGGACAACGCCTTCGCCGTGGTGGAGCAGGTCGAGGACGGAACGAAGAGGTGGCTATTGCGCCTGCTGCTGATCAAGTACATCTACTGGCTGCGCCCGCACTCGAAGTTCTCCTCGCGGGGCGCATTCAATCGGCCCTTTGCGGAAGGCCGCTATGACGACATCAAGGCGACCTACAAGCACGCGATCATGGCGAATGCCAGTCATCCGTTGCCGGCTCTGCGTTCGCTTGCCAGGGACATCAACCGGGCGGTCATGCGCGGGGCGCAGCCATGCCGAGCGATGAAAGGTGATGCGCTGGACACCATCCGCGCCGGGGACGGAGCGGAGGTGCTTTACCTCGACCCCCCTTACAGCGGCACGCTTTCTTATGAGGAAGAGTATCGCGTTCTGGACGAGATACTGGGGGAACGCCATGAGTCGAGCGCATTCTCCGAGCGCGATGGGCTGAACCACTTTGCCTCGTTGCTGGAGCAGTGTGCAGCCTACCCGCTCTGGGTCGTTTCCTACGGCAACGCGGTCTCCGACCTTGCTGCAGTGCGCGCCGCTGTCGAGCGATTTCGGCCGACGTGGGCGGTGGAGATTGCCTACTCCCACATGAACGCGGTCGCTACCCAGGCGAAGCGGGAGGCGAACCGAGAATTCATCATACTCGCAGGAGAGATGCTGAGATGAAGGTCTATGTGGCAGGCGCATACACCCCGAAAGACGGGCGCGAGGAAACGCGCCTCGAGAACATTCGCCGCGCCAGCGAGGCCGCACAGCAGTTGCTGAAGGCAGGGCACACGCCGTTCTGTCCCCACACCATGACCGCAGGCTGGGAAGCGACCTGCGGCTATGATGACTTCCTTCGGCTGGGCGTGGAGTGGCTCGCAGCCTGTGACGCCATCCTGCTGCTGCCAGGCTGGGAGCAGAGCAAAGGCGCGCGGCAGGAGCGGGCAGAGGCAGTCACGCTGGGTCTGCTGATCGCCCATGACATCGACGACTTGACCGTGGGAGGTGAGACGCCATGCCCGAGATGATGCCCCGTGATCGCATCCATCCCAACGACTGGAATGCGAATGCGTTCGACCCCGGCAACTACCCCAAGTTGGTGGCGAGTATCAGACGGGATGGCATCCTGGAGCCGATCAAGCTCATGCGCGATCCGGAGCGAGAGGGCGAGTACCTGATCGTGGACGGCTATCACCGCTGGAAGGCGGCTGGCGAGCTTGGCTGGGCGGAGGTTCCGTGCGAGATCTGGGCGCTCACACTGGAGGAGGCGAAGGTGCGGGGTCTGCAGTTGAACTACTTGCGCGGCCAGCCCGTTCCGGCGCGCCTGGCCGGCCTGATTCACGATCTGAACGCGACGCTGGCTATCGGCGATCTGGCAAAGATGCTGCCCTGGTCGGAGAGTCAGTTGAAGGACTCGCTGGAGTTACTCAAGCTTCCGGCTGATCTGCGGGATCGCCTCGAAGCCCAGGCGGCAGAGGAGGCGGCACAAGCGCCGCTGCCGGTCACGATTGTGCTGCTTGGCGAAGAGCATAGGTGCTTTGAGCAGGCGATGGAGCAGGCGAAACAGCGGCTCGGCAAGGGAGCCAGGAAGGGGGAATGTCTGGCGACGATCTGCAACTCCTATCTCTCTCCCGACCGCCGTGGGGAGTCTGAGATAGAAGAACTCGCCAGTTCACCTTCCGAGAGTTGATGTTGTGCCGTGGCGTGGCGCCGCGCGGCGAGGCGGCGCATGGCATGGCCTGGCGCGGCGGGGCCAGGTGGGGCGTGGCCTGGCAAGGCAAGGCAGGGGCTACCTATCCTCCGCAAGATAGGTGGCAGTCGAACTACGGGGGAGGTCAAGAAGTGACAGATGACAATTGAGAGCACAATGGCTGAACAGAACGAATCTCACTTCGGGGAGGTCGAGGTCTGGCCGATCACCCGGCTGCAGGCGAATCCGCGGAACTATCGGCAGCATCCGGAACAACAGATTCTGGTGCTGCGGGCGAGCCTCCGTCGCCACGGCCAACAGAAGCCCGTAGTCGTGCAACCGGATGGCACGATCTTATGTGGTCATGGAGTCGTTGCTGCCGCCCAGGCCGAGGGATGGACTGACATCGCGGTCAAGGTCTACAACGGCAGCGACGCCCAGAGCTATCTGTTGGATGACAACGAGTCAAGCCGCTTGGCCGTAGACGACGAGCAGATCCTGGCTCGACTGCTGCAGGAGCGCCACGAGGCCGGGACACTGGATTCCACGGGATGGGATGAAGAATCCCTGCGCGAGCTGCTGTCCAGACTGGAGACGGGACAGGAATCCGGCTTGATCGACCCGGGCCCGGGCGAGCCGCCCGCCGAGCCCTTCACGCAGGCCGGAGACCTCTGGCAGTTGGGCGAGCACAGGCTGATCTGCGGGGATGCCCGCGATCCGGTGACGTCGGAGTCGCTTCTGGAGGGCAGCAAAGCCCAGTTGGCTATCACCTCGCCTCCCTACGGAGTCGGCAAGGAGTACGAGGAGAAAGGCATCACGCCCTGGTTTGAGACCGTCAGGCCCGTGATCGAGAATCTGAGCCGCCATGCCGACATCGTCTGCTGGCAGATGGTGGACTTGTACGCGACCGGCAGCCAGTTCATCGAACCCACGCTCGCCTACTCCATCCAGCTCTTCATGCAGGCGGGGATGCGGCCCATCTGGATTCGCATCTGGGAGAAGCAGGGCCTGAACTTCGGCGTGGGGCCGTATCACCTCGTTTCCAACAAGCCGGCCCAGCAGTATGAATACGTGGCGACCTTTGCGGACGAGAACGCCGTGCTGGAAACGCCGGTGGAGCGGCCCTATGCCTTCGTCACGGCTTTCGCCCGGGCGCAGCATCGCTTCGTGCAGCGGCTGACCCAGGCGGAGCGCAAGGCCTGGGGTTATGCGGGCATCTGGAAGATCAACACCGTGCCCGCCAATGATCTGCACCCGGCGATGTTCCCAGTCGAGCTGCCGGAGCGCTGCCTGAAGATGCACTCCGATCCCGGCGGTCTCATTCTGGAGCCGTTCTGCGGCGCGGGCACAACGCTCATCGCCGCCGAGCGACTGGGGCGGCGTTGCCGAGCGGTGGAACTGCAGCCGGCCTATTGCGATGTCACCATTGAACGCTGGCAGCGGATGACCGGCAAGGAGGCGGTTCGCCTGGCCGATGGCGCGCGCCTCCCCGCTCGATCCGCCGAAGACTTATCTCCCGGCGGCGAACAAGTCAATGGTTCCCCTTGAAGGGAAGCAGCGTTAGAATCGAGCACGGAGCCCTGAGTTCAGCAAGGTCGAATGATGTCGAATGCGTAGGAACTGGAATCTCGCATGCCGGGCGATAGACAGAGCGACGAAGAGAAACTGGCCATTGCGCGGCGGCAGCGGCGCGTCTGGCACCTGCACGTCGTCCGCAAGCTCACCCTGGACGAGATCTCCCAGGCGATGGCCGTCTCAGTGGCCACCGTCGCCCGCGACCTGGCGGCGGTTCGCAAGCGGACGCGGGGCCTGCTGCGGCGCAAGGAGAAGCTCGAAGAGTCAGTACTGGATGCCGGCTCCGAGGTGCTCGAAGAGATTTCCGCTGTCATCCGCCAGGCCTGGACCGACTGCCTGGCGGCCCCGGAAGGGACGAACACCCGGGCCCGCTACCTGAAGGTGCTGCTGGAGGCGGTGGCGGAGCGGGTGAAGATCATGCAGTCACTTGGCTTGCTGGACAGGGTTCCGGAGGAGGTGCTCCTTGGCGACATGTTCGGGTTCGATATCCGGGGGCTCAGCGACGCGGAGATCCGGAGGGCGCTTGAATTCTTCCGCTCGCTTCGAGCCGAGAGTGGAGGCGGCGCTGGAGGCGATCCTGCGGGAGCGGGAGGACCCCAGGCCCTGGATCGAGGCGAACCTGTGGATTCGAACCAAGACCCAGGAGATCAGACCGTTGCTCTTCAACGCAGCGCAGATTGACTACTACCAGCACCGGACGCGGCGGGATGTGATCCTGAAACCGAGGCAGTTGGGTTTCACCACCGAGGTCTGCGCCCTCTTCTTCGCGGACTGCCTGCTGCGGCCCCACACCTGCTCCGTGCTGGTGGCCCATGACCTGGATTCGACGGAACAGATCTTCCGGATCATCCAGCTCTACTGGGAGCGGCTGCCGGAGGAGGAAAAGGCGCGGGCGGGCAAGCCCCGCTATGAGAACCGGCGGGAGTTCTTCTGGCCCCGGATCGGCTCGAGCTTCTTCGTGGGCACGGCCGGCAGCACCAAGTTCGGGCGGGGCCAGACCATCAACAACCTGCACTGCTCCGAGTTCGCCTTCTGGTCAAAGCCGGAGGAGACCCTGGCGGCGCTCACCGAGGCGGTGCCGGGCAACGGGCGGATCGTGATTGAATCCACGGCAAATGGCGCGGGCGACTACTTTCACGACCTGTGGGTGGAGGCGAAGGCTGGGGGCAACGCTTACGCGACCCACCTGTATCTCTGGTTCGAGTCGCAGGAATACATGCTCCCAGTGGGGCCCGACGAGGCTCAGGAGATCCGCGCCACGCTCACGGCTGACGAGCAGCGCCTGATACGAGACTACGGGCTGTCGCTCGGCCAGATCAAATGGCGACGCCACAAACAGCGGGAGCTGCGGGAGCGGTTCAAGGCCGAGTATCCCGAGAGCGATGTCGGTTGTTTCCTGTCGAGTGGCCGGGGCTGCTTCGATACCCAGGCCCTCGAGGCGGCCGACGCCCGCATTGCGGCCGAGCCCGCGGCGCTCCTGCTGCCGTCGCTGAAGAGCAGACAGGGACAGGATATCGCCGTCGCGCCAGCCCGACTCCAGATCTGGAAGCGACCAGAGAAGGGACGCCTCTACGTGATCGGCGCCGATATCGGCGAGGGACTCGCGAGCGGCGATGCCTCCTGCGCCTGCGTTCTCGACCGGGAGACCGGGGAGCAGGTCGCCGAACTCCACGGGCGCGTGCCACCCGAGCGCTTCGGGCACCTGCTCGATGCTCTGGGCCGCCTCTACAACCTGGCGACGCTCGCGGTGGAGCGCAACAACCACGGGCACTCGACCTTGAACACCCTGCGAAACGTCTGCCGCTACCCGCGGCTTTACTACCATGTGCGCTATGACCAGACTGGTAGAGGGAAGCCCATGCTCGGTTGGCCCACCGACCAGGCCACCAAGCCCATCCTGGTTGATGACCTGGCGGCGGCAATTGCGGGCGGGCACCTGCTGATTCACTCGCCCGACCTGGTGGATGAATGCCTGACCTTCGTCACTACGGATAGCGGAAGTCAGGAGGCGCAGGAGGGCAAGTTCGATGACCGGGTGATGGCGGCCGGGATCGCCTGGCAGGCGCGCAAGCGCGGAATGTCTCGCGGCACGACCCAACGGCCTGCAGGATGGTGATGACAACGATATCGAGGGACAAGCAGCGCTGTTGGCAAGACCTGGTGGCCGCGATCAGCCGCGAGAGCGAGATGGCCGGCGGGTTCGGCGA
>Ga0272448_1005312_pt1 | contig 14297 bp, 11 predicted proteins | sample YNPCB0191_FD_202220 | JGI IMG/M metagenome (GOLD analysis project Ga0272448, IMG submission 202220) | Hot spring sediment microbial communities from Yellowstone National Park, WY, United States - YNP-CB-019-1 | ecosystem: Environmental > Aquatic > Thermal springs > Hot (42-90C) > Sediment...
CGCTGGCACGCCAGACCTCCAGGGCGCGTCGTATGCAGGCCCAGGTTTCCGCCGCCACCGGCACGGGCGTGCCGGCCGGCAGGCGATTCAACCGGCCGATCTCGCTGTCGGCGATGTAATCGCTCATAAGCCGGTTGACATCCTCCAGGCGGGCATAGCCGGCTTCCACGGCGGCCGTCGCTGCCGCCTCGTCATGAGCCACGGCGGTCAGCGTTGCGAGGGTGCCCATGACTTCCCGCGAGCGGCTCGCCTGGGCGGGCGACGGCGGCCGCCTGCATGCGACGCCCTGCAGCAACAACCCCGCGAGCAGCACGCGTTCGATCCCCGCCGCCCACAGGCGCCGGGCACGCGGACGGCGACCGCCGCACCATCGGCAGGTCTGGAGAACGGCCGAGACTCGGCTCATTGCGGCGTACATGATTCACTGCGTCCCGATTCGCCGTTGACGACGTCTGCGTCGCTGCCGGTGCCCTGCGTCAGGCCAGCGGGTAGATCACCATCCCCGTCGCAAGCTTCGGGTAGAAAAACGTGCTCTTCTGCGGCATGAAGTCGTTTGCGTCGGCCACCGCGCGCAGCTCTGCCATCGCCGTCGGCTTCACGAGGATCGCCACGCCGCCTGTCTCCGCCGCCATCCGCTCGGCCTCCTCGATCGACGGTGTGTACGCAACGCCCGGCGGGCTGCCCTTCAGCGCGCCGGCCGTCAGCGATTCCTCGAACATGCAACGATGCAGATACGCCAGATCGAGTCCGCGCCACGCCCGGCTCCGATCCGGGCTGAGCCTCTCGAGAATGCCGCGGTTCGTAAACGTGCCGACGTAATACCGCTTCTCCTCGGGCGCATAGAGCGCGATGTCGTGCGGGGCGCCCGGCTCGATCAGCTTGGCCGTATCGCCCGCCGGCAGTCCCGCCGGCGCAAACGAGCACACCGGGGCCCAGACGCGCATCAGGTCGGCCGCCTTCAGTCCGCCCAGCCCGCTCAGAACGCGGTGTGTCGGGAGGATCACGCAACCCGGATCCTCCATCGCGCACAGGCCGATAAGCACGAAGTTCGCCGGGTGCTCCGCCGACAACGCCCCCCCGGCGGCGGCGGCCGCCTCATTGCGATAGTTGAGCGCCGTCGAGTAGCGGTGATGGCCGTCGGCGATGTACACGGCCGTCCCGGCCAGGCGCGTCGACACCTGCCGGATCGTGTCCGCATCCGTCTCGATCCACATCCGGTGGACGACCTCGCCGAGCGCGGCTGTCACGTCGGCCCGTTTCGCGCCGCGTTCCAGCACGCCGGCCACGGCGTTCGAAGGATCGCTGTACAACCCGAACACCGGCGAAAGCTGGCACCGCGTCGCCCGCATGAGCATGAGCCGGTCCTCCTTCGGCCCGCCGTGCGTCAGCTCGTGAGGCAGCACCGCACCCTTGCCGAACTCCTCGAGGCGCATCGCCGCCAGCAGCATCCGGCGCGTGTAATCGCGCCCGCCCCACCGGTATGACTGATGATACACGTAGATCGCGGGTTTCTCGTCGCGGGCCAGGATGCCCCCGGCGAGCCATGCGCGGAGCGTCTCCGCCGCCTGCCGATAGACCTCGGGCGGCCCCGCCTGCTTCGGCGGAACGAACGGCATATCCACACCGACGATGTTGAACGGCGACTGCTCCAGCAGCCGCGCCTTGTCGTCGGCGGTCAGCACGTCATAGGGCGGGGCAACGAGCGCGGTCCAATCGCTGCCAAACCGGGTGCTGTTGTATCGAATCGCACGAAACGGCTGAATCTCCGGCACGTTACAGGCTCCTGATCACGCGGTGCCGCCGTCTCACTGCTGCGACGCACGAGACGGCGAACGCTTGCCCGTGCAACCCCCGCCGCGGAGCAGGGCGAAACGGACGAGGCTTGCCGTGGCGCCATTGACGGCAACAGGCACACAAGCCCCCTGCGTCAGGCGGCATCTTTGCCCCATACGATTGGAGTGTCAACCTTCCCCCCCTTGACGGGACGGCTGTCGGTTCCCACGATAGCAATGTGGGCGAAGAAATCGTTGATCCGCTGTTCGAACGTTCGTTGATCGCCGCTTGCGCCTCGTTCGGGGTGCGCGTGGCCCCCGCACAGATCGGGCGGATGTGGCGGCACTTCCGCCTGGCCTGCGAGGCGAACGCGAAGTTCAACCTCACGCGGATCACCGATGTCCGGCGCGCCGCCGTGGAGCATTACGCGGACTCGCTGACGCTGCTGCCGTGGCTGGCCGAGCGAGCCGTCGATCCGGCGCGGGCGCTTGACGTCGGCACCGGCGGCGGATGGCCGGCCGTCCCGCTGGCGATCATGCTGCCGCAGATACAATGGACGGCGATCGACTCGACGGGAAAGAAGGCCCGCTTCGTGGCGGAGGCGGCGGCGGCCCTCGCCCTGGCGAACCTGACCATCCTGCAGGTCCGCGCGAACGAACTGGCGGGCAGGACTGCGCCTTTCGATCTGGTCGTCTGTCGCGCCGTCGGCAAGCTGCCTGACCTCGTCGCCCAGACATCGCGACTGATTGCCCACGGCGGCTATCTCGTGTGCTATAAGACGGCGGAGTTGTCCTCCGAGGAGCGACAAGCCGGCGAGCGAGCCGCGGCCCGCGCCCGGCTCACCCCGCAGCCGGACCGGCCGATTCTGCTCAGGGCCGAAGGCGAGACATTTCGCCGGCTCCTCGTCTCTTACCGCAAGCGGCAGGGTTCTGTTGCAACGGATGGCGTCCGCAGTGCGGCGGGATGAGGCAAGCGGCAGGGGCTGCCTGGGGACGCGACGAAGCTTCGCGGCATCAACGCCGCGCGCTTTGCCGCGCCGGATGCCGACCTCGCCCCGCGACAACCCGCCGCCGGCCGCCGGCGGGCTTGCGATACCGCCGCAGCGCGATGCGATCTATGCAAACCACCTTGCCAAACGTACACTGGACTGACCGGCAGCACGCGTCACGCGAGCTTGAGGGCGGCTGTGGAAACGACGCAGACCCATCTTCTCTGGGCAGTCAGAGACACCCACAACCGGGAGGCATGGGTCAGCTTCTACCGCATCTACGGAACGATGGTGAGCCACTTCGTCCGCCGGCTGGGCCTGTCGGAGGCAGAAGCCGACGACGCAACGCAGGAGGTGCTTCTCGCGGCCCACAAGTCGCTCCAGGAGGGGCTCTACGACCCGGCGAAGGGCCGGTTCCGCAACTGGCTCTACGGGATTGCCCGCAAACGGGCACTGGTCGCGTTGCGGGCGCGGGCCCGTCGGACCCGCGTCCAGTCCACGGCACAGGAGGAAGGCGCCGACCTGCTCGATGCGCTCGAGGACAAGCACGCGGACGAATCCGCACGCGAGGTCTGGCAGCGCGAGTGGCGATACGCCATCCTCGAGGAGGCCATGCGCCACGTGCAGGCCGCGGTCGGCGACAAGGAGTTCCAGGCGTTCGTCCTCCACGCCATCGAAAACCGTCCCGTGAACGAGGTGGCGGAGATGCTCGACATTTCGCCGTCCAGCGTGTACGTGTACAAGGGCCGCGTCCTCGCCGCCATTCGCGACTGGGCAGCCCGCTTTGAGCTTGAGTGATACCGCCATGGCCGCACCGCCGACGCCCGAACCCGCCGATGCCCGTCCGCCCGAGGCGGCCCCCGCAGAATCCGCCGGTGCCGATGCCCTTTCCTCCGGCCCGCCTCCGCCGGTGGATCCGGAGGCCACGCAGTTGCTCGACGACCTCCGCGTCGTGGTCAGCCGCCGGACGCTCACGCAAACCGCGGCGATGGCGCGCCCCGAGCGGCTGGATGGACAGCGGCTGAATCAGTACATCATCGGCAGGCTGCTGGGCGAGGGCGGGATGGCGCAGGTGTACCGCGCGGCCGATACCGAGTCGGGGCGGCCGGTGGCCCTGAAAATCCTCAAACCCGAATGCCGCATGGACAAGAGCATCTGCGCCCGCTTCTCGCGCGAGGCCCGCAGCATGGCGAGGATCGAACACCCGAACGTGGTGCGGATCTTCGAATACGCCGAGAGCGGCGACCTGGGCGCGATCGTGATGGAACTGCTCCCGGGCGGCAGCCTGCGCGATCGGCTCCTGGGATACCGGTCGCGGCAGACGCAAATGCCCATTGCCGAAGCGGTCAACTACATGGTGCAGGCGTCCCGCGGCATCCAGGCAGCGCACGAAATCGGCATCGTACACCGCGACATCAAACCGTCGAACATCCTGCTGGATGCGCAGGGCCGGAGCAAGACGGCGGACTTCGGCGCAATCCTCGTGGTCGAGGGCGCGACGTGGCTGACCGGGCTCGGCCAGCAGATCGGCACGCCGGGCTACATGAGCCCGGAGCAGTGCCGGGGCGACCGGGTGACGCCGGCGAGCGACGTATACTCCCTCGGCGCGACCCTGTTTGAGCTAATCACCGGGCGCCTGCCCTTCGATGTTGAGGAGGCCAGCCCGTTCGCCATGATGCTCAAGCATATCTCGGAACCCGCGCCGGACCCGCGGCTCTTGCGGCCGGACACCCCGCCGTGGCTCGCGGAGGTGATTCTCAGGAGCCTCGAGAAGTCGCCGCGCAGCCGCTATGAGACGGCCGGGGAGTTCGCCGAGGCGCTGCTCGCCGGCGGGCCCGCCACGCTCGCCGAACCCGGCCCGAAGGCCGAACGGCCCACCGGATGGCAGATGGACGTCGTCGCCGTCCGCAAGCAACTCCAGCAACTCCCTCAGAAGGCGATCGTGTGCTGGGCATGCCGTTGCGCCCGCCGGGTGCAGGGTATCAACCCGGACCCGCGACTCGAACGGGCGCTGGGGATGGCCGAGGCCGTCGTTGCGGAGAGATGCGAGCCCGACTCGCGTGACATGCTCTCGCGCGCCCTCGTGCGGGTGCGATCGCTCCGCGCCGCTTCGCTGGCGGCAGCCTACCCCGGCGAGACCGCACAAGGCTCGCAAGCCGCTACGGAGGCGGCCCGCGCCGCGGCCGCCGCGGCCTCCTGCGCCGCCGCCCGCTGCATCGCCGACGCCGCCGCCGACGCGGCCTTCGCCGCCCGCAGCGCCGTCGCAGCGCTGACCCTGGCGCGCAAGCCCGTAAAGCCCTTCTGGCAGGCCGCCCGAAACGACTACTGGAAACTGCTCAAGGTGACGGCCGGCCAGGAAGGAACGATCGGCCGGCCGATCCCGCCGGAAGTCTTCATGGACAATACATAGCACGCACGCAGCGCGGCCGGCCCGCTCTGCGGCCCCTGCGGGCTATCGACTCCCCTGCCGACTCAATCGACCGCGGGCGTCGTTCAGGGCATGAATGATCTTCTCCGAATCGGGCGCGAGCCGCTGTGCCTCGGACAACTCGCGGATCGCGCCGGCCGGATCGCCCTGGCTCATCAGGACGACCCCGAGGCCGAACCGCGCCTCGACGGACTCCGGCATCAGGCGAACCGCCTCCCGGTAGTGCGCGGCTGCGCCGGCAAGATCCCCGCGCATGAAGAGCAACCGGCCGAGATCCTGATGGGCCGGCGCGAAGGCCGGATCCCCCGCAATCGCCTGCCGAAAGCGGCGCTCGGCCCCTGCAAGGTCCTGTTGCTGCATCCGCCACTGGCCGATCGCGCAGTTCGCCTGGGCGGCGACGTTCGGGATCGTCGCGGCACGCTCCAGATGCGCGATCCCGCCGGCTGTGTCGCCCCGGCGCAACAGCGCGTAGCCGAGGTTGAACTGCGTCGCGCCGTCGTCGGGTTTCCGTGCCGCCGCCTCCTTCAGCAGCGGGATGCCCCGGTCCAGGTCGCCGTCGGCCACGTATGCCATACCCACATTGAAAAGAACGAACGAACCGGTGCCGCCGGAGAGCGGGTGGGGTACGCTGCCGACGATCGTAAGACACACGGGAAGCGCAATGCCCATCGCAACGCCCGCCGCGTTCCGCCTCCGCGCCGCCTCGACGAGCTGCAGGAGGCCGAACCCGGCAAAGACCGCCAGCACCGGCACCGCCGGCAGGCGATAGCGCGAGGACGCATAGAAGATGAGAAGCGTAACGAGCACGCTCAGCGGGTATAGCGCGAGCACGCCGGCCGCGCGCCGATCCGGCTGTCTGCGGCTCCGGAGGAAGCCGAAGACGGCAAGGGCGGTCAGTACCGAGAACGGCAGAACGAGCAGCCGCAGCAATGGGACCTGACCGGCCTCGTAGTACAGTTCGTAGTTGTCCTGTTCCTCGCGGTTGTTCACCGAGTAGAGCAGCTTGCGCAGGAGCAGGACGATGTAGTCGCCCGGGTGTGCCCGAATGAAGTCGAGGCCCTGACGAAACCAGTAGCGGGAGGCCTCGGAAGGCTTCAGCGGGCGCCCGAGAGCCCGTGAGGCAACGGCCGTCTCCTCCACCTGCTGCGACGCGATGCCGCCCGAAATCCCGGGTGGCTCGGCGAGCACGCCGAGGGCATTCTCGTTGTTACCCTGGGCGAAGGTCATACCGGCGTTCGTCTGGATCAGAACGAGATCGTGCCCGACGAGGTAGTTCCGCGCCGCTACCGGCAGGATCGGCAGCATCACCCCCAGGAGGAGAAGCCCCGGCAACCGCAAGGGCATGCGCTGCCCCTGCCGGACGCGCTCGACCCCCAGCCGGACAAGCAGCAGGACGACGAACAGCAGGTTGCCCGACCGACAGATCGTACTCACCCCCAGAGCGAGCCCGGCCGCGAGAAACGGAACCGGCCGGGGGCGGTCCAGACATCGCATGATCAGAAGCAGTGCACACGAATTCAGCGCCAGTGCGAGCGTCTCCGAGAGCAGCTTGGTCTCCATGAACAGCACCGGCGCGTACACCAGCAGGAGGACCATCGCCGCCAGTCCGGCCGCGTGGCCGAACAGCCGCCGCCCCAGTGCGTAAACGAGCAGCAGATTGCCCAGGCCGATGATCGCCTGGATGACATAGACGGTCGTGAAGCTGCGCCCCAGCACGGAGTACACGAGGCCCAGGAAGTACGGATAGAGCGGCGACCAGTAGAACGGCGACGGACCGTAGCCCTCACCGCCGGCGACCCGCTGCGCCCATCGGTCGTACGATGCCGCGTCGGCGATGGGAATGTTGTAATACGGAACGCGTGCCCGGTATTGCTCCAGATAGATTGCGCGCACGAGCAGCCCGACCAGCAGCACGGCCGACACGCTCAGCGCCTCCCGCCGCCGAAGACCGGCAAAACCGCTCGCCGGGTTCATCATTGCACACCGTTGCGGCTACAGGACCCACGCGATCGCGTGCCGGTCACCCGCCGGAACGATCGCGCGTCGGCCTGTGGACCGCCTTTGCGGCCAAGCATACCCGCCCCGGAGATGGTGACAACGCCCAATCGAACTCGGCGGCGTCCGCGCCGCCCTCCTCATCACCGCACGGTATTCTGCCGCAAGAACATCCCCCATTCCACAGAACCGCCGGGGCCCCCGCCCAAAGGCATGGCCGTCGCGCCGGTCCCTTCCGCTTCCCGGAGGCGCGGTCTCCCGTGCCGTCCGCGTTCTCCTTCACTGCGCCTCGCTATGTTTCGGATGAGATTCCCGGCCCTGCGGCCGAAGACCGCGCACGATGCCCCTCTTGCATCGCAATCCGCGCAGGACATCCTGCATGCGATACGTCCTGCGACCGTATGCCGCTCGCTTCCTTCCCTTTCGCATCGGATCAGTCCGCGCTCCTGAGGAACGCCTGCTCCAGAGATCTCGCCTCGAAGTCGATCGCATCCAGGAGGGCAAAGACCTCCTGCGGCGTCAGGCTTCGTCGGATTCCCTTGAGCAACTCGTCCCGAATCCCTCGAAACGCGTCGTGCACGGATCCCGTTCTGGCCCTGTGGAGACGCCCCAGCGCGTTGACGAGCGCCAACACGCTGACGAGCCTTGCCACATCATCGTCGGCGGTCTTCTCCTCGTAGTCGGAAGCGCCCGCCAGCTCGACCAGCCAAGGGGTAAGTTTGTCCGGCCATTCCCAGGGGGGGATCGTCTGCAGCCGTTCCGCCAGGTTCGGCCACTGAGCCATGCAAAGTTCATGCATGGCGGCGGGAGAGAGGTCGCTGCATTCCGAAACCATTTCGCAACTCCCTTCGCACCAACAGATTTGACGGCGAACCCGACGGCACCGGCCGTCAAGAGTCCGCCCGAGATCCTAAGGGTATGATATCGAAGCCGTGTTCGTTGTCAACTACTTTGAAACTAGATACTTAAGGCAGGCTAGTGTACACGCATGGACGCGAAATACGTTACATAGTGGTACTGCTATGGACATCGACTTGTGAACGTGCGACAATGACGGCGCGGTGCTTCAGGAGAATGCGCCAATGTCTGTCCACTTCAATATCCCGAGGTATTTCGAGGAGCAGGGGTTTCGCTGGGACACAGTCCAGAACCTGCTGGGATGGCCCAAGGGGCAACGACGGCACGCACTCAAACGGTTTGTCGAGGGTACCGGCCGACTTTCGCGCGACGAGATCAACGACCTGCTGCGTTACGTGTACGATCACTGCCCGACTTGGCTGGACTACCTCATAGCCCCCAACGTGCTTCAGCTCATGAGCGAGACAGGCCGGGTGCGGATCTATGTCGTCGGCGGGACGCAGGGCGATGAATCCCGCGACCACTCCTCCATGTTCGACCTGCTCGCGCTTTCGCACGTCAACGCGCACCTTCCGCGGACCACGTGGCGGCAGGTCCGCTTCGACATCGAGCCGTGCCGGATGAGCTGGGTGCGGCGCGGCGCAGCGCGGCCGGATGTTCCGTCGATCCGCTCGACGGAGCCGCCCGAGTGGAAGATCAGCTTCGGAAGCTCCAAGGTAAGCTGGCCGACGACCGCGCTTCTGGAACAGATCTACGGCGCGGAGCCTGTGCGTCCGCCCGCGGCAGAGCCGGTTGTGTTTCGCCTCCGCGTGTCGGCCGACCGGCGGGTAGCCGAAACCCGGTTCATTGAGGAAGTCCCGGAGGAGCACCAGCAGGGAATCTCGGTGGGCGGCGGCAAACCGTTTCTGTACGTTCCCCCCGGCCGGGGCGAGGGGCCTCACCACGGCACGGACGTGGGGCTGGTCGTCTGTCAGGCAGCCCCGTCCGGGGCGGGAGGCCGCGTGGTCGTGGCCGGGGTCTCCGGACCGGGGACATATGCGGCCGCGATTGCTCTCGTCGAGCGGGCGGACCTTTTCGCGCCCCGGCGGACCGTCGCCGGGCCGGGCGCGCAACCCGGTACCAGCCGCTTCTCCACAGAGCCCGTCGTCGGGGTCGTCGAGGCCACGGTAGAACAGGAGGAGAGCGGCTCGGGGGGCCGGACGGTCACCGGCGCACGGCTGGTCTACTGCTCATCCAGACCGGACGTGTGCACGGAGACGCCGATTCACCTGAACGTTCCCCGATAGCCCGCGCGGTGATCGCAGGAAATGCCGGCGGCCTGCGGAGAAACCCTGCCACGGCGACAGGCGGTGCAGGCGGCCGGTTGTCGGGGCGAAGCCGCGCCTACGCCTTGTCCAGCTCGAAGGCCGCGTGGACGGCCTTCAGCGCCTTCTCCGCGTCGGCGCGATCGACGATGCAACTGATCACGATCTCGCTGGTGGAGATGTTGCCGATGTTCACCTTGGCATCCGCAAGGGCGCTGAACATCTTCGCGGCAACGCCGGTATGCGTCTTCATGCCGACGCCGACGACGCTGACCCGCGCCACCTCCTCCTCCAGCTCGACCTTGTTGAAGCCGAGTTCCCTGCCGATCTCCTGGCAAACGGCCTGGGCCTCGGCGGCATCCGTCGCGGCCACGGTGAACCCGATGTTGGCCACGTTGGTGTCCTGGTAGACGTTCTGGATGATGTCATCCACCGCGATATTGTGCTTCGCGATGCGGGCGAAGATCCGGGCCGCGATCCCCGGCTTGTTCGGCACGCCGATGAGCATCACGCGGGCCAGGTCCTTCTTCATCGTCGCACCACGTACTACGATACCTTCCATTTCCGGAGTCTCCGAGATGATCAGGGTTCCCGGCGCATCCGTCAGCGAGCTGCGGACATGAATGGGAACGTCGTATTTCTTGCCGAACTCAATCGCCCGCGAATGCATGACGCCGGCGCCCAGGGACGCCAGCTCGAGCATCTCGTCATAGCTGATCCGGTCGATCTTCCGCGCCTCGGGCACGATCCGCGGGTCCGTCGTGTAGACGCCGTCCACGTCGGTGTAGATTTCGCACGCGGTGGCCTTCAGGGCGGCCGCCAGCGCCACGGCCGTCGTGTCCGAGCCGCCGCGACCGAGCGTCGTGATCGCCCCGTCCTCCGTAATGCCCTGAAAACCGGCGACGATGACGATCCGACCGGCCTTGAGTTCCCTGTGAATGCGGTCGGCATCGATCTTCTTGATGCGCGCCTTTGTGTGGCTCTCGTCCGTCACGAGGCCGACCTGGCCGCCCGTGAAGCTGATCGCCTTGTGGCCGGCCGCGTCGATCGCCATCGCCATCAGCGCGATCGAAATCTGCTCGCCCGTCGTGAGGAGCATGTCCATCTCGCGCTTGGGCGGATTCGAGGCGACCTGCTTCGCCAGCTCGATCAACTCATCCGTCGTATGGCCCATGGCCGAAACGACGACCACCACCTGATGCCCGTCCAGCTTCGCACGGATCGCGCGGCGGGCAGCGCGATGAATCCGCTCCGCGTTGGCCACGCTCGTACCACCGAACTTCTGTACCACCAAGCCCATCGTTTGCACCCGTCATTCCGCCCGCCCGGGCACGACAAACCGATCCACCTGAAGCTGCCGTGCCAGGGCCTGGGCCTCCGCGATCGAAGGCGGCGCGGCCGGCGCACGCCCTGCATCCCACCGCCAGGCGACGAGCGGACGCGTCAGCCCCCGCGCCCCGCGAAGCTCGACTACCTGCTTCATCACCGCAAGGATCCGCTGCGCCCGCCAGGCAACATAGCCGCGGCCGCGGCCCGGGAGGACGTCATCTCCCGCCAGAAACTCGACCTCATGATACGGAGTCCGCAGCAAGCGGTCCACTGCGGCGGTGCTGGCAAGTTCGTCGCCGCGCGTCTGCGCGATGAGCCTCCACTTTCGCGCCGCGACACACACGCGGCCAAGCTGCTCCAGCACGGCAGGCATGAGGATCGCCCCCGGGGTCGGCAGCAACACGACGGTCACCGCCGCCCGGCCCCAGGAGGCGAGACATCGCCCCCACCAGTCGCCCGACCACCACGAAGCCAACTGCCCCTGCGAATCCGTCGCCTCGAGCCACAGGGCGCTCGGCGGCCGGGAGACGGCCGGCTCGGGCGTCGCGGTCCCCTGCGCGGGCATCCACCGCTCGTCCCGGAACCGCCGCGGGTCCACGCGCCGGAGAACGGGGTTCAGGAGACGACGGCGCAGCCGCATCGCCGCCATCCGCGCGAAGCTCTTACGGGCGGCGTCCGAATCGCAGAAAGTATTCCATGAGCTCATATCCGGGATCCACATGCAGATCGCTTCGAGCGGCATTGGCCTCGTTGAACGTCTCACGATAGACGCCCACCACGCCGGTACCCGCCATGCAGAACGGCGGCGGATCGGCCGTATGTGTCTTCCGATCCAGCGGAGTCGGATGGTCCGGCGCGACCAGAACACGCCACTCGTCGAACGTCCGAAGCTTCGCGAGAACGGGACCGACAATGTGCTGGTCGATCTGCTCGATGGCCTTGATCTTCTCCGCGCAGTTGCCCATGTGACCGGCTTCATCCGGCGCCTCGATGTGGACGGCGACGAAGTCGTACTCATCGAGGGCCTGGACGGCGGCCTCGCCCTTGCCGCGGTAGTTCGTGTCGATGAAGCCGGTGGCGCCGGGCACGTCGATAAGAGACCAGCCGATGCAGGTCGCGATGCCCCGGAAGAGGTCCACCGCGCCGATCGCCGCCCCGCTGAGTCCGAAGCGCTGGCGGAACCGGTCGAGGCGCGGCATCGGCCCCTGCCCCCACAACCAGATCGAGGTGGCGGGGTTCTCGCCCAGCTCCCGGCGGACCTCGTTGACCGGATGCGAGGCGAGGATCGGCTGCGACCGGGCCATCAGAACACGGATCGGGTCGGCATCCCTGCCGGACGGGAGATACTTCGCGACGTTCTCGCCGGGGATATCATGCGGCGGGGTGGTGTCCACCTTCGTGCCGACCGCGTCTTTGAAGACCATCAGGTGGCGATAGCCCACGCCCGGATAGAACCGGACGCGGTCATCGGCCAGCTTCTCATTCAGGTCGGCGATCAGGCGCTCGGCCTCCTGCTGACGGATGTGGCCGGCAGTAAAATCCTCCATCCGATCATCCACGAGGGTGACCAGGTTGCACCGATACACGAGATCGTTCGGCCCCAAGTGGATCCGGCGTGCGGCCGCCTCGAGCGGGGCTCGCCCCGTGTAGTAACGAGTCGGGTCATAACCGACCACGCTCAGTGTGGCGACATCGCTGGCCGGCGTGAAGCCCGGGGGCACCGTCCGCGCCGTACCCTGCCGACCGTGCAGGGCGATCCAGTCCATGTTGGGCTTCTGCGCCGCCGCCAGGGGCGTGCGACCGCCCAGTTCCGCGACAGGTTCGTCGGCCGCACCGTCCGGTAGTATCAGTGCAAATCTCATTCCGAGGTCCGTCATCCGTTATTCCGTTGATCCGGGCATCGTTCCCCGCCCGCCGTCAGTCGGCCGTGGCCCATTCCCGCCGTGGCGGATGGCGACCGGTGGTCCCCGACGCCCGGCCCTTCATCCCGGGAGCGCGGCGTCGTGCTACTCCCGGTACTCTTCCCGCTCTGCGACGACGCGAATGCACACGGGCTGCGCCACTACCACGTCGAGCGACGCAATCTGCCGCATCGCCTCCCGCATGGCCCCCTCGCGGGCCATGTGCGTGGTAATCGCGACGGGCACAACATCCTGCGCCCCGCCCTCGGCCGCCTCGTGCTGCGTGATCGCGCTCAGGCTGATCGCGTAGTCGCCGAAGACCTTCGTGATCCGCGCCATCACGCCCGGCCGGTCCTTCACCATCGCCCGCACGTAGTAGCGGCTCTGAATCCGCTCGATCGGCCGGATCTTCGCCGGTTCGTTCTGATCCTGCAAGAGGCGAAACTGCTCGAAGACGCGGCGGGCGTTGCCGGTGGCCACGGCGATCACGTCGGCCAGGATCGCGCTGGCCGTCGGCTTCGGCCCCGCGCCCCGCCCGTAGAAGAGCGTATGCCCGACCGCGTTGCCGTAGATGCTGATCGCGTTGAACGGACCCGCCACGCTCGCGAGCGGGTGCGCCCGCGGGATGAACGCAGGATGAACGCGGAGGCTCAGGCCGTCGTCCTCGCGCTCGCCGATCGCCAGGAGCTTGCAGACGTAGCCGAGTTCCCGCGCCGCCCGCAGATCGGTGCGATCAATCGCCTCGATGCCTTCCACGGCGATGCTGCCCAGATCGATATCCGCCTGGAAGGCGATAGCGGCGAGGATCGCCAGCTTGTGCGCCGTATCGGTTCCCTTGACGTCGAAGGACGGATCGGGCTCGGCGTAGCCCAGTCGCTGGGCGTCGGCGAGGACATCGGCGTAGGCCCGGTCGCGGGCGGCCATCTCGCTGAGAATGTAATTGCATGTGCCGTTCACGATGCCGAAGACCGCGTCGATTCGGTTGGCGATCAGGCCCTCGCGAAGTGCCGCGATCACGGGAATGCCGCCGCCGACGCTGGCCTCGAACGCGACGCATCGGCCGGCCGCGCGGGCTGCTGAGAAGATCTCGCGGCCGCGGACCGCCAGCAACGCCTTGTTGGCGGTGACGACGTCCTTTCCGGCGGCGAGACACTTCTTGACGATCTCGCCGGCGACGGTCGTGCCGCCCACCAGTTCGATGGCGATCGTCGTATCGGGATCACGGAGAATGACATCCAGCTCGTCGGTGAACGTCCCCGGCGGAGCCTTCACACGTTCCCAGACGGCCCGGTTCTTCTCGCAGATGTGACGCAGTTCCAGACGGAAGCCGGACTTCCGCGCGATCGTCTCGGCGTTCGCTGCCAGGAGCTCGACCACGCCGGTCCCCACGGTCCCGCAGCCGATCAATCCGACGCCCACTGAAGTCATTGGCCTCTCCGTCGTGCCTGCAAGGGCCCGCCGATCATCGGGCGCATTATGTCGCGCCGCGACTCCGACACGCAAGCCGGGAAAAACGGCGGGCGCGACCGCAGCAAGCCGCAGGCCACCACGCCTTCGCCGCCGGCGCCGCCCCGGGGCCGGGGAAGTATGCGGACGCCGCCGGACCTTCACTTCCGCCGCATCGCGCGGTCGATGTCTCGCTGATGATCCCGCTTGCGGATGTCTTCGCGTTTGTCGGCGTGCGTTTTGCCCCGGACCAGGGCCAATTCGACCTTAGCCAG
>Ga0272448_1005313_pt1 | contig 14295 bp, 10 predicted proteins | sample YNPCB0191_FD_202220 | JGI IMG/M metagenome (GOLD analysis project Ga0272448, IMG submission 202220) | Hot spring sediment microbial communities from Yellowstone National Park, WY, United States - YNP-CB-019-1 | ecosystem: Environmental > Aquatic > Thermal springs > Hot (42-90C) > Sediment...
CGTATTTGGTATCGAGAGCCTGCGCACAAGCCCATACACCTCATACCCCTTAGAAAGTAAAAATTCAGCAAGGTATGAGCCATCCTGACCTGTAATACCCGTGATAAACGCAATCTTACTCATGATAGGGAGATTTCATTTTGGTATTTAAAACCATGCCTTCAGTAAATCCAGATATATCTTTAGATGCTGGCTTGCACAGCGTTCCCATGTATATTTTTTTGCCTGTTTTATGCCCTTATCACCTATTTCCATCTTCAGCGCCTCTAAAATTCCCTCTGCAATTGCCCCTGGCTCATTTTTCACATATACAGGTACATCTCCCATGAACTCACGGTTAAAGGGTAAGTCAAGTGCCACAACCTTTGCACCACATGCAAGCGCCTCCAGTGGCGGCAATCCCATGCCTTCATATATGCTCGGCCAGACAAAAACATCGAAACTTGAGTAAGCCCTTCTCAACACCTCGATGTCCACAACACCTGGCTCCACAAGCGTTATCCCGTACCTTCTTGCCGTTTCCTGCATTTTTCTTGTTTCTTCTGGCCAGTTTGATGGCCCAAATCTCACAAAATTTATATCATACCCCTTCTCCTTCAACACACCAAGCGCCTCAATCAACACCGGGAAATTCTTTTTTCGTTCATTCTGTCCAGCGGTTACGATATTTAGTTTGCCATCTTTGTAGAACTCAGATCTCTCAGATGTAGGATTAAATGCACTGTCTATTCCAATGGGGCACACTTCAATCTTCTCTTTATTAATACCCAGATACCTGACACACTCCTGCTTCGTAAACTCACTGATGCTTAAAATCTTTTTCGCTCTCAAAAGCGCGTTTTTTCTGAGTATCCATTCGATTTTAGCAGTGGCTGTATTGATATGGACATCTGGAAACACTATAGGGATAACATCAAGAAGTGTTACTATATTGGTATTGGGTGTAGCAACCCTAGCATCCAGTGCATGCACAATCTTTGCCTTCGGATGTTTCAAGCATCTAACAGGCCATATTGTGGAATAACCCCCGATTTTTCTTTTTGCAATGTTTAGCTCAAATAGGGGCTTAATTTCATGGACACTTACGCTCAGACCAGCATGCCTTGCAAGTGCACAAACTCCTGGAATAAGGTTTCCTGCAAAAGACCCGTGCCCTACGCCCGTACGCCATTTACCAGTAATAATTGCAATATCGTCCATTCGCTCACAAATAGAGTGACTATTATTTAACCCCTTCTCGCCCAAAATAAAATTCAACTAACAGTCAAAAAAAAATAAAAGAAGGCAGGGAGAGATGTTCATCCTCAATCTTTCTTTCTTATCCTGAACAGCGTATAGGTGAGCCCAACACCCACGCTAAGCCCGACTATAAAGGCAATACTGATGTACACGAGGTTAATGCCAGCACTGTCATTGCTGAATATCTCGAGTTCATGCTCTGAGAAATGAGGTACATACACATACAGTACATTGTTTCCATAGTCATCCGTGGTTACAGTATACTTCGGTTCTCCATCGCTTGAGCCAAAAATCTCTTCAATGCTCACTTTCTGCGCATTCTCACCATCAAATTTCACCTGCAACCTCTCAGCGTTCATCTCTGTATTTTCGAGCATGACCGCGAATACTGTGCCTTCGCCTTCACCACTGATGCGCAAACGAATGCGGTGCTGCGCCATCTCCTGCACATTCACACCGATGTCCGCTCTGTACGGGACGATGTCATCTAACATAAATCCATTCTGCTCTGTTAGAAATACATCAGCACCTACCTTACCCAGCCCATAGTTTTCATCAAGTCGTGGCATGCCGTATCTATGCAGTGCATGCATTCTGAATGAACTCTGAGAATTATACAGTTCAACGCTCACAATGTTTGGCTCCACGCTCAGATTTCTCCCGGAGATTATACTGCCAGTAATGTTGTAGGATGCGCTCATAATCCATGCAAGATTTCCGTATGTGTGGTTTTTGTATGTATTTGTGGCATAAAAATCACTGCCCAGCGTGTAATTCGCAGTCACAGAAGTTGTATTGTTATATACGATATGCTGGATCACGCCCGCAGGATTATCATGGATAATTATCATTGCGTTGCTCCCCTGTATCATGAGAATTGCGCCCATCACTCGAATTTCTTTTTTCTCAAAATTGCTCACCGTTATGCGTTCAAACACATGCATGTCAACAACGCTTCCATCACGCTGATACACCTTCAGCGTATAATTTGAGATTTCACCTGTCTGCTCATTAAGTGCAAAGTTCACAAATCTTCCATCTGCATGCCCGTTCGTGTAGTTAATCCATCCAAACATGTGCGTGCTGTGGTAGCGTTCCTGCCACATCCTGTTTGCATCATCTGGCTTTGACCAGTTCAACCCACAGTTGCTCCCATCAGAATGCCCTGGAAAACTGGGCGCACATGGCATTTGCGTGGCACTGGCAGATGGAAACACAAGTAACACCGCAAGTCCGAGCACCATACCCCATACAATGCTTTTTCTGTTCATTTTTATCACCATGAAATGCATGTGCCTTCATATTTAACTTATTTTTGGTACAAAGTCAGAACTGATTAGAACAAACTCAGAACAACTCATAACGCATAGTAATCCTTAAGAATTGATTTCAGCTCACCAATCTTGTCCTGCACAATTTTATGTACTTTCTGGGATGATGTAAGTACACTTGAGAGTGCGTCAAAATTTTCCTTAATTTCCACATCCACACCGCCCAGCGTGCTCACAATCACATGTGCAAGTTTCTTGTTGCTTGGATTATATCCGCCTTCCTGTAAAATCACAAATTTTCCAAGTTTCAAAATCTTTCTAATGATGTTCCTGTAACCATTTGCAGTGAGCTTTAACCCTACATTCTCCTCTGAAAAATGTGCATCAAATCCATTCAAGCCAATTATCAAATCTGGTTTGTACTGTGTTATGAGCGGAACTACCAGTTCATCAAGGACTCGATTGTACTCCTCATCCCCGCTCCCTGCGGGCATCTCCATGTTCACACAGTATCCCCTGCCTTCACCATGTCCTATCTGATAGGCAAAACCATCATGTGGATAGAACTCATGCGGGTCGCGATGCACCGAGAATTTGAATACCTCCGGGCATTCGTAGAAGATACGCATTGTACCATTGCCAGCATGTGCATCCCAGTCAAATATAAAAACCCGTTTCACGCCTTTTTTTTCTTGCAAATATCGTACTGCCACTGCCGCATTATTAATGATACAGTATCCTCCGAATTTATCGCTTGTTGCATGATGCCCTGGTGGTCGTGTGAGTGCATACCCGTAATCCGCAAAGCCATCCAGCACATCAGTGCATGCCTGAATTGCAGCACCAGCAGCCCATTCAGCAGCAATAATTGAACCACGGGAGATATATGTAGAATCACCTAAAAAAGAAGAACCCCTGATTATTGCCTTTTTGAGAAAATCAAGGTAACTTGCCTCATGTACCCGCAAAATATCCTCTTCTGTTGCTGACTGAAAATTTGTAACAATATTCATGAATGGCAAACTGACTGCGTTGCTTGTTAGATACTTGTACACACTTTTAATTCTCTCTGGATTTTCAGGGCTGGCAGTAGCTGAGAAGTGGAGTTCATGTTCATTTCGGTAATACAAATTAACTTTCACCACGATTAACCTTAATGCTAAACACATATATATTTCCTGCCATTCCCATTATCATGAAGATTGTGGAGTGTATTCCGAATTTTAGTGAAGGCAGGAGAACCGAAGTAATTGAGAGCATCGCCAGTGAAATCAGAAACACACCAGATGTGCAATTGCTTGATGTTGAATCAGATAAGGACCACAATCGCACCGTAATAACATTCATTGGAACACCAGAGGCATGTGGAGAAGCAGCATTCAGGGCTGCAAAAAAAGCAATGGAACTCATTGACATGAACCAGCATAAAGGAGAGCATCCGAGAATTGGCGCCACTGATGTGATTCCATTTGTGCCCATAATGGGCGTGAGCATGGAAGAATGCATTGCACTGGCTGAAAAATTAGGCAAGCGTATTGCGGATGAATTGGGGATTCCTGTCTATTTATATGAAGAAGCGGCAAAACGACCAGATAGAAAAAATCTGGCAGATATAAGGAAAGGAGAATATGAAGGTTTAAAGGAAGATATCAAGAAGAACCCGAATCGTGTCCCTGACTTCGGAAAGCCAGAACTGCATCCAACTGCGGGTGCCACCGTTGTGGGTGCCAGATTGCCGCTTGTTGCATTTAATGTTAACCTGAATACAACAGACATTGAAATTGCAAAGAAAATTGCAAAGGGAATAAGGTTCAAGGACGGTGGCTACAGATATGTGAAGGCAATGGGATTTGACATAAAAGAGAAGGGTTATGTCCAGGTATCAATGAACCTGACGAATTACCGTGGCACGCCAGTATATCGTGTATTTGAAACAATAAAGAGTGAGGCAGAACGCTACGGAACCAGTGTGAAAGGAAGTGAGATTATCGGGCTTGTGCCTCTGGACGCCCTGGTAGATTGTGCAGAGTACTACCTCCGTCTCACGGACTTTAAGCGTACCCAGATACTTGAAAATCGAATTTTCGGTTTTAAGGAAGATAAACTCATGGACATGCGGTGCAGTGCATTTCTTGGTGAGCTTGCATCGGAGAGCCCTGCACCAGGTGGTGGTAGCGCCTCAGCATTCTCCTGTGCTATGGGTGCTGCACTTGTAGCGATGGTGGCAAGATTGACTGTTAAGAAAAAGAAATATGCAGATGTGAAGGAAGAAATCTCACAAATTCTGCAAAGAGCAGATGAACTCCAGTATGTACTGATTAAGCTCGTAGACAGGGATACTTCCGCATTCAACGAAGTGATGGAGGCATTGAAGTTGCCAGAGGAAAGCGAGGAGAAAAAGCAGGAGAAGCAGAGAAGGTATCAGGAAGCACTTAAAAACGCACTCTCAGTACCAATGGAAACGATGATGGAAGGTGTGGCTGTTCTTGAACTGGCTAAGAGAATTGCTGAGATTGGTAACAGGAATGCGATAAGTGATGTGGGCTGTGCTGCAAGGATGGTATGTGCGGGTGTAAGGGGTGCATACTTCAATGTCCTGGCAAATCTAAAAGAAATCGATGATGCTGAGTTCAAGAAACAGACGCTCGAGAATTGTGAGAAAATCCTGGCTAAACTGGATATGCTGCAGGAAATTGAAGAACTTGTGCTGTCAGTGTTGAAAAATGAATAAAATTAAACGCCTTTTACTTGCACTCGCCCTTACATTTTCAGTGTTTCTTGTTGAGCTTTTAGGTGGGTTTTTCACAAATAGTGTAGCACTGGTAAGTGATGCACTTCACATGCTTACGGATGTGCTTGCACTTGTCCTCAGTATTTCTGCACTGGTTGTTGCAACAAAAAAACCAAACTTGAAGAGCACATACGGTTACCATCGAATTGAAATCTTTGTGGCACTGATTAACGGGATTAGTGTTTTTGCTCTGGCAATAGTTATTTTGTATGAGGGCATCAGGCGGGTATTCATGGTTGAGCATGTTGCTACATTTGAAATGATTATCATTGCGTTAATCGGGCTTGGGGCAAACATTGCGTCTGCACGAATTCTTATGCACAGCACTGACCTGAATGTGCGGAGTGTATATCTGCATGTAATTGGAGATGCATTGTCTTCGATAGCAGTGGTGACCGGTGGGATAATAATGTTTTTCACTGGAGTATTTCTCATCGATGCCATACTCAGCATGTGTATTGCGTTTGTAATAATGTACAGTGCTGGCGGTCTTATAAATGACGCCGTCGGAATTCTTCTGGAAAGAGCACCGAAACATCTCAATACTGCAAAAATAATTGCGGAGATGAAGACCGTGAAAGGCGTTCTCGATGTGCATGATGTGCGTCTGTGGAGTGTATGCTCAAATGTCCATGCAATGAGTGCACATATTGTTGTGCCAGATATGAAGGTTTCTGAGACAAAAAAGGTAATTGATGCGCTAAATAGCGTGCTTGAACGATACAATATATTTCTTACATCCTTTCAAGCAGAGTGTATGAACTGCGGGAAGGAAACCGTGTGTGAGATAGAGCACTGCGATATAGAGGATGAACACTGAGTGTGTCTTTGCGTGCGGGAAGATTGTTGGTAGCATTTCTTGTCGGGTTGGGCAATAGATATATATACAAATTATACATGTAGGGTAGCAAGGAAAAATACGAGGGATGATAACTTATGAATGGCAAATTGAAAACAAAAATCGGGCAAATGATGTGGGCTGTGTGCATTGGTGTACTGGTATGCATGCCAATCTCGATACCAGGGGCTAATGGGCTGTCTAATCATTCAGACATCAGGGCAGGAAATGATCTAATTGTGGACACAAATGTGGTGCTGGATCGTTCGACAGTACCCAGTGGAGTATTTGGAATCGATGGAAATATCACCATAAACAGCGGCGGAAATCTGACAGTGAAGAATATCGAGATTCAGTTCCTCCAGGATGGGGGATTGTATCCAGTTTCTCCACAAAAGAAATACACACTGACAATCAACTCTGGTGGTGTCCTGTATCTTGTGAATAGCAAAATTACAGTATCCATAATGATGGTAACTCCATATCTGAAGTTCAATTTAACGGTTAACGGTGGTAAACTCATAATGGAGAATTCAGAGCTATCTTATCCAGGATATCTCTTCCTGAATAATGCAGAATTGTATGCAAATAACTCAAGATTTACGGGACTGAATGAGATGCCTGCGGTATGGGCAAGTGATGCAGCCAAGATAGATGACAACGACGATGGACCAGTACTTACAGCCATAAACTCAAACATATATGTTGCGGATTCTACGATTGACCACTACTATGAGAATGTGAATATTATGGATTACCAGCTTACACCGAAGGACTTTTCTGGTTTTGTTGACCTTGGAGCAGGCCAGTCCGTTACATTCTCCCAATTTGACACCTCAGATATCTCGTATGATAAGCTCAGCAGTGTGCGCCTTTCAGTGGACTACACGACTACTGTGGATTATAATGGAACTGCAAGTTTCAGGGTGTCTTACAATGGAGGTGTGAACTGGCAGAATCTCCCGATCACTCCACAACCAGACCAGCAGGCAAGTGAAACTGTGCCACTGGCAATAACAACACTCGCGGGCATATCTAATCTACGCTTCAGTTTTACACACAATGGCAACTCTGGCAATATATCAATTGCCAGATTTGATGTGATGGTAAGACCTGCCTACGAATTTAACATTACGCTCAGGGGCAGTACACTTATGACCATTGTCAATTCCAATGTCTCAATTGACTGGAACTCAGACCAGATTTCTTTCGGTGTATCAAATAAACTCGTGCTTTATGATACTGCAATTGTAGAAATGCTCAATGCGTCATTCGATGAGGAAGAAACACCACCGCTTGATGCTAATGGACATGGACAAAAATATGCACCAGCAATTATAACATATAACTCGAGCAAAGCCATCATATATAGATGGGCTAAGATTCCAGTGTATGACCAGAACAAAATGCCAATCGTAGATGCTCAGCTGGTTTCACTTGAATACACGCCCTCATCATCCATGATACAATATAATCTCTCAAGTGATGCAAACAACTTGAATAACCACCAGTTCATTAAGATGTATCTTACTGCTCATGGGATTACAAATCGCTCGGATGCATCAGGAATAATAACATACCCCGTTGCTTCGGATGTTATAAATATCACATCCATGCCAAACAGCATATTTATTGGCACATACATTGCAAATTGCACATACCCGGTGAACAAGAGAGGCAGTGGCATAATCTCATTGCCCCCATATCCAGATATGGTTGAAAGCGACAACGCCTTTACCACAAGTCCTGTTGCAATCTCGATAGACCTGCCAAACCTGAAAATAACTAATTTGTTCTCGACACCATCTCAACCACTTAAAGGCGATGTTGTAAATATTACTGCAAGAGTTGAAAATACGGGTCTGGCAACTGCAAAGAGTGTAGTGGTGCGATTTATGGTAAACGGAATTGTGCTTGGCGACTCAGCACCCATTGATATCTCGCAGGGTGGAAGCGCAAATGTGCCATATCCGTACATCTTCGATGCATCAGGGACTGCATCAATCGTTGCAACAGTTGACCCGGATAACACCGTGTCTGAGATGGATGAGGGAGACAATACCTACTCCACAAGCTTTAGTATTGCAGGGAGACCTTCACTCTCAATACCGTTCTTATTTGTGCTCGTTAGCGGTTCACCCAGCGAAAGTGTGAATGTGAATCAAAGCGCAGAAATACGCGCAACTATCCAGAACAATGGAGATGGCGTAGCAACAAATGTCCAGGTGGAATTTAGAGCTGATGGGACAGTTATCGGTACCGATACAATTTCAAGCATTCCAATTGGAGACAGCCGAGACGCAAAGATAAACTGGATGCCTACATCAGGTACAGGTGCAACAATTACCGTATCTATAATTCAATCCACTCCATCTGAGAGCGATTTAGATAAAGGAGATAACAGTGCAACCAAGAATGTAATCATAACCTATCCAAGCTTGCAGGTGAATACTGGCTCTATCTCATTCTCCAGCGAACCCGTTGAAAACACAACAACTACAATTTCTGCGGAGATTTACAATGACGGAAATGGATTCGCATCAGATGTGCTGGTTGAATTTAGAAATGATACGCAAACAATAGGTACGCAGACAATTACGAAGATTGAGGCAAAATCCACAAAGGTAGCCAGTGTGGTCTGGAATGTGCCCATGGGTTCCGGCGGTACACAGAACATCTCTGTGCGCGTTGTATCCACGCACGAAGGAATTGGAAGCCAGGAAGTAACTGCACAGGTCTATGTTAAGTATGCTCCCAGAGTAAACATGGAAACAAAAGTATACTTCTATGATACTGAGAACAATTTCATAAACTCTGCGCAAGTTGGCTCAACCGTTATTTTCAGGTTGAATCTAACAAATGACGGAGATGTGGATTCCTCGCAGATAAGTGTTGACTTCTATCTAGATTCTATTACAAAATCAAGTTACATTGGAAAAAAAGTAATACAGAGTGTTCCGGGTAGAGGTGCAACAGTGTGTGAGTTTTCATGGTCAGTGCAGACAAAACTGCTCAACCAGACACATGTAATCTATGCAAGGGTGAACGGAACATCAATGAATGCATCTGGTAATCTGTTCGTTGAAAAACTAAATGTTGAATGGGATGTGCCTCCATTCCTCAATCTGAACTATTCTACGAACACTGAATATTCAATTATGGGCAGAGTCAGGACAAGCATGCCTGTAGAAATGAGTATTGCACTCAATGTAAAAGATGCAAACAATGCGGTGGTTGCCAGCTACCAGGGTACCTTTACCGACGATAGTGGTTCATTTGTGATTCCTGTGAAGTTCGATAAGTCTGGCAAATACACACTCGAAGTTGTAGTTTCTGGCAGTGATATAAATACAATATCCTACACCCAGCCAAATGTAGAGATATCTGGCCCGGTACAAACTGGAATGCCTCTATCAACACTTCTGATAATACTGGTGATAATAATAATTGTAGTAGCAGTCATTGTTGCATTCGTTGCAATCTCCAGAATGGGTGTTGGAAAGCTTGGTGAATGCGGCGAGTGTGGTGCACCGATCCCGGAGAATGCCACAAAATGTCCTAAGTGCGGTGCAGAATTTGAGACAAATACCGTGAGATGCAGTGAATGCGGCGCCTGGATACCCGCAAATGTGAAGACATGTCCAGAGTGTGGTACAACATTCACTGGTAAGAAGGTAGAAGGCACAACTTATGAAAAGAGCATGAGACAGCAGTATGAAGCATATGTGGATAAGTACCGCGCACAGGCAAAGCGGGAGATGGGTGCAAGCTTCAATGAAACAGCGTTCTGGAGATGGTGGAGAACACAGCCATCGTACATGACCTACAATCAGTGGCTGCACAAGGAAGAAAAAGAGAAGAAGGAAACAAAGAAATGCCCGAGTTGCGGTGCGATAAATGAGAGAACTGCGACCGTGTGCTACAGATGTGGCACTTCACTCGTCCCTGTACAGACAACACAAGAAGGCAGAAGGTATGAACCCCCACGAGAACAACCGCCACAGTACACACAACCCGTATATCAGCAACCACCTGCTCCAACTACATACCAGCAGCAGGCATACACACCACCGCCACCACCACCTGCACCGCGTGAGGAACCCACATATGCACCACAACCCTCAAGGCCGGTAGTTCTTAAGTCCACGCCACCACCAGCAGCACCCGGAACAGTGCCTCCTCCTGCAGCACCAGTGCCACCTAAGAAAGTGATAAAACGCCCTGAGACCGTAGGCGCACCTGAGAAAACAATCGGCAAGGTGTGTCCAAAGTGCGGCAAGGAAATCAGCCCGGAGTTTGTGGTGTGTCCGTACTGCGGTGCAATTGTGCACTAAAAATATTTTCTTCTTTTATTTTTAATATAAAGGCAAGCTGTCTCTAAACTTTTCTTTTGTCAGGTTTTGTGATCAATCGGGATTATCTACATCTTCATATTTGAGAAACACAGTGTCCAGGTCATGCGGTGCAATTGTAGCCGGGAAAATGTGCTTTGCCTCATCCAGCAGTGAAGTGACTGCTTTGTATCTCTGACTGTAATGTATTAACGCAAGTTTTTTCGCATTGCATTTATCAGCAATTTCAGCAGCTTGTTTTGCGGTACTGTGTCCGAATTCGTTGAGCTGGGTTCTAATCTCCTCAGTTCCAGTTGCATCGTGAATAAGCAGGGTGCAGTTCCTTACATGCTCATAATTCCAATCTGGTGCAGTATCAGTGCAATATGCCACAGAGATGCCCGGGCGTTTGGGACCTAAAACCATATCCGGTGAGATGAGCATTCCGTGATACTTCACAGATTCTCCACGCTGTAAGCGTCCGTAAAGGCGTCTGGGTATTCCAAGCTTCTCAGCTTTATCAACAAGGAATTTGCCTCTCCGCTCCTTTTCCAGGAACAAATATCCGTTTGTGGGTACTGGATGCACAAGTCCAAACGCACGCACAATAAATGCACCACAGTCCACAGAGTTACCATCGCCAATTTCGTGTGGAATTACATTGTAATCAAGCTCATAACAACCCGTGTTCAGAATATTGTTTACTATTGATTCTGTACCTTCTGGACCGTAAATCTCCAGGGGCTCTGTGCGCATCAGCATTCCCATTGTTTGTAGCATTCCAGGCAGTCCGAGGAAATGGTCTCCGTGGTAATGAGATATAAAAATTTTCTTAATTTTCATGAAGCTAACCGTGCTCATCATAATTTGCTTCTGGCAGCCCTCACAGCAATCAAATAGAACGACCTCATTGTTGTACCTTAATGCAACTGATACGGTATTTCTGACAGGAGTCGGCACCGTGCCACCAGTACCTAGAAATATTACTTCCACGGGCTGAAATAGCACAGCATAGAAATATAATTTTCTAAAGTATGTATGAGTAGAGACAAAATTAACACATGGGTGAAACTACCTGGAAAAACTCCCTGCCGTGTTCAAAAGGTTTAATTACATTCTTGTATTCTATGTTATCATGCGGAAACAACTAACAGACACACTGGCAGATTTGATAAAATTTAAATCCTATCTTGAAGAAGAGAAACCAGACATTATCAGATACATTGTGGACTATCTGAAACCACTTAACATGAAAATCACAGAGTATGGAGATGACAGTTCGCCAGCCATACTTGCAGAATATGGCGAAGGCGGCGTGGTATTTGCAGGGCACCTTGATACCTGCCCGATTGGTGATTTCTGGACATATACACAAGCACAGATTGTTGATGGAAAAATGTATGGACGCGGGACTGCGGACATGAAGGGCTCTGTTACTGCCATGTTAAACGCCTCAGCAGAACTTGTTCGAAGGGAAATACCATTTGCACTTGCGTTCACAACCGATGAGGAAAGTACAATGCGTGGTGCGTCCGCACTCTGCAGAGCCAGAGCTGTAAGAAATGCGCCTGCGATCGTGATTGGTGAGCCCACAAATCTTTGTGTGGGATACGCTGAGAAGGGTTTAATGTTTCTCCAGATAGAGACGATTGGCAAAGCAGCGCATGGTGCAATGCCCCATCTCGGAGAAAACGCAATACTCAAGATGATGAAGGTGCTGAGAACACTTGAAACCTTCAAGGACAGTGCAACACACCCACAGTTGGGCGGAGTGACCATAAACATCGGCACAATCAATGGGGGCGAGAAGGTAAATGTTGTAGCAGATAAGTGTATTGCGATGATTGATGTGCGATTTCCACCGCCACATACACTGAAAAGTATATACGATGCAATAAGCAAACATATGCACACTGCCAAGAAGCCGTTTGTCCTGAATAAAATGTTTGAGCTGCCTGCAATAGAAATTGACCCGAATTCAGAGGTAATTGCGGCAACAAAGGAAATTGCGAAAACAGAACTGGTAGGACTTAAATACACATCTGAACTTGTTAAATACTATGAGGTTAATCGAAATGTGGTCTTGTTTGGTTGTGGCGATGAAGAGGTTTCACATCATGTGAATGAATATGTGAAGCTTGAAGATGTGCTCAAGGCCTCGGAAATTTACAAAAAGATTGCTGGTAGATTTGCACCGAAGTGATGCCCTTGCATCCTGCAAACGATATTCTCGGCATTAAATCGGACAAGCTCAAGGGAAAGAAGATTGTATTAGGTGTTACCGGGAGTATTGCTGCTACGGAAACTGTAAAGCTAGCGAGAGAATTAATCCGCCATGGTGCAGATGTAATACCTGTGATGACGAAGAGTGCGCAGGAAATTATCGGTGTAAAAAGTTTACATTTTGCAACTGGCCATATGCCAATCACTGAAATATCCGGTGATGTGGAGCATGTAATGTACTGCGGGGCGAGAGAGGAAAAGGCGGATGCACTTCTCATTGCGCCTGCAACTGGAAATACAATCTCAAAGATTGCGTGCGGAATAGATGACACACCAGTAACAACATTCGCCACAACTGCGATAGGCACCGGGATTCCAGTTATGATTGTACCTGCCATGCATGAGAGCATGTACAGGCATGCGATACTCCAGGAGAATATTAAAAAATTGGAACACCTGGGCATTCATATAATTCAACCTAGATTTGCTGAGCATAAGGCAAAATTCCCGGACATCGATGAAATTGTCGCACATACAATACGAATTCTGGGTAAAAATGATTACCAGAATAAACGAGTTCTGGTAATTGGTGGCGCAAGTGTTGAGTATATTGATGAAATGCGTGTGATTACAAATCTTTCAACAGGGAAGATGAGCGTTGCACTTGCAAACGAGGCGTTTTACCGTGGTGCTGAAGTAATGATGTATGCTGGACGGATGGAGGTTCCTGTACCAGGTTATCTCCCTACGAAAAGATTTGATACCGTTGAAAATCTTTTAGAACTGACAAAGAAGATAAATTATGATTACATTTTTGTGCCCGCTGCACTATCAGATTTCTATGTGGAACCTGTGAAAGGAAAAATTCCTTCCGATAAGGAAATTACACTGCATCTTAAGCCATTACCAAAGGTTATACGACATTTGAGGGAAAGAACCAGGGGAAAAATTATCGGTTTTAAGGCAGAGCCAGATTGTAGCGATGCGGTGCTGTTTGAGAAGGCATTTAAGGTAATAAAAAGTACCGGGATAGATGGGGTATGTGCGAACACATTTGCCAATGTGGGCAAGGACCATGGAGAAATACTCTACATAAATTCCCGTGGAGAAATGACAAAAATTAGAGGCACAAAAGAGGAAATTGCACAAAAAATTTTTGATAGGGTTTTATTACTTTGATGACACTTCGGATGCACTTTTGTCCTGGCTTTCTTCGTAGGCGTTTGTGTTGAGCATTTTTGTGATTTCTTTTTCTATCTCGCTCAGCTTCAGTTCCATTCTAGCCAGTCTGCAATTTATGCAGTTGCATCCCTCGAGTGGCGTATCGTCTATCATATTTCACCCCCTTTTTCGTTTTTTCTCCATATTAACATTGCCAGCAACATTTTCATTACCCCTGTTGTTTTTTGTATACATTTTGTATACAATATGTATATGTGCGAAGGGATATATATACCTTTGCATCAATGTGCTGCGTAATATCGCTCGTTTCGTTCCTCGATTGCAATGCCCTCTTTTTTGTGTCGTTTGACCCATTCTGGTAGTTCTGGCATAAATTAAAAACAATGGTATCATATTGCTTCGGCTGATATTACCGAGAAT
>Ga0272448_1005315_pt1 | contig 14293 bp, 8 predicted proteins | sample YNPCB0191_FD_202220 | JGI IMG/M metagenome (GOLD analysis project Ga0272448, IMG submission 202220) | Hot spring sediment microbial communities from Yellowstone National Park, WY, United States - YNP-CB-019-1 | ecosystem: Environmental > Aquatic > Thermal springs > Hot (42-90C) > Sediment...
CGTTACCCTGCCAACCCGAACGGGTCTGTGGTGGATATTGCCGGTGTGTGCAATCGGGATGGCAATGTGCTTGGCCTCATGCCACACCCGGAAAATCACATTTATTCCTGGCAACATCCGCAATGGACGCGCAGCCTGGCGCGCGGTAGCGGACTGCTCTTGTTTAAAAATGGCGTTCGTTATACGGAGGAACTATGATAGAAACGAGGCGGCTTCGTGAATTGCTTCCCCTGGCCCTGTCCGAAACCAATCTGCCGCTGCCGGGCAAAGGTTCGGGTAAGGTGCGCGACTGGTATGACCTGCCAGATGGCAGACGCTTGCTGGTCACTACCGACCGTCTCTCGGCGTTCGACCGCATCCTGGCGCGCGTGCCTTATAAGGGTCAGGTGTTGAACCAGTTGACCAACTGGTGGTTTGAGCGGACAAAAGGCATCATTCCCAGTCACCTCATCGCCGAGCCGGATCCGAACGCCTCGGTGGTGGAGGTGGTGGAGCCGTTCCTGGTAGAGGTCATTGTGCGTGGTTACATCACCGGCGTGACCACAACGGCGCTCTGGTATCGTTATGCGCTCGGCGAACGCGAGATTTACGGTTACCGCTTCCCGGAAGGCTTGCGTAAGAACTCACCTTTGCCACAACCGATTATCACGCCGACGACAAAAGGCATCGCCGGCGCCCACGATGAACGTCTTACCTGTGCCGAGGTAGTCGAGAAAGGGTTGCTGGATGCCGCCACCTGGGAGCAGGTGCAGGCGGCAGCGCTGGCGATCTTTCGGCTGGGTCAGGAGGTAGCCGCGCAGGCCGGCCTGATTCTGGTGGATACCAAGTACGAATTCGGCCGCGCCGCGGATGGCCGCGTGCTTTTGATTGACGAAGTGCACACGCCTGATTCGTCCCGTTTCTGGAAGGCCGACACCTATGAAAGCCGTCTGGCGGCAGGCGAGGAGCCAGAAAATTTCGACAAAGAGTTTGTCCGCCTGGCCTACGCGGAAAAAGGTTATCGCGGCGATGGTGAAATTCCCACCATGCCAGACGAACTGTGGGTGGCAGCCAGCCAGCGCTACATTGCCATCTACGAAATGCTCACTGGCGAGACGTTTGCGGCCGGCGAGTATCCGGTCGAACCGCGCCTGCTGACGAATCTACGCGCCGCCGGTCTCTTGTCCGCGTGAGCCGGCGGGGATAAAAAAGAGCGGGGAGGTGGGGCCGTAACCGGCCGCCTCCCCGCCAGATAACGATTGGGGTCTGAGGGGGAACCATTATCCCTTCAGGAATTCCTCTACTGCCGCTTTGCTGATGCGATAGGCGTTGCCGACTTTCCGGGCCTTCAGGCTGCCATCCTGAATGGCCGCCATCACGTCTTCCTCGGCGACTTTCAGATATTGTGCGACTTCTGCGGGGGTCATGACATCGGGCATTGCGCCGGTGTCGGGCGTAGCGGTAGCCGGTCGCGCGGCGGCGCCCTGCAGCGCCTGTCCCATCAGGTTGCCGATGCCTACGCCGGCGCCAATGCCAGCGGTCAGGCCGGCGCCGCCGCTGGGATTTTGGGCCGCGTCGCGCATGGCGTCGGCGGCCTGCAGTTGGGTGTATGTCGCCATGTCCAGGACACCCATATCGCGCAGTTCTTGAGCCGATTTCTCCGATGGCTTCAGATTCGCAATGATGAAGGACTTGACGGTCAGGCCGAGGGCGTTGAAATCGTCCTCGATTTCGGAGCGGATGTAACCGGCCATTTCCTGGGTTTTTGCCAGCAGTTGCGTCAGGTTAAACCTGGCGCCCCACTCGTTGAGCGTATCTTGCAACTGTCCCAGAATGATATTGCGCAGCCGATCTTCGATGTCGTCCATGCGGTACGACGCCTTTTTGCCGACAATCTGGGTGACCAGTTGCATAGGGTCTTTGACCTCAAAGGAGTACGTGCCAAAGCCCTGCAGCAAAGCGACGCCGAGGCCCATCCCTGGATTGCTAACCAGAATCGGCTGAGGGGTGCCCCACTTGCGGTTGGCGAACTCCTTCATGGAAACGAAGTACACTTCGGCCGGGAAGGGGGTCCGTTCATTAAAGGCCTTGCCGATCAAGTCTATCAATTTGGGGATATTGGCGGTTGAAATGATATGTCGTCCTGGCCCAAAGGTGTCCAACGCCAGGCCATCGCGGAAGAAGACCGCCGCCTGCCCGCTGCGAACGATAACGTTACTGCCAATGCGGTAATCGCCGATTGAGGTATCATCGGGGAAACGATGGACTAATTCGTTCTCCATCTCATTGGCGTATTCGATAACATCAAAAATGCGCGCCATATTCTTTTCTCCTTGAACAGGGTGGGGAACCGTGAACCATAGTCATTATACTGCCTTTTGCTGAAAACGATTCTGGCAGCAGGAGCGGATTTTATTCCCAATATACGCCTGGCAGGGGGAAAGGTTGCGGGTGGTGATGAACGCGGGCGCCTACTGAAATGGGACGACCATGGCAGAGGCGCGACCGGTCAGGGAAATATTCGGTTTTGGGTAACTACTTTGACAATGTCAACTTTTCGTATCGTTGTCATTGCGAGGAGCGTTTCTTTGCGACGAAGCAATCTCCTTGCAAACCAGGAGACTGCTTTCCCCACGTTACGCTCCACCGCGCTCCGCTCGTGGCAGGCGGGACATGCGCCTTGCTCGCAGTGACGGAATGCGAGTAATTACGAAGAAAAATTGAAAGGAGGCTGCTCCAAACGCTGGAACAGCCTCCTCTTTTTCATCGGGGGTCGGGCGACCGGGCCGGCAGAAGAAGCAGGCCTGCCGTACCTATTCTGGAATTTCAGCCCACTGGGAAGAGCCAACTTCCTTGACAGCCTTCTCGGCCTTCGCGAAGCGTCCGTGTACAAAGCCTGTCCCAGCCGGGATGAGTTTGCCAATGATGACGTTCTCTTTCAGGCCGTAGAGGTAGTCGGTTGCCGAGGCAATGGCCGCGCCAGCCAGTACTTTGATGGTATGCTGGAAGGATGAGGCGGCAAGGAAGGAGGTGGTGGACAGGGAAGCCTTGGTCACCCCAAGCAGAATCTCGCTGTAGGTCGCCGGCTGCTTTCCTTCTGCCAGCAATTGTTCATTGATACGCTTGATTTCCAGCCGATCGACTGCGTCGCCGGGCAGATACTGCGTGTCGCCGGGGCGTTTGACCTGCACCCTGGACATCATCTTGCGGATGATAACCTCGAAGTGTTTGTCGTGAATGTTCTGGCCCTGGCTACGGTAGACTTTCTGAATCTCGCTCAACAGGTACAGCTGGCAGGCCTCGCGTCCTTTGACGCGCAGAATGCGGTGAGGGTTGAGCGAACCTTCCGTCAGTGGCTGGCCATTCTCCACGCGTTCCCCGTCCTTTACCAGAAGGCGCATGGTGGTCGGGATTTCGTACTCTACCTCTTCGTAGCGATCATAGGAAACGATCACCTTGCGGCCTTCAATGCGTACCCGGCCACCGTGCTGAGCCGTGATCGTGGCCTCGCCAAAGGTGCCCAATACCGCGCCGGCTTCGACCTCGTCCTCATCCTTGACGGTGATGGTCCATTCCTCGGGGAATTCGTATTCATCGCTGACCAGTTCACTGTTCTCGATGCGCACCAGCCGCATATCGGCATAGCGATCGGATTGGACAATGCGCACTGTGCCGTCAATTTCGGCGACCATGGCTTCGCCTTTCGGTTGCTTGCGCGCTTCAAAGAGTTCTTCCACGCGTGGTAGACCGGTCGTGATGTCGCCGCCGGCAGCGACGCCACCGGTGTGGAAGGTGCGCAGCGTCAACTGTGTGCCCGGCTCGCCAATGGATTGCGCGGCGATAATGCCAACGGCTGTGCCCAATTCAACCATCGTACCGCGCCCCAAATCAATGCCATAGCACTTGGCGCATACGCCATGCTGTAATTCGCAGGTGAGCGGCGAACGCACTTTGACTTCGGTTACGCCGGCCGCCACCAGGCGACGCGCCAGTTCGTGGTCAATGATATCGTCGCGTTCGGCCAGCACCTCGCCGGTTTTCGGATCCAGAACCCGCTCGGCCACCAGACGGCTATACAGACGGCTGTAGAACGATTGACCGGCAACATCGTCCTGTTTGCGAATCCAGAACCCTTCCTGCGTGCCGCAGTCATAGTCGTTGACAATGACATCCTGGGCAATATCCACCAGACGACGCGTCAGGTAGCCGGCATCGGCGGTGCGCAAGGCGGTATCGGCCAGGCCTTTACGGGCGCCGTGAGTTGAAATGAAGTATTCCTGAGCGGTCAGGCCTTCGCGGAAGTTCGAGAGGATGGGGCGCGGGATAATGCGCCCGGCCGGGTCAGCCATCAGGCCGCGCATACCGGCCAGCTGCGAGATTGGCCCGAATCCGCCTTTGGTGGCGCCCGAGTTCGCCATGACTGCCAGATTGCTATCCGGCGCCATGTGTTGTTTGACGGCTTCGGCGACTTTAGAGGTCGTGCGCTGCCAGATTTGAATGACCCGTTCGTTTTGCTCCTGCTCGGTCAACAAGCCGCGCCGATAGTCGCGCTGGACCTGTTCCACTTCTTGCAGGGCCTGAGCGATGATTGCTTCTTTTTGAGGGGGAATGGTAATGTCGGAAACCGCCAGCGTTACTCCCGAACGCATAGCGTATTCGAAGCCAACGCGTTTGATCTCGTCAGCGACCTGAGTCGTGACTTCCTGGCCACAAATCTCGTACACCTCGGCGATGATGTCCTTAATGCCGCCTTTTTCCAGCGTGCGGTTGGTGAACTGAATCTCTTCCGGCAGGATGCGGTTGAAGAGGACGCGCCCGACAGTCGTTTCGATCAGGCGCGTTTCCGCTGCCGGTAGACGATTGCCCTGTTCATCGTACCAGGTCTTGACCCGTACTTTAATCTTGCTGTGGACGTCCACCTGCCTCAGTTGATAGGCCAGTTCGACTTCGTCCATATCGGCGAAGACGCGTCCATCGCCTGGATGAGGCCGCTGGTGCTCGCTGGTCAGGTAGTAGATGCCCAGGACCATATCTTTGGACGGGCTGATGATGGGTTCGCCGTCGGCCGGTTTGAGCAGGTTCTTGGAAGCCAGCATGAGTTGACGCGCTTCCTGCACGGCCTGATCCGAGAGCGGCACATGGACGGCCATCTGATCGCCGTCAAAGTCGGCATTGAAGGCGGTGGTGACCAGCGGGTGTAGTTGAATGGCCGATCCTTCGATCAGCACCGGCTCAAAGGCCTGGATGCCGAGACGGTGCAGGGTTGGCGCACGGTTGAGCAGGACCGGGCGCTCTTTGATCACTTCTTCGAGCACTTCAAACACTTCTGGTCGCATGCGGTCAACCAGCCGTTTGCCGCCTTTGATGTTGGAGGCGTAGTTATAGGCTACCAGTCGGCTGATCACGAAAGGACGATACAACTCAAGTGCCATTGTCTTGGGCAGACCGCACTGGTACAGTTTCAGTTGTGGGCCGACGACGATTACCGAACGGCCGGAGTAGTCCACGCGTTTACCGAGCAGGTTGCGGCGGAAGCGACCCTTCTTGCCTTTGAGCATGTCGCTCAAGGACTTCAGTTCACGCCGTCCGCGTCGCGACAGGGCTTTGCCGCGCTGGCTGTTGTCAATCAGCGAGTCCACGGCTTCCTGTAACATGCGCTTCTCGTTGCGCACGATGACATCCGGCGCGCCCAGTTCGAGCAGTCGCTTCAGGCGATTGTTGCGGTTAATGACGCGTCGGTAGAGATCGTTCAGGTCAGAGGTGGCGAAACGACCGCCGTCCAGTTGCACCATCGGGCGCAGATCGGGTGGAATGACCGGCAGGACGGTTAAAATCATCCACTCGGGGCGGTTGCCCGAACGGCGAAAGGCCTCCACTACTTTCAGGCGCGTGGTGGCCTTCTTGCGCTTTTGCTTGCTTTTGGAGGTGCGCACTTCGTGCCAGAGCTCCTCGGCCAGTTTGTCCAGGTCGAGGCGGCGCAAGATGTCGTAGAAGGCCTCGGCGCCCATGTCGGCGCGGAATACTTGTCCCCAACGTTGTTTCAATTCGCGGTAGCGACTCTCGCTCAGGAAGGTTAGCGGGCGCAGTTCGAGCAGTTCATCGCGCAGGCGAGTGTTTTGGTCTTGCGCATCGGTGGTTTGTTCTTCCCACTGAAGGCGCAAAGCGTTCATCTTTTCGTCAGCCTCGGCCTTGAGGCGCGCGGCTTCGGTGGCAATTTCGTCCAGCGCGCGTTGCTTTTCATCCTTGAGTTCATTCTCTAACGTCTCCAGACGCGCGCGCACGAACTTTTGCACCTGACTGATATGCGCGGCGGTTACTTTGACGCCAGCCTCGACAATGACTTCCTCGCTCTCGGCAAAGCGAATCGGCTCCGTCAACACCTGGCCGCTTTTCTCTTTGAGCAGGGTTTCCAGGCGTTGGCCTTCTTGAATGATGGGTTCGATCTGGGCCGCGATTTGTTCGTCGTATTGGCGTTCCAGTTTCTTACGCCGTGATTCCAGTTCAGCCAGTTTGCGGTCGCGAGCGGTCTTGATCTCGGCGATCTGGGCGTTGGCCTGGGCTGCGCGTTCACGCTCCGAAACGGTAATTTCGTCCTCCAGACGGCGCAGCGCTTTTTGTCGCGCCTCTTCATCGACATACGTCACAATGTACTGGGCGAAGTACAGGACCCGGTCCAGATTGCGCCGCGAAACATCGAGCAGCAGACCGAGGTAGGATGGGACGCGGCGGGTGTACCAGATGTGCGCGACCGGCGCCGCGAGCATGATATGCCCCATCCGTTCCCGGCGCACATCCGCGCGCGTGACCTCCACGCCGCATTTATCGCAAATAATCCCCTTGTAGCGAACGTTTTTGTATTTGCCGCAATAGCACTGCCAGTCGCGCGTTGGGCCGAAGATGGCTTCGCAGAAAAGACCATCCTTTTCAGGCCTCAGACGACGGTAGTTGATAGTCTCCGGTTTTGTGACCTCACCATAGGACCAGCTCAGAATGGTCTCTGGCGAAGCCAGACTGATACGCAATGCGGTAAGCCCCTTTGTTTCCACTCGTCCACTCCTCGAAAGATAAGACTGGGTTGCCTGTCGGGCGAAGATGTGGCGTCAAAACAAGCAAAAGCAAGCGCTTCAGACCTCTCGTCCAAGCGCTCGCCACAAGCGAAGTGTGCACTTCTTGTTCAACTTGGAGCGAATTATATTCGATTTTCTGTCAGGGGGCAAGGGTGATTTCCTGGCTGTACAGGTACATGGTTCCCCCAATGCGCCCGTCCAGTTGACGCACGACCAGCTGTACAGGGAGCGGTTCGGAGACGTGGTAAGGCATTTCGACCGCAAAGGGACTGTAGCCATTGGCTTCGGCAGGTGGGAGCGAAGCCAGGCGGCTGACGATGGCCTGCCCCTGATCGCCAAGAAGTTCCAGGATCAGCGGCAGATCGTCCAGTGGGCGGGCGTAGCCCGTCACCAGAACCACGCCGCCGTGAATCGTTTCGCCAGGCGCCGGGGTGAGAAGGACACAGCGTTCTTTCAGATCGCCGGGGGGGTTAATATCCTCATAGCCGCTGGAGAGCAATAACAGGCGGACGGCGGATAATGCTTTCGTTCGTCCAGCCTCGTCTTCTGTGCTGACCTGCAAGCGGGCCAGCTGTGAAACTCCTTTGATCTCGAAGGGGATTTCCAGGGCAAAGTAGGCCAGGCGTTGGGAGGTATAGACGTACAGGAGATGACGTCCCAGCAAACGGCCATCTTCGCCGATTAACTCGACATGGACGCGATTCTTGTAGCCCGGCACCAGGTAACCGCGCAGCCGAATAGGCGAGCGTACGCTTGACATGGGGCCAGGCGCCAGGATTTGAATGGCCGCCTCGGGAGCCGTGGATGGAGCCTGCAGCGGCTCTGGCGGAAGAGGAAACGTTTCGTCTGCTGACAGTAGGGGAGCACTTGTTGCCGTAGGCGTGGGCGGTGTAGGGGTCGGTGTGGGCAACGCAGCAGGTTCGAGCGTGGCAGTGAAGGATGGCGCAACCGCTGAGGAAAAAATATCTGTCGGCGCAGGCCTAGAACGTTCCCCCGCTATCGGCGCCAGGCAACCGGTCAGTATCAGCAGTGCAAACGGAGCATACCAGCCATGAGCGCGCATGAGGGTATTATAACGTATCTGTTCTTCACTTCAAGGACAGGAGGGGAGCCGGGCGGAAGGCGAACCGCCGTGCCCGTGCCTCATCCCGGCAGCCGGACGGGAAAAGTTCCCCTGACTTGTGAATCGGGGAACAGAACAGGAGCATGGAGGGCTACCGCAACGAATAAAGCGTGTAATGGCCAATTGGCTGGCCGCGACCAAGCGCTGCGCGCAGTTCTTCCAGCAAACGCCAATCGCGCGCGGCAAATTTAGCGTTATCGAAATCACGCACGAACTCGAACCCCGACTCCCAGATAAGCATGTGGGTATAACCTTGTTCGAGCCAGACGGCCCGAATCTCATCGGCGGTGGTGTACTGGTGGGCTTCGTGATACCAGCGGTCAATGATCTCATCTGGATCGCAGCGCGGGACGCAGTAAAACCCGCGTGTCTCCCAGAGCATGACGACCCGGCTGCCGGGGGGAAGACGCCGGATCGTTTCACTGGCCGCATATAAGTCGCCCAGGTTGTGGGCCAGGTAATCCTCCCTGCTCCATAAGCCAGCGTTATGCTCCAGGGATCGCCTGGGCAATACGTCGGAGAGTGTTTCACATACGTTGAAGGACAGGAAAAGCAAAACCAGGGTTAGCGCAATGCGACCCAGGCGAACGGAGGTGGCCTGAACCTGGAAAGTATAAGCAAACCCGGCTGTCGCCAGCATCGCCCAGAGCGGGAACAGGGTCACAAACAGGCGGGTTTGAATCAGCAGGTTATTCTGAAAAGCGACCAGCACCCACAGGACAAAGCCTCCCAGCAAAATGAACGTCGCCAGGAGCAGATGGCGGCGCTGTGAATCTGTCTTGTTCCGCCAGCCGAGATAAGCCAGCGGCCAGAAGGCGAGCAAGAGTGGGCCGATCGAAGCCGAGGGGCCTACCTTGCCGTCCACGCCCCAGATGGTGATGTACCAGGGCATGACAACCGCCTGCTGCCAGGTCAGGTTCGAGGAAATGTTGTGATAAAAATCATAGCGAATGGCGTCCATGGCTCCGGCAGGGAAAAGCAGCGGGTAGAAAGGATTTCCCGTCCAGGCGAAATTTTTGGCCCACCAGGGCAGGCTGACCAGCGTCGCCACAAGGCCAACCGTGAAAGCCTGCCTGACATTCCGGCGCCATTGGCTGGTCGGTTGGAAGAGCAAGGCCAGTACCCCCAGCAGCAGCAACATGCCGGCGGTGTATTTCAGGCTGAGTGCAAAACCGGAAACGACACCAAGCAGCACAACCAGCCTGCTTTCGTTTCGCTGGTCATAAATCTTTTCCAGCAACTGCCACCAGACCAGCCCGTACAGGAGCAGAAACCATTCCAGATACGCCGCGCCCAGTAAGCGCGAGAGGGTGAAACCACTCAAGAGGGCCGCGATCGCGAACCAGGCCGCCAGGCGGCCAAAACGCTGACGCAGGTCATCGCCCAGGGTCAGCAGGGTCAGACCGCCAAGCAGCCAGCCCAGCACTGCCGGGGCCGATTCGCCGCCCAGAGCCAGCAGGACGAGGTAGTGCATTTCGGCCAGTTGCGGCATGCCCCAAAACATGATTTCGGGGATGTAGGTGATACGACCTTCCTGAAGATAGCGCAGGGGCAGGGTCAGGTGATAGACCAGGGCGTCAAAGGTTAGCGGCGGGGCGAGAGCCACCGATAAGTTCAGCAGAAAGATGACAGCCACCAGCAGGGCGAGTAACCTCTCTGCTCCTCCCACAGGAGCCAGTCCTTGCCAGACCTGCCCGACTTGACGCCAGAATTCGAGCGTCTGCCGCCAGCGCCAGACGAGCAAGATCACAACCAGCAAGCCAAACACCCAGGCGTTCGCGGCAATCAACAGGCCCGTTGCCAACACGAGCAAGGAAAAAACGCCTGCCCCGATAGCCAGGGACCAGGTAACTCCGACGGTCGTATCGGTTCGCTCTTTCTCTGGAAGCGAATCAGGATGAGGAGGAAAGAAAAACCTCAAAATTTCTCGCCCCAGACTGTAGCACAGACCGGGCAACAAAACAGCCAGGCTCAAAACCCAGGCGTTTTTGCCGATGGCCAGAAACATTTGCGGCGAGAAAGGCTTATGGGTGTAGCCATAAGCCAGGCTGACAAGCAGCATCCAGATGAGGCAGAGTGCCAAAACCGGCCAGTTTTGGTGTGATGGTTTACTCATTTGATCTTCCTTTGCTTCAGGTATTGTTCTCCACGAGACGCCGCGCGTGCCAGGGGAACATTTTCGAGAAGAAAAATCAGCGACCAGATAAGTGGCAGGCCAATCACGGCGCATTCACCGCGAATTCTTTCTGCAATCAACAACAAGGACCAGGGAGAGAGAACAGCCAGGCCGAGACTGAGCCGAGCAAGGACTGAACTCTTGGGATTGTTGTCAGGAATCAGAATGCCCACAAACAAATCATAGATCCAGCGCATGGGCGTAAGCCCCATCCCAGCCAGGATGGTTGCCGAAAACCAGGGGCGGATATCGCCCTTCCTGAGCGATGTCAGCAGACCGTATCCCAGCAGCGCCAGAAAATAGAGAACATAGAGATAGTTCCAGGGTGGGGCCAAAAGCTGCACGCTCCACAAGACCGTCATCCCCCCCCTGATGCTCAACGTCTGGAAATACTCTGGTAGCCAGAAACCAGAGACCACGAAACTGCTGATGGACAAGAAAAGCATCCAGGCGGTAAACCCCAGAACAAAAGGCCATCTTCTGGTCAAGAATGCCCAGAGCAAGAAACCAATCACAGGCAGAACGGTCACCGTGGGCTTAATCAGAGCAAATCCAAGTGCAATCCCGGCCAGGATTGGCTTCTCTTTCCAGCAGTAAAGGGCCAGGTATAATCCCATCAGGCCGATATAGCCTAACTGTCCTTTTGTCGCAGCAATCATTACAAATGGTAACGTTCCCAGAATGAGAATAGCCAGCGATATGTTGCTTAATCTTGTTCCCCCCCAGGCCATGGATAGGTTTCTCAACAAGAGAAACAGCAGTAAAATAAGCGTGCTACCGTAAAGAATGACAGCCCATTTCAAAGGAATAAGCGCCAGAGGAAGAATCAACACAAATAACCAGCCCGGATAAACAAACATCATCGGGTCATATGCGCCTGCCGGGCCGCCATAAAGTGTTTCCTGAATTTTCAGTGTTACTTCGGGTGTGTACGGGTTCACTCCCTTAAGCATTTCCCGTACCCCAATCCAATATGGAATAAAGTCCATGCCTACCCAACGGTACGGGCCATGCGGGCCATCCAATAGCCAGGTGTCCCACAGCCAAAACAGCAGGAACGCCGAGCCTAGCCAGATAATAACGCTCTGGATGATTAATCTGTCTCGTGATCGTATCATTTATCTTTTCCTACCCGAGATATCCGCTCATGCGCCAGTGTAAAAATGAATTTTTTCTGGTCTGCTATAGTCCTGATACTGGCTGTCAATCTGATTGTGTTTGACACTTTGATTATAATGGCAGACAATGAGCTGATCGCTCAGCATGTTCCCGATGGCGGTTACGACTACCTGTCGCTGGCAGGAAATTTTTCGTCATCGGGCGTGTGGTCTTTTGATTCCGGGGTCAGCAAAACCTCTGGATTTCATCCATTATTTGCTTACCGTAACTATTCACTCTGCATCCAGGCTGTTGTGTATGTCATGGCGAGGAGCGTTCTTTGCGACGCAGCAATCTCCGGGCGAGTCAATTTAGCCCGATCAATGGGAGATTGCTTCGCCGAAAAACGGCTCGCAATGACATGGCTGAGTAGTTACTGCCCGTTGGATTTTTTGCCGGTTTTCGAGCCGCCCAAAGGCGATGGGCTCGTCGTGCTGTCAACCGATTGCCATTTCCAGCCAATTTTGCACTCCCTGGCATAGAATTTGACCATCTTTTGGAACAGCAGCTCAAATAGCCCCTGTTCTTGTCAGGTTTGAAAGCGCTCCTGCAAAACACTGCTGGAAACATTGAACCATTATTTTTCAATGGGCTTCCATGGACAACCGCTCCACAGAACATACCAGATGCCATCCAAGACATCCTGATTGTTTACCCGTGGCCGCCCTCGCTTTTTCGTTTTGGGCTCTTTGGGCAAGCGCTTTTTTAGCAATCTCCACAACTTGCCCGGCATTCGGTATTTGCTTTTCGATTTTGTGCTATCCTTGAACATGGAGACGTAACCCCTTGAACTTGGATTTTTGCACCCCCTGTTTTATCAGGTCTCGTCTCCTTTTTCGACTTTTTTCGGATAGGTTCTTGGCTATTTCACCACTCTCTTTGCCCACGCTGTGTTTCTCGGAAGGACCTTCTGGTAGGCCTCTCAGAAATCGCTGAAAGTATTGTCGTGTGGCTGGCGCGCGATTTTGTGGAACATAAGCCTGCGCTGTTGAACGCCGCGACGAATATGTACGCGATTTATCCTCTGGAGGAACCGTAGATGTTGAGCTCTACTCGAAAAAGGTTTCGGGTTTTGGGCGTGATGCTGTTCATGCTTGCTCTTTACATCGTGCTGACGTATGCTTTTTACAGTGGTTTGACGCGGCACATGTTAGGCGCGGGCGATTTCTTTCCGCGCTGGATGGGTGCACGGGCGTTGTTCCTGCGTGGTGAAAATCCCTATTCTGATGCAGTCACTCAAGAAATTCAACGGGCGATGTACGGCCGGCTGGCGCGGCCTGACGAAGATCAAGTCGCATTTGCCTATCCCTTGTATGCAGCTTTCATCATTGCACCGTTCGTCGGCCTGGCGTATGCACAAGCGCAAGCACTGTGGATGGCTCTGCTGGTTCTCCTTGTTGTGGGTGGGGCGTTGCTCTTGGCGCGCTGGTATCGTTTCGTGTGGACGCCTTTGTCTTTCGCGATGCTGGTAGTTGGCGTTTTGCTGTTTTATCCGACCGTTCGCGGTGTTTTTCTGGGACAGTATGCTTTGGTGTCGTTCTTTTTGCTCGTGCTTGCCTTTGTCGCCATTGAGGCACGTTTTGATTTTCTAGGGGGCGCGCTGGTTGCGCTGGCCACGATTAAACCTCAGCCAGTGGTTTTCTTTCTGCTTACCTTGATGTTTTGGGCGTTCTACCAACGTCGCTGGCGGATTGTTTGTGGTGCCGCTATCACGCTGGGTATATTGTTTGCTGGTGCGATGCTGTGGGTACCCACCTGGTTGGGCGATTTTGTACAGGCGGTACGCCATTATGCCGGGTATGCGCGAGTTGGTCCACCTGCGCAAACGCTCGTTGAAGTGTTCGCGCCGCGCGCATGGAGTCTGGCGTTGACCTGGGTGCTGGGGGGCGGTTTGCTCGTATGGATGGTGCATACCGTCTGGCGTGCCCGTGCGTTGGCGTGGGATCAGTGGCCACCTGTGCTGGGGATCGTGGCAATTGTGACGACATGGACGGCAGTGCGCATTGGCACCCCCGATCAAGTCTTGCTGTTGATTCCATGGATTTATTGGCTGAGCAGTTGGGTGAAGCAAAAACGATACGGGCCAGCGCTGCTGGCAACGCTGATGGGGATTGCGCTGCCGTGGGCGATTTTTCTCATGACGTTGCAGGGTAACGCCGAAGATATTCGTGTGACCATCGTTTTACCGCTGTTGGCACTCGTGTTATACGTATGGCAAAAACTATGGCCTCCAGTGTGTAAAGGTAACTATTCAGCGCTGCATCCAGGCTGTTGTGTATGTCATGGCGAGGAGCGTTCTTTGCGACGCAGCAATCTCCGGGCGAGTCAATTTAGCCCGATCAATGGGAGATTGCTTCGCCGAAAAACGGCTCGCCATGACATGGCCGAGTAGTTACAAACTGGCAAAATCACAGGGTTTTCGTATGGCGTGCAATCACTTTTGAGTGCACACGAGGGGGGCTGCTGTCTTGACAACTTCCGGGCAGGGGTGGTAAACTGGCACCCGGTTTGCAAAAATGTAAGGGAACGAGGCGCGGAAAGCGGACTACGGAAAACGCAAAGCGGGTAGTGGAAGGCGGGAAGCGGGAAGCACAAGCGGAAAACATACGGTGGAAAACGGAATGTAAGGTAGCAGGGCGGAAAGAGCCCAAGGAGGATGGCCATGAAGTGGGTGAACGTTTTGATCCTGGCAACCCTGTTGACGCAAAACCTGACGGCCTGGCCGTTGGGGAGGGGACAATTCGCGCCGGCGGCTGCGGCGGAGGCGACGGACACGCCCCTCGCGAGCGA
>Ga0272448_1005317_pt1 | contig 14288 bp, 8 predicted proteins | sample YNPCB0191_FD_202220 | JGI IMG/M metagenome (GOLD analysis project Ga0272448, IMG submission 202220) | Hot spring sediment microbial communities from Yellowstone National Park, WY, United States - YNP-CB-019-1 | ecosystem: Environmental > Aquatic > Thermal springs > Hot (42-90C) > Sediment...
CTGAAGATCGCGACGAACCTGTCGCTCAACCATCTTCGCTCGCGTCAACGGGAACGGATCCTTCACCTGCGGGCGGCGGAGGCACGCGAGGATTCGGCCGGCGGCCGCCGGGAAGACCCGGACATCCCCGGCCCGCAGGAATGGAAACACTGGCTCGGGCAACTTGATGAAACGCAGCGCACGGTGATCGTGCTCTTTCATTTTCACGAGATGCCGTACACGGAGATCGCGGACGTCCTCGATGTGCCGCTGAATACCGTCCGAACGCACCTTCATCGCGCTCGAAAGCGCCTGAGAGAACTGATGACCGCCGGTCCGATGCGGGAGAACGGAAAATGGAATGTCGCGAGATAGAATGGCTGATCGACGCATACCTGGACAGGACGCTGTCGAGGCGCGTCGCCGGGGAGCTCGGGGCGCACCTCGAAAGCTGCTCGGTCTGCCGGAAAACCTACGGACCGATGCTGCGCTTGCTGTCGTCGCCCGAGCCGATCGCAGTGCCCGATGGATTGCGCGATCGGATCGCGGCGGCCGTGAGCGAATCGACCCTCGCGCCGGCCGCCCGGCGCGAACACCCGAAGGCGGCCGTCGGGGCAGGCCGAGGCATCCGACGAATCGCAATGCCCTGGGCGGGTGCAATCGCCGCATCGGTAGCGTTTTTCGCGATGGGCTGGCTCGGCTCGCGATGGTGGGTGAATCGCCCGACGGAGCTGCATCCCTTCGACCGGGGCCGGGAGCATCCTCCGGCCAGAGTAGTGCTCAGCCCGTGGGCGATGAGCAACCTGGCGCAGGCAATGGCATCGCATGCGTCGGCATCGCCGATCGCGCTGGTGGCCCAGGCCGCAACTTCCGAGTGGCTGGTGGAATCCCTGTTCCGCCCGCCGCCTGCCCTTCCCGCCCGTGCGACCACGGCCCCTGCCGCGTCCGGCGTGGAGGCGGACGTGGAACCCGCGGTACCGATCCTTCCGCCGGTCATCCGGCTTTAGGAGCCCGACATGGATACTCGAGTGATACGATCGCAGGTTCACAGGGCGCGGCCCTCCAGCGGGTATCGGCCCGCGCTGATCGCGCTGCTGGCGGCACTGCTCGGCCACGGCGCCGCCCGGGCGCAGCCGGTCGCGGATGCGGATGCCGTGGAGCGTTCCGTGTATTTCGTCGAGAAGTCGACCGAGGCGACGGAGCTGCTCAGCCGGAACAAACTGCAGGAGGCCCTTGCCGCGTTTCAGGAACTCGCGGCGCGATATCCTGATCTCGACGAGGATGGCTATGTCGCGATGGCCATCGGCGACTGCCTGGCGGGCCTGGGGCGCGACGCCGAGGCTCGAGACGCCTACCGCGCTGCGGCGGCGGCACACCCCGCGCTGGCCTCGAGCGTCAACCAGCGTATCACGGATCTGGAGTTGGCCGGCGAGGTGAGCGACGCGCTGATCGAGCGGCTTCGCATGGCCGCGGCAAGCGCCGACAAGGGCCGCTACGCCGCCGCCTGGCAACTTGGTCGTGCGTTGCAGAAGCGGGCCAAGGCCCTTCTGATCGAAGCGGCGGCGGCCTTCCGAACGGCGAGCGAGGCCGATACGCCCGTGTCCCGGCCGGACCCGGGCTTGGCGCATGCCCGGGCGCTGGAGGCGCTCGCGGCGGATCTCGGCAGCCTGATCGACCGACTCGAGGACGGATGGGGCTCGGCCCGACGTGCCATGCGGCTGCCCGACAAGCGCGAAGCAGCCGGCGCTGCGACCGAGAACCGGACTGCCGAATGGGTGTTGCGCACGAAAGACGGCCGCCGGATCGAGTTCCGGATGAAGTGGGCTGCGGAGGCGTGCGACTCCCGGACCGAGGTGACGGCGAACGGGAAACCGCTCAAGCTCAGCGACAACCAACAGTCCGCGCTGAAGCGGCACGAGGACGAGATTCGCGCGATTCTGCTTCAGGCGGCCGAAGAGACCGGCGAGGCCGGTCGGCGGGGGAAGTGACCAGCATTCACGAAGGCCCCGGACAACGACGGCGAGGCAGCCGATGCCTGCCGTCATAAGGAGAGTGCCATGACAACGATTCGCGCCCTTGTGTGCGTCCTGATCGCCGCGCTCGCGGCAGCCGGACAGGAGACTCGTGCGGCGGCCCCGGACGCGATCGACCTGAAGTTCGTCTATCGGGCCGGACGCACCACGCGGCAACGAATGGTGAGCCGAACGGTCGGATCCATGAAGCTGTTCGACCCCCTTCCGGAGCAGAACTTCGCGCAGACCTTCGAACAGGATCTCACGTTGACCTGCCGCCAGGCGAATCCGGACGGATCGGCCGTGCTGGACATGACGATGGACCGCGTCGCCATGAAGATGAGCATCGGCGGGCTGAACATGGAGTTCGATTCGGCGGCGCCGGCTACGCAACCGAATGACCGCCTCGACACGCGGATGCTCGCCCGGATCTTCTCTGCGATGGTCGGCAGCACGCTCACCGTAATCGTCGGTCCCGACGGACAGCCCTCGCGGATCGAAGGCGTGAAACAGTTCAAAGAGAAGATGCTGAACAGCCTCGCCGACGAACCGGTGCCCGCGTCCCTCCGCAAGCTGCTGGAACAGGTAAGCGGGATGTTCGATGACGAAAGCATGATGAAGGAGATGCAGTCCTCCTACCGGCTGATCCCGAACGAGCGCAAGCGGGTCGGCGACCGGTGGGAGCGAAGCTGGAACATGAAGATCCCCCTGTTCAACGGGAAGATCGACGGCCAGGGCCGGTATGAATTGCTGGGCGTCGAGGAGTTCCGCGGGCGCAAGTGTGCAAAGATCGCCGTGAAGGAATCCTTCCAGATGGCGGCGACGCCCGAAGTGGAGACACCCGCGGGAGCCGCCGCCTCATCCCCGGCGAAAGGGCTCGTCGAGCGATTGCGCTTCGACCTGAAGGCCAGCGGCGGAGAGGGCACGGCCTACTGGGATTACGAGAACGGGGAACTCGTGCAGCTCCGCCAGGTCCAGCGATTGACCATGGAGATCAGCATGCCGACCGACGCGGACCCAAAGGGCAGGCAAACGAACACAGGCAAACCCGCGATGGTACAGAAGCTCACCACGGCCGAGAGCGTAGACCTCCTGGAGGATGCGCCAGCCTCGGCCCGCGGCGCTCCGGCCACGCCTGGCTCCGCCCCGGCCCCTGCGTCACCGTAATCCCTCGCCGGCCGCTGTCGCCGGCGAACCGAACGTACCTCCGGTCCCCTGACAGGGCCGGGTTCGACCCCTCCGGGTTGGATCCGGCCTTGTCCGCCTCCGGCGGGCGCCGGTGTCGAAGCCCGGCCTTCCCGCCGGCCGGCTACGTCGAGGCGTTGTCGCCGGGTGGCGGGCTGCCCGGCGGCCCGTTCTCCGGCAGGGCAGCGGCGGTAGCAGCCGGCAGTTCCTCCGGCTGATAGTCGTAGAACGTCCGCAACTGCTCGCGGAAGTATCCGCCGCGCCGCACCTGGGCTGCGTTCAGGACCGCCCCGAAGAGGTGCGCGTTCACACGCTCCAATTGGTCCCGCGCACGCTGGGCCACGCCGCGCGAATTCGCCTTGGCCCGGCACACGAGAATCACGCCGTCCACCACGCCCGCCAGCACCAGCGCATCGCTCACGAGCAACACCGGCGGCCCGTCGAAGATCACCTGGTCATACCGGTCGGCGGCCTGCGTGATCAGCTCCCCCATGTACTTGCCGCCCAGCAGCTCCGCCGGGTTCGGCGGAATGGGCCCGGGCAGCAGGACGTCGAGGTTCGGCAGGGCCGTCGAATGCACCAGCGTGTCCAGCACCGACTGCCCGATCAGGGCGTTGCTCAGGCCTTCGCGCGAGCCGGTGGGGAACAACTGATGAAGCGCCGGGCGGCGGAAATTCGCATCGATGAGGAGGACGCGCCGGCCGCTCTGCGCGATCGAGATCGCGAGGTTCGCGGCCACGGTCGTCTTTCCGTCCTCCGGTTTCGGACTGGTGATCAGCACGGTCCTCTGGCGTTCGGCGGGCGCGCTGAGAAGCAGATTCGTGCGGATGTTCCGGAACGCCTCGGCAATGAGCGAGCGCGGCGAGGTATGCGCGGCCATCTCCACCCGCTCAATCGCCACTTCCTCGTCGTCCACGTCGGGCACGGTGCCCAGAATCGGCACGTTGACGTACCGAACGATATCACGCGGCGTGCGGACCGAGGTGTCGGCGAACTCCAGCAGGAGCGCAACGCCCACCGCGATCACGAGCCCCAGAAAACCGCCGATCGGAAGGTTCAGTTCCCAGCGGGGGGTAGCACGCTCGAGCGGCTTTACCGCGTTCGCGACCGGCTCCACGCGTACCACGGAGCTCTGGCTCAGGATCAGGTCGAGCATGCGGGTGTGGTCCGAGACCAGCTCGTAGTTCTTCTCGAGCCGCAACTGGTCCTCCTCCATCGCCCGGTACGCGGCGAGCTGACGGTCGAGATCGCGCTCCTGCTCCTTCAGCTCCAGGAGCTTCTCCTGGAGCTGCAAGTCCGCCTCGGTCGCATTCAGGTAGGCCATCTGCGCCTGGTCGACCTCGTACTGGCGGATCTGGTCCTCCTTGATGGCCATCTCCTCGCTGAGCTGCTGCTCCAGCGCCGAAATCTGCGCATCGAGCTCCCGAACGGACCGGTGCTTCTCGCCGAACCGCTTCGAGGCCATCAGTTTCTGCTGCCGCAGTTGGGAAAGGGCGTTGTTGAGGTTCGCGATCTTCGGATCGTTCTCGATCATCATCCGCATCTGCGGAGAGATGTTCAGGCTCCGCGGCGACACCCCGGCGAGGTTGTCATACATGGCCTTGTACTGGATCTTCTCCGCCTCGAGACGCGTCGTCTGGTTGGTCAGCTCCCGCAGGGCCTCCGCAATGACATTAAGCCCCTGCGTGATGCCCGGCACGGTCCCCAGTTCCCTCGTCACAAAGGCATCCTTCCGCTCCCGGATCTCGCGGATCTGCTTGGCGAGGTCGTCCCGTTCTCCCCGGTACTTCTCAAGCTGCGCGTTGTAGTTCCTTCGGGAGAGGTAGTTGGCCCGGGCGAGGTACTTCTCGACCACGCTGTTCACGATGCGGTGCGGGTCGTCCGGGCTGTGGCACGACATCGCGATCTGGAGATAGCTGGTGCCGCGAATCGGCGTGACATTGAGTTTGTCCTGGAGGTCGAGCAGCATCTGCGGCCGTTCGTCCTGCGAGTAGCTCTGGTACCATTGGGTGTTGATCACCTCGCTGTCCTGGAGCACCTCCGTGAGCACGTCATCGCTCTTGACCAGCAGCGCCTGGTCCATCAGGATCCGCTCCTGAACGTCCGGCGTCAGCGGGGCCTCCTGAAGCGTGTACGGCATCTGCGGCTTCGGCGACTCCACCAGCACCTGCGCCTTCGCGACATAGCCCGGATAGTACCGCACCCACAGATACGTCCCGACCGTCACGAGAGCCAGGAGAAAAACCCACAGGAAGAGAATCAGGAAGATCCGCTGTTTGAGGGCGCGAAGGATATCGCTTGCGGAGAATGCCGCCACCGCCGCCCCGCCCGGCCGCAGGATCGGCTCGGCCGGCATCGGGATCCGCTCCTGAAAGGTCACCGGCATCCGACTCATATCTCACTCTCCTGCCCCGCGAGAGGAACCGCCCGCCGGGGGCAACCCGGCCTCCGGCTCCTCCACGAACAGATGGCCCAGTACGTACGAAATCAGCCCGAAAAGCCCGAACGCAATCAGCAGCATGCTCAGCCCGAGCAGCATGTGATACGATCCCTTGGCCCAGTCCTCGTGGCCGAAAACCACGAAGAATCCCGTGGTCGTCACGCGCACCACGTTGCAGAAGATGGCGATCGGCACGCACGACAGGATCATGACCATCCGGTGCCAGAGCCGTCGTTCCGAGCCGAACGCCATCGCCACGCCCAGCGCCACAAACGCCATCATCAGCCGGATGCCGCTGCACGCCTGCTCGACATTCAGCTCGCCTTCTTTGCCCTGATACAGGTAGGAAATGACGATGTTGTTCGCCTCGGCCTCCATGTTCGGAACGGCGTTGAGAATCCGGGCGGCCAGCGCTGAGGCGATCTTCTGCAACGGGATGGTCATCTGCTCATAGACGCCGCCCGGGATCGGAAGCGCAAAGACCAGAAACGCGATGGCAAACCATGCCCAGCGGGTGACCGGCCAGCCGCACAGCAGATACGTCACCCCGAAGATCATCAGTACCAGCGACAGGCTCTGGTAGTAGGCAATCGCCGTCCGCGTGTAATACCAGTACATGGCGAATGCCACGAGCATCACCGCCAGGCCGGCGTATCCCGCCCGGGCCCGCTCCGTCGGAAAGCGGTGACGCTGAAGATAGAGGTAGTACACGCTGAAGACCGGGATCAGGAACCCGTGCGACCAGTCCCCGATCGTCTCCCACTTCACCACGAGCGTCAGCAGAACGTGCCAGTAAAGCACCGCGATCAGCGCCGCCGCCACGAGCGCCTGAAACGCCGTCCTGGTCCAGTCGATCGACGACGCCGCCTCCCGCAACGGCCGCCGCGCCGAGGCGTAACCTGCATCGAACTGTGAAGCGCTCGTCATGCCTTCCCGGCCCTCTTACGGCAGCAAGCCCAACTGCGCACGTCGCGCCGCCCGCCGGCTCAAGTGGACGGTCTCGGGGTTTTCCTTTGGTCCATACGCATCAATGTCGCCGAAGTTCCGGTCGTAAACAAAGCCGAAGCCGTAGCTCATGCGGAACGACGTTCGAACCGTCGCCAGGAAGGGCGCCACAATGTTCGTCCCCACGTTCACAATGTCGTTCGGGCGGAGGAATACGTCCGGTTGGTTCCCCGCGAAAATCTGCTCCAGGTTGACCGGAATAATCTGCTCCCGGTCCTGGTCGAGCCGCCGCGTGATCTCGCACCGCGACGGCCACGCCAGCAACGCGAGCCCACCGCTCGCCGCAATTGCCTGTTTCAACGTAATTTCACGCCCCGTCAGCGAATACACACCCGGCCGCTGTACCTGACCCAGCAGGAAGAACTCGCCCAGGGGACCAGGATCCACGCGAATCACATCCCGGTGGCGAATCACGATATTATACCGCGCATCGCCGCGACGGAGAGCCGCCGCCGGGATTCGGATAATCCGCTGGTGTGTTTCCCCGGCCACGGACTCCCACGTGACCGGCTCGCTCGTGGCGGTCTGCGTGGCTGTGGTCGTCGGAACGCTTGCAACCGGCGGAGGCTTGGCCGCTGCTTCCGCCGGCGCCGGTGCGGTTTGCGAGGCCGCCCGGGGCTTCTGGCCAACCTCTACCCATTCCCCGTTCAGGTAGATGAACTTCGGCATCGGCGGCAGCGCCTCGGACGCAGCCGCGGATGTCGCCGGGGCCGACGCGTCCCGGCTTGGCGCGCTCGCCGGGGCAATGACGTCGATCAATTCACGCTCGCTCTCGGGCGCACTCGTCGGCTTCGGGGCGGCAGGGCTCGCCCGGGCAAGCATGCGAGGAGACCCGCCACCGCCCAGGTCGCTGATCGTTGCGGGAGCCACAGGCGGCGGCTCGAGCGGCGCTACCGGCGGCTGACCCGGCTGGCCGGCCGCTGGCGGGGCGGGCATCGAGACCGGCTTCTGTGTGCGTTTCGGACGAGGCTGGGCGCGATAGACGTAAATCCATTCCACTTGCTCCCCAAGGCCGCCCGCCAGACTCAACGCATCAAGAAGACGAAAATCCGATTCAAGGATTCGATAGGTGTCCGCCGCCGTCACCCCCCCGAAGATATTGAAAAACTGCTGCCGCTGACGCGGAAAGACCACCTGAATCGGCGGTATCGACTCCTCTCGGAAGATCCCCTTCTGCACACACAGATCACGGATCTCCGCGTCCACCTCGCGCGCCGTCATCCCCTCGACGTGCACCCATCCGAGCTGCGGAATCTGCACATCACCCACCTCGTTGACCGTCAACGTCAGATCCGTGACTGGCTCATACTCCAGAAACTGAGGAATCCGAATCCCGACAACGTCGTTCGGCTCAAGCCGATACTCCTCGACGATCGCAACGGCATCTTCCGGCGTAGGCTCTTCAGCGCCCGGGATACCCGGAGGCGTATCCTCAAACGTCAGGCTCCGCTGGATCTCCGAGATCATCGGCCGCTTGAAGTCGCCGCTCACCTGCGTGGGGTCGAGAAAACTCGTCCACCACCAGTTTCCGCAGCCGGCGATCGTGCCCGCCGTCACGAACAGCAACGACACCCGGATCGCCCTCACGGTTAACCACCAACCTCTCGTGCCGATCATGGCTGTTACCCTTTTGCGGAGCCGTCTACCTTCCCACTGCGGCGACCGATCCTCATCGCGGCGACCTGATCGCCAAGTACCCACACATTCCACCGCACAACCCGTCCCTTCATATGCTCCCGTCTTCCCCGCCAAACGCCCCGCTCGACGGCGAGGCCCCCCGCATATCGTTTCTCGTGCCCAGACGCAAAGACGCAACAATGGCTTTCAGTCTACTTGCGGGCTTCTCCGCAAACCCTCAGAGATTCCCCGCACGGCGTGGCCGTCGGAGCCCTATGCCATCGTTGTGCAACCATGCCGTTAAAAGCCTACAGAATAACGACTTATATCGATCCTCCCGCCCGAGACACACCCTGGGTATCACTGCGGACCACTTGACCGCGCGACGAGACTAGTTATCGGCAATCGCTTACAGGTCGGTTGAGGTAAGTGTGTGCCATCTATCACGGCCTTCGCCACTCGTCCAGACCGTCACAGACGCACTACGCCTCCCCTGCGCATGAAACCCTTCGATGCACCCATCCACGGCACGACGGATATCCGTCACGCCACCCGTGCTGCGCCGCAATACAATTTCCTCGTGTCCTATGCCAAGCATCGTCGCTCCCGGAAATTCCGGTTGCCAAGAAGACGGCTGTCCCTTGGGACTACCCATTCTTCATGCCTTTTTCTGCAAGGGGGCGGACTGGCCCCCGCACGCCAGACCCCGGCCAGAGGCCGACCGTCCGTGTGTATACGCGATTTCGATACGGAGTGTGCGGATCGCATCGACCTTTTTCTGCAACGCGCCTCCAACATTCTTCCTTCTGCCGCAGCAACCACCTTGATCGCGGTGCCGAGACCGGGCCAATCGGCGGACCTCGCTCGCCGGAAGATACGCCCCGCCGTGATGCCGCCCCGCTTGCGAGACCGAGGTCGCTGATAGCGATACAAATGGGCGAAACGATGCGCGATCCGGTGAAGCGCCGGTCAGCGGGCAATCGGACGGCCCGCATGTGCCACCACGCCCACCTCTCTCCCGCCGAGCTGCGGCCGGCTCCGGCCCCCCCCCGGAGACGGATGTCGCCCGCGTGGGACTTGCCGGTTTCGCCCGCGGAAGGTTGAAACGCAGACCCGGCCCACTTGCGTCGCCGGCCCCGCGTCATACAATGCCCCGTCCGCAACAAACGTGAGTCGTACAGGCAGGAGGCTACAGGATGGCGACACAGCAGGTAGGATTGATCGGGCTCGCGGTAATGGGAGAGAATCTCGCGCTCAACATCGAGAGCCGCGGATACTCCGTGGCCGTATATAACCGCACGTATGAGAAGACCAGAAACCTCGTCGAAGGCCGCGCCAAAGGCAAGAACCTCGTCGGCTACGAGACCCTTGAGCAGTTCGTCGCGGCGATCGAGAAACCGCGCCGGATCATCCTCATGGTCAAGGCGGGGCAGGCCGTCGACGACTTCATCGGCAAGCTTGTCCCGCTGCTCGATCGGGGCGACCTGATCATCGACGGCGGCAACAGCCACTTCCCCGACACGATCCGCCGGAACAAGGCCCTCGCGGAAAAGGGCATTCTCTACATCGGCACCGGCATCTCCGGCGGCGAGGAAGGCGCCCTGAAGGGCCCGAGCATCATGCCGGGCGGGCAGCCGGAGGCGTACGAACTGATCAAGCCGGTGTTGCTCGATATCTCGGCGAAGGTCAACGGGGAGCCCTGTTGCACATACATCGGACCGGACGGCGCGGGCCACTACGTGAAGATGGTCCACAACGGCATCGAGTACGGCGACATGCAGCTCATCTCCGAGGCATACTCGCTGCTGAGCTACTGCCTCGGGCTGAGCGCGGCGGAACTGCATGACGTTTTCAGCCGGTGGAACCAGGGCGACCTGAACAGCTACCTCATCCAGATCACGGCCGACATCTTCAAGCGGATCGACGAAGAGACGGGCAAGCCGCTCGTAGACCTCGTGCTCGACAAGGCCGGCCAGAAGGGCACGGGCAAGTGGACCAGCATCTCGGCGCTCGACCTGGGCATCCCGGCGATGACGATCGCCGAGGCCGTCTTCGCCCGCTGTATCTCGGCAATCAAGGAGGAGCGCGTCGCGGCCGCCAAGGTACTGAAGGGGCCGCCGGAGAAGTACCGCGGCACGAAAGAGAAGTTCATCCAGCAGATCCACGACGCCCTGTACGCCTCGAAGATCTGCTCGTACGCGCAGGGCTTCCAGCTCATGCGGGCGGCCAGCCAGGAGTACAACTGGAACCTGAAGTATGGCGAGATCGCGATGATCTGGCGCGGTGGTTGCATCATTCGCGCGCACTTCCTGAACCGCATCAAGGAGGCGTACGACCGCAACCCGTCGCTGCCGAACCTGCTGCTTGATCCGTATTTCAAGGAAATCATCGAGCGCTCGCAGCTCAACTGGCGGCGGGTGGTATCGACGGCCGTGGACCGCGGCATCCCGGTTCCCGCCTTCTCGTCGGCGATCGCCTACTACGACAGCTACCGTCGTGCGAGGCTCCCGGCGAACCTGATCCAGGCCCAGCGGGACTACTTCGGCGCGCACACCTACGAGCGCGTGGACAAGCCCGGCATTTTCCACAGCGAGTGGACGCCGCCGAGCGCCTGAGCCGGCCCCGATCGGCAGGATCACGCGGCACAACGGGTACGGGCCGCCGCGTGTCTTCTCCTGAACCGCTTCGCCGTACCCGTGCGCACCCGCAGGCGGACCCGCCGCGGGAATCGGCGCCAAGACGACAGGCCGCGGTCCGCTCATGCACAGGGCGCCGGCAGACGGATCACCATGCCGACCGTCTGGTCCATCGCGGGGTGACGCAGGATTTCGACCTCCGATCCCGGCGGCAGCACGCTGCTCAGCGCGGTGACCTCGGACTCATACGCGTGGAGGAGGATCCCCCCCCCGGCGCGAAGATGCCGCGGCGCCTGGGCCACCAGACGCCCGATGAGCTGCTGGTGATACCGCAAAACCGGCCGGGGCATGGCCAGACCGGAGGTCTGCGAGATCCATGAAACCCGCCGCAACAGGTTCTTCGCGACGTTCGAGACGAATGTGTCCGGTCCGAAGCTGTACGGCGGATTGAAGGCGATCCAGTCGAAACGGCCCTCCAGAGACTCCAGAAGATCGGAGTGATAACAGGGAATGAGCACGCCGTTCCGCCGGGCGTTGGCCGCCGTGGTCCGCACCGCCGCACGCGAGATGTCGCTGGCGACCACGTTGCGGCCCAGTTTGGCAAGACAGATGCCGATGATGCCGGTGCCGGAGCCCAGGTCGAGCACGCGCCCCCCGGGCGCCACCTGCGTACTCACAAGCTGCGCAAACGCCCGGCTGTCCTCCCGCGCCGCCGACACCCACGGCGGGCAGACGACCTCGATCGTGTTGCAGAGCCGGCGCACCGGCTCGGGAACATGCGGCGCCGTCACACGGGCCCGCCGGAGTTCCCGTCCGGCCGCCCACTCGGCGAACGTCGTCGCCGTCCACGCATCCCGCCGCAGGAAGTCGTACAGGGCCGGCACGATGAGGGCATGGACCTCCGCCGCGCGCTGCGGCGCGCGGACGTAGCGGCGCAGCCCCGGCTCCGGGTACTCGACGTCGCGAGGGTCCGGCCCTATGGCGGGATGCAACAGGACCTCGACGCTGCCCGACGGCACCGCCCGAAGCCCCGCCACCACCGTGCCCAGGTTCATGTGCGACGTGTAATTCACACCAACGAAGTAATCCGTAACGGCGATGTCGTATTCGCGCGCGACCAGCTCGTTCACGCGAGCGAAGCGATTCAGCAGGAGGTGCTTGACGTAATTCGAATTCACGAAGGGCTGAAGGCGTTTGCCGAGCCCACCCGCGCCGTAGGGCAACTCGCGGACGAGCCGAACGCACGGTATCCCGTACTCCCGCGCCAGCCGGCACGCAATCCGAAACACCTCCGGGATCATCGTGACATGCTGGTGCGAGTTGAGGTGATCAACGCGGACGCCGTCCGCCAGCACCTTCTCGATCTGCGCGCGAAACTCCCGCTCGATCTGACGACGGCCCCGCGGCCGGCGGGCGAGCTTCATAAGCCACAGAAAGCCGCGGCGGAAGGAACCGTCCTGCCCCACCAACAGCGGCACGCGGTAGGTCGGCGCCACGCACCGGGCCTCGTTCAGGCACAGATGAACCCCGACGCCCAGCCCGGGACAGGCGGGAAGAACCTCGCGAACGGCATGTTCGTACGCGTAGCCGTTGGCCCGCAGACACGTACTCGTCAGGCCACCCGCCTGATACGCGCGGCGAATCCCCTCGTTGAAAGCATACAGCAGCCCGAGATCGTCGCCTTCGAGGATCACGATGCGGCGGCCGGAGCGCGCCGGCGAGCCGGCCTCCCACGTCGCCCGCCCGCTCGTCGTCAGGCTGCGAATCGCCGGATCCGTCGCGACAGGTATGGCGGGGTGGACAGCGCCCGCCTCCCGGATTCCCGAACCTGTCGCGCGTGTCGGCATCTTTCAGTCCCCGAACCGCCGTGATGCGAAAGCGCCCTTCTCGGGGCTCGCACGGCCGGCGGCGTCCTCCCTGGGACATTCTGTGGGCGGTGCAACGGCGACGCAAGCGAGACGAAAGCCGGCGGACGAGCCGCCCCGCGCAAAGATGAATCGGCTTCGATGGAAGCCCGCCTCGTCCTGTGGTATACAAAACCCCGCGAGTTGAGAATCCGTATGTCGTTCTTGCGGGAGATTGATAGGATGCAGCACGGCGGCGATCGTCGATTCAGGCGACGAAGCGGGTACCTAATGATCCTGGTGGCGGCAATCGCGGCCGCTTGCGTCGGTATTCAACCGACAGCGGCCGCCCCGCCGAAGATCCCCGATTTCTCGTTCCTCCAGATCTCGGACGTACACATCGAGCCGCACCCCGCGGGCGCGCGGACCTCCAATGGGGGGCGAAGCGTCGAGACGCTCCGCTGGGTCTGTGCCGAGGCCGCCAAGCCGCAGCCGCTCCCGCCGTACAACATCACGGCCCCCCCGCCGGCCTTCGTGATCGCCACGGGCGACCTGACGGAATACGGCGTGATTGGGGAGACATGGTCGGATATCGAGCGGTACATCCGGCCGCTTTCGGTCCCGTTCCTTATCACCCCCGGCAACCACGATAACACGTGGACGGCGATCCTGCCGATCATGCGGAAACGGCACGGCGGGGATTCCTACGCCTTCGACAGGTTCGGATGCCACTTCGCCGTCCTCAATTCCGCCGCACCGCAGGAACCGGTGCCCTGCCTCGACCGCCGCACGCTCAACTGGCTTCGAGCGGACCTCGCCAAGCTCACGCCGGACACGCCGGTCTTCCTCTTCATGCACCATCCGCTCTACACGACGGAGTTCGCCTTCCCGTACGAGCAGTTGCGTCTCCTGGACGCGATCGAGGGACATCGCATCGCGGTCATTCTCGACGGACACGGACACCACCCGACGCCGGGCAAATGGGAAAACATCGACCGCGTCATGGGCGGATCGACGTTCGGCGAAAACGCCGGCTACAACATCGTTTCCGTGGTCGGCGGCGTGCTTCGGATAGGCTATCGGTTTCAGGCCGACAAGCCGATGAAGGCGAATCTCGAGAAGCCCCTTTTCGGCCCCGAGCCGACCTGCGCTATCGAGATCATTTCCCCCGTCGCGGAAAAGCCGATCACCTCTGCGAACCAGGTGGCGGTCGTGGCCGGCGTCCGCGCGAACGGTTTGCGCGTGACACGCGCGGTCTTCGATGTGGACGGCCTGGAGAAGTCCGGCGGCGAATTGAAACCGGCCGGTAACCGCTTCCGCGGCCTGCTCAACGTAAAGCCGCTGCTGCCCGGCCGGCACTTCCTCCGCGTCAGCGTCACCGATGACGCAAAGCGAACCTGGGATCGCGCGGCCGCGTTCGAGATCGCCCTGCCCGAGAGCGGTTCGTCGGAGTGGGCCGCGAGTCACTACCAGCACGATGCCGGCATGAAAGCGGCACCGCTGCTCTGCAACGGACTGGTGATTGCGGTGGACACCGGCGGCAAAGTCATCGCGTTCGACCGCTCCTTCA
>Ga0272448_1005318_pt1 | contig 14288 bp, 12 predicted proteins | sample YNPCB0191_FD_202220 | JGI IMG/M metagenome (GOLD analysis project Ga0272448, IMG submission 202220) | Hot spring sediment microbial communities from Yellowstone National Park, WY, United States - YNP-CB-019-1 | ecosystem: Environmental > Aquatic > Thermal springs > Hot (42-90C) > Sediment...
ACCATTGCGTTCCTGCTTCCGCTTCCAGCTATCCCCGCGCTCCATGTGCCTCTACTAATGTAAAAATCAGCATCATATAATTTGCCATAATTTGGAGCGCAAGGAATTGATTCGCAAGCGAAATATCGGGCGGGGAGCGATTTTTTCCATTTCCAGCCTGGCGAAACAGAATTTGATTAAAATAGTTCCGGCTGAAAAATCAATGGGATGCAAGGAGGAAAAGTCGGCGGAATTTTGTGGATTTTTCAGGGGAGCAGCGGGGGTCGGCTAAGCCTTTAATCAAGGCATCAATCTCATCCAGCCGGTATGGAACGAGGGTGATACAATGTATCACCCTCGCTTTTTGAGTGCGGCGGGGGATGGTTTTTGTACGGAGGATTTTTTGGTTTTTTGTGTGTTAATCGCGAGTGGCGAATGAAAGCAAGCACTTTGATTTGCGGTCATTACGCCAAGGGGTCAACAAAATATATTATTTTTTCGTTGGCTGGCTTTGGCCGTTTTCTTCCTGTTTCAAGGCATCGTCAATGGTTGTTTTGAGGTTTTGCAGGAGGAGGTTAGCTTGAGAGAGTCGAGTGTACATCTGCTGCACTTGCGGCCAGGTTTGTTGCCTGGCTTTTTCTCCTCTGTCGTAGACAAGTTCGGCCGCTTTCCTGGCTGCGGCTGCAGAGGCTTCAAGTTCCAATGCCAACTGCAATAGAAATTCCCGCACTTCTTTCAACATTTTCTGTTCTTGTTTGGGGTCCAAATTTATAATCCCCTATGTTTTTATTTTATGCTTAACCAAGGCTCGAGTCAACAATTTCAATTGGAAACAGGGAAAAGTTTTCCAGCGCAAAGCCAAGCCGAAGGCCAAAGGTATTGATGGTGGTCCCAACGAGATTCGAACTCGTGCTCCCGGATTGAGAGCCCGGTGTCCTAACCACTAGACGATGGGACCACCCTCAAAAAAGCGGCCAAGAGGCCGCAGGATTAGCTGGCTCAGGGCCAAGGACTCGAACCTCGACTGTGTGGTCCAGAGCCACATGTCCTGCCAATTAGACGAGCCCTGAAGCATTTTAAATTATATTGTTCAATGGCCGTTTGTCAAGGCCGGGGATGATTTTCATGCCTTGATTTTAATCGGGGAAAGAGATTTTGTATTTTTTGGTTTTGTAGTAGAGCGCAGACCTGGAGATGCCGAGTTTGCGTGCGGCCAGGCTGAAATTGCCTTCGGATTCCTTCAGAACCTGTTGAATCAGTCTGCTCTCCATCCGCTCCACGGCCAGGGCCTTAGCCTGCTTGAGAGTCAGATTCTCCTGTCGGCTCCTGGCTGCCAGTTCCGCGGCCTCGGCCTGGGTGGAAATTTCCCGGGGAATCAGCTCGGGGGTCAGGACTTTTCCCGGAGCGGCTGTTGCGCAATGGTTGACTATTTTCTGGAGTTCCCGGACATTGCCTGGAAAGTCATAGTATTGGAGTTTTTCGAGGAACTGCGGACTGACATCATCAGCCACGGCCAGCCCCTGGTCTTGAAGCTTGGCGAGAAAATATCTGACCAGCGCCGGCAAATCTTCCTTCCTTTCCCGCAAAGCCGGAAGAAACAGCCTGACCGTATTCAGCCGCTGGTATAAATTCCGGTCAAAGCGGCCGTTCTCCACCAGAGGCTCGAGTCGTTGACTGCTGGCCGCGAGCACACGGACATCCACGGGGATGAACTGGTCAGAGCCAATCCTTGCGACCGCAGCCTGCTTGAGCGCACGCAGGAGCATGGTCTGAAGTTCATGGTTCAGATGGGAGACATTTTTGAAAAAGAGGGTCCCCTTCTCTGCCTGTTCGAAAACGCCGGGCTGGTCATGCTGGGCGTCAGGCGAGGCATTTTTTGCCTGGCCGAAAATCCTGCAGGCCAGCGAATCACAAGGGAGTTGGCCGCAATCAACCGAGAGCCATGGTTTCCCGGCACGGTCGCTTAGCTGATGAATCAATCTCGCCACCAGCTCCTTGCCTGTGCCCGGCTCGCCGATAATGGTAACCTCGCTCCGGGTCCTGGCGATGCGCTCAATCATCTGGCGAATTTCTTCAATGGAGCGAGAGCTGCCTACCAGTTCTGTCCGGAGCTTTTCCCGCGAATCATCGTCGGTTCCGGTGTAGGCACTGCTGCTCTGTTCAAATGCCCGCCTGGCCAGGGCGCGGAGCTGTTCCGGTTCAAAGGGTTTTTCCAGGTAATCGGTGGCCCCGAGCTTCAGGGCCTGGCGCACACTGTCAATCGAGCCGTAAGCGGTTATCACCACCACCGAACTGGCCGGGCTTTTCAATCTCGTCTCTTTCAAGACCTCGAGCCCGCTGATGCCCGGAAGCCGGAGGTCGAGCAATATGAAGTCAAAATGATTCTGTCCCAGCTTTTCCAGCGCTTCCTCGCCGGTGGCCACGGAAGTGATATCACAGTCAAGTTTTTGCAGAATCTTGGGCACCAGACGACGAATCAAGGGGTCGTCATCAATAACCAATACTTTTCCTTTTTTCAACTCCGGCTTCCCCTTCTACACCATGCCAATTTTCAAGAACAGGCAGAATCTTAAAATAATTTACACCCTTGCTTATCAGATTTCAATCACTCGCAAGCAAAATAAAAAGCACAGCGGATTAAAGCTTGTCGTTTCAGTTGATGAGTTTGCCTTGGGAATTAAAACGCAGGCGGGATTTTCGGGAAATAATCTGAAGGGGGATTTTTGATTGGGCGAGCAGGTTTTCCGTGCACCAGAATTCTTCCAGCTCGAGCGTGCTTTTGATGCGGCAGAAGCGCAGGCTGTCAGGTTCAGGGCACCAGCAGGTATGGATTGCAGCGGCAATGGCTTCCCGGTCCGAATTGAAAAAAAGCGGGATTCTTGCCCGTTCCGGGAAACCGGAAGCGAGTGCGTTCTGGCGCATGGCCTCATAGTCCAATTGGTCAACGACCTCCTTGGTGGTGATGTCTGCGAGTCCGAGGCCGTAGGCCGAGCCTTGTGAGGGTTTGGAAATTCCGAGGACGACAATCCGGCGGATGGTCGGAGCAGAAGGTTCAGGCATTCCTCTCAAATCCAGTCTGCCAATCACATTAGTGTCCATGCCGGTGCCGCTTTTATCTTTGCCAAGCTCATCGACCACCAGGACTTCGAGTTCCTGGAAAGGCAGCCTGGGCAAAAGTTTCCAGGATTTTTCCAGCAGTTCAGGTTCGCGTTTCAGGAATTCACCAGGGGCAAGCACTTCGAGAAGGGCGATTCGTTCGCGATGGTTTTCCAGCAAGGCTACTCCAAAGAGCAGGGGCAGTTTTTGGAGGACGAATCCGGCCACTTTGGGAATCAATTCCGCGAGCCGTGCCGGCCCTGCCTTGTGCATCTCCTCTGCTCCCCGGCGCTTGCCCAAGCCGACGGCCAGCATCTTGCATAACCCCGATTCATACCTTCCGTGAAAGCTGGTGTGCGGCTTTATGCGGTTGACGAGGATGAGATGGTCGGCTTTGAGCGCAAAGCGGTCAGTGAAGACACCGACCCCCTGAAGCGCGCCGATTTTTTGCGCCTGGATTTGAGAACGCACCGGACATCCGATGGTCGATTCGCTTATGCCGAGAGCGGCCAGCACCCTCTTTTGTCCCTCACTGGTCGCAGCTCCATGCGAGCCCATGGCCGGGACGATAAAAGGCCTGCCTTTTTCCGACTTGACCCAGTCAACCACCGCCTTGATGATGCTGCCGGGCCGGCTGATTCCCCGGCTGCCGCATGCAATTGCGACTTTTTCTCCGGATTGAATTATCCCCCGGAAGCGTTCCATCTTTTTGCGCAAAGAGGATATGGGGTCAGGAATTTCGGGCGCGGAAATTTCTTGACGGACTTTGAGCAAAGCTGGGAACATCAATTGGGCCTCGGCTTGCAGTTTGCGACCATACGGGAGGTGAGCACTGCGGCGAGAAGCATGATGTCCTCGGCCTGAAGATATTCGGTGATGGAGCTGTCGAATAGGCAGTTGAAATCCGTGTCCAGCTCGTCCTCGCCCGGCCACATGAGCAAATGGCAGCTCACCCTCGGCAAGGCCCGGATTTCAAGCGCATACTGACCGAGCGGGGATAGAGTCGCGGCAACAGCGCTTCCTGCCCGCATGAAATCTTCAGGCTTGCCGCTGAAGGTTCTGGCCAGGATGCTTGTGACGCGCTTGCGAAAAGCCGGATAATGGAGACAGCTGTCCGGAAGCTGCTGGAACGAAATCCAGTCGCCGGCAAAAGGCGCGCCCCTGGCTTGGGCAAGATAATGAAGAATCAAAATTGTGTCATAAGGTGGCGGTTCCTGGCCGGTCCCCACCTTGCTGACATCCCCGGAAGGGAAATCCACCAGGTAATCGGCGTCGATGAATTTCAGTCGCGCCCGGGCATGTCCGGCATCTGCCTCGACCATCAGAGCACCGGCTTGCTGACATTGCCGGGCGAAATCGGTATGCTGCAATTTCTGGCGCGCAAGTTCCATTGCCTTGCGAAAGCCGCGGTGATTAACCAATCCTTTAGTTGAGTCCATCATTTTTTATTTTTTATTTGCCAAAATGGATTTCAAATCGGGACGATTCAAGGCATAAGCATAGGCGGGTTATTTTTTCAGCCTGGAGCTTGCGGCCTTGATTGTGTTCTTGAGCAGCATCACCCGGGTCATAGGCCCTACCCCTCCAGGCACCGGACTTATCTTCCCGGCCACCTGACTTACGGCCTCAAAGTCCACATCACCCACCAGACCGGTCTCCAGCCGGTTCACTCCCACATCGATGACCGTAGCTCCCGGCCGGACCATCTCGCCGGTGACGGTCATGGGCTGGCCGGCAGCGACCACCAGAATCTCTGCACGGCGGCAGTGTTCGGCCAGGTTTTTGGTGCGGGTATGACAGATGGTGACCGTGGCGTTGGCGTTGCGCGCTTTCTGCATGAGAATCATGGCCAAAGGCTTGCCCACGATGTTGCTCCTGCCCACAATCACAACTTCAGCGCCTTCGATTCTGGTGCCGGAACGGACAAGCAGTTCCAGAACTCCTGCCGGGGTGCAGGGAAGGAATAGCGGTTGCCCGAGGAGAAGTTTGCCCATGTTCACGGGATGGAACCCGTCCACATCCTTGTTCACATCAATGGCGCAAAGCACTCGGTTTTCGTCAATATGTTCGGGGAGAGGAAGCTGGACGAGGATACCATCGATTTCCTGGTTTTGATTCAGGTCATTGAGCAGGGCCAGGAGTTCGGTCTCCGGAAAATTTTCGGGCTTGCGGTATTCGAAGGAATTGATACCGACCTTTTCACAATCTGCTCGCTTATTACGGACATAAACCTGACTGGCCGGGTCTTCTCCCACCAGCACCACTGCCAAACCGGGTGCGCGTCCGAGCTTGAACTTCAGCTCGTCAACTTCGTTCTTAATCTCGCCGCGTATTTTTTCGGCGATGGCCTTGCCGTCTATGATTTGCGCCGTCATGCTTCAGCAAATCCTCCCAGCCGTGGTTTCAGCTGGAATTTTAATCAGCCTTCTGAACGGACTGTTCCTCTCTTTTCCACTCTTCGAGCCAGAGCCTGCTTTCTTCCACATCGATTTTCTGGTCAGCGGTTATGGTCTGAAGAATCTTCAAGCTTTTTTCGTGGAGCATGAAACCGTTAATCATCCCCTTTTCTCTTATTTCTCTGGAGAGCTGGTCATAGGTCTTCTCCAGTTCGGCCTTTTGCTCCGGGGTGTGGTCGGGGGTGAGCATGGACATGTATTCGGGTTTGGCCTTGTCCAGGATTTCAGCCATAAGCGGCCCGGACCTGTTATAGAAAAACCATCCGGCCAGGGCCAGAACCACGACGCATAAAATCGCGGCCACTCCCGCCGCCACCAAGCATCCCTTGAGCCAGTCCGAGGATTGTTTGGCTCCGGGCTGAATCGGCGGAGGTGCAATCTCTGAACCCGGCTCAAAAGGCGTTGGAGCTCCAGCTGCCCCTGGAAGCATTTTTACCTCCTTTTAGAAAGGCCAGCCTGAGGTGATGTAGAAGTCGCTTTCCTCTTTACTGAAGGCGTAATCCGCGCGAATCACCACGCTCGGGCTGATGATGAAACGCAGCCCCAAGCCATAGGTGTAATGATAGTCGTCAAAATCTAAAGTCATTTCTTCCAGCTTGTGATAGACCCTGCCGTAATCATAAAAGAAGGTCACTCCGGGTGCGGTCAGTTTGTAGCCCTGCAGCCCCCAGTAGGGGAATGGTGCGAAAGATACATCAAATGCCTGCCTCAATTCCGCGGTGAAAAGGATTGAATTATTGTCCCGGAAGCGCCCGTCATGGTAGCCGCGCAGCGAGCCTCCGGAGCCGAAGGAGCTGGCATCCCACCAGGGCACATCCCCGTCCTTGACATTGAGCGCGCCGCGGAGCGCAAGCACGGTCCAGTTCCAGCCGAGTGGAAGATAATAACTCAAGTTGGCCGAGTAACTGGTGTAGCTGAAATCCGAGCCGAGCGCCTTGTCAAATCGGCCGATGTAAAGTTCCTGCCTTCCGCCCGAGACCGGAAACACCACCTCGTCCCTGCCGCCGCCCACCGGGAAAATATCCTTGCGGTCGTCATAGACCAGGGTCAGGCCGATGCCCGAGACCAGGCCGGCGTCGAACTCGTCGCTGTTGTAGAACTCCGGGAACACGGTGCTAAGCTTGCGCTGGGAAAGGGTGTCCGGCTCGTCGTATTTGCCATCCCGGGGGTCGAACCAATAGAGCCGGTAGGCGGCCTTGATGCCGAGCTTCTGGTTCGGCTTGCTCACGAACCAATAATCATATCTCGGCTCCAGGCCCACATCCGTGTTTCCGAAGTTGCAGATGTCGTTCTTGTCGCTGTCATTGCCCATCCCATAGAACAGCCGGCTCGGCTTGTTATCGTAATTGACCGAGAGCCTTCCCCATCCGTTCTTGGAAAACAATTGCGGCTCCTTCCATTCAATGGAATAGGAATTATACTGGTTCTGGGTGTAGGTGACGGAGAAGGTCAGGTCCCGTCCTTCCTTTTTCAAGAGGTCACGGAAAAGGCCGCTGGCGCCAACCCCGAAACCGGTGTCCGGACCGGTATAGACATAAGGCACTGCCCCGGCGGAGGCTTCCTTGCTCTTCTCCTTGGCCGGCTGGGCATCCTTTTCCTTTGCAGGCTCACCGTCTTTAGCCTGCGCCCAAAGCTGTGAGGCAAAAAACGCCATCAAAACCACAATTACTGTCACCACGATTTTCTTCATAATCCGCCCTCCCAAGATTATGGCCTTATTTTCATAATAAATCCCGGACTTGTCAATTGCGGAGATTGGGGGATGAGCGGGGCGTTGCTTTTGGCGCTGGAAATTTTAGAATGGGTTCAGGAGCAAAGGCTTGGGGAAGGAGAACAAAACGCGGCTCAAGGAACTATTTTCCCTGTTCGCAGGCCGCCCAAGTCTTCTGATTTTTGTTCATCCTGACCCGGATTCGATGGCCAGCGCTCTGGCCTTGAGGCGGCTTTTGCTCCGGCGGTGTTCGCGGGTGGTGATTGCGCATGACGAGCCGGTCAAACGGCTTCAGAACCTGGCGATGGTCAGGCTGCTCAAGGTCGGAATGTCCGGCAGCTACGAGCTTAAGCTTTCGGATTTCGGGCTGGTCGCGATTGTGGACGGCCAGCCCGAGCATTTTCCGTTTCTGGCCGGAAAAAAAGTGGACATCTGTATTGACCATCATCCTCTTGCCGGCAAAAGCAGTTTCAGATATTCCGACATCCGTCCGGAGCTGGGCGCGACCAGTACCATCCTCTATGATTACCTGGAGGCAAGCGGGGTCAAAATTTCCAGAGCGCTGGCCACTGCTCTCTGCTACGGCATCAAGACCGACACCGACAATTTCACGCGCAATGTTCACAAGCTAGACGCTCTGGCCTTCAGCAGGCTTTTTCCCCTGGCTGATTACTATCTCCTGCGCAGCATCGACCTGGTTGAAATTTCAGTCAAGGACATCGAACTTTTTCGCGAGGCACTTGAAAGAATCACCATCAAGCGGCAGAAGACCATTATCCATCTCGGACAGGTTTCCAACCCCGACCTTCTGGTCATCATCGCGGATTTTCTCATCCGGGTCAGCGAGATAGAGACCGCTCTGGTCAGCGGGTTTTTTGCCGGAAAGCTGATTATTATTCTCCGCAACCGGGACCCGCGCAAGAACATAGGCCTGCTCGCCAACCGGGCCTTTTCACCCCAGGGCGCCGCCGGCGGACATCGCTATGCGGCCCGGGCCGAAATCCCGGTGAAATGTCTTCCGCCAAATCTCCGGAAGCGTATCGCCGGGAACTGGGCCGAAGAAATCGTGAGATGGCTGGAAGAGAGGCTGGCCCAGGCGAAATTTAAATCCGGGCCTCGCCCGGAAACAGGGCCTTCACCCTGCGAGACCTAAGCTCTTGAATCATCTGTTCGATTGAGTTAATCCGGACCTGGAATTCGGTCAACCCCTTGCCCAGTTCATCCAGGGTGTGAGCGTCCGACCCGCCCACCTCGGCAAGACCCAGTTCCTGGGCAACCATCCTGGCTTTAAGATTTTCCTCCGGAAGGTTCGCGCCGTTGATGGTTTCGATGGCATGGAGATTCGGGAGCTGCCTGATGCGGTCTCCGAGGCTGATAAGCCCGCGATAGGGATGAGCGGGGATGGCAATGCCTTCGTGGCTCTCGGCCTGTTCGAACAGTTCCGGGGTGTGGGGTTTGCGGGAGGCATCCAGGCTCTTGAGCCAGTTTTGGTCCGGACTGAAGACCAGGACATGCCCCCATCTGCTCTCAACCTCCACGCCCACCAACACCAAAATGCCGTATTTTTCCCCGAGCGCTCGCGGGTCCAGGCCGGAATTGAAAACACGGTGCTCACAGAAGGCCAAGCCGTCGATTCGCAGGGATTTTCGCAGAGCGAGCAGATTTTCAGCGTATTTTTCAGGCGTGACCGTACTGTCCATGGAGAAACGGGAATGAACATGCAAATCCAGGACGGTTTTTTCCGGTTTTGACTGTGTTTGGGTCATAGGCTTTCAGGCGGTACGGCTGCGAGCATGAGTTTTTCATTGGGAATCTCAAGCGGCTGTTTGAGGACCTGCATTTCAATTTCGATGGCCAGGCGGGTGTTATGAAATTTTGCGGGATTTTGGACTCGTTTTACGCGGTCGCCTTTGAAGCGAAGAGGGTTGATACTGCCGCCGTTTTTGAAGATGCGGTAGTCGAGATGGGGTCCGGTGGCCAGGCCGGTCATGCCTACATAACCTATCACTTGGCCTCGCTTTACTCTCTTTCCGGTCTTGATGCCCGGAGCGAAGTTCCGCATGTGGCCGTAAGTGGTGGTATAGGTGGAATTATGCCGCAGCTCGATGTAATTGCCATACCCTCCCCTCCAGCCGGCAAAGGTGATGACGCCGGAGGCCGCGGCCAGAACCGGGGTGCCCTGCGGCGCCGCATAATCCACCGCCAAGTGTGGTGTGTAATAGCCGAGAATGGGATGATACCTGCGGTGGGTATAGGTTGAACTTATACGGCCGTTTCGTACCGGTTTAAGAAGCTGAAAACCCTCCCAAGCCCGGGCCTTTTCGTCAAAATACCCGGCCGCGTTTCCTGCTCCAAAATAATAAGCCTTGTAGGTTTTCCCGCCGGCGATAATTTTCGCCGCCAGGATTTTTTCATCGCCCGAAGGCAAAACTTCGGTCAAGACCTCGAAGTCGTCCCCTTTTTTCATGGTGCTGGAAAAATTGAGCTGAACGCTGAAGATATTGGCCAGGTTCATAATCAACTCCGGCTCCATGCCAGCGTCGATTCCAGCTTGATAGAAATTGGTCTCGATGCTCCCGGCATAGTATTTTCGTTGCGGGAAAGCGTCGGTGATGGATGCTTGCGTGGACGGTTGAGCTGCTTCTTTGATAAGCTCGGCTTCAAATCCGCTTTCCGAACGCGATATGCGCAAACGGCTGCTTTTGGCCGGACTTATTTCCAGCACCATCTGCATTATCCGGCCATCCGGGGCGGTGTTCAAAATGAGCTTCTGACCGGGCCGGACCAAAGAAAGGTCATAAAGTGGCCGAGCCAGTTCTTTCCATTCCAGGATAAGCGGCTCGGGCACGGACATGCCTTTAAGAACCTGAATGATGCTCTCCCCGGGTTTGATTTGATGGATGGCTTCATGACCGGAGACGGATTGGCTCTGCTCGGCTTCAGTGGCCGGGGGCTGACTTTCGAACGCGTCCTGGGCGCGGGCCGTGTTCTTAATGCCGCTTTGATAGCCGACCCAGCTCCCGGCCAGGAAATTAACCATCAGCGCAAGCAAAGTCAAGGAATAGAAACTTCTTTTCATCACTCCTCTTCTCCTTTCCGCCCTCCATCCCGCAAAGAGCCTGTTTTTAATTTTATACAATTTTAATAAATTATCAATAAAAAGACAAGATAATTTTCATAATTGGTGAACTTTATGCTTTAATTTCAGCCGGGTGTTCGAGAGATGGCGGGATTGGACAGGCTGCTCTTATCCTTGACGCTTGCAGGTGCAGATGTTAAGATAAAAAAGAGTATGGCTGAAGTAGCAGAAAAAGGCAATCTTCAGGAAATATCTTTTGCCAAGATTTTCTACTCCATTGCCGGCCGTGGCAAGACCGGAGTTTTGACCATCCGCGACCCGGCTGACAATCTGGTGCAGAAGCAGATTTATTTTCTGGCCGGGGATAATGTTTTTGTCATGCATGGTCCAGTGGACGAGTCTTTAGGCCAGATTTTGCTGCGTGAGAAAGTCATCAGCGAGGAGACTCTGGAGGAGATTTTGGAAGAGCTGGCCATGAGCGACAAGAACATCGGAGACATCATACTGGAGCGCAAGTTATTGGACCCTGCCGGTCTTAATCACTGGCTCACCCGGCAGGCGGAGCTTAAGCTGGTCAGCTGCTTCGGGATGAACGACAGCCTGTTTGAATTTGAGGAAACGACGGTAGCCAAATTTCAGTTCCAGGTGAAGCTTTTCAAGGTCAACCCGTTGCGCGTTGTCTATCTCGGGGTCAAGAACCATTACAGTCTGAAGCGTCTGGAGGGTGAGCTGGAGCAGGTGAAGGAAAAATGGCTCAAGCTCAATTCCGAGTTTGCCAAGCATACGGCTGATTTTGGTTTTTCTCCGGAGGAGATGAGCGTGATTAAGATTGCGGGCCAAGGTCATGATTTTGCCCAGCTCGTGGCCAAGAGCAATCTTCCTCTCCCCGACACCTTGAAACTTTTGTATTGTCTGCTGGTGACGGGGATGTTCGAGGTGAAGGAAGGCAAAAGCGTCAGGGATGTGAAAGAGCCTGCGCCTAAGATAATAAAACGCAGCAAGACCATAGAGCTTGAGGAGATTGAACCGGAGAAAGCCGCCCGGGAGCTGAACCTGGAGCTGGAAGAGGTTCCGGTGGGCACAGGCGGCCAGGCTATATCCGAGGCCAATGCTCCTGCGGCGAGGCCGTCGAGGGTGAAGGGGGATGAGGGTTCCGGGGAGCCAATCGGGGACGAGCGCGCCCTGGTGAAGCAGCGTGTATCGGACATCCTGCTCTCCAATCTGAAGGATGCGATAGAATCATATCTTCCCGGCAAGGGAGGCGGGGCCAAGATAGGCGAACTTCTGGTCAGGAACAAGGTTATTGACAGCATGCAACTGAATGAGGCGGTTCGCAGGATGCGGGACAAGGGTGGCAGCCTGCTGACCACTCTGACGGGGATGGGGGCTTTGAAGGATGAAGACCTTTCGCAGTTTTTAAGCAAATATTACAAGGTAGCGGCTGTGGAGCTTAGCGGGATGGACCTTGACCAGGAAGTGGTCTCGCTGATACCGGAGGAGCTGGCCAAGAAATACAAGGCCATCCCCATCAACCGGACGGGCAGGACGCTGGTGGTGGCCATGGCCGACCCATCCAATCTCCAAGCCATCGAAGAAATCGAGTTTCTCACCAACTACAAGGTGGAGGTTGTTGTGGCCACGGAGAACCAGATTAAGACCGCGATTGACAAATATCACGACTCTTCTTCCATGCTGGATGATGTGATGTCGACCTTTGACGATTCGGAAATCGGTCTGGCGGAGGTGGACGAAGAAGACATAAATGTTGCCGAACTGGAACAGGCGAGCGAAGAGGCTCCGGTGGTGAAACTGGTTAACCATATCATTAATGACGCGGTCCGGAAAGGCGCGAGCGACATCCACTTTGAGCCTTACGAGACAGCGTTCAGGGTTCGCTACCGGATTGACGGCGTGCTCTACTCGGTATTGAATCCCCCTCTGAAACTGAAGAACGCCCTGGTCTCGCGCGTGAAAATCATGAGCAAGCTTGACATTGCGGAGCGCCGTCTTCCGCAGGACGGACGCATGTCCATGAGGGTTGCCAAGAAGAAGCTGGACTTCCGGGTGAGCACGCTTCCCACCATGTGGGGAGAAAAAGTGGTGCTGCGCATTCTGGACAAAAGCTCATTGGAGCTGGACCTGACCAAGCTGGGGATGGAACCGGAGCAGTTGGAGATATTCAAGTGGGGCATTGACCAGCCCTATGGGATGGTGCTGGTCACCGGGCCGAGCGGCTGCGGCAAGACCACCACTCTTTACTCGGCGCTGCTCGAGCTGAATAAAATCACTGACAATGTTTCGACCGCGGAAGACCCGGTGGAGTATTACCTGGAAGGCATCAACCAGGTGCAGATGCTGGATGAAATCGGTCTTAACTTCGCTTTCACACTTCGTGCCTTTCTTCGCCAGGACCCGGATATCATCATGGTCGGCGAAGTCAGGGATTTTGAGACCGCGGAGATAGCCATCAAAGCCGCCCTTACCGGACACCTGGTGCTTTCCACGGTTCACACTAATGACGCACCGAGCACTATCAGCCGTCTTTTGAACATGGGTATTGAGCCGTTTTTGCTCACCGCTTCTCTCAACATCGTGGTCAGCCAGCGGCTGGTGCGAAAATTGTGTCCCAATTGTATGGAGCCGGTTGAGGTTCCGAAAAAGACCCTTTTGAATATGGGAGTGCGTCCGGAGGAATTAAAGGATTTCGTACCATACATAGGCAAGGGATGCCCGGAATGCTCCAACCGTGGCTACAAGGGCAGAATCGGGTTGTTTGAAGTTTTGAAAATCCGGGGCGAGATAAGCGATATGATACTTGCCGGGGCGACCCCCGGCGAGCTTAAGCTCGAGGCCATCAAGCTGGGGATGCGCACTCTCCGCCAGGCCGGCTTGGCCAAGGTCAAGAGCAAAGAGACTTCACTTGAGGAAATTACCCGCACCACCATGCCGGATTTCGTAAAGCTAAATTCTGAATTTGAGGAAGTGGGATGAAGAGAAAGGAATCAGGAGTCGGTCATTGGGCTGGCATTTCAGACTGCAGAGGGGGTTTTTCTCAAGTCCGCCCTGATTAGAGAGCCTTGCTTTCCAAAATGGTCGGGATGGAGGGATTTGAACCCACGACTTCTTGGTCCCGAACCAAGCGCGCTAAACCAGTCTGCGCTACATCCCGATATCTCATATTATAATATAAGGTCCGACGGTTGTAAAGAAAAGATTTTTACGGACCAGGCAGGGGATGTTTTCAGAAAGAACGGCTGGTTGATTATTTTCTGACCACGGATTTTTGTTCTGTGTTTATTCCGCTTCCGAGGACAGGGTTTGGTTTTGTTCGGTGATGATGTTCTGGTAGCGGGAGAGGATTTCCTTCTCAAATTTTTCCCGCGTTTCCTGATTGATGGGATGGACGATGTCCCGCCAGACACCGTTCTTGTCCTTTCGGTTGGGCATGGCTACGAATAGACGCTGTTCGGTCTGTATCACCTTGAGGTCGTGCACAGCAAAGCCGCTATCCAGAACGATTGAGACATAGGCTTTAAGCGGCCCTTCCTCGTTGACCGGGAAAATTTTAATCTCCGTTATCTCCATCTCCCCTCCCCTTTACAGCTTATGCAGACTCCGCGGATAAAAAAGTCCCCCTCTGAAATTTTCCAGGCATGGCAGGCAAAAAAATCAGGCCACGATGGGACGGCGTTGGATGGTCTCACTTTGTTCAGAGTCAGCGAGCATCTGCTTGTATTTTTCCAGTACCTTGGTTTCAATATATTCACGCATCTCCTGGTTGAGCGGGTGGGCGATATCGCGGACAACCCCGTCTCTGCGCTTTTTGTTGGGCATGGCAACGAAATAGCCCTTTTGGGATTTGATGATTTTCAGGTCCCTGACCACGAAACAATTGTCAAAAGTCAGGGTTACATAGGCCTTAAGCTTTTCCTCGTTGACTGGATAGACAACAACTTCTGTAATCTCC
>Ga0272448_1005319_pt1 | contig 14287 bp, 24 predicted proteins | sample YNPCB0191_FD_202220 | JGI IMG/M metagenome (GOLD analysis project Ga0272448, IMG submission 202220) | Hot spring sediment microbial communities from Yellowstone National Park, WY, United States - YNP-CB-019-1 | ecosystem: Environmental > Aquatic > Thermal springs > Hot (42-90C) > Sediment...
AGGACATTCTTGTTTGAAATCCTTATTGTCACAAACGGAAGACGGCTTGCAATAACCTTCTTTCTAAGATGGTAGTCGGTCTTACCCTCCCTCCTCCTTCTATACATCTGAACGTGTCTAGCCTTCAACTTAAAGCACCCCTTCTACCCATTTCTCTAGCTATCTCGTCAAGCCTCTTGACCGTCTTCACCTGCCCACCTTTCACCCAAAGATAGAGCTTCTTGTAGTTTTCCTTGCTTATTACACCATTCTTCAGAAGATAGCGTAGGTGAGCCCTTAGAGCCCTAACCTTCTTCACCCAAGCCCTCTTCTTTCCCTGCCTCACACCCTTCGCACCCTTCCTCGATCCAGCACCTTTCCTCACCCTCTTTCTTACACGGGATCTTGAGACCCCCATCTTCTGCCTGATCACTATAGCCTTCTGGTTGATCAAGGAGTCGATTTCTTCTCTTGTAATCGCATCCTGTATGTGTTCTCTCGCTTCAGGCATAAGCTTCACCCGCGATACTCCAACACCAAGGATCCTTGCAACCAGCTCCTTCTTACCTCTTAAGTTCAACCTTCTTCAACCTCCTTGGGTTAAGTACATGAATATTCAGCTCCTTGGACTTCTGGATTATTTCAAGCCTCTTCCTTCTGCCAACTGTCGCAGCGATCCTTGCGGCATCCAACTTCGGGTTCAAGGCAGCCAACTCTTCCACGTTGTGTACGAGAACTTCCCTGTATCCAGACGGATGTAAGCCTCTGATGATTCTTGGAGAACCGTAGCCGACCTTTACTCTAGCAGGCCACCCACTATACTCCTTTCTAACCTTGTTATCCAAGCCTTTCGGTTTCCGCCAGTTAGGCTTCAACCTAACATATCTCCACGACTCAGGCCTCACAAACTTGGGCTTCTTCTTCAAGCGCCCCCTTCTCGCCACTTCAGCTTCGCTCATACACGTATACACCATCCAAGAAAACTCTTTGATCTTTCCTTCTCACCGTGGTCGCTGACTCGATGTTAGCAGCCGTCTGGCCAACATCCTCCTTTGAAACCCCTTGCACAATAACGTCGTCGCCTACGACAGAAACCTTGCATGAGCCGACGATCTTGGCGACCCTCGGAGACTTTTCACCGTAAAAGTTTTCGATGAAGACTTCATTTCCTTTGACCTTGATAGAGATAGGAAAATGGGCGGAGACTACCTTCAGCTTATAGGTGTATCCTTTGGTGACACCAGTAAACATGTTTTCGATCAGCGACGAGGCTGTGCCTAAGACCGCGAAGTCGCTTCTTCTGTCACTGTATGACCTCAACTTTATGTTTCCATTAGACAGTTCAATAAACAGCCTTATCTTGGAGAAGTCTCTAGCAGCCGAGCCAAGTGGGCCTGCAACCTTCAAGATCCCCCCCTCCAAGGCCACTGAAACGTTTTCAGGCTTTCTTATCAAGACTTCAGCCATCGCCGACACCTCTAATAAACGTACCCCAGAAGCTTGCCGCCTACACCCTTCTTCTTGGCTTCGATCTGTGACATCACACCCTGTGATGTGCTTACAACAAGCATGCCATAGTTGAAGGATGGAAGGTACTTCCTCTCCCATAGGTCGTATTCGTCCACCTTCACACTGTACCTTGGAGTTATAGAACTGCATTTCACAATCTTGCCGAGCAACTGCACCCTAAACTTTCCACCTCTACCATCGTCTACTTGCTCGAACTCCCCTATGTACCCGTACTTCTGCAGGATCTTCAGCACCTCCCTTGCGAGGTTCGAGGTTGGCGCAATCACGCATTCCTTCTTCCTTCTGAGCTCGTTATTGTATAATGTGCTGAAAATGTTTGATATGACGTTCTTCGCTGGCATCAGATCCACCTACTCATATTTTCTGAAGCCCAGCTTCTCAGCCATCTCCTTGAAGCATTGCCTACAATAGTATAGGTTGTACATTTGGATCACCGGCCCATATGCACCACATCTCCTGCACACCCTCGATCCCTTTCCAAACTTCCTCGGCTTTCCATGACGTATCTTCACCAAATCATGCCACCTCAACCTTGAATGTGTCCTTCATGAACTGTATCGCCTCATCTCTTTTGACCTTCTGTTTCCTGCCAACCTTCGAAGGACAAAGCCTCCTTCTCGCCACCCTATAGCCTGGACGTTCAAGTTTAACATTGACGTCGAGCCCAAATATCCCTATGTCAGGATCATATTTTGTTCCCGGAATCTCTATATGCTCCTTTATCCCAAAGGAAACGTTACCTTCATCATCAAACGAGGTGATTGGAAGCTTCAAACCTTTAGCTATCAGCAGCCGCTTCAGAAGCTGAAAGGCTTCATCCCCCATCAGGGTAACCTTTACGCCTATAGGCTCTCCCTTGCGGACACCAAAGTCTCTAATAGTCTTCTTCGCCTTAGTCTGTATCGGGGTCCTTCCACTTATCTGCCTCAGAACTTCCTGCGCCCTCTCCACAACCTCACCTGATCTGCCGACACCAATATTCAAGACAACCTTCTGAACATAGATCCTGCGCATCGGGTTCTCAACCGTCTGGGAACACAACAACTATTCACCACCAAGAGGCAGGACAGGTTTCTCTACGCCCACAGCCATCAGAAGGCCAACAGGCACCTTGACAGGTGAGCCGTCAACCTCCACTTCTGCAGACTTCGTCGAATGCAGGCTTCCTGGGTAGATGTCTTTCACTACGCCAAGCTTACCAGTCGCCTTACCCTTAAGGAATAGGACAAGTGAACCCTTCTCCATCTTCACATTCGAGACAACCTTCCCCTCTGGAATAGCCAATAGGAGGCTGTCGTCCACGTTGACGCCTAAGTCATCCTTCGAAAGAACCGTCCTTCCATCATGAAGTCCGTAAGAGAAGAGGTTCGAGGGAGCCTTCTTCTTTGATCTGACCTTACAGAGCTTAAGCTTGGAAGACTCGATGTCTATGGGGACCGGATAGAGCATAAGCCCCTTCGCGGGAAGAAGGCGGAAGGCCCTATCCATCGATGGGATACATATAACATCCATCAAGCCTACTGGAAACCTACTGTCTCTTCTGACGACACCGTCGACCATCACCTTACCTAAGGTTATGGCTGAATTGGCTTCTCTCATCGTCCCAACAACCTTAAGGATGTCCCTGAGAAGGACTGCTAGAGGGTAGCTTTCATCTATCGCGTGAGGGCCAGCTGAGGGCTTGGTTACGAACTGCCCATGCTTGCGTGATATCTTCCAGAACGCCGGCGCCGCATGCCTCTTCATATGCTTCGAGGACCCCATGTGCCCCATCATCATCCACCTTTCACGCCGGATGCCCGTGCCTCGAACAGGGCCTTCCTATACTTGTCGTCCAAGTTCAGTGAGGTAATAACCACCTTCGAGGCGTGAATCTTTACAGGAGTCTGCTCCCCCTTAACTCTTTCCCTGGAGACGCCTTCAACAGTCAGCCTACAGTGTTTTACGTCCACGCCAGTCACCTTGCCTTCGACCCCAGCAAACTCTCCCCTGACAATCCTCACACTATCCCCCTTCCTAACACGTGCAGTCTTGAAGGCATACTTGGAGCGCAAGTCATCAGACAGGCGTGCTTTTAACATTTTGCCCAAGGCATGCAGTGGTAATCCAGCCATCTTCTTTTTCACCCTGTCAGACCTTTTGGAAGACATATTCTCAACCTAGACGATAATAGAGGAAAGGTTGGCTATCCTAGGCCACCTTTCAGCAGCTTCAGACGCGACCGGACCCTTTATTTCAGTACCTTTGACTTCGCCTTCGGGAGTTATGATCACAGCAGCATTATCTTCAAATGATATCCTCAATCCAGAAACACGCCTTATCGGATACCTCTGTCGGACCACGATCGCTGGAAAAACCTGCTTCTTGAGGTCAGGGGGGCCCTTTTTGACGACAACATTGATCTTGTCGCCGACAGATGCGGCAGGAATACGCTTCAGCCTACCCTTGTACTGTAGCACCTGGACCACCCTTAGAGTCTTCGCTCCTGTGTTATCGGCGCAGTTTATGACAGCTGTGACAGGAATCCCCCTCGTAACATATGGCTTGAACTCTTGAGCCCCCTTGGCTGAAACAGCCCTAGACTTGCCTGAAGACATTTCACCCACTACCCCTGTTCTCGAGAACCACAAATGAGACGCTCTTCGAGAGCGGCCTGCATTCTCCTAAGGTCACGTAGTCTCCCACCTGCACAGGAATACATTTCGGAAGCTTAGCGTGAACATGCTTCCTCACCCTATAGTATCGGCTGAACTTGCTCGAATACCTCGTAAGCTGCTTTTCGACGACCACGATATCTCCAGAGGCTACACTGACAACCTTTCCCCTCTGCAGTATACCTCTAACCGGTAGGCTCCCGTGAAAAGGACACAGCCGATCGTTACATGTCCTTTCAGGAGGCTTCAAAGGAATACCAACATTCTTCATGAAAGATCACCTTAACCTTGACAGCCTAGCCTCCGGCCTACCCAAAATGCTGGAGCCTGGAACATCTAGAAGTTCTCCGGAAGGCAGCTCAAACTGGAATACGCACGCCTCCTTAGGCGCAGCACGGACCCTACCACAGTCATCAAAATAGAGCATATTCTTGGTCTCGAAGACAACCCTACCCCCCAATCCAACCAGACTCTTTATCGAAGAGCCTGATATCTTCATCTTCAAACAGATCAGCTCATGGTATCTCAGATTGCTTGAGGTGATCAAGCCCTCTTCACCTCCCTTTTCATCTCCATCTGCTTCAGCCGCTTCGCAGTCTCCAGCCTGGCGATATTCCTCCTGACACTCCTAATAACCCCCGTCTCCTTCTTGACAGCACCCCTCGCGGACATAGCCTTAAGCCTAGAGTATTCGCTGCGGAGATCGAGAAGCCGCCTCTCCAACTCTTCGACAGAAAGATTAAGAAGCTCCTTCTCCTTCAGCTTTTTCAACACCCTCACCTTCCTTAGGAGGCTCAGCGACCTCCTTGAGCTTGTACTCTGGAGACATCCTACTCTTCAACGCAATCTTCACCTTGACTCCGAAGAGCCCTGCCTTCAAGAGAACACTTGTGGTACCCTTCAAGACAGCCACACGAGCTACTTCTCCACTCTTTGGGACAACTCCAGCCACAAACTTTTGATAATGGGCACGCTCACTTCTAATCTTGCCCGATATTATGATTTCAGCGCCTAGGGCGCCGGCGCCCATGATCTGATTCAGAGCCCAGACCGCCGTCCTCCTGAACGGGGTACCCTTCTGCATGGAGCTCGCTATCCTCTCACATATAACCCTCGGATTCGTCTCCGGCACTTCGATTTCGGCGACAGAAATCTGAACATTACTTAAACCGAACCTGTGGACGAGCTTGTCGGATATGTCCTTTATGCCAACACCTCGCCTTCCAATCACAAGCCCTGGTCGAGTAACATAAAGCGTCAGCCTAACCCCTAAGGGGCCTTCAGAGATTTCAACCCCACCATATCCTGCATCCTTCAACTCTCGCTCAAGAAATTCGTCTAATCCAACATACGTCAACTGCTTGCTCAAGATCTTCTTGACCGGAGAACGCTCGATCTGCTCAGACATAACCTTACGCCACCTCCTTCCCCACTAGCTCTATATGAACTAGTACATGAAAGTTGGGGGAAGAGCGGCCGTGCGCTCTTGGCACATAATCCTTTATCGCGATACCCTTGTATGCGTTCGCGTGAACAATAGCCACCTTTTCAACGTTCATCCCCTTGAAGGAAGCATTATTTTCTAGATTATCGAGAAGCTTCAGGAAGACTTCAGCGGACTTGACAGGATAGCCTCCGGCCACATATCCCCTTGCCGAAGACTTATGTGAAACCTGCTGATGATACCTTCTATAGGGTATAGCAACCTTCTCCTCCCTAACCTCCTCCAGAAGCTTCCTCGCCTTAGTTATCGTCATACCCTTTATCGACCTACATATCTCTCTAGCATGCTTCGGCGAGATGTTCACCTCGCGTGCGCTAGCCCTCACATATAGGAGGGGATCCTCCACCTGGAAACTGTACCCGAACTTAGGCAACCGCAGACACCACGTAAATTAACCCCATTTTCTATTAGAATAAATACTTTAGCATATTGGAGAACAAGATTATTAAGAGGGCTGACGCAAAGCATAATATGAGAAAGGATGGGCGACGAGCTGGAGAAGGAGGCGTTATCGAATCCTAGCCGAAGAAGAATAATAGAGGTGATAGGTGGCGCGGGGAAGGTCTCATTTTCTCAGATAAAGAAGGAGACAAACATAAGCACCGGAGCAATATACTATCATCTGTCGAGACTTCGAGACTTCGTGGAAGTCGACGACAAGCGAAGATACTATCTAAACGGCAACGGAGAAAGACTCTACGAGAGAATAGTAAGAGGCTATTCTGCGCAAAGGCAAGAAGGCGAATCGACCACTCTTTCCAGGTACACGTTGACACCGTTGGCGAGGCTGCTGACGAGAAGCCGGAAGATGACGATTGCAGCCATGATTCTAGCTCCAATGGTACAGGTTGCCATCGCAGGCTATACACAGAAAGGCATGATCTTCTTTGCGCCAGTAGAGCAGAGCCTAATGAATTCGATGTACACTCCGATACTCTTGTCGATCGCCCCACTGTGGCTTCTGACCAAGGCCTTCACCTTGGCCTTCGTCAAAGAAAGCTATGGTGAAATAGAGCTCTTAGCTGGCGTAATTCTCTCAACCTTGCCGCCGTCGCTTGCGCTACCACTTTTCCTATTCGACAGAATACTATTTCAGGTCGGCGCGATCCTTTCGATAACTGTCTCAACCATGATGTTGGCGTCTGTGATAAACATCACCAAGGGGATAGCATTCCAGATAACTTTAGTATTCAGCATGATGGTAGGATACCTGTCATTCATCATCGAGTTCGTCACAATATAGGAAGCTGGAAACCTACTTGAGGGGCACATATAGGCTCGAACGGGAGGCGCCTATGCCCGGGGTTCCATGTACAACCTTCTTGTTGGTTATCGCATACTCTCCAAGATAGTGGCCGATCATCTCAGGCTTTATTTCGAGAGCGACAAACTCCTTTCCATTATGCACATGAACGGTGGCTCCAACCATTATAGGCAAAACTATCATGTCACGAGCATGGGTCTTAATTGGAGACTTTATTGAACCCTCCTTAAACCTCTTGATTTCATCCAAGAGCTTCATCTTTTCTTTGCTGAGCCCCTTGTTAAGGGACCGACGCATCCTTGAAGGAAGAAGTCCGATGAACATTTCATATGACATGTTTTGTAGCTGCTCAAGCGTGTAACCTCGATACTTAAACTCCTTCGGCATCGACTACCCCACCTCCAAGGTCCTCCTAATACGCTTTCTACCAGTCTTCCTTGGAGCAACATGTCCCACCTTTCTCCCAGGAGGAGCATTCCTCGAGGTGGAAGTTGACTTTCCAGGATGCTGATGTCTGCCACCACCGAAGGGGTGATGAACCGCAGCCATCGCGATACCCCTCATCCGCGGATACAGCTTTATCTTAGCCTTCATCTTGTGATATTTAGCTCCAGCCTTAAGAAACGGCCTATCAGAGAAGCCTGCGCCTGCCACAGCGCCAATCGTCGCCCTACACCTTCCATTGAGCAGAACCATCTTTCCACTTGGAAACTTCACTATGCTGCCTTCACCGGTCTGAGAGAAAAGAATCGCGCCGGCTCCAGCTGACCTCACCAGCCTACCACCATCTCCTGGACGTCTTTCTATGTTACTTATCATCGAACCTTCAGGAATGCTCTTCAACGTGAGAACGTTGCCGACCTTGATCGGCGCCCCATCACCGAATTCAACAGATGCGCCCAACTCTAGACCCTTGACTGCTGGAAGATAGTAGTAGGAGTTGCCAACCCTAACCTGCGCCAACGGAGCTATCCGCCCACGTTCATGAACAATCTTACTGACAACACCAGTCACCTTCTCATCCTTCAGAGGGGGATAGGCTACTTCAGCTATCTTTCCAACCTTAGGTGCCCTGTACTGTATATGCCCCATCCCTCTCCTCTGCTGAATCAGCGACTTACCCAATTACATTCACCATTATACGACACCGATCTTAGAAGCGAGCTCTGATGCAGAATAGCCACTGGCCAAACGCACGTAAGCCTTCTTCCCCTTCTTAGAGGAAAGGACACCAACCTTCTCCACCTTAACATTATACAGCGACTCAACCGCCTCCTTCACCTTTTCCTTGCCAACACCCTCTCCCACAATAAACGTCAGAGTGTTGGTCTTGGTGATCAGCATCGAACTCTTTTCAGTTATATATGGATACTTTATAACCTTCAAGGCTTCTGTCTGATTCATGCAACCACCGCCTTCAACCTTTCATCCAAAACTTTCATAGCCGACTCGGTCCATATGACAAACCTGACAGGGTGGCCTCCTGCTACAAGGTCAAGCACCGACAGGGAGTCGACGTCGACAACCTTCACGCCTGGAATGTTCTCTGCAACATTTCTGACGTTGACCCCATCAGGTGAGGTAACTATAAGTGGGCCGACAGGAACATATCTTGTACGCCCACGCCTTCTAGCCTTACCACTCCTATGTTTGATTCCATGTTCGATCCTTTCCATTTCATCCTCCAGCCCCCACAGCTTGAAGGCGTTGATCAAGTCCCTAACCTTCGTCACCTGCTCAAGATCGGATGCTGCAACAAAGGGCAGTGATGGAACATTCTGGATCTTGTGGCCCCTGCCCTCCACGACATCCCTCAACGCTGTAGCAGATATCGCCGAAGCCAAGGCCAGCCGACGCTCCCTCTTATTCACCCTCTTGTAGATCACCTTCTCGGCCTTTGGCGGATGAGGCAGTCTACCCTTAACAACACTTGCAACACCAGCAGCCATACCCGACCGGCTGAATCTTTCACCCTTAACTCGTGGAACTCTGGCAACACCGCGGCCGGTCTGCCAAGACCGAGCTGAAGTCCTTTCTCCAGCCATAGGGTCTCTGCCTTGAGGCTGAAGAGCATGCGTGTACTGTGAAACATAAACTCGATGTATCACGTCAGGCCTATATGGCATCGAAAAGACCTTGGGCAGAGGAATCTTAGCCTTCTCTAGGCCGTCAAGGCCGTATACTGGGACCTCGATCACGACGTGACACCTCCAGAGGCAGGGAAGACGCTCATCTGGATGACCTTAGGGGGAACCGGCTTCTCAGACTTCTTTCTCATGGAAAACCTGACTACCACCGGACGTTTAGGTGGACCCTGCACGCTACCCTCAAGAACCATGTAGTCGCCTCTAACTATGCCGAAGTGCTCAAATCCCCCTCTAGGATTGAACATCGCCCCTTCGCCAACAGAATCAGCTGAGATAACCCTCTTATTGTATTCCACCCTCTGACTGAACCCCATCTGTCCAGCCCTCGCCACAGTGTACGTGACAACCGCGGGATGCCATGGACCGATACATCCTACAGCTCTAACACTCTTCCTCGACTTATGCTGCTTCCTCTTTATTCCAAACCGCTTAACTGGACCTTGAAAGCCTTTACCTTTGGTGATGCCTATGGTGTCCACGTACTCTCCTGGCCTAAAGACATCTCTAACATGAACTTTGCTTCCGAGAATCGATTTAGCATAATCTATCCTCTCTTTAGTAGACCTTCCGCCGCCTACTTCAACCTCCAAAATGATAGGTTTCTTCTGAGATAATCCGGCAGCCGACGGTTCAACACCAGCCAAGACCGTCACCAACTCAGCTTCTCCAGCGAACTTGTCGAGGACGCTAAGGTCATATTTCTTCTTCAGACAGCCCTCCGGCAGCACCCTTCCATACTCCTTCGGAAGCCTATCAGAATAAAGTTCTGTGAGAACATATCTTCCGCCGTCGTTTCTGCCATAGAGCCTTATCCCGCCTATGGTCATAGGGGGAGAAGCGACAACCGTCGCCACCTTGAAGATGGGCTTTCCGAAGGTTGGAGCCCTCGGATTATCTCCCATCAACATAGCATGAATTGTTCCAGCCTTAAATCCAACAAACCCCAACACGGTAGGCTTTGGGCTATCAACAACAGTCCAGTTCCTAACATGTGGCATAATGTCGCCAGCCCTTCCTCTCGGCCTAAAGGCTAGAGACCCATGCCTCGGCGCACTCTTCTTTCTATGGCCCAAAGTAAACCACTTGCGTATCTTACCAAATCTGTAGTCTTTTTAAACGTTTACATTTCTATCTTCCCAAATAGGAAGCAAGGTAGACTATAGAGAGGGAGATGAAGATCGCCTCCTCCGATCTTATCGTAGCAGTCCCCTGCCCAGGCACGAAGTTGATCACGAAGTCAGCAACATCCTCTGGCGCAAGACCTTCATCCTTTAAGATATCGTATAGGCCCCGGTTTGGGGAGCCGAATACGAGAGCAACAGTGTCGGCTGCTTTGACAGCGCAGGCAAGCGAATCGAACTCCTCATTCACCCGCACACCCAGCCTTGAAGCTATAATCTTTAAGCCGCCGAAGCCACGCTTCAAAACCTTGCCGACAGATCCAACCCTGATCACACGATAGCCCCAGTAATCTCTGACTTCTCCAGGAGATGCGAGCCTACATACAGGAAGGGGGGAGACTTCTTCCACGTAGACCGTGACCCGCTGACCCTCGACTCCACGTCCAACAAACTTCACCAGGGAACTTAGTCCAACGTCTGCAAGGAGTAGACCACCCTTCTTCACTAATACAGCCTCCCTTACATCTCCAACCTTTATCTCATTCAAGGGTACAAACGGCTTATGTGAGGGCGTCCTCAAAGGAGGCAGAACCCCAACTTCCCTAAGCAGCTCACTTTTTGGAAAAAGATGTTTACGAAGATACTGTGGGGTCTCAGCGTATTCGAGGATAAGCTTCTCCAGCAGATAATCCTTTTCAAATGAGCCCTGCCCATCGGTGTATATGTAGATTCTTTCAACCTTAAAGATCGAACAGGCTCTAGCGATCAAACCCAACTTCACAGTCTTATCCCTTAAGCTTTTATCTTCACATAAGATCGAGTCTGGGATGAACACCGACAGGACCATATTACATATGTCCCACACTTAATGTTATATATGTTAGGCGACGACGCTAAGTCGGTCAAGGATGTCGAATGAAGACGCCGAACTAAGGCTTCTGAAGGCTAAGAAGCTCGCTGAACTGTCAAGGAGGCTTCAAGAGAAGACGAAAGTCAAGACTGCAAGAGATATAGTCTTGGAGCAGCTGATCGACAGAGGGGATGAAGTCTTATACAAGGCAGAGCGGCTCTATCCAAAGGAAATGGAGATATTGATAGAGAAGCTTGCAGAATTCATAAAGTCAGGGGACTTGGACCAGAAGATAACAGGAGGCCAGCTCCTGCAGCTACTGAGAGTGCTCGGATTGAATGTCCCCATTGAAACAAAGATAGAGTTCTATGAAGATGGCAAGTTCGTGTCCTTCCAAGAGAAGATCAAAAAGTCTATGGGCGGAGACTAGAACTCTTCAAGTGCTCCTCATATATGGACTTCGTTGAGCTTGTGCCGATCCTGTCAGCTCCCGCCTTCAAGAATTCGATGACCTGAGGCAATGTCCGAATCCCACCAGCCGCCTTCACCTTCAGCTTCCCCCTACAGTGATTCTTCAAGAGGATCACATCCTGCAGAGTCGCCCCAGACGACCCAAACCCGGTAGATGTCTTCACAAAGTCTACATCGAGGACATTCAACCGCTCAGTTACGAGAACCTTCTCTTGGTCGGTGAGATTGCATGCTTCAATGATGGCCTTGGTTACCACATTATACCTGGAGGCTACATCTACAACCGCGAGGACGTCCCTGTCAAATTCATCCCAGCAGCCTCCCTTAACGAGACCCTGGTTTATCACAAAGTCGACTTCATCCGCCCCCTCGCCGATGCACCTTTCCACTTCAAAGGCCTTAACTTCAGGGAGACTGTAGCCTAGGGGAAAGGCTATGACACAGTCAACCTTCAAGGATGAGCCCACCGTCTCCTTCGCCAAGTGAACGTATGAAGGTGGAACACATACACTGCAAACCTTCATTTCAAGCCCTTCGTGGCATAGGCGAGCGATCTCTTGAGGGGTAGCAGTAGGCTTAAGCATTGTATGATCTATATGTTCTCCAATGAGGCTCCATGCCGTCAACTCCATAACCATAAAGCGGGGACACTAGAGAAATAAACTTTTAAGCATCTGAAGAGTGGCCTGAAAACTTTTCATCTGCCAGCAAGCTTCTTGATCCTGTCAGCGATCGCCTTAGCCATCTCCATCGTGGTAGCGCTCCCCCCAAGATCGTATGTGACATGCTCACGTTCAGCAATCACCTCTTCTGTAGCCGCGAACACAGCCTGACTCGATTTCCTGTCACCTAGATAGTCCAGCATCCATCCTGCAGAGAGGATCATGGCAGTAGGATTAACCTTATTTAAGCCCCTGTACTTTGGAGCACTACCGTGAGCTGGCTCAAACAACGCGTACCTGTCACCGAAGTTACCCGAATAAATGCATCCTATGCTTCCCACGAGACCAGACGCCTCTTCAGATATTATGTCCATGAAGAGGTTTGTCCCCAATATCACGTTCTGATCAAATCTTTGAGGATTCTTAACAAGCTGCTGAGCCAAGTTGTCGATGTAATATTCCTCGTATGATATGTTGGGAAATCCCTTAGATGCCTTTTCGACAGACTCAATAAAGATGCCATCACATTCCCTCATAATGTTACGTTTGGTTACGACAACAACCTTCTTCCAGCCCCTATCATACGCGACCTCAAACGCCTTTCTAGCCACCTTCTCAGACTGCCTTCTCGTAATCTTTCTAACCGCTATCGCGGCATCATCGCCGATCCTGTGCTCGATTCCACTGTAAAGCCCCTCTGTCGTCTCCCTCACACAGACAAAATCCACCTTCCCAAGCGGCCCCTCATAACCTCTAAACGTCTTTATCGGCCTAATGTTAGCGTAGAGATCAAACTTCTGCCTTATACTTACAACTACACTCTTCGGTGCACCACTCACCGATGGGGTGGTCATCGGCGCCTTAAGGCATGCATCAGAATTCTTCAACTTCTCCCATGTTTCGTCAGGGATGAACGAGTCACCACCATGAACCTGCCACCATTCATAGCCGGCATCACATCGGACGAAATCGATTTCAGGCTTAAGCGCATCAAGCACAACCTGTGCAGCCTCCAAGAGCTCTGGGCCAACACCATCTCCTTTGAGCAGGGCGACACGCTTCAACATCCACACTGAAGGGAGCTCCATTACATCTCCAATTAAATCTTTCGCATTGGCAACTTCAAGAATACGCCTACAGCCATCAGCCTATCTACTCAATATGCGTCTGCCGCAGCTACCGTGGCAGAACACATTCAAAGAGACGGGAAAGGCCAGAGCCCATACATGAGCACGGAGAAAACAGCTGCCGTCGACTTCACCATCCAACCTCACAGGGCTGCATAACTTCAGCCTAGGCAACAGTCTTTCCGACCGATGCCGATCTTCGAGAATATTGGAAGACGGAAGACCCAAATTGAAGCCATACGCACACTGACGATGTGTATAATAATGTATCATCCACCCTATTTGACACTCTCCACGGCTGAAGTCGGGAGATTCTCGCTTCTAAGGTGTTCATCGGTTGGTTGTTCACTGCCCTTTTAGGCTCCCACCTCATCCCATTCCACCTTAGAAGCTTGGGGTGTGCCACCACCCCGTTAACGCCGCCTCCGTTGAGGCAGCCTATATTTAATACCCCTACTGCATCCCTATTCGCCTCTAACCCGCAGTCTAAACATTTGAAGAATCTTCCATTAGTTGTTATATTCTCAGAGGTGCAGAATGGGCACCTACTCGATGTCTTGTGCTCGCTCACTTCAACGACTTTTATTCCATACTCCTCCGCCTTTTCTTTAAACCTTCTGACTATATGGTTGAAGCTCCAGAAGTTGTTTACCATTGCGTTTGCTTTACCGTTGTGGCTGTCGCTTCTTATACCCTTCAACTTTCCAAGCACAATTTTTGAAATGCCAAGCCGATGGGCGTCTTCAGCTATTGTTTTTATCATGGCATTCACAGCATGCCTAAACCTTCTCTGGCGGATTCTGTATTGTTTCCTAAGCCTTTTGGACGTTTTAGCCCTGTTGATTCTTCTCAATCTGCTCTGCTCTTCTGCTATTCTCCTTGTCCAGTACCACCAGTCTGATAGGATACTTTTGCCTGAGAATGCTATAGGCTGTTTTAGTCCTTCAAACCATACTGTGGCGAGATTTACCACGCCAA
>Ga0272448_1005321_pt1 | contig 14281 bp, 12 predicted proteins | sample YNPCB0191_FD_202220 | JGI IMG/M metagenome (GOLD analysis project Ga0272448, IMG submission 202220) | Hot spring sediment microbial communities from Yellowstone National Park, WY, United States - YNP-CB-019-1 | ecosystem: Environmental > Aquatic > Thermal springs > Hot (42-90C) > Sediment...
GCCTCCAATTATCTGACAGGCTCTAGAGGTTGAAGAGAGGCCTCTGGTAAGAATTTTCAATCCCAACTGCGATTCCAAGTTGGCGGCTCCAAAGGAAATTGGTCCGCATTCTTCTGATGCGAGAAGGAAGGGCAGCCCCTGGCGAGTTCTTCTGTGCTGAAGATTGGAAGGCTAGCCTCTAAAGACGAACAAGGCCCGGGAAGTATACGAGGAGAGGAAGCTACGGGGAACTTGACTTTTTCGAGTTTGCCGTGGAAAGTAATGTATGACCCTCGGGTTTTCGAGATGGAATAGAAGAGGCTTTCTGGGTGCCCTTTTGGGGGCCGCGGCTTCAGTGTACTGGGGCCCAAGGCTTGGGGCGAGCTACCAAGGAGGCCAACTCAAAGAGGAAAAGGAGGGCAGCGCCATGTACGAAGCCAAGGATTACTCGAGTCTATTGGGAATGCCTGGATTCAGCGATACCCTTCTCAAGAACCACTTCACCCTGTATCAGGGCTACGTGACCAATACCAACAAACTCCTTGAGCTCCTGAGTGAGCTTGCCAAAGCGGGGAAAGGAAGCTCCCCTGAGTTTGCGGAGCTCAAGAGAAGATTCGGATGGGAATTCAACGGGATGAGGCTTCACGAGTATTACTTCGAAAACTTAGGTGGCAGCGGACAGCTCAACCCATCGTCTCCATTGGCTCAGAAGTTGGTCAAGGAGTTTGGGTCGGTCCAGAACTGGGAAGCGGATTTCAAGGCTGTTGGGGCCATGCGAGGAATAGGTTGGGTGATTCTGTATCAGGACGATTTGACAGGCAGGCTTTTCAATGCCTGGATAAACGAGCACGATGTGGGTCATCTCTCTGGCTGTAGGCCTCTTCTCATAATGGATGTGTTCGAGCACGCCTTCATGATCGACTACGGCCTCAAGAGGGCCGACTACATCCAGGCCTTTTTCAAGAACATAAAATGGGAGGCCGTGGAAAAGCGCCTGTAACGTCGGCAAATTTGAGGGCCAAGGAACTAGGGGTTCTATTGGTAAGGGGAACGCCAAAAGGTGCTAGCTGGGTACACTAGGTGACTTAGCCATGCCTTGAAGAACCCAAAAGATGTGTGGACCGAGTACCCCGGGCGGGTAGAATCGAGGTCCCTTGTTGTCAACGGTTCCATCAGGTTAGGGAAAACCAGAAACTTCGAGGCCCTTGGGTGGGGGAACACGAGAGCTTGCTTCCTTCGTATACCTGTAGCTTTTGAAGTTGTGTCAGGCGGCAGGGAAGGTAAACTTGCTTCATCCATGAAAACTCATCTCCTCCCAACACTCTGGCGTCCATAAGATCCCACCCTCCCCAATTGGGGTTCTTCGTGGTGATCCATTCACGCAAATGGTCTGCGCGGAGTCTCTTGACTCTTTTCCCGGCGGATGGTAAGAATCCAACTAGCCCGTGGCCCGGCAAATGAGTCTGAAGTGCTCACTGGACGAAACAATTTTGAAGTCACCAAGAATTTGGAGCAAGTGGTCAGTGTCCCCATCTTGAGGTTTTCGAATAAACTAGAGAGCCTGATACTCGGGTTTAGGAGGATGGTACTGGCGATCCGAGATCTTAGCTAATCCCTTCTGTGACCCAGGTTGGGGGGCAATTGGGTTTATGATGGGACAGAGGAGTTCCATTGGGCTTCACGGAAAAGGCGGATAGGTTCCAGGCTATGGGCGGCGAAAAGGGTTTTGTGGGGAAGGGGCGCCTGGATATTTGAACCGGCTGAGCGCTTGGCGGTGGACGGAAATGGGGGGACCAGATAAAAGAGTCTTCGTGGAGGGACAGGTGGCCCGGAGCAAGTGGCAAGCGGTGAATGCGGGTTTGGTGAGGATCAACAGAGGGTGCATCGGGATCATGCTATGTGCAATGTTCCTGATGGTTTTTGCGAATGTTGTGACCAGATACTGCTTAGGATTTTCGATAGCCGCGGCTGAGGAGATCTCGACTTTTCTAATGATCTGGGTGACATATCTAGGAGCAGGATTGGCCCTTCGCGAGGGGAGGTTGGCTTCCATAGATGTCCTGCAAGACCGCCTTCCCGCCAAGCTGAGGTCCCTTCTGAGGATGGGTCTCGGGATGGTGATGGTGGTGTTCTTTCTTCTCCTATCTTGGTATGGCGTGGGATTGGTGGTCCTTGGGTGGTCCCAGGAGACTTTCGCTCTAATGATTCCGCGCGGAATACCATATTTGGTGGTCCCTATCGGGTCACTTCTCTTCGTAGCCCATTCAATCTTTTTCTTCCGTAAATGGGTGAGAAAGGATTGGGACAGGAATCTTGCAGAGGTTCATCCAGATACCGGCGAGATCAGTAGAGAATGAGCGCATTCCTATTCCTAGTGTTTTTCGTGACCCTCGCAGCTGGCTTGCCCGTAGCGATATCCATGGGAGCCGCTGGGATGGCTTCTGTGCTCGTGGGTGGAAAATTTCCAGCCCTGGTGGTACCTCAACATCTCTTTAACGGGATAAGCTCCTTTCCTTTAATGGCTGTCCCTTTTTTTGTCCTGGCTGCAGACCTAATGACCGCATCAGGAATAACCGGGTCCCTGATGCGTTTCGCGAACAATCTGGTGGGGCACATAAAGGGAGGGTTGGGACACGTCAACGTGCTTGTCAGTATGCTTTTTGCTGGGGTGAGTGGCTCTGCTTTGGCTGATGCTGCCGGGCCAGGTGCGATCGAGATGACTATGATGCACAAGGCGGGCTATGACAAGGCCTATGCGGGAGCATTGAGCGCTACTACAGCGACGATAGGTCCTATAATTCCGCCCAGTATACTGATGGTGGTTTATGCGATCTCAGATGCCAGGGTGACTGTGGCAGGGCTTTTTTTAGCAGGGGTCGTACCAGGTTTGTTGTTGGGGTTTGCCCTTTCCGCTACTAACCACTGGATGTCTGTGAAAAAGGGATACATCTTCAGATCCCGCCGGCCCTCCCTTTCGGAACTAGGGAAAAGTTTTGTTAGCGCAGCCCCAGCTTTAGGCTTGCCAGCGGTTATAATGGGAGGCATATTGGGTGGGATTTTTACTCCTACGGAGGCGGCTGCGGTCGCGGTGGCTTACTCAATAGTTTTGGGGTGTCTGGTACTGAGGACGCTCAATATAAAGAGGCTCATGGATGTGTTCGTCCAGAGCGGGGTGACCTCCGCAGCCGTATTGTTGATCGTCTCCATGGCATCAATTTTTTCCTGGCTCCTCACCCTGCTCCAGGTGCCGCAGAGAATAGCTTGGGAAATATCTAACTTGACCACCAGTCCCGCGGTGGTTATGTTGCTCGTTGCCATAGTGGTGTTTCTCTGTGGGATGGTCATAGACACGCTGCCGGCTCTCATCATCTTGGTTCCGGTACTTGGGCCTCTAGTAGACAAGTTCAATATAGATCCCCTCTACTTCGCCATGACCGTAGTTCTGAATCTGACTTTAGGATTGGTCACCCCGCCCGTGGCACCAGTACTATTCGTGATCTCGACGGTGGGAAACATAAAATTTGAAGACTTGGTTAAAGCGGCCATTCCCTTTATAGTGGCTGAAATACTGGTTCTTGGACTGGTTATTTTGTTTCCACCTTTGAGCACGACGTTACCTAGGCTCCTGGGCTTCGCCAGATGAAGGACACTGAGGGCTTGGAGGGAATCGAGCTTTTAATTTCCGAAGAAGGAGGTCTCGAGAAATGAAAGGAAAAGGGCTTCTGGGAGGGGGATTCGTAGGGGCAATTGTTTGGGGAATAATCGTTTGTGGACCGGTGTTGGCGGGGCAGAAGGTGATGAAGTATGGACACTTTCAGCCAGCGAAGCTCGATCAGCCCAAGCATGCGGCTGCCTTGGCATTCAAGAACTATGTGGAGTCCAACACAAAAGGATCTGTGAAGGTGGAAATTTATCCGGCCAGCCAGCTCGGCAACGAGGTAACCGTGATAGAAGGGCTGAAAATGGGCACGATAGAGATGGTAGTCCTTCATGATGGCCCCATTTCAACCTTCTACAAACCGTTCATGGTGTTTGCGATCCCGTACCTTTTTGACGATCAGGCAACTGCATGGGCCGTGGTAGATGGCCCCTTCTTTCAAGAGATGGCGGAGGACATGCGCAAAACAACAGGAATTCGCATGCTGGCTCTGGGAGACAATGGGATCAGGCATTTTACGAACAACAAAAGGGTCATCCGAACTCCGGAGGACATGAAGGGACTAAAGATCAGAGTCATGACAGGCCCCATATGGAGCAAGCTGGTGGAGTCACTGGGGGCAAGCCCTTCACCAATCCCATGGACGGAATTGCCGGCCGCACTCCAGCAGGGTGTAGTAGATGGTCAGGAAAATGGTGTCACCAATATCCTAGCCGCGAGTCTTTATCAGCACCAAAAGTACATAAGCTTGGATGGTCACGTTTACAGTTGGCATGCCTATCTGATGAATGACAAGTTCTTCAGTAGTCTCACTCCAGAGGAACAGAAGGTGGTGGTGAGAGGAGTCCAAATAGCCAAATGGATCCACCGAGGCATGACCTCAGCTCAAGATTTGAATGCTCCTACCATCTTGGGTGGGGTGGGCATGGAAGTCACTCTCTTAACACCTCAGGAAATCGCTGCCTTCAGGACTAAGGCACAGCCAGCTGTGAGGGCCTGGGTGGAAGAGCAGGTAGGCAAACAATGGGTGGAAAAGCTCTTCCACGCAATAAAGGAGTGTGAGGGCAAGTGAAGCAGGGGAACTGCGGCGTAGCTGATGATGGTCTGTCCCTTAGCCGTGTGAGGGAGATGGAGGACAGGAGGAGCTAATGGTGGTGTATTCAAAGGAGATAATAGATGGATTCATGCACTTAGCTACGGCTTCAGTAGCCGATGCAGTGGAGAAGGTGGTGGGCTCCAGGGGGTACATGGACTATTCCATAAAGCCGCGGATCAACGAGAAGAAGGTGGTGGGTCCAGCCGTGACAGTCCTCGAAGGGCCAACCAGCGAATTTCTCCCTCCTACCCATGCCCTCGATGCCATAGACGAATCCCCCGAGGGCAGTGTCCTGGTCATCGGTTTGACCACAGGACCGGATCCAGATGTGGCCTTGTGGGGAGGTCTCATGGCAGCGGGTGCACAGGTCAGGGGACTAGCGGGGGCGGTGCTGGATGGCGGGGTGAGGGATGTCGCGGAAATAAGGAGGGACTCGGGATTCCAGGTCTTTTCGAGAAGCGTTTCTCCAGGCACCACCTTGGGCCGCTACAAGACTCTCGCCTCGAATATACCGGTGAAATGTGGATCAATTCTCGTGGCTCCTGGAGATCTGATAGTGGGAGATCTGGATGGAGTGGTGGTCGTGCCAAGGGCCTATGTCGATGCTGTTCTTGTGGTGGCGACCGAAATCGAATCCAGAGAAGCAGAACAGGCCAAACTCATAAGGCAAATGCGCTCCATCAGGGAGGGGTTAGCAAAGTACGGGAGAATCTGAGGATGCCATGCAACCGGAAATCATCTCAATGGGTGAGCCCTTGTTGGAGTTCAATGCGGAAGAGGAGGGAAAACTCTCCCAGGTCCGTCGCTTCATAGTGGGTTGGGGCGGAGACACCTCCAACTTCGCTGTAGCTGCCTCCCGTTTGGGCGGAAAGGTTGGATATTTAACCCGGGTGGGCACTGACGATTTTGGGGAGAGTTTTTTAAAGCTATGGACGAAGGAAGGGATCGATATCTCAAAAGTGGAAAGGGATCCTGAGGCTCCTACCGGGATTTACTTTATATCGCGCCAAGGGAAAGATCATTTTTTCACCTATTATCGTTCTGGTTCGGCGGCAAGCAAGATGGTTCCGCAAGATTTGCCCTTCGAATACATTTGTCGGGCTAAGCTCTTTCATAGCTCGGGCATAAGTCAGGCAATAAGTACCTCCGCGTGTGACGCTGTTTTTGCTGCCCTAAGCAGAGCCAAGGAGTCAGGAGTGAAAATTTCCTACGATCCCAATCTCAGATTGAGACTCTGGCCTTTGCAGCGGGCAAGGGCAACAATACATGCAGCGGTGGCAATGTGTGATCTCGTCTTTCCGAGCCTCGATGAGGGCAGGATACTCACCGGCTTGGACAACCCCGAAGACATTGTGAGGTTTTATCTAGGTCTGGGACCAGAGGTAGTCGTTCTAAAGATGGGGGAAGAGGGAGCTATCTTGGGCACCGAGGAGGGTATAAAGAGGTTTCCTGGCTTCAAGGTTAGAACCGTGGACACGTCGGGGGCCGGGGACACTTTCGATGCCGCCTTCGTGGTGGCATACCTGGAGGGTTTGCCTTTAGAGAAATGTGTCCGATTTGCTAATGCGGCTGCAGCAATAAGCACTACCAAAATGGGCGTGGTTACCTCCATACCAAGGAGGAGGGAAGTAGAAGCCCTGCTGAGTTCAGCGGGGGAAGACATCGCCTCACATTGATATATTGGTCGAGATATGGAGGTATTATGACCGTGGGGATGCTCTTGGTGGGTGTGAGCCTGGTCACCCTTTTTGTCGGGGTCTCTTGGGGGCAAGGTGGACTTCCCACGGATGTCTTTGAGACCGCATCTGGGGAGCTCAGGATAACATTCGTGGGACATGGGTCCCTTTTCTTCACATTTCAGGGAAAGGTGATCCATGTGGATCCCGTAAGCCAGTACGGGGACTACAGGGCCATGCCCAAGGCCGATCTCATCTTGATCACCCACGAGCACAGGGATCACTTGGATGAGAAGGCCATCGGTAGCATATCCAAAAAGGAGACTGTAATTGTGGGCAGTAGCGCCGTGGCAGAGGTTTTCCGAGGGGCCATATCCATGGCCAATGGGGATGTGAAGGAGTTTCTGGGTTTGAAGGTGGAGGCGGTCCCAGCCTACAATCTGGTTCACATGAGAAGCCCTGGGGTCCCTTACCATCCCAAGGGGAGAGGAAATGGCTATGTCATGACCTTCGGGGACAAAAGGGTCTACGTTGCCGGGGATACAGAAAACATCCCCGAGATGAAAGCTTTGAGAGACATTGATATAGCCTTTTTGCCCATGAATCTCCCCTACACAATGACTCCTGAGATGGTTGCCGATGCAGCTCGAGCCTTCAGGCCGAAGATCTTGTATCCGTATCATTACGGGGATACGGATCCCCAGAGGCTAGTGGAGCTCCTCAAGGATGTTCAGGAAATCCAAGTGAGGGTGAGGCCCATGAGGTAGCATATGGGCCAGAGGTCGGAAGTGGGGCATAAATTGGGAAGCCCGAGCTTCGAGCCTCGAGTCCCCAATTGCCTACGACAAGCGCCTTGTGAATAAAGCCCGAGTTGGATTATTACGGGAAGCCCGTGAACTTGGTGGCTTGATCCCCCAAGCCCCCGATTCCAAATATCCTGGCCCCCCTTGGGCAAGCCCCGAAACCCGAGTTCAATGCGGTCCCAAGTCTGAGGGCTGTTGCCAAATGTCCCATGGAGGGACCCACATTCTCCGCTGATGGTGAGGGATACGGAGAGATCAACGCTTCCTCGACATCCTGGAGAGTCTCCTAGCTGCATCGAGCAAGGTTTCCTCCTTCTTGCAGAAGCAGAAACGGACCATTTGGGATCCCTTCTTGGGCTCCGAGTAGAAGCTGCTTCCGGGGACAGCCGCGACTCCTATTTCCTCAACGAGATAGTTGCAGAAGGAGACGTCATCGGGAAAGCCGAAAGAGGAGATGTCGGTCATTATGTAATAGGCTCCCATGGGCTTGTAGGTCCTGAATCCTGCAGATTCCAAAGCGGTGAGGAGAAGATCTCTTTTGGCCTTGTATTGGGATGCGAGATCCCTGTAATACTCATCCTCCAATCCCATTGCCACGACCCCAGCTTCCTGCAACGGGGCTGCAGCTCCAACTGTTAGAAAGTCATGGACCTTTCTCACTGCCGAGGTGAGCTCTCTGGAGGCAAGCACATAACCTATTCTCCATCCAGTGACGCTGTAAGTCTTTGACAAGCCGCTTATGACCATTGTCCTCTCCCTCATGCCCGGGATGGAAGCAATGGAAAGGTGGACTGCGCCGTCATAGACAATGTGTTCGTAGATCTCATCTGTTATCGCCACGACATCCCACTTGATGCAGAGGGATGCTAGGAACTCCAATTCTTCCCTGGAGAAGACCTTGCCTGTTGGGTTGTGAGGGGTGTTGAGGATGAGGGCTTTGGCCTTGGGGCCAAAAAGGGCCTCCACTTCCTCTTTTTTGAAGTTCCAATCAGGCGGGTACAAGGTGGCGTACCTAGGGGTCGCTCCGCACAAGATGGCATCGGGTCCGTAGTTCTCGTAGAAGGGCTCGAACACTATCACTTCCTCTCCCGGGTCCACCACAGCGAGCATGCAAGCTATCATCGCCTCGGTGGATCCGCAGGTGACGGTTATCTCGGTCTCGGGATCGTACAGGAGGCCCGTGAACTTCTGGGTCTTCCTGGAGATGGCTTCTCTGAAGGTCTTGGAGCCCCATGTAATGGCATACTGATTTATGTCCCTATCGATTGCCTCCTTGGCCGCCTCCTTGAGGCTTGCGGGTGCTGGAAAATCAGGAAATCCCTGGGCCAAGTTGACCCCATCGTACTTGATGCAAAGCCGCGTCATCTCCCTTATGACGGATTCGGTGAACTGGCTGGCCTTGAAAGATATGGACCTTTTCAACATCCTCCTCCCTCCACACCCCCTTGGCATGGGTTTCACAGTCGCACTCTCTGGTATATGCTTAAAAGTAGAGCTGGTCCCAGAGAGTAACATTTGAAGCCGTGAGTATCAACGTATATAGTCTGAGGAGAAGGGCACTGGATGCCATGTGGGGAAAGGGGATCGTCTCGGCATTTGTTTGGCTCTGGATCATGGCAAATGGCACGGGATGGGCATCTGGCGATTCCCAGCAATTCAGGGTGTTCACCAATTCCCTGGGGATGAAGTTCGTTCTCCTCCCCCCGGGAAGCTTCACCATGGGAAGCCCTGAGGATGAGCCATTTCGAAACAGGGATGAGACCCAACACAAAGTGGTCCTCACTCGGCCCTTTTACATGCAGACAACCGAGGTCACCCAGTCTCAGTGGGAGAGGATAATGGGATCCAACCCCTCCCACTTCAAGGATTGCGGAGGGAATTGTCCGGTGGAAAGGGTCTCCTGGTATGATGCCGTGAGATTCGTCGAGGCCCTCAATCTCAAGGGAGAGGGACGTTATAGACTTCCAACAGAGGCCGAATGGGAGTACGCATGCCGGGCTGGAACTGGGAGCATGTTCCACTGGGGAGACGAGCCCAACTGCGCCATGGGGATGTTCAACAATAACTCTCGAAGGGGGGCATCGAGTTGTGTCGCCCATGTGGTGACCAAGGGATTGAAGCCCGATTCCCCAGCCCCAGTCGCCTCCTACCCCCCAAATCCTTGGGGACTTTTCGACATGCATGGAAACGTTTGGGAATGGTGCTCGGACTGGTATGGTCCTTATCCCATTGGCGAGGTCCGGGATCCCACCGGCCCCCCATCTGGCCAATACAAGGTTAGAAGGGGTGGAAGCTGGTTCAAGTATGCCACTTTCTGCCGTTCAGCCAACAGAAATTGGGCACATCCCGCCAGTCGTTACAGCACAACCGGTCTCCGATTGGTGAGAGAGGCGGATTGACCCCAGAAAATCAAAGGGGCAGTGGGTCATTGATGGGCCTTTTGCCCAAGGAGAATTCCGTGGACGGTCCTTATCCTTTTGCTCAGCTCCGCGCAAACCCGAATGGGAATGGTGGGCACTCGCTCCATTAGGCTGGTGAATGATTGGCCGTCGAGTTTCAGTAATAGCCCTTGGTCCTCTGATATTACGGTAGCTGACCTGGGCCCCCTGTCGAAAAGGGCCATCTCCCCGAAAAATCCCCCTGGTCCAATCCAATCCAAAGGGACAAGACCTCCTTCCTGGGCAGCCTTCAAAACGATAAACCTACCCTCGACCACGAGATACAAGGCGTCGCCTGGCTCCCCCTCCCTCACCACTACCTCTTCGGGACCGCAACTCCTCTCCAGGATTATGGATGCCACTGCCATCAAGTCCTTGACGAGCATTGCTGAAAATATGGGAACTTGCGCAACCAGATGGGCCCTCTGGAGGAGATCCAGCCTTGGGTAAACGCCCTTCTCTTTGGCCTCTTCTCTGGCCTGAAAGCGGCTCAAGGCCTCCAGGACAAAAGGATGATCCCCCTGGGAGCTAGCCAAGTTCCTCAAGATCTTCTCAGCCTCCAAACCCAATTCTCCCGCATAATAGATCCCCAGAGCGACGGTCACCGGATCTTCCTCACGGATTAACCTCAGAGGAAGCTCTTCCCCGGAGGAGACTTGGACCATTCCCTTGAAACGCCTCCTAGCAAATTGCACCTTCTCTTCCAAGGATGTGGGCTCAATGAGTGGGACCAGTATCTTTCTCAGTCCCGGATGGAGAAAGCTTTCCAGTGCCTCGAGGGCATTGTCCACTTCCCTCTTGTCTTTGGACCCAAGGGCCCTCAGGAGTATGGGCATCCCCTCCTCGCCTCCTTGAGCTGCAATGACCCTGAGGATGGTCTCCTGGATTCCCTCGCTGGACTCAATGAGGTGTCTTTTCAGATACATGGCTGGCAACGATTGGCCATCTCTTCTCGTAACCTCGTATCCCAAGACGAGAAGCTCGTACGCCCTTCTTATGTGTAGGCTCACAAACTGGGAAATCTCATGGGGCTTGGCCTCGAGTTCTGCCAGCAATGCCAGGACCTCTTCCCTAGTGGTCCTTGATGGCGATGCCAAATACCCTATGAGCTCTTTCCCGTAATGGGAGTACCCCTTGAGGGCTTCCTTCGCTATGGCTCTCACCTGGGCATCCTCATCTGCCAAGAGCTGAATCCATTTCTCGATGGGGACCTTGGGCCCGCAAGAGCTCATCATCATAGCTGCCGCCCCTCTGACCTCTGGCTCATGATCCTCGAGAGCTGACTCAGCCATTTTCAAGATCTCATCTCCACAACTCGTGGAAAGGGCCTTCAAGGCCAGAGCTCGAATGTGTGGGTCTTCGCTATGGATCCACTTGCGGATCTCTTCCGAAAGGCTCGGCTCTGCACTTATGGAGAGAATCTCCAGGGCTTCCGTGACCTTCCCTGGATCCTGGGAGAGGAGGTGAGCCCTGAGTCTTTCCTGGCACATAATTCTGGAGTCCTCATCGTTCCCATGGAGGATTCCAGCCATTGCCCCCACCCTTATCTCCCTATTGGGGTGATCGAGCAATCCCTGGAAGAGCTCCCTGCCCATGAGGGGATTCATCCTCCTGATCCCGTGAAGGGCGAGGGCCACCAGAGTCGGGTCCTCTGACTTTGCCAGTTCCATGAGGACTGGAAAGAGCTCATCTTCCCTGGCCTCCTTCATGATGAGATCCAAAAGCCTCTCCCTCGTCCCTTGAGATTTTTGGGGGAGGACCTCCAAGATCTCCTCCTTCCATCCGGGCGGCTTGATATAGGAGAGCACCTCCGCGCAAAGGAGCACGACCTCCTCGTTCCCCTCCCTCAGCCCTCTCCTCAGGGCCGATATGCTGAGTTCATCCCCAGCAAGGGTCTTCGCATCCACGGCCTCCAATCTCTCCCAATCGATCTGCTTTTCCAACAGGACCTTGACCAGCATCCTCGGGTAATTTCTCTTGACCAAAAAAGAGGTGAGGACCCAGACCGCCACGAACGGAATTGCAACCAGTGATAGCAGACGAGGCTCCACCACTCCTCGAATGGCCATGAGAAGTCCAGACCCAGCGAGGTCCGCAGCCCTCACCACTGTCCCCCTCAGGAAAACCCTCACCAAGGACCTCATCCTTTGGGGGAAGAAGTTGTAAAGCACAGCTCGAGCAGGATTGTTGAGGGTCGTCTTGAAGGTCTCGGTTGTGAACCTGGCATAAATGGCCGAGAGAATATCGAACCTGAAAAGGAGCACGGAAAAGGCCAAAAGATAATTGATTGGGTGGACGAGCAGGCTGTTGGGGATGCCCCATCTGCTGAGAATCCTTCCAGAGAAAAGGAGAGCCGCGAAGATGAACGCATTGGAGGCTCCCCTGAATATTCCCAAGAAGTTGAGGGTCTCTTGCTCCGTGCCATAGGTGATATCCACCACCACATTGAACTGGTACGTGAGGATGGGGAGGACGAGGTTCGGTACACCCACAAGGAGAACCATGTAAATGAGAAACGGGGACTCCTTGGAATATGCGAGTGCCTCCTTGAGTGTGGTCTTGAGACCGTGTCTGGGCCTCTTTCTCGCCTTCTCAGTTCGGGGCTCTATAGGTGCTCCCAGTACCAACTGAGTAGAGGAGTTTAGGGTGGCCGCGACAACCATTCCAACAACGAATACCCAGAGGACATTGTCCACTCCTATCCATTTGGCCACCTTGCCAGTCATTATGCTTCCCACGGTAGTGCCCAGGATACCTCCTGCTGTAACCAAGGTGAAAAGTCTCTTGGACTGTCTTGTCGTGAAGAGATCGTTGAGGAGGTCCCAGTACAGAATGGGAAGGGTCTCTATGGCCTGACTCTTCAGGATGAAGAGAATCGCGTAAAGGACAGGTATGTCCAAGGGTATCAAGAGACGGATTGCGCCCACGCTTGCTCCGAAAAAGAGAAGTAGAGCCGAGAACACTGGGAGGGTCGAGAACCTGCTCATTAGCATTCCCACAGCGTTTATTACCAAAAAGGTGAGCACCGACTCCACAACGAAGACCGTGGGAAGATTCTCAACTCCGAACCTCTTGAGGAAGGTTGTTTGGGAATAATTGTTCACCAGGACCGAACTCACCCTCATGGTGAGCTGGATGAGGGTCACCCACATAAGGAGCTTCCACTCCTCTGGATATACCCTGAAAGCTCTCTGGAGTATGGATTTCACTCGCCCTTCCATCGAAGCTGCTTTTCCCTCGATTTTGTTGTGTAAAGGGCCGAGGGTCAAGGCTCCTTTGACACTCCATTTACTGCTATGATAAACAAGGTAACGGCCAGAGGAGGAAAGGAAGTGGATGTGAAGGCTGTGGGCATAGTGGGCAAGAAGAGGATGGGCAAGGTTGTCCAGACGGCTTGCGAGCTCTTCCATTGGCTCGAGGCCAGAGGCGTGGAGTGTGTGCTGGAAGAGGATCTCGCTACGGCCTCGGAGATGATCCCCAGGGCGCCGAGGGAAGAGCTGGCTCGAGGGGTGGATCTTCTCGTTGTTCTAGGTGGAGATGGGACCCTTCTCAGCGCTGCGAGGCTGGTTGCGGAAAGCGGGGTACCAATACTCGGGGTGAATGCAGGGGGACTGGGATTTCTCACTGAAGTGGCCCTCGATGAGCTATACCAGGTCATGGAGCTTGTCTTGAAAGGGAAGACCACGGTCATAAAGAGGGCTATGCTCGAGGCCACGGTATTAAGGGGAGGCGAGGAGGTCACGAGACATCATGTGCTCAACGACGTAGTCGTGAACAAGGGGGCTCTGGCCCGCATCATCGATCTGGAAACACACATCGATGACCATTATCTCACGACGTTCAAAGCCGATGGCCTCATCATAAGCAGCCCAGCTGGATCCACAGCCTACAACCTTTCAGCGGGGGGACCCATCGTGCACCCGTCCCTAGGTTGCATCATACTGACCCCCATCTGTCCCCACACTCTCACAAATCGTCCACTGATTCTCCCAGAGGATAGGACCATAGGGGTCTCCGTGGGATCAGTGGATGGAGAAGTGTTCCTCACCTTCGACGGTCAGGTGGGATACAGGGTGGAGGAGGGCGACCACCTCAGGGTGAGAACGAGTCCCCACAAGGTCTCTCTGATAAAATCTCCCCACAGGACATTCTACGAGGTCTTGAGGAGCAAGCTCAAATGGGGGGAGAGGTGAAAAGGGAGGCGAGGGGAGAGGAATTTGTTGAGGATGAGACGTTCAGTCGCTTTCAGCCATTGATCCGCCACCAAGAACTAAAAGACATTTGGAAATGCTAGAGCTTGTCCACATTTCCAATTTGGCCATAATCGAGGATCTTACCGTGGAGTTCGCTCCAGGATTCAATGTCCTCACAGGAGAGACCGGGGCCGGAAAATCCATCTTGATAGGAGCCATACAGCTCCTTTTGGGAGCTAAGGCTTCAATGGATCTCATCAGGCAGGGGGCTGATGAGGCACAGGTGGAAGCCCTTTTCAGGGTCGAGGACGCCAAGACAAGAGAGGAAATGCTAAAGAGGGGCATCCAACCGCACCAGGAAGAACTCATCCTCCGGAGGGTGGTGCTGAGGAGCGGAAAAGGCAAGGCCTACGTGAACGGCCAACTGTCGCCCATCTC